>Ga0075364_10001905_pt1 | contig 11608 bp, 8 predicted proteins | sample EndMetdeltDD1764_FD_71517 | JGI IMG/M metagenome (GOLD analysis project Ga0075364, IMG submission 71517) | Populus endosphere microbial communities from Tennessee, USA - Endosphere MetaG P. deltoides DD176-4 | ecosystem: Host-associated > Plants > Roots > Endosphere | place: USA: Tennessee... | reverse complement strand
CTGCATCAATTGGTGTCGCTGTTTGCCCCGGTGCAGAATGCCCCCCTGGCGGGGGCGATTCTCGATGCGCTGGGCAGCCAACCCGTAGCCGCCGTGATGGTGGCTGCCGCACTGACCTGGGCCGCCCATTCCAGCGTGGCCATCGTCGTGCTGGTAATGTCGCTGGCCAGTCACGGCATGGTCACGCCCACCACGGCATTCGCACTGGTGCTGGGCGCCAACCTGGGCACGGCCATCAATCCGCTGACAGAAGGCGTCAGTGGCGACGATCCGGCTTCACGTCGCCTGCCCCTGGGAAACTTCCTCACGCGCATCAGCGGTGTGCTGGCCGCGCTGGTGTTGCTGCCCTGGCTGGGTCCCCTGGTCAGCCAGATCAGCGAGGACAGCTCGCGCGCAGTCGCCAATTTCCACACCCTGTTCAATCTTGTGGTGGCGCTCGCGTTTCTGCCCTTTCTCACGCCCTATAGCGCCCTGCTTACACGCTGGCTGCCCAAGCGCGTGGATGCGAACGACCCCTCTCGCCCCCTTTATCTGGACGAAAGCGCCCACGATGTGCCTGCCGTCGCGCTGGGCCACGCCACGCGCGAAGCCCTGCGCATGGCGGACATGCTGCAGACGCTGTTGCTGTACGGTCGTGCCGGCTTCAAACGGGACAATCAGCGCCGCATCGTGCAGGCGCGCATTCTGGATCGGGCGCTGGATAAGCTGGAGGTCGCCATCACGACCTATCTGGCCACGCTGGATCAGGACAACATGACGCGTGCCGACCGGCAACGCCAGGACAGCATTCTGGCCTTCACCAGCAATATCGGCCACGCCGGCGACATTGCACACCACGGCGTGCTGGGCCACCTCGCAAAACTTCGCAAAAACGGCTGGACACTGGCACCGGACCAGCGCACGACGCTGGACGAAACCTTTGCCCACCTGCTGGCCAATCAGCGTCAGGCCGCCGCCCTGTTCGTGAACGAGGACGTGCTGCAAGCGCGCGCGCTGGCCGGAGAAAAGTCTTACTTTCGTGAACTTGAAGTGCGCGCCTCGGACGACCAGCTGACCCGGATCAAATCCGGGCAGATCGATGCGGCCGATATCGGTGCGTTGTATCTGGACATTCTGCGCGACTTGAAGGGCATCAACTCCCATCTGGTGGGCGCGGCTGCCTATCCGCTGCTGGCACGCCAGGGAGAACTGTTGCCCAGCCGCCTGCGCGACCAGGAATGACGCCCGCAGCGCGCCTGCGGGATAGCTGCGAGAGGCAAGCTTAGTACGCACAAAACCCCTGCTTCACAAATCAAAAATACTCAGCGCTGCGACGACAAGCGACACTGGGGAAAATGAAGGCGCCCATTCGGAAAACGCCGTGATAAGTCGGAGACAGGAATCATGAAGACTCTCAAGCTGCCACTTGCGCTTGCATGCGCGCTCACCATCGTGGCACCAGGCGCGATGGCCGCCTGGCCCGAGCGTCCCATCACCATCGTCGTGCCCGCAGCGCCGGGTGGCACGACAGACATCGTGTCGCGCTTGCTGTCGGAGAAACTGACAGCGGCGCTGGGCCAGCAGGTTATCGTCGAGAACCGTGCTGGCGCAGGCGGCATCATCGGCTCGCAGATGGTGGCTCGCGCGAAGAATGACGGCTACACGATACTGATGGGCAACGTCGGGGCCAACGCCATCAATTACTCGCTCTACAAGGATCTGCCTTACAAAGCGAGCGATTTCACGCCGATCACCCAGGTCGTGTTGGTGCCCAATGTGCTCGTGGTGAACGCCTCTTCACCCTACAAAACTGCCGCCGAGCTGATCGACGCCGTCAAAAAAGACCCCAAGAATGCGACGGTCGGGTCTTCGGGTACCGGTCAGTCGCCGCACATGTCGGCCGAAATGTTCAAGCAGCGGGCCGATCTGGACGCCACGCACATTCCCTACAAGGGCGCAGGCCCGGCTGTCGCGGCACTGCTGGGCAGTCAATTCACGTTCATGATCGACAACCTGCCCAGCTCGCTGGGCTCGATCCAGGCCGGCAAATTCCGAGCACTGGCCGTGACCAGCGCGAAGCGCTCATCGGTGCTGCCCGATGTGCCGACCATGGCCGAAGCCGGCGTGCGCGACATGGTCGTGACCGCATGGTTCGGCCTGTTTGCACCCGCCGGGACCGACCCCGCCATTGTCAGGAAAATCCAGCAGGCCACCAGCGAGATCATTCGCAAAGGCGAGATCGCTGACCGTTTCCGCGCGCTCGGTGGCGAGCCCGGTGGCGAGACGCCTGAAGACTATGCGGCGTTCGTCGACAAAGAGCGCGCAAGCTGGAAGCAGATCGTAGAGACCGCTGGACTGAAACAGGAGCTTTGAGCGTGATCAACAAGATTAAGGACAGTATCGAGCAGGCGCTTGCCCCCATCGAAGACGGTGCCGTCGTGATGGTGGCCGGATTCGGCGATGCCGGCATTCCCCTCGAGCTGTTGACGGCCCTGGTGCACAAAGGCACCCGGGACCTGACCATCATCAGCAATAACGCCGGCACGTTCGAACGCGGTCTGGCGGCCCTGATCAAGGGTGGACAGGTGCGCAAAGTCATCTGCTCGCATCCGCGTCCACCGAATTCTGATGTGTTTGCTGCGGCGTACCGCGCGGGCAAGGTAGCACTGGAGTGCGTGCCGCAAGGCACGCTGGCCGAACGCATCCGCGCAGGTGGTGCGGGGCTGGGGCCATTTTTTACACCGGCTGGCTACGGCACCCCGCTGGGAGATGGCAAAGAAAGCTGCGTGATCGATGGTGTGGGCTATGTGCTGGAGCAACCCCTGAAGGCCGATTTCTCGCTGATTCGCGGGCATCTAGGCGACCGCTGGGGCAACCTGACCTACCGGTGGGCGGCACGCAACTTCAACCCCGTGATGGCCTCGGCCGCACGCCACACCATTGCTCAGGTCGACGAGATCGTGGAACTGGGCAGCCTGCCTCCGGAACACATCATGACGCCAGGCATATTCGTCAAATCCATAGTGCTTGCCAAGGAGGCCGCATGAGCTCAGCGCTCCCCCCGCGTGAACAACGCCTGTCGCGAGAAGAAATCACGCAGCTGGTCGCCAGCGATATTCCCGATGGCTCGGTGGTGAATCTGGGCATCGGCATGCCCACGCTGGTCTCGAACTATCTGCCCGAAGACAGGGAGATCATCCTGCACAGCGAGAACGGCATTCTGGGCATGGGCACCATCGCCACGGGCGAGGACATCGACCCGGATCTGATCAATGCCAGCAGACAGCCCGTGACGCTGATTGCCGGCGCGTCGATTTCGGAACACACGGTGTCCTTTGCGATGATGCGTGGCGGTCACCTGGACTACACCGTGCTGGGTGGCTTTCAGGTCGCGGCCAACGGTGACCTGGCCAACTGGATCACCGATGCAGACGATGCGATTCCGGCCGTCGGCGGTGCCATGGATCTGGCCGTGGGTGCGCGCCACGTCTATGTGACGATGGATCACTGCACACGCGACGGCAAACCGAAAATTCTGAACCATTGCACCTATCCGCTGACCGGCATCAATGTGGTGGACAGGGTCTACACCGATCTCGCCGTCATTGACGTCACGCCCGAAGGGCTGACGGTGCATGCCGTGCTGGCTGGCGTCTCCATGGCGCAACTGCAATCAGTCACTGAGGCGCCACTTTCGGCACCCAAACCTCCCCTGGTGATCGATCGGGCAGAAGGTCAGCGCGCCCGTTATCGGCGCTGATGCACACGCAAGCGGTCGCACCGGGACCCGGCCATGCAGGGCGACCGGTGTGTGCCGACCATAACAACAAGGAGACAAGAATGAATACCACCCGTCGACAACTCAGTGCGGTGCTGCTGGGCACCGTCATGCTTGCCGGTCTGCCCGCCGCACATGCGGCCGACGCCGCTGCGGGCTATCCCGACCGGCCCGTTACGCTGCTCATCCCCTACCCGCCAGGAGGCAGCGCCGACCTGCTGGCTCGCCCCATTGCCGTGGAACTGCAAAAGAAGCTGGGTCAGACCGTCGTGATCGATTACAAGCCGGGCGCAGGCGGCACGATTGCGTCGGCACAACTCGCGCGCGCCAAGCCGGATGGCTACACGGTGCTGATGGTGCTGGCCGCCCACGCCATCAACCCCAATCTGTATCCCAACCTGCCCTATGACACGCGCCGCGATTTCACACCGGTTTCGCTTGTCGGCACACTGCCGCTGCTGGCTGCCGCGCCCACCGCCGCGCCGTTCAACAACATCAAGGAATTGATCGACTACGCCAAGAAAAATCCGGGCAAAGTGTCTTACGCCTCGGCGGGCAATGGCAACACGAGCCATCTGGCCGTCGAACTGTTCAAGCGCGCAACCGGCACCGACATGCTTCACGTGCCCTACAAAGGCAGTGGCCCTGCCGTCGTGGCCATGCTGGGCAACGAAGTGGATCTGATGTTCGACAGCATTTCCACATCGCTGCCCCAAGTCAAGGCTGGAAAACTGAAAGCACTGGCGGTCAGCAGTGCCACGCGCGCACAGGTTTTGCCCGATGTGCCGACGATCAAGGAATCGGGCGTACCCAACTTCGTGGTGGACGGGTGGTATGGGATCATCGCGCCTGCCGGCACCCCACCGGCCATCGTGAACAAGTTGAGCAGCAGCATTGCGGAGGTGGTCAAGCAGCCTGCCGTGGGCGCACAACTGGCAGACTATGGCTATCAGTTGGTGGGCTCCACGCCCGAGGCGTTCGGCGCGCACATCAACAAGGAACTCGACACCTGGGAGACCGTGGTGCGCGAGGCTGGCGTGAAGATGCAGTAGAGCCGTTCGCCCGCGGCGCGCTCATCACTGCGCCGCTGGAACAAAGGGGCCGCTCATGCGAAGAGCGGCCCCTTTTTTGTTGCTGCTTCACGCCAGATACTTCGCAAACCACGCTGACAGCTTGGCCCACCCGTCAGCGGCGTCACCTGCCCGATAGCTGGGACGGTAATCGGCAAAAAACGCATGGTTGGCATCTGGGTAGACGACGATTTCCGAGGCCTGGGCAGCGCGGCTGCCAGCCTGAAGGCGTTCGCGCATGGTATCGAGGCCTGCCACCGGAATACTTTCGTCCAGGGCACCATACAGGCCCAGAACAGGCCCCTTGAGGGCGTCGGTGACATCGATCGGGTTGCGCGTGATCAGCGGGCCATGGCCTTGCGTGACTTTGCCATACCAGGCTACGCCGGCGCGCACATTGGGGTTATGTGCGGCATACATCCAGGTCAGACGTCCGCCCCAGCAGAATCCGGTGACGCCCACGCGTTGCGGATCGCCCCCCTTTTCTGCCGCCCAAGCCACGCTGGCATCCAGATCGGACAACACCTGCTCGTCGGGGACCTTGGCCACGAGTTCGCTGATCAGCTTGGGGATATCGGTGTAGGCACTGGCGTCACCCTGGCGTTCGTACAGGTTCACGCCGACGGCGAAGAAGCCCAGCTTGGCGACCCGGCGCACCACATCCTTGATGTGCTCGTGCAGGCCGAAGATCTCCTGGATGACCAGCACGATCGGGACATTCCTGGCACCCGCAGGCCGGGCGTAATAGGCCCCCAGGGTCGCGCCGTTGACGGGCAGACGGAAATCGCCCTGGTCCAGGCCATTCGTGTCGGTGTGGATCACACTGGACGCCACAGCGCCCGCAGCAGGTGAAAAAGACATCAGCATCTCCTTGAGTTCAACAGCGAATTCGTTCGACCACCCGCGCCTGCAAGCCGCATACCACCCTGGGCATGCCACGGCCCGTGGCATGCCCGCTCAGTGCGCCTGCTCCCAGTTCTTGCCCACGCCCACTTCCGCAAGCAGCGGAACGCGCAGTTGCGCCACATCGCGCATGAGTTCCGGCAGTCGCGTGCGAACGTGTTCCAGTTCGTCGTCCGGCACCTCGAGCACCAACTCATCATGCACTTGCATGATCAGCCGACTTTTCATTTTTCCGGTTTCGAGCCAGCGCTGAACGTCGATCATGGCCAGTTTGATCAAATCGGCAGCCGTGCCCTGCATGGGTGCATTAATGGCGGCGCGCTCGGCGGCCTGACGCCGCGGCCCCGAGCCACCACGGATTTCCGGCAACCAGAGCTTGCGCCCGAACACGGTCTCGACGAAACCCTGCTCACGCGCCTGCACCCGGGTAGACGCCATGTATTGCGCCACCCCCGGGTAGCGCGTGAAGTACCGGTCGATGTAGGCCTGCGCCGCGTCGCGGGTAATGCCCAGATTGGCGGCCAGACCAAACACGCCCATGCCATAGATCAGGCCGAAATTGATGGCCTTGGCCGCACGCCGTTGATCGACGCTCACCTCCTGCACGGGCACGCCGAACACTTCGGATGCCGTGGCACGGTGCACGTCAGTGCCTGATGAAAACGCCTGCTGAAGATTCGCGTCATCGGACACATGCGCCATGATGCGCAGTTCGATCTGCGAGTAATCCGCCGAGACCAGGCTGCCGATCTCGGGCACGAAGGCCTCACGCACGCGCCGACCGGCTTCGGTCCTCACGGGAATGTTCTGCAGATTGGGATCGGACGATGCCAGTCGCCCTGTGATCACGGCCGCCTGCGCATAGTGAGTGTGTACACGACCGGTATCCGGATTGATCATCCTGGGCAGCTTGTCGGTATAGGTGGATTTCAGCTTGGACAGACCACGATATTCCAGCAGCGCCTTGGGCAGGGGGTAATCTTCCGCCAGCTTGGAAAGCACTTCTTCATCAGTCGATGGCGCACCACTTGCCGTCTTGCGAACCACGGGCAGACCCATCTGACCGAACAGAATCTCGCCCAGTTGCTTGGGCGAGTTCAGATTGAAGGGCTGACCGGCGAGTTCATAGGCACGCTGCTCGAGCTTGAGCATCTCCTGACCCAGCCAGTGGCTCTGGCGCCCCAGCTCGGCCGCATCGACACGCACCCCGTTGCGTTCAATCTTCATCAGCACTTCAGAGACGTCGATCTCCATCTTGTAGATACGCTCGAGCCCTTCGCTGGCAGCCACGCGCGGGCGCAGCACTTGATGCAGCTGCAAGGTGAAATCGGCATCTTCGCAGGCGTAGTGGGCGGCCTTGTCGATGGCGACTTCGTCGAACCCGATCTGATTCGCGCCCTTGCCGCACAGCGACTCATAGGTCACCCCGTCACGGCCGAGAAACCGTTTGGCCAGATCGGTCAGCCCGACGCCGCGGTGCGATTCGAGCACGTAGGCCTGCAACATGGTGTCTTCAGCAATGCCGGCGAGCGTGATGCCTTCGTTCTTGAACACGTGTGCGTCGTACTTGGCATGGTGCAGCAACTTCGGTGCATCCGCGCTTTCGAGCCAGGGCGTCAGACGCTCCAGCACGTGTGCCTTGGGCAGTTGTTCGCCTACGTCCTGGCCGCGATGCGCGAGCGGGATGTAGCAGGCGACGCCGGGCGCTACGGAAAGAGAAATGCCCACCAGCCGCGCCTGCATCTCGGACAGCGAGGTGGTTTCGGTATCCAGCGCCACCAGCGTGGCCGCCTGCACACGCTCCACCCATTTATCGAACGTGGGCCAATCGGTCACGATGTCGTATTCGATGGTGTCCGGTTGGGCCGGCAACGCGGTCTGGTCGATACGACCGTCCTGCTGCGGCACGCGGTCGTCATCCTGAGTGATTTCGCGCAACCACGACCTGAAACCATAGTTGTCGTAGAGTGAGACCAGCGTGGGCTCGTCCAGCGGACGCCACACCAGGTCGGCCAGACCATCGATATGCCCGGCCAGATCACAATCGCACTTCACGGTCAGCAATTCACGCGTCAGTGGGAAATTCGGAATAGCCTCACGCAGGTTGGCACCCGCCACGCCCTTGACCTGGTCGGCCGCGGCCACGATGGCATCGATCGAACCATGCTCCGCCAGCCACTTCACTGCCGTCTTCGGTCCCACTTTGGTGACGCCCGGCACGTTATCCACGGTATCGCCCACCAGCATCAGATAGTCCACGATACGGTCGGGGTCTACGCCGAACTTGTTGCGCACGCCTGCGACGTCAAGATACTCGCCCGACATGGTGTTCACCAGGGAGACGTGGCTGTTCACGAGCTGCGCCAGATCCTTGTCGCCCGTGGACACAATCGTATTGACGTCGTGTTCAGCGGCGCGACATGCCAGGGTGCCGATAATGTCGTCAGCCTCTACGCCATCGATGGTCAGAACCGGCCATCCGAGCGCGCGCACGGCCCGGTGGATGGGTTCGATCTGGGCGGCCAGATCCTCGGGCATGGGCGGGCGATGCGATTTGTAGTCCGGGTAGAGGTCGTCACGGAAGGTTTTTCCCCGGGCATCGAAAATGCATGCCGCATATTCTGCTTTATGATCGGACACGAGCTTTCGCAACATGTTGACGACACCATAGAGCGCACCGGTAGGTTCACCCTTCGCGTTGCGCAGATCGGGCATCGCATGAAAGGCACGATAAAGATAGCTGGACCCGTCAACGAGTAATAAGGTTTTTTTCATGGTAATAAGAGCAGACAACGAATCGCCCGCCGGAAATCAGATTCCGGTGATTATGTCAGAGTTGGAGACCGCAGCTCGTACGTTGGAGAACATCGGCCCGGCCGTGGCCATTTTCGGCAGTGCCCGCACCAGTCGCGACGCGCCACTCTATTTGAAATGTGAAGAACTGTCGTACTCACTGGCGCAAGCGGGCTTCGCCGTGATTGCCGGAGGCGGGCCAGGGATGATGGAGGCGGCCAACAAGGGCGCTTTCGAGGCCGGCGGCAAAAGCGTTGGCCTGAACATCGTGCTGCCCTTTGAAACCTCGAACAACGCGTTCCAGTCGGTCAGCCTGTCTTTCGAGTACTTCTACTCCCGCAAAGCCACGTTCTTCATGCATAGCTTTGCCTACATCGCCATGCCAGGCGGTTTCGGCACACTGGATGAGCTGTTCGAGGCGCTGACGCTGATCCAGACCGGCAAGGTGCCCCCTGCTCCGATCGTCCTGGTAGGTCGGGAGTTCTGGTCCGGGCTGATCGACTGGCTCAGAGACCAGGTATTGGCCAATGGCATGATCAGCGCCCACGACCTCGATCTGTTCATTGTCGATGACGATGTGCAGACCATCGTTCGCCATATTGAGACGGTGCACAACCGTATTGCTTCGGACGAACAGTACGCGCCTTCATTGCCCGCATGAAGGCACCGCACGGATAAAAAAACCGTGGTGACCTGTGAGGGTTACCACGGTTTTTTCTTGCAACGGCAGGGGTCGTGACAGCGGGTCCAACGCCCCGCTACCCGGCCATGCCGCTCAGATCATTACGCGCCCGAACGTGCCACGCGGCGACGCTCGTTTTCCTGCAGGTGGCGTTTGCGCAGGCGAATCGACTTGGGCGTGATTTCCACGAGTTCGTCGTCGTCGATGAATTCGACAGCGTATTCCAACGACATTTGAATCGGCGGCACCAGGCGCACCGCTTCGTCAGTGCCCGACGCACGCACGTTGGTCAGCTGCTTGCCCTTGATCGGGTTGACGACCAGGTCGTTGTCGCGGCTATGGATACCGATGATCATGCCTTCATACAACGGCTCGCCAGGACTGACGAACATGCGACCACGATCCTGCAGCTTCCACAGCGCATAGGCCACGGCATCGCCGTTGTCCTGGCTGATCAACACACCATTGCGACGCTCACCGATGCCGCCTTCGCGAGCCGGTGCATATTCATGGAAGATGTGGCTGATCAGGCCCGTACCACGGGTCAGGGTCAGGAATTCGTTCTGGAAACCGATCAGACCGCGTGCCGGAATGATGTATTCCAGGCGGGTGCGACCACGACCATCGGGTTGCATGTCTTGCAGGTCGCCCTTGCGACGGCCCAGCTCTTCCATGACCGCGCCCTGATGGGCATCTTCCACGTCGATGGACAGCGATTCAAACGGCTCATGACGCACGCCGTCGACTTCACGGAACACCACGCGCGGACGCGACACGGCCAGTTCATAGCCTTCGCGACGCATGGTTTCCAGCAGAATCGTGAGGTGCAGTTCGCCACGGCCCGACACTTCGAACACCGTGTCGTCGCCCGTATCGCGCACACGCAGCGCCACGTTGGCCTTGAGTTCGCGATCCAGACGGTCGCGCAACTGGCGGCTGGTGACGAACTTGCCTTCGCGACCGGCCAGGGGCGAGGTGTTGACCATGAAGTTCATGGTCAGGGTCGGCTCGTCGATGCGCAGCAGCGGCAATGCTTCGGGGTTCGCGGGGTCGACGACTGTCGTTCCGATCGAGAGATCTTCGATGCCGTTGATCAGCACGATGTCGCCGGCTTCGGCTTCATCGACCACCACGCGCTCCAGACCCTGGAACTTCAAGACCTGGTTGATCTTGCCTTTGAATATCTGACCATCCGGACCATCGCGGAACGCCACTTCCTGCAGACTGCGGATGCGGCCACGATTGATACGGCCCACGGCGATCTTGCCGACGTAGCTGTTGTAGTCCAGCGAGATGACCTGCATCTGCAGCGAACCATCGGCATCGTCATCACGCTGCGGCACGTATTGCAGAATGGCGTCGAACAAGGGGCGCATGTCGCCTTCACGCACATCGGCGCTCAGGCCGGCGTAACCGGACAGACCCGAAGCAAACACCACCGGGAAATCCAGCTGTTCTTCGGTCGCACCCAGCTTGTCGAACAATTCGAACGTGGCGTTGATCACGAAATCGGTACGCGCGCCAGGACGATCCACCTTGTTGACCACGACGATGGGCTTCAAACCCAATGCGAGCGCCTTGCGGGTCACAAAAATCGTTTGCGGCATGGGGCCTTCAACCGCGTCAACCAGCAGCAGCACGCCATCGACCATCGAAAGCACGCGTTCGACTTCGCCACCGAAGTCGGCGTGACCCGGCGTGTCGACGATGTTGATGTGCGTGCCTTCATATTGCACGGCACAGTTCTTGGACAGAATCGTGATGCCACGTTCTTTTTCCAGATCATTGGAGTCCATGATCCGTTCGCCCATCTGCTGGTGAGCACTGAAGGTGCCCGATTGGCGCAGCAGTTGATCAACCAGGGTGGTTTTACCGTGGTCGACGTGAGCAATAATGGCGACGTTGCGTAGGGCGCGTCGTGTCATAAAAAGTCCTTTAGGTTCAGGTGGCGGGCTGCAAGCCCGCCGGCAATTCGTTCATCGCAAGCAACGCCTGCTTAGGATCTGGCATCGCCTGCAAGGCTTCCAGCGTGACAGCGCGATCAAGTGAGAAGGGACCGACTCGGGTGCGACGCAGGGCCGAAAGATGGCCAAAACAGCCCAATGCTCTTCCGATATCCTGCGCCAACGTTCGAATATAGGTTCCCTTACTGCAGGCCACTTCCACTTCCGCGGTCATGCCATCGGCGGCAAGCGCCAATAGTTCCAGGCTGTAGATCGTGATCGTTCTGGGTTCCCGCTCCAGCTCAATACCGGCTCGGGCATACTCGTACAACGGTTTGCCATCGCGTTTCAACGCGGAGTACATGGGCGGGATCTGTGTCTGTGTGCCGGTGAATCGGGTCAGCACGTCCAGCAAAGCCTGCTCTTGTACGCCACCGAAGATAGCATCGGCTTGTGACAC
>Ga0075364_10001904_pt1 | contig 11609 bp, 6 predicted proteins | sample EndMetdeltDD1764_FD_71517 | JGI IMG/M metagenome (GOLD analysis project Ga0075364, IMG submission 71517) | Populus endosphere microbial communities from Tennessee, USA - Endosphere MetaG P. deltoides DD176-4 | ecosystem: Host-associated > Plants > Roots > Endosphere | place: USA: Tennessee... | reverse complement strand
GATCGTGGGCAGGTTCGACCGTCCACCTGTGACTTGGCCGTTGTTGTACGCCTGACACAACTGCACCAACGCGTCGGCCAGTTTTTGTTCGAACGTGCGCTCATCGCCGACCGTTGGTTTGCCGATCACCCCCCGCAACGCTTCTTGCACCGTGCGCGCATCCAGATCAGTCAACGTGCCGGACAGGTTGGTGGTGCCGTCCCCGTTGGGCATGAACTTGAGCGACCGCTTCTTGCGTAACTCGTGCTCGCGGTCTTTGGCGGTCGAACCGTGCGGCGGGTGCGCTTCCCGGAACGCCGACCCCGCGACCGATCTCCTCCGGTGTCAGCGTCGCGACATCGACCCCGGCGAGATCGCCGATCCCCCGGTCGATGGTTGCAAACGCTGCGTCCATGCCCCCATCACAACAAAGGGGTGTGACAAAGTCCCGACGATCTGAGCGCCTTCCAGAAAGAAATTCTCAGAGGATTCTGCCGCTGGGGAATCGTCCGGACGAGGTCGTTGACTTCAAGTCAACTTGAACCTCTATCGTGCTCGAGATGAGCGAGATCAGCACATGGATGGCGCTGGAGAGCGCGATGCAGCAGGCGCAGACGGATCGCCGATCGGTGAGCCGCGCGACGGTACGCCGGGTCGGTGAATTCGCCCGGCCGCACCGGCGCACGATCGTCGTGTTCCTCGTGCTGGCGACGATCTCGGCGCTGCTCGGAGTCGCCGCGCCGCTGCTTGCCGGGCGGGCCGTGAACGCGATCGTCGAACATCATGCGACCCGCACGGTCGTGTTGCTGGCCGTGCTGATCGCGGTCGTCACGTTGATCGATGCCGGCGTCGGCTTGTTGGAGCGCTTGAAGTCGTCGCAACTCGGTGAAGGGCTGATCCTCGATCTGCGCCGGCGCGTGTTCGAGCATGTGCAGCGGATGCCGATCGCGTTCTTCACCCGCACCCACACGGGTGCGCTCGTCAGCCGCCTCAACAACGATGTGATCGGGGCCCAGCGTGCGTTCACGTCGGCGCTGTCGGGCGTGGTCACCAACGTGATCGCACTCGTGCTCACCCTCGGCGTCATGCTCACCCTCTCCTGGCAGGTCACCGTGCTCGCGCTGGTCCTGTTGCCGATGTTCTTGATCCCGGCGCGGCGGATCGGGGCTCGCGTCGGCGGTCTCGAACGCGAGGCGGCGGAGCACAACGCCGCGATGACGTCGCAGATGACCGAGCGCTTCTCTGCCCCCGGCGCGACCCTCGTCAAGCTGTTCGGCCGGCCCGCGGCGGAGGCCGAGGAGTTCGGCAGCCGCGCCAGGCGGGTGAGCGAGATCGGCGTGCGCGAGGCGATGTCGATCGAGGTCTTCATGCGCGCGCTCACGGTCGTGTCCGGCTTGGCGCTCGCCCTCGTCTACGGACTCGGCGGCTACCTGGCCTTGGAGGGCGGGCTCAACGCAGGCACGGTGGTCACGATGGCCCTGCTGTTGAACCGGCTGTACGCACCGTTGACCGCGTTGGCGACCGCGCGGCTCGACGTGGTGACAGCCCTCGTCAGCTTCGAGCGGGTGTTCGAGGTGCTCGACATCAAGCCACTGATCGTGGAGAGCGAGAACCCGCAACCGATGCCGGCTGGGCCGCTGTCGATCGAGTTCGACGACGTGGACTTCCATTACCCGTCTGCCGACCAGGTGTCGCTGGCATCTCTGGAGGAGGTCGCCGTGCTCGACGACAGCGAGAGCGAGCAGGTGCTGCACGGCATCTCGTTCCGCGTCGAACCGGGCCAGACCGTGGCCCTTGTCGGTCCGTCGGGTGCCGGCAAGTCGACGACAGTGTCACTCGTCCCGCGGCTGTACGACGCCGATCGCGGCGCGATCCGGCTCGGCGGGATCGACGTGCGCGACGTGTCGTTCGACGATCTGCGCGACGCCGTCGGGGTGGTCACCCAGGACGGTCACCTCTTCCACGACACCATCCGCTCCAACCTCGTGTACGCCGCGCCCGACGCCGACGAGGCGGAGATCTGGGAGGCGTTGTCCAGCGCGCGCTTGGCAGGCCTGATCCGCTCGTTGCCCGACGGACTCGACACCGTCGTCGGCGAGCGCGGCTACCGGCTGTCCGGTGGCGAGCGTCAGCGGCTGACGATCGCGCGCCTGTTGCTGGGCAAGCCGCGAGTCGTGATCCTCGACGAAGCGACTGCCCACCTCGATTCAGAGTCGGAACTGGCGGTGCAGGACGCGCTCGCGGAGGCGCTGGAGGGGCGGACCGCACTGGTCATCGCCCATCGGCTCTCGACGATCCGCGCCGCCGACGTCATCCTCGTCATCGAAGACGGTCGTGTTGCCGAGCGTGGCACGCATGGTGAACTGCTCGCCGCGGGTGGCCGCTACGCGCACCTGTACCGAACGCAGTTCGCCGACGCGACCTCACTGGCCGACTGACCGGCCCGCGATCCGCGGTCCTCAGATCGGCAGCGAGCGACCGAGCATCGCTGCCGCGCCGGTCGCGTCGACTGCCTCTGTGAACCAGAAGCCCTGCGCGCTGCGACAACCCATCTCGCGCAGGAGGTCGAGTTGGGCTGCGGTCTCGACGCCTTCGGCGATGACATCGACGCCGATCGCGCGTCCCATGGCGAGGATGAGCTCGATCAGCTTGGTGGTGCGCGCATCGGATTCGAGGCCGCGCACGAACGACCGGTCGATCTTCAACGCCTGCACCGGCAAGCAGCGCAACGCGTGCAGCGACGATGTGTTGGTGCCGAAGTCGTCGATCTGCACGCTGATCCCGAGCGCGTGCAGGCCTTCGATGGTGGACTGCGCGATCTCCGGACCGCTCGTGATGATGCCTTCGGTGATCTCCAGCGTGATGTTGGCGGCATCGATCCGGTGTCGATCGAGGCACACTCGGATGTGTGGGAGCAGACCGGCATCGACGAACTCGCGGATGGACAGGTTGATGCTGACGTTCAGTGAGCCGGTGTAGCTGTGCCGCCAGACGGCGATCTGCCGGCAGACCTCGTCGATCACCCAGTGACCGAGCGTCACCACGAGACCCGTGTCCTCCATCTCGACCAGGAACTCGTCCGGCCCCACCAGCCCGCGCAGTGGGTGACGCCACCGCACGAGCGCCTCGAACTTCTCCGTGCCACGCCCGTCGAGGGCGGCGATCGGCTGGTAGTGGACCTCGAACTCGCCACGCTCGACGGCCTGGCGCAGTTCGGACTGGGCCTCCAACCGAGCAACTGCTGTCGAGCGCATCTCGATGTCGAACATCGAGTACGAGCCACGTCGGCGGCCCTTGGCGTGGTACATCGCGATGTCGGCGTCGCGCAGCACATCCTCGGCCGTGGTGTAGCCGCCGGCGCTGGTTGTGATGCCGACGCTCGCGCTGACCGCAACCTCGTGTCCGTCGAGCATCATCGGCATGCCGAGACTCGTCTGCAGACGATCGACGATCGCCGGTAGCTCGCCTGGCCCGACGTCATGGAGCAACACCGCGAACTCGTCGCCGCCGAAGCGGGCGGCGAGATCGGTGGGCCGCAAGCCGTACCGCAGTCGCTGGCCGATGTGAGCCAGCAACTGGTCGCCGGCGAGGTGGCCGAGCGAGTCGTTGACGAGCTTGAAGCCATCGAGGTCGAGGAACACGACTGCGTACCGCGCCGTCACCGGCTCGCCCGCGGCTGCGATCGATGCACGAAGGCGCTCCAAGAACAGCTTGCGGTTGGGTAGGCCGGTGACCTGGTCGTACAGCGCGGCCTGGCGCACGGCCTCGGCCAGGCTCATCTGATCGAGTGCAGCGGTGAGCAGCGCCGCCCACTGGTTGTGCGTCTCGCGACCGTTGGCCGACAACGAGTCGACCTCGGCGACGACGGCGAGCAGCCCGAAATCGAGGCTGCGGGCCTTCACCGGAACGACGATCGTCACCTCGTTGGCGCCCGGATCGGCGAGCTGGATGAGGCTGCGCGGCGGGAATTGCTCGACGTTGCAGATGCGCCCCATCGACTCGTGGAGGACGTCGTCGGGATCGTGCAACCCGGCGATGCGCAGCTCGCCCGATGCCGGATCGCCGTCCCACAGGGCGAGGACCGCACCGCGCACGGTTGTCGCCGACAGCCATTCGAGCCGACGTGGGTCGGTGTGCTCGTGGTCGAGCAGCTGCCTGCCGATCTCGTACTGCTCGCGCATCGACGTCTCGCGTCGTGTGCTGCGAGCGAACCGCATCCGCGCCTCGTTGCGCCAGAACGTGAGGCCGTCGTCGCCGTCGATGATGACGTCGTCGTCGGGGCACCCGCACGAGCCGCGCGGGAGGAGCGTCGACGGAGAGGGATGCACGCGGGGCTCGACTGCCTCCCCGCGCAGTTGGGCCAGCACGAGACGCGCCGCGGAGGCACCGATCTCGTCGTGGCCCTGGCGCATGGTGGTGAGCGTGGGCTGCGTGTACGCCCCGGCCTCCAAGCCGTCGAAGCCGATGATCGCGAGGTCCTCGGGGATCTTCACGCCCAGATCGGAGAGGCGCTCCATGCAGCCGATCGCGTTGCGATCGGTGGCCAGCACGAGCGCGGTGATGGGCATCCCTCCTGCGACGAGTTGCTCGGCCACGTCGCGGCCACCTCGCTCGCCGTTGTCGAATGCCGGATAGAACCACTTCGGGTCGGGTTCGATCCCGTGGTTGCGCAGGGCCGAGCCGTAGCCGTGATAGCGCGCCCGCATGTCCGGCTGGGTCAGGTTGGCAGCGAACCCGATGCGGGTGTGGCCGTGCTCGATCAGGTGAGCGACGCTGGAGTGCACCCCGCCGGCGTTGTCGGGCATCGCCGACGGCACGGCCAGGCCGTCGATCACGTCGCTGGCGAGCGCCACCGACTTGCCGGCCGCACGCAAGCGATCGAGGTGCTGGCGTTTGGTCGCTGTCGCGATCGAGATGACTCCGTCGACGCGATCCCAGGCGGTGCGGCTCTCGAAGTCAGGGGCGGCGATGACCTCGTCGTTGCTCAGTCCGGCGTCGAGCGTCTGGATCAGCACGACCTGGCCTCCAACCGCCGCGACCTCGCGCGCGATCCCGGCCAGGACCTTCCCGTAGTACGAGCCGCCGGTGACCGGCGAGAGAACGCCGATCGTGATCGTGTCTGCCATGGTTCTGCGTCGATGGGCGATCTGCCCAGTGGAGCGCTGCACACCTCCTCGCTCTCCTCAGTCATCGGCGACCCGCCGGGTCACCTTGATGATTGCAGATCGGAGCAGGTCGGCGGTTCAGGCCCGGTTCAGGCCGGTTGAGGGCCGGTTCAGTGGGCAGCGGCCAGGCGGACCTCGTCGTCGATGTCGGCCACGTCGCGGTTGAGATCGACTCGGGGGATCAGGAACGACACGACGATGCTGATCGAACCGGTGATGCAGCCGAACATCAGCGGCCACCGTGCGCCGGACGCGAGCGAGTCGACGAAGATCCGCCGCAAGGTCGCGACCTCGGCCGGGCTCGCGCGCGTGGGAGGCACGAACGTCACGCCGTTGGCGCGCAGCAGCGTCGCGGCGCGGGCCTTGATCTCCGGCGAGAGCTGTGGCGACGCGTCCACTCGGCCGACTGCGGTGGCGATCGTGCGCGAGCTGAGCAACGACCCGATGACGGCGACGCCGAGCGACACACCCATCTGCTTGGCGGTGTTGTTGGCGCCCCCGGCGGCGCCGGCACGATCGGGGTCGACGTCGCTGAGCACGATGTTGGTGATCTGCGGCAGCGACAGACCGAGACCGATGCCGTACATCGGGAACGTGGGCAGCAATGTCCAGAACTGGAGCTTGGAGGAGAGCACGAGGGCCAGGTAGCCGAAGCCACAGATCGTCATGATGATGCCGACTCGGATGATGACGAGCAGCGGCAACCGCCGCGCGAGCCGGCTGCCGATCTGCGCGCCGAGGAAGAAGCACAGGCCGGAGGGAAGCTGCCACAGCCCGTTCGTCTGCGCGCTGAGTTGTCGTCCCTCCTGCAAGAACACCGGCAGCACGAATGCCAGTGCCATCTGGCCGAGGGACAGCACGGCCACGGTGAGCAGTCCGAACCGGAATCCACGATGGCGCAACTGGCTGAACTCGAACAGCGGTGAGGCGTTGTCGCGCTCTTTGATCCGCGAGCTCCAGTAGAACCGGGTGAGGATCGCGATCGCGACGACGAATGCGACGAGCACGATCGACACCGGACGCGTCGCCGGCCAGACATCGTGGCCGCCGATCGTCACGTCGCGCAACGGCGTGACCCACCCGTATTGCTGCCCTTCGCTGAGCCCGAACACGAGCAGGGCCATGCCGGACGCGATCATGACCGCGCCGCCGATGTCGAGCCGTTCGCGTTCGCCTTCGTGACGCAGCCGGGGCATGAAGATCAGCGCGCCGATGACGGCCGCTGGCGCGATCACGACGTTGATGCCGAACGCCCATCGCCACGAGTAGTTCGACGTCAGGATGCCGCCGACGACGGGGCCGAACGCGGCACTGGCTCCGCCGACGGCGCCCCACAGCCCGAATGCGACGGCGCGCTCGTGGCCGATGAACGACTTGGAGAGGATCGCGAGGGTGCTCGGCATCATCAGCGACGCGCCGAGGCCCTCGATGATCGCCTCGCCGACGACGAGCTGCGGTACCGATTGGGAGACGGCCGCGATCAGCGAGCCGGTGCCGAACAGGCAGGCGCCGATGACGAAGATCCGGCGGTGCCCGAACAGGTCGCCCAGCCGGCCACCGATGATCAGCAACGACGCAAACGTGAGCGCGTAGCCGGTGATCACCCATTGCAGGCTCGGCAACGTGGTGTGGAAGTCGCGCAGGATCGTCGGGATCGCGACGTTGAGGACCGTCATGTCGAGGCTGACGATCATCACCGAGGTCGTCGCGATTCCGAGCGTGATCCAGCGACGCGGGTCGTTGCCGTCGAACACCGGCAGCTCGCCGAGCTCGGTGATGCCAGTGCGTTCGTTGAGCGCGGTCATGAGCGCAGCGAATGACCGGTCGGGCCCGCGAGCGCCAGCGAGCGGAACGACGATGGGATGCGGGGGCGCAGCCCCCGAGTGTGAACGGTCATGGTGCGGTCACCTTGCCGTAGGCCTCGGCCCGGGATGCGATCATGTCGGCGAGCTCGAAGAAGTCGGCCAGGCGGTCTTCGTCGATGCCGTCGAGCAACTCGATGAACACGCTCGCGACGACGGGCGCGCCGTTGGCCAGTGCCGTGCGACCGGCGTCGGAGATGAACAGGTGGATCGCGCGTCCACCACGGGGGTCGGGCGAGCGGGTGATGTAGCCGTCTCGGCACAACATCGCCAGCATCTCGTTCATGCTCGGGGCGGTGACCGACGAGCGACGGGCAAGCTCGGCGCCGGTGAGGCCGGGATCGTCGGCGAGCAGGCGGAGCACGCCGAGCTGAGCGGCCGACAGGCCGTCGGGGGCGAGACAACGGTCGACCGCGGCGCGCGCCGTGAGGTGAAGGCGCTTGAACCTGGCGAGGGGTGAGCGTGGCGGCCGGTCGATATAAGGACCCTAACACTGCCGCCGGCGCTCGGCCGGATCAGCGCACGAGGAGCACGGGCTCGCCCAGCGCGGCGACATCGACCTCGACGCCGAGGCCGACCGCCTCAGGTGCTGTCATCGTGCCGTTCTCACAGCGCAGGTCGGCGACGCCGTTGGCGACCGTGACCCAGTTGTGGAAGTCGACGGTGTGCGTGCGCGACTGGTTCGGCGTGCTGACCGACATGTGCGCCATCGCCGCGGTGTCGATCTGTGCACCACCGGTGTCCTCGACGGTGACCTGCAGGCCAAGGTTCACAGCGAGGTCGCGGATCAGGCGGGCCTTGGTGATGCCGCCGACCCGGGCGATCTTGATGGTGATCCCGTCGACGAGATGATCGGCATGGGCGCGCAACAGCGTCCCGACGGAGTCGATCGATTCGTCGAGCACGAGTGGCCGATCGCACGCGGCGCGGATAGCGAGGTTGTTGTCGTAGCTCGCGCACGGCTGTTCGAGCGTGTAGTCGAGATGTCGCGTGCGGCGGAGGAAATGGCGCACCTGGGCCGGCTGCCACGCGGCGTTGGCGTCGGCATACACGACGGTGCCGGCGGGGAGCACCGCGAGCACCGCATCCATCCGGTCGACGTCTTCGTCGGGATCGAGCCCGACCTTGATCTGGATCCTGCGATAGCCATCGGCGACGTACTGCGCGGCTTGGGCGGCCATCGCGTCCGGGGTGTCCTGGCTCACCGATCGATAGAGGTCGATGGTGCTCGCGAACCGTCCACCCAGAGCCTCCGCGAGGGGGAGATCCGCTGACCGCGCGGCGAGATCCCAGCACGCCATGTCGAGCGCCGACTTCGCGTACGGATGCCCGTTGAGGTGCAGATCGAGGACGGCGTTGATCGCATTCGTCTCGCGCGGGTCGAGCCCGATCACGAGCGGAGCCAGCAGGCGCAGCCCCTCCCTCGCGCCACCGACGAACGACGGGTCGTAGAAGCTGCCCAACGGCGCCATCTCGCCCCAACCCACGAGCCCGTCGTCGGCGTCGACGCGCACGATCGTCGAGTCGAACCCCTCAGCCGATCGCCCGCCCGAGCACGTGTATGTGCCGCTCGCGAACGGCTGCCACTGCCGGTACACCGTGACGCTGTTGATCTTCACGCCGTCACTGTAAAGCGACGCCGCGTTGGCGCAGTGTCAGCGGGCGAGGTGGATGGGGAGGTGCTTGAGGCCGTTGTTGAGGTTCGAACGGATGCGCTTGGCGGGGCCGGTCTGCTCGATGGTGGGGAAGGTCTTGAGCAACTCGTCGAAGAACACCCGGCCCTCGAGCCGGGCGAGGTGAACACCGAGGCAGAAGTGCTGGGCATAGCCGAACGACAGGTGCTGGTTCGGCGAGCGGTGGATGTCGAAGTCCTGGCCGGTGTCGCCGAACACCTCTTCGTCGCGGTTCGCCGAGGTGTACATCATCGCCACCTTGTCGCCGGCTTTGATCTCCTTGCCGCGCAGCTCGGTGTCGGCCAGCGCGGTGCGGCGGAAGTAGTGCAGCGGGTTCGCCCAGCGCAGGATCTCCTCGACGGCAGCGGGCACGAGACCATGGTCGGCGCGCACCTGGGCCAGCTGCTCGGGGTGGGAGAGCAGGGCTTGCAGGCCCGACGACAACATCGTCTTGGTGGTGTCGTTGCCGGCCGTCACGAGCTGCACGAAGAAGCTCGCGAACTGGAGATCGTCCATCGGGCCGTCGCCGAAGTTGCCGGCGAGGATCAGCGATGTCAGGTCTTCCTTCGGTGGCTCCTGGCGGCGGCGAGCGGCGAACCCGTAGGCGTAGACGGCCATGTCGGTGAGGCCGGTGCTCTCGCTGACGTAGCTGTCGCCGGCAAGATCGGGGTCCTGGCTGCTCGTGCTCTGCTCGGCCCAGTCGCGGATCTGGTTCCAGTCTTCCTGCGGTATGCCGACCAGCTCGCCGACGACCTGGCTCGGCAACGAGCCGGAGATCTCGTGCACGAACTCGACGTCGCCCTGCTCGGCCACCGTCGCGAAGATCGCCCGGCACAGGGCGCGGATGCGGTCTTCCATCTGGCCGATCACCTTGGCCTGGAAGCTCGGTGCGAGCGGCTTGCGGAAGTCGCTGTGCCGTGGCGGGTCCATCATCAGCAGCATGTTGCGGGCCTGAGCCAGCCGCTCTGGCGTCATGTCCTCCAGCACGACACCTTTGTCCTCGGCAGAGAACAGATCGGGTCGGCGGGCGACGTGGATCACGTCGGCGTGCCTCATGACGGCCCAGTAGCCGGGCTCGTCGGGCATGTCCTGCCAGTGCACAGGATCGTTGCGGCGCAGGTCGGTGAAGATCTCGTGGATCGGTCCGTCGACGTAGAGATCGGGGTTGTAGATGTCGTACGTGTCGTTGGTGACGGTCATCGTGCAATGCCCTCCGGTGTTGCGTGGCCTGCGCCGAGACTAGATCTGCCTTCGGCCTCAACATGAGGCGGAGCCGATCCGTGTTTGGCGGCGCTTCGCGCGTGTTTCGGCGGTCGCGACTACGGGGAACGGGGAGCTCGGGCGTTCGTCCGAACGAGGAGGCCGGCGTGAGCCGCGAGAGAGCAGTGAAGTCGAGCATCGCCGGAGCCCTGGTCGCGGCGATCACCATCGCCGTGCCGTCCACCAGCGGCGCAGCGAGTGCAGCGCCACCCGCCGGAACGGGACTGGGCGGTATCAAGCACATCGTCGTCATCTACGAGGAGAACCACAGCTTCGACAACCTGTTCGGCATGTGGCCCGGTGCGAACGGTCTGAACAACGCCGACTACCAGCACACGACACAGGTCGGCACCGACGGCCAGCCGCTGGCCTGCCTGCCGCAGGTCGACGTCAACCTCACGTCGCCGACCCCGCTGCCGACGCGCTGCACCGACTCGTCGTTGCCGGGGGCGCAGCAGCAGAGCGCGTTCGCCAACGCACCGTTCACGATCGACGACTACATCGCCGCGACCGACGTCACGTGCCCCAAGCCCGGTACGCCATTCGCCCCGAACGGTCTACCCAAGAACGACGCGAACGCGGAGGGGGGCGGATGCACCCGCGACCTCGTCCACCGCTTCTACAACGAGCAGTATCAGCTCAACGGCGGGAAGATGAACCGCTACACCGTCGGCAGCGATGCGATGGGCCTCACCCAGGGGCACTACGACACGACGCAACTTCCGATCTACGAGTACCTCACAGGTCCCGACGCCCCGAAGTCGGTGATCGCCGACAACTTCTTCCAATCGGCCTTCGGCGGATCGTTCCTCAACCACCAGTGGTTGATCGCGGCGCAAACGCCGGTGTACGCCAACGCGGACCATTCGGGAACCGCCACCGACCTGCACTCGGTGCTCGGAACGGATCTGAACCCGGCCGGCAACACTCCGCTCGATCCCGCCGAGGTCGGCACCAAGGACGCCGCGCTCACGGTCGACAAGAACCCGGACGGTACGTGCACGTCCTCGCTGACGACGGCATGCGGCGACTACGCGATCAATACGATCCAACCGCCGTACGAGCCGTTCTCGTCGGCGAGCGCGGCCAAGTTGCCACCGCTGACATCGAGCAACATCGGTGACGAGCTCTCGGCTGCCAACATCGACTGGGCGTGGTACTCCGGCGGCTGGAGCAACGCCAACGGCGACGTCAACGGGCCGGGGTGGACGAACGGCGCCGGGCCGAGCTGCTCGGACCCCAACGTCAAAGCCGGCGCGATCTACCCGCACTGCGCGGATGCCTTGTTCCAGTACCACCACCAGCCGTTCAACTACTTCGCCAATTACGCCCCGGGCACTCCCGCTCGAGCGGCCCATCTCAAGGACGAAGCCGAGTTCCTGACGACGGTCGCGGCCGGCCGGCTCAAGCCGGTCAGCTTCGTCAAGCCGGTCGGTGAGGAGAACGAACATCCGGGCTACGCCAGCCAGTCCGTCGGCAGCGACCATCTCGTCGAACTGATCAAGGCGATCGAGGCCGGACCGCAGGCCAAGGACACCGCGGTCATCGTGACCTACGACGAGTTCGGCGGTCAGTGGGATCACGTCCCGCCGCCGACCGCGCCAGGCGTGTCCGACAAGTGGGGCCCTGGCACACGCGTGCCGGCCATCGTCATCTCCCCATTGCTGGCC
>Ga0075364_10001903_pt1 | contig 11609 bp, 7 predicted proteins | sample EndMetdeltDD1764_FD_71517 | JGI IMG/M metagenome (GOLD analysis project Ga0075364, IMG submission 71517) | Populus endosphere microbial communities from Tennessee, USA - Endosphere MetaG P. deltoides DD176-4 | ecosystem: Host-associated > Plants > Roots > Endosphere | place: USA: Tennessee... | reverse complement strand
ACGGTTGCCGTTGCCGCGCCGATGCCTTCGCCGGCTCCGGTGATGAGAACGGTGCGACCGTCGAACAGGCCGGGCCTGAAGTCAGTTGTCATGCCCCCTGTCTTAGCAAGCACACGACTGGATCTCTACGATGAGCCGCGTGGGGGGTGTCGTCGATTATCTGTGCAACTCCTTCCTGCCCGAACGCGAGCAGGCGTGGAAGGACTCGATCGCCGGCCAAGGCGTGCCCGTCAAGGTCGGCCGCGATCTCGACGACTCGTTCGTGAACGCCGCTGGGATGGTCGAGCGGATGGACGAGCTCGGCATCTCCACACTGCTCGTGCCCACCGGCGAGCCTCATCGCTGCGTCGGCGCGTTCAACTTCTCCGACATGACGGCGACGCTGAACGAGGCCTCGGCCTTGGCCGAGTTGTATCCCGGGCGCTTCTGCGCGCTCTGGAGCATCGACCCGACCTCTGGACATGCGGGCGTACAACGGCTGCGCGAGGTGCTCGCCACGCCGTGGATCGTGGGCGTGTACAACCACGTGCATTCGTTCGACCGCCCCTTTGACCACGCCGACTTCTATCCCTACTACGCCCTGTGCGCCGACGCGGACGTGCCGTTCGTGATGCAGGCCGGGGCGTCGGGCGGGCTGATGCCCAGCGAGTGCGGACGTCCGATCGGTGTCGATCGCCCCGCGATCTACTTCCCGCAGACGCGCTTCGTCCTCTCCCACACCGGGTGGCCGTGGGTGACCGAAGCGATCGCGATGGCGCAGAAGTTCCCGAACGTCTTCCTCGGCACGGCGTCGTACCCGCCGCAGCATTGGGGCGCCGAGCTGCAGCAGTTCATCCGCCAGCGCGGCGGGCGCAAGGTTCTCTTCGGCAGCAACTTCCCGACCGTCGGCCATCGTCAGGCGATGGCTCAGATCGACGGCTTGGCGCTTCCCGACGACGTTGTCGCCAACCTGCTCGAGGGCACCGCCCGGTCCGTGTTCCGCCGCCTGCCGCAGAAGGGGCTTTGACACATGGGCATCCGCCGGCCGCACCAGGCAGTCGACTACGACGAGATCGTTCGCGAGTATCCGCCGCCGCCCGAGTACTTCGAGTCGGCGTGGTTCGCCGATCCTGACGAGATCGAGCGGATCCAGCTGACTCGCCTGCGTCAGCGCGCCCTGTCGGCCGGCCGGGTTCCGTTCTTCGCCGAGATGTGGGACGCGGCCGGTTTCGACCCGCGCTCGATCACGGCGATCGACGACCTCTGGAACGCGCCGAGCTACACCGTCGACGACATCCGCAAGAGCATCGAGGCCCATCCGCCGTGGGGCAACTACCAGGGTGTCACCCCGCCGGAAGCAACCCGCGAACCGATGCGCGTCTTCATGTCGGGCGGAACGACCGGCCAGTCGCGGCCCACCTTCTACACCCAGTGGGACCGCGAGGTCGGCGCGATCTTGATGGCCCGCGCTCTGTACGCGCAGGGCATCCGTCCCGGCGATGTGGTGCTGAACTCGTGGTCGTACGGTCTCCACAACGGCGCATTCATCTTCGACGAGGCGCTGTACCGCTGGTTGAACTGCGTCGTCATCACGGCCGGTACCGGCAACGTGACGAGCAGCAAGAAGCAGGTCCAGCTCGCCATCGACTACGGCGCGACAGCCATCCTCACGACAGGCGACTACCTGTTGCGCCTCGTCGAGGCCGCGCGTGAGATGGGATACCAGCCGGAGGTCGATCTCAAGATCCGGGCGCTTGCCAATCTCGGCGCCGAGGACGCGCTCGAAGAGCTGTTCGGCGTGCCGACCTACCGCTCGTACGGGTTCCATGAAGTGCAATGGGTGGCGATCGAATGCGATCAACACGACGGCCTGCACGTGTTCGAGGACGCGTTCATCGTGCAGGTGGTCGACCCCGAGACCGGCGAGCGACTCCCCGATGGCGAGGTCGGCTCGATGGTCGTCACCGAGCTGTACAAGACCGGAAGCCCGCAGTTCCGCTACAACATCATGGACCTGTCGTATCTGTACCCCAAGGGCCAGTGCGCGTGTGGCAGCTGGCTGCGCAAGATCGGGCCATTCGCCGGTCGCGGCGACAACATGGTCAAGCTGCGCGGCATCAACATCTGGCCGGAGGCCGTCGGCGATGTCGCCACGTCGGTCGACGGTGCCGATCCCGACTACTTCGTGCGCGCGGTCCGCGTCGATGGCCGCGACGAGCTGATCGTGGCGGTCGCGAGCGGCCGCCAGGGCGCGGCCGCCGACGACCTCCGACAGTCGATCGAGCAGCTGCTGCACGATCGGCTCGGTGTTCGTATCGCGGCCGAGGTCGTCGCTCCAGGAGCACTCGATTCGTGGACCGAGGTGCTGACATCGCCGAAGCCGAAGCGCTTTCGCGACGAGCGCTGATGGCATGAGAACCGCCTGCTTGACAGCGGGGGTTGTCGGCGGACTGTTGCACCCGTGAAGACTGCCCGGGGGTCGGGAGCCGCTGTGCTCATGGAGATTCGCGCCGTTCGAGACGACCGGCGGGGTCGCACGCTGCCATGATGGAAGCCACCATGGACGACCCGTCGCGGCTGGTGTTCGGCCGGCACTTTGCTGGAACCTTGACGCGCATGGTCGTCGATCACCTCGTACCTCATCTGGGCAATGAGTCGATCGAGTCCTGGTTGGCTCGCTCTGGCGAGACGCGAACCGTCGCCGAGCTACGCGACGACGGTTCGTGGAGCTCGTACGACCAGTTCCGAAACCTGCTCGAGGCCGCCGCTGTCGCGCTCGGCGGCGTCGAGCGATTGGGTGACATCGGCCGCAATGCCGCGATCGCGGCCGGTTCGATGCCGGGCATCACGGAAGCGATGCAGCTGCTCGGCTCGCCGTCGGCTCTGTTCGAACAAATGAGGGAAGGACAGAACGGAATCATCACCGTCCTCGACGTGGAGATGGTCGAGCGCGGGCCAACCGAATGGGCGATCCGCAGCCGGTTCAAGGGCGGCTTCGAGCCGTACCGGGCCTTCTGCACGTTCACCTTGGGCCTGAACCGACTCGCTCCCACCTTGTTCGGCTTCTCCGAGATCGAGGTCATCGAGGATGCCTGCCAGTGCACCGGTGACGAGTGGTGCACGGCCATCGTGCGTTGGCACTCGACGGACGACGCTGCTCGCGAGCTGGCCTACCTGGAGACGCGTCTGCGGCTGAGCGAAATGCGACTCGAAGAGTTCCAGCGGACAGTTGCCGAGCTCGTCTCGGCGGACGACCTGGACACGGTTCTGACTCGGGTCGTGCGTGCGTCGGCGCGGGCCACGCACGCGCCGGCGTTCGTGCTCGCGCTCGATGCGCTGCCCTGGGCCACCAACTGCGTTTTCGCGGAAGGCATCGACGATCATGCGGCGCAGGCCGTTGCCGCCGATCTCTTGGCTGTCGCGTCACCTGCAGACATGACGGGTGGCATGGCTGTCGACATCGTCTCGACGCGGCAACGGTACGGCCGGTTGATGGCCATCGACCCTGACCAGTCCGTGCTGCAGTACGAGCGGGTGCTGCTCGAGGGCTACGCCCGCCTGGCCGCGAGTGCGCTCGACTCCGCCACCGCGCTGGAGGACGCCAGGCGCCAGGCCAAGATCGCACACGCGCTGCTCGAGCTGTCGGCGTCGCTGGCGGTGATCGCGACGACCGACGAGATGGCGGCCAGCCTGGCCCGCGCGATCCCGGACGTCATCGACTGCGATCAGAGCTTCGTCGTCCTGGTCGACCGGGCGACCTCGACCGCCCGCGTCGTCGCCGCGCAGGGATACGAGCATTCGTTCTCGTCGTTGATCGCGTTCGAGGCGACGGTCGCGGCCGACTCGAACGACAGCACGATCCGCGTCTACGAGACCGGCTCGGAGAGCGAGATCGCCGACACGTTCCTCACCAACACCGGTCTGGTCGCGATGGCGATCGTGCCCGTCACCGTCAACGGAACGGCGGCTGGATATCTGGTCGCCGGTGTCGTCAGTGAGCCGCGGCGCCTCGCGCTCAACGTCGACCTGAAAGAGCGACTGCTCGGCCTCGCCGGCCAGGCATCGGTGGCGCTGCGCAACACGCTGCTCGTCGAGCAGATCCGGTGGCAGGCCTCGCACGACGGGCTGACCGGGTTGCCGAACCGGATGCTGGCCCTCGACCGGGCCGAGGCGATGATGGCGAGGGCGATGCGCGGCCAGTCCACCTGCGCCGCGCTGTTCATCGACCTCGACGGCTTCAAGGACGTCAACGACACGTTCGGTCACGCGGCCGGCGACCAGCTCTTGCTCGCCGTCGCCGAGCGCCTCCGCTCCACCGCGCGGGTGAGTGATACCGTCGCCCGCCTCGGCGGCGACGAGTTCGTCGTCCTGTGCGAGGGGTCGTCGATCGAGGCCGGCGTCGAGGCTGTCGCCGAACGGCTGTTGTCAGTCCTGCGCGAGCCGTATCCGTTGCCCGCCGCGGCGCAGGGCGAGGTCACCCTCACCGCCAGCATCGGCATCGCTCGCGGGGCCAGGATGACGGCGAGCGATCTGCTCAACGATGCCGATGCAGCGATGTACCGGGCCAAGGCGGCGGGCAAGGACTGCTTTGCGATCTTCGCCGCCGACGACCCGGTGCACGACCAGCACTGACGCGCCCGGTCTCAGCGGTAGTAGCCGGTGACGTCGACGATGAAGTGGGTGGGAGCCGAGCTGCGCGCGCTGATCATCCGGTCACCACCGAGACCGCTGATGACCGTCGTGGCGAGATCCTGGTTCGGCCCGAACCAGTTGATGCTCGACGTGCCGGCGTAGTCGTTGCCCTGCGGGCGCACTGCGACGTACCCGCCGGCGGTCTCCGTCTGGGTGACGGTGACGCTGAGCGCAACCGCAGTCGATGCCGCCGGGATCACGTCGGGCGTGCCGTCCGTCGCTGCCGCGACCGAGATGTCGCGGTCGACGCCGCCGACGAGCTTGGTGCTGTTGCGGCTGTCGTAGACGCGCCGCGGCGCGATCGCGTGGAACGCACCCGACGACGTCGGGCCGGAGATCTCTCGCCACGAGCCGGGCGAGCCGGCGCTGACGCAGATCCACAGGATGCCCGTTTCGTCCTCGTACATCTCGCCGACCTGATGGGCGTTGGTGAGCGTGATCGGCGCGGCGCCGCCGGGGCGAAGCCGTACCTCGGCCAGGCCACCGAAGAACTCGCCGCCGTACGCTCCCGCCCCTCCAGTGAAGCCGACGATGCCGGTGCCGAGCGGCTTCTTGCTCCACCCGGTGATTCCGATCAGCTGATTGCCGTTGCCGCTGGCCACACCGAGCAGCGTCGTGCCGCCGTTGGCAAAGTTCGAATTGAGGATGCCGTCGTTGGCGGCCGTCTGATCACCGGACTGGATGTTGAAGCTGGACGCGACGGTCGGACCCTTGTAGTTCACGGTCGTCGTCGTGGTGTGCTCCTTGGTCTGGCCGAGCACCACGTTGTCGCCGTCGGCGGCCTCCGCCGATGCCGCGTTGCCGATGACGGTTGCCGTTCCTGCCGCGGCGACACCAAGCGCGAGGTTGCGCAACATCGCCCGGCGGCTGGAACCACCATGATCCGCGATCGCTTCGTCGGTCGGCTCGAGTTCGGCACCGCTGTTGATGGCTGTCTCGTTCATGATCCCTCTTCGTGTGATTGGCTGCCCCGGGATTGGTACGCCACGCGCGAGGGATCGGTTCTCGCGGCACGTTGCGTTGTTCAGCCGTTCACTCGGCGTCGAGGAACTCTTTCAGCTTCTGGCTGCGCTGCGGGTGGCGCAGCTTGGCGAGCGTCTTGGCCTCGATCTGGCGGACGCGCTCGCGCGTGACACCGAAGTACTTGCCGACCTCTTCCAGGGTGCGCGCCTGGCCGTCTTCGAGGCCGAAGCGCATGCGCACGATCTCCTGCTCGCGTTCGGAGAGCTCGCCCAACGCTTCGTCGACCGCGGCGATCAGCATCTTCTTCGCGGCGGCGTCGTCGGGGGCATCAGCCGAGCCGTCCTGGATGAAGTCGCCGAGGTTGGAGTCGTCTTCCTCGCCGACCGGCGAGTCGAGCGAGAGCGGGTCCTGGGAGATGCGCAGGATGTCGCGGACGCGCTCGACGGGGATCTCGCAGCGGTCGGCCAGCTCGTCGAGCGTCGGCTCGCGCTCGAGCTCTTGGTGCATCTGGCGCTGCATCCGCAGCACCCGGTTCATGCTCTCGACCATGTGCACCGGGATGCGGATGGTGCGGCCCTGATCGGCGATCGAGCGGGTGATCGCCTGGCGGATCCACCACGTCGCGTACGTCGAGAACTTGAAGCCCTTGGTGTAGTCGAACTTGTCGACCGCGCGCATGAGGCCGAGGTTGCCCTCCTGGATCAGGTCGAGCAGCTGCATGCCGCGGCCGCTGTAGCGCTTGGCGATGCTGACGACGAGGCGCAGGTTGGCCTGGATCAGGTTGCTCTTGGCCCGCTGGCCGGTGGTGACGACGCGCAACAGGCGCCGCTGCTCGGCCGCGTCGAGGGTGTCGCCGCCCTCGTCGATGCACGCCGCCGCGGCGTAACCGGCCTCGATCTGCTGGGCCATCATCCGCTCTTCGTCGCCGCTGAGCAGCCCGACGCGTCCGATCTCTTTGAGGTACATCCGCACCGTGTCACCGGTGGGGCCGGTCTCGTACTTCTCCGACATCCGCTGGGCGCGGCGGGTGCGCCGCTTGAGCAGCGTCCCGGCCGGATCTTCCTCCGGTTCGGCGACCACGACCGGGACCGGCGAGCCGTTCGGCGGGGTGTCGGATTCCTCGTTGTCGTCGACGGCATCGTCGATGTTGATGCCCTGCGTCGCCAGCGCGGCCGTCAGTTCGGCGAGGACATCGCCCGTGAGCTCGACATCGAGCAACGCCTCCACGGCGTCGTCGGCGCGTACGGAGCCGACGACCGAACCCGTCACGACGAGGGCATGCCACTTCAGCGGATCGACCCCTGGGAAGGGTGGGTCCACTGCGGCTGCATCTTCGTCAGTGTTGGTGTCGCTCTCGATCAACCCCGCTCCTCGTTGCGTTTCTGCAGCCACCCTAGCAACCACTCCGCCGCGGCCTGAGGCGCATCTCGAATCGCCAGCTTGGAGAGCTGCACCCTGGCCTCGCTGTCCTCGCGTATCGCCTTTTCATCGGTGATCTTGAGCCGTTGCTTGAGCTCGCGGCGCACGGTTGCGGCGATCAGGTTCATCGCCTCGATCTCCGGATCGGCGTCGAGATCGGCGACAGCAGCGCGTTCGAGCACCTCTCTCGCCTCGGGGTCGGCGGACTCCAGCGCGACCTCGATCGCCCCGCTCGACGTTGCGAGGGCCACGAACGCGCGACGGTTGAGGTCGGACGCGAACAGGTCCTCGGTGAGCCACGGGGCGATGTCGTCCCAGCGCTGCAGCAGCATCGCGATCGCGACGAACTCGCCGTTCTCGTCGACGCCGCGTGCCCGACGCGGCGCGGCGTTGAGGCTGGGATTGCGCTTGCGCTGCTCGGCCACCCGGATCAGGTCCTGCACGGGCAAACCGGTATGCGTCGCGACCTGGCCGGCGTAGAGCTTGCGCACGTTGACGTCGGGATGCTCGTTGATGACCGCCATCGATTGCTCGGCGAGGCGTGCGCGTTCTTCTGGCGAACGCACCTGGCGACCCGCCATCGTGCGTTGGAGGCGGAAACCGAGGAACGGCAGCGCCGTGTCGATCGCCTTGGCCAACGCTTCCGGATCGCTGACGCTCAGATCGCCCGGGTCCTTGCCATCCGGGAACCGGGCGACGGCGACTTGCACCTGGTACTTCTGCTCCCACTCGTAGAACCGTTCTGCCGCGCCCTGGCCGGCTTTGTCGGCGTCGAACGCGAGCACCACCCGGCTGGCGAACCGTTTGAGGATCTGCACGTGCTGCTCGGTGAGCGCCGTGCCGCACGTCGCGACCGCACGCTTGACGCCCGCACGATGGAAGCCGATGACGTCGGTGTAGCCCTCGCACACGATCACTTGGTCCTGGGCCACGATGTCGGCCTTGGCCCAGTTCAGCCCGTACAGCGTGCGGCTCTTGGAGTACACGGCCGTCTCCGGCGAGTTCTTGTACTTGGCGGGATCGGTGGAGCCCGGGAGGATGCGCCCGCCGAACGCGAGCGCCTCGCCGGAATCGGAGAAGATCGGGAAGAGCACGCGGGCGCGGAACGAATCCTGCATTCGGTTGCGCTTGTTCATGAACGCGAGCCCGGTGTCGCGCAGCAGGTCTGGGGCGACCCCGATCTCGTGACTCATCACGTCCCAGTCGTCGGGCGCCCAGCCGAGGCGGAACTGGCGCGCGACCTCACCGGCCAGGCCGCGGCGGCGGAGGTATTCGCGAGCCTCGCGCGCATCGGGCGATGTCAACAGTCGTTGGTGGTACCACTCGACAGCCTTCTCCATCGCCTCGACGAGCTGCTTGCGCCGAGTGCGTTCCTTGTTCTCTCCCCCGCTCGTGTACCGCAGCTGGATGCCGGCCTTGTTGGCGAGGTGCTCGACCGAGCCGACGAAGTCGGTGTGTTCGATCTCCTGGACGAACTTGAACACGTCGCCGGACGCGGAGCAGCCGAAGCAGTGGTAGCGGCCCATCTCCTCGCGCACGGTGAACGACGGGCTCTTCTCGGCATGGAAGGGGCACAGGCCCGACCAGTTGCGGCCGACCTTGCGCAGCGCGACGTAGCCCTGCACGACATCGACGATCGACACCGAGGAGCGGATCCGCTCGATGTCCTCGTCCACGATCGCCATACGCGCCGAGGCTACCGGAGGCCTGCGCGGGCGGGTCCCGTCACGTGGGGCTACTACTGCACGAGATCGATGTCGTCGTCAGGATCGACGCCCTCCGTGCGGCCGAACTTCAACGACGCGAACACGGCGACGGCCAGGACGACTGCGATCACGATCAGCGAGACGGGTCCCGAGATCTCGACCCAGTGAGAGATGATCATCTTCACCCCGACGAAGGCGAGGATCACCGCCAGCCCCTGCTGCAGGTACGTGAAGCGAGCGTGCATGTCGGCGAGCAGGAAGTACAGCGCGCGCAGGCCGAGGATCGCGAACGCGTTCGACGTGAAGACGATGAACTGCTCGCGACTCACCGCCAGCACGGCCGGCACGGAGTCGACGGCGAACAGCACATCGGTGGTCTCGACGAGGATCAGCACTGCGAACAGCGGCGTCGCCAGCCGCCGTCCGGCGGTCTTCGTGAACAGCTTCTGACCGTCCATCTCCGGTGTCGACGGGACGACCTTGCGCACCATTCGATAGGCGATGTTCTCTTCCGGGTTGATCTGTTCGTCACCACCGCGGAGCAGCTTGATCGCGGTGTAGATCAAGAACGCGCCGAAGATGTACAGGATCCACTCGAACTTCGTGATCAACGCCACGCCGGCGAAGATGAAGATCGCGCGCAGGACGAGCGCGCCGAAGATGCCCCAGAACAGGACGCGGTGCTGGTAGAGCGCCGGCACCTTGAAGAAGGTGAAGATCAGCGCCCACACGAACACGTTGTCGATCGAGAGGCTGTACTCGATCAGGTACCCGCTGAAGTATTCGCCCCCGGCCTTGCCGCCGAACCCGACGATGACGGCAACGCCGAAGCCGACACCGACCGCGACCCACAGCAGGGTCTCCATCGCGGCGCGGCGGGCCTTGAGCACCTTCGGCTTGCGATGCAGAACGAGGATGTCGAGCATCAACAGCAGCACGATCACGCCCAGCGTGACCAGCCACGCCCACGTGGGCGCGGAGATCTTGGCGAAGTCCGAGCCCTTCTCGGCAGCCAGCAGAGACAAGGAGATCTACTTGGTGTCGCTCTTTTTTGCGCCGGACGACGCGATGATCGCTTGCGCCGCGGCGAGGCGGGCGATGGGCACCCGGAACGGGCTGCACGACACGTAGTCGAGGCCGGCGTCGTAGAAGAGGGAGATGCTCTCCGGGTCGCCGCCGTGCTCGCCACAGACACCGATCTTGAGGTTCTTCTTCGTCGCCCGGCCGCGCTGCACGCCGATGCGAACCAGCTCGCCGACGCCACCGGCGTCGATGGTCTCGAACGGGTTGCGCTTGAGCAGGCCCTGCTCGAGGTACGCCGGCATCATCTTGCTCTCGATGTCGTCGCGGCTGAAGCCGAAGGCCATCTGGGTGAGGTCGTTGGTGCCGAAACTGAAGAAGTCGGCCTCCTCGGCGATCTCGTCGGCGCGGATCGCGGCGCGAGGCGTCTCGATCATCGTCCCGATGGTGACGTCCGGCCGCTTCTTCATCCCCTTGAGAGCGATGTCGATCTCGGTCTGCACCCAACCGCGGGCGAGGCCGAGCTCTTCGCGGGTGACGGTGAGCGGGATCATCACCTCGACGATCGGATTCTTGCCCCGCTTGCGCAACGTCGCCGCGGCAGCCATCAGGGCCTTCACCTGCATCGCGTACAGGCCCGGCTTGACCACGCCGAGACGCACGCCGCGGGTGCCGATCATCGGGTTGTGCTCCTGCCACTCCTCGGCAGCCTTCAGCTCGGCCTTCTCACGCGTGCTCAAACCGGCCCCTGCTTCCTTCACGCGCAGCTCCTCGACCGAAGGGAGGAACTCGTGCAGCGGAGGATCGAGCAGGCGCACGGTGACAGGCAGGCCGTCCATGGCCTCGAGGATCTCCTCGAAGTCGATCTGCTGCACGCGGCCGAGCTCGTCCATCGCCTTGAGCTCTTCGTCCGGCGTGTCGGCGAGGATCATCTCGCGCACGACCGGCAGTCGATCGGGGGCGAGGAACATGTGCTCCGTGCGGCACAGGCCGATGCCTTCTGCGCCGAGGTTGCGCGCGTTTGTGGCGTCCTCGCCGGTGTCGGCGTTGGCGCGCACGCCGAGCTTGCCCTTGCGGACGGTGTCGGCCCACTCGAGGATGGTGAGGAACTCCTGCGGCGGCTCGGCCGCCTGCAGCGTCATCTCGCCGAGCACGACCTCGCCCGTGCTGCCGTCGAGGCTGATGCTCTCGCCGATCTTCACCGTGACGTCGCCGACCGAGAACGAGTCGCCACTGATCTTGATCGCGTCCGCGCCGACGATCGCCGGGGTGCCCCAGCCGCGGGCCACGACGGCGGCGTGGCTGACGAGCCCGCCGCGGGCGGTGAGGATGCCCTGCGCGACCATCATCCCGTGCACATCTTCGGGGCTGGTCTCGTTGCGGACGAGGATGACCTTCTCGCCCCGCTCGTGGGCCTCGACGGCTTCATCGGCGGTGAAGTACACCCGACCAACCGCCGCGCCCGGTGACGCGGCCAGACCCTTGGCGAGCACCTTGCCCTTGTTGGCGAACTGAGGATGAAGGACCTGATCGAGGTGATCGGCACCGACGCGCATGATCGCCTCGTTCTTGCTGATCTTCCAGCGCTTGTCGCCGCGGCCGGTGCCCTTCGTCATCTCCACGGCCATCCGCAGCGCCGCCGCGCCGGTGCGCTTGCCGACACGGGTCTGCAGCATCCACAGCTTGTCCTGCTCGATGGTGAACTCGGTGTCGCACATGTCGGTGTAGTGCCGCTCGAGGCGATGGAAGATGTCCATCAGCTCGGCGTGGATCTTCGGGAAGTGCAACTTCATGTGATCGAGGTCTTCGGTGTTGCGGATGCCCGCAACG
>Ga0075364_10001902_pt1 | contig 11613 bp, 12 predicted proteins | sample EndMetdeltDD1764_FD_71517 | JGI IMG/M metagenome (GOLD analysis project Ga0075364, IMG submission 71517) | Populus endosphere microbial communities from Tennessee, USA - Endosphere MetaG P. deltoides DD176-4 | ecosystem: Host-associated > Plants > Roots > Endosphere | place: USA: Tennessee... | reverse complement strand
GATCCCGCCCGACTGCACTCATTCACGCTGGAAGTGTGCGAAGAGGCAGAGCGACTCGGGATTGACTCGCTCTGGTTCTCCGAACACCACCTGTTCGACGACGGCTACCTCACTCAACCCTTGACATTTGCTGCCGCTGTCGCTGCGCGAACGACCCGTGCGCGGATCGGAACCGCGGTCCTGATTGCTCCGCTGCACCACCCGGTGGCCATCGCGGAGCAGGCTGCCCTCGTCGATTTGATTTCGGGAGGACGGTTGAGCCTTGGTATCGGGGCTGGTTACCGGGTGCCCGAGTTCACGTTGTACGGACACTCTCCGAAAGGAAGGTTTGCTTCCACCGACTCTATGTACCACGAACTGCATCGGCTGTGGGGACCGAACGGGGTCACGCCCGCTCCGGTGCAGCAACCGCCGCCGGTCTACCTGGGATACATGGGTCCTCGCGGTGTGCGTCGTGCCGGTCGTATCGGAGCCCGCATTTTGACGGCCGACGCGGCCCTCTGGCCGCAGTACCGGGAGGGGCTTCGCGAAGGTGGCCACCCCGAATCAAAGGGCCGCATGGCCGGTGGCGTGCAAGCGTGGGTGAGTGATGACCCCGAACGCGACAGGGCCCGCGTCGGCGAACACCTCGCGTATCAGGTCAACTCCTACAGGCGGCACGGCGCCGAGGGCACGGAGCTGCCGCCCCCACAGGAGCTTTCGCCGGACGAGCTGATCGGTCAACCCGAGGGCGAGTCGGGTGCTCCGGTTCCGAAAGGACAACGGCTGAGCGATTTCTGGTTCGGGACGCCGCCTGCCGTGGCTCAGCGCATCCGCAGGTACATCGCGGGGGCTCCGGTCGAAACGGTCTTCCTATGGGCCTCCGTCGGAGGCATGACGGAGGAGATGACACGCGAGAGCGTCACGAGAATATGCGTCGATCTCGCACCGCTGCTACGCGATGACGCCAGGGCCTAATCGATGAGTCGACCCCCAGGGTGTTGACACGGCGGTCAGGGCCACGCATCCCAATTGACCATAGCCCGCAATGGTCCGACGAATTCCGGCTGGACTGCGCCAGTTGCCCACCGCGTTTCCACCAGATTCGCGACGTGTGCAGTCGTAGACAACGGATCGCGGTCGAGATATACCGTGGTCACGAACTGCCGTCGCCCGCTCCAGATGGGGGAGGACGGCGACCAGTGATCGGTGCCTCCGAACATCCATGCACCGGCAACACCGTCGGTTTCCATCAAGGCCGGCAGGTGGTCGCTCCGAATCCAGTCAAGCCAGTCGCTTTCGTTGTCGCCGGGCTGCTCGACTATCAGCAGCACGCCTCGGTGCGGGCGGAACGGGATTACTTCCGGCGCAACTAGGGCTCGTGGCGATGCCACGCAGTGAAGCAAGCGCATGGCTGAGATTTGCAGAGCGGGGCGGGCGATCGGGTATCTGCCTGCTGCACTCAGATTTGCGCCGAGTTCGGTGAAATCATCAAGAGTCTGGGTGACGGGATCGCGGAACAGGTAGTTCACCACGTTGCCGATGTCACCCAAACCGGCACCGGAAACCACGCGCGCCGCGATGTACTCACCATCGGCAATCCAGCGCTGTCCCAACACGATTCCCGGGATCCGGTACTGCTCGGGCATGTGATCCATCAGGTGCCAGTGCAGGTACGACGTGTCCTGGGCAGGTGCCGGCGCGGTGAAGCTGAAAATGCCACCTTTGATGTGCATGTGGTCTTCGCGGACGCAACGGGTCGGGTTATCTGACCAACCACTTCAGTGGGAGAATTCGAGGGGCGCGCGGATTTCCCGAGTAGCTCAACTCCGTTTCCGGCGCCAGCTCGTACTCGGGAATCCGCTCGTGCCAGGCGATCAGCGACACCGACATCTCAAGGCGCGCAAGGTGTGAACCCAAACAGCGGTGCGGACCGCTGGCGAAGCTCATGTGAGCATTTCGCTTGCGATCCAGGTCTACATGCAGCGGGTCAGGAAATGCATCCGGATCAAGGTTGGCGGCCGCCCAACTGACCCACGCCCACGATCCGGCCGGCAGCGATGTCCCACTGGGGAGGGTGACCTCGTCGGTGACGAGTCGATACGCCGCCGTTACTGGCGATTCGAAGCGCATCAACTCCTCAATAGCCGTTGGCATCAGATCCGGTTGCTGTGCGACGCGCTGCCGATCGTGCGGGTTCCTCGCCAAGTAACTGAGGATGCAACCCAGGGAAGAAGCGATCGTGTCCAGTCCCGCCAGCATGAGCATGCCGAGAATATCCAGCACTTCGGGTCGACTGAGCCTGTCGCCATCCACCTCGGTGGTCAGCAACCACCCGATCATGTCGTCTCTGGGCTCGGATTCCTTCTCGCGAGCGTCGAGATCGCGGTTGAAGTACTCCTGTATCCATTGCACGCCCTTGGCCACGTTGGCGACTCGCTCGGCTTCAGGAACGTCAGTTTGGCTGCCGCTGAGCATGAGGCTCTTGAACTCCAGGAACTGATCGCGATCGTCCATCGGCAGCCCCATGATGGACAAGAAGATCATCGACGGCAGCGGTTCGCACCACTCGTTGAAGGCGTCCACTTCGCCGTTGTCGACGAAACGGTCTATCAGTTCGTCCGCCTGAGCGCGCACTTTGTCGGCCAACAGCGCCACCTGCCGAGGTGAGAACACCGGATCGAGGAGCTTGCGGTACTTGCGGTGACGCGGACCGTCGAGTCCTAGGGGGATGGCCGGTCGATCGCTGCCGAGGTACTTGAAGCCCTGCTCGACCGCCGGATGTCGGTTCAAATACCGAATGTCCTCCATCCGAAACAGCGCGAAGACCCCGTCACCCAGGTCGCGCACCGGGCACTTCGCGGACAATTCGACATAGGCCTCCTGCGGCTCGGTCTTCGAGTGAACGGTCGCCAGCACCGGATCGGAGAACACGCGCGCCATAGCCGCGTACTGCAGTCGGACGTAGTCGTCCATCTCCACGTTCGTGTCGGTCATGTCCAGATCTCCCGTCTGCGCGATCCTTGTTCCCAAGCGGTGCACTGCGTGCCCCTACTCCGTGTACTCCAGCCGGCCGGCGTCGATCACCGCATCTCCACGCTGATTGATCGTCCGGTAGTGGACGACCCCAGTCGCCGCGCGCCACAGCTGAACGGTCAGCTCGTCGCCCGGCACCACGGGAGCGGTGAAACGGCCGCCCATGGAGCGGAACCTGCGCGCATCCGAGTCGCATACGGCGTGAAGCAGGGCGCGGCAAGTGAATCCATACGTGCACAGCCCATGCAGAATCGGCCGATCAAGGCCGAAACGCCGCGCGTACACCGGATCGGAGTGAAGGGGATTCACATCACCCGACAGGCGATACAGCAGGGCCTGATCCGGCCGGGTCGTCATGCTAACGACATGATCGGGCACACCATCGGGAACGCCGACGGGCGACGCCGGACCGCGGGCGCCGCCCCAGCCCCCTTCGCCCTTGATGAAGATCGCATTGCGATTGGTGAACATGGGGGCGCCCGTCTCGAGGTCGTTGGAGACCAGTTCCGCCTCTACGAGAGCCCCCGATCCCTTATCCCATATGCCCACGATGGTCGCGACGGTGCTGACACCACCCTCCGGCGGTATCGGCGCGTGTAGCTCAGTGATCTGCTGCGCGTGGACCGCCATCCCACGATCGAAGTCGCCCACTTCGTCGAGAGCGGCGCCACCGGCGAAACAGGGAAAGCTCGGTACCACGGCGAACGTGGGAAGAACCTGATGCGGCACGCCTTCGCTGTTCTCCGTGGTGAAAGCGAGTTCGATAGCCGGATCAGCGGCGCCGGCGCCTACCCCCAACGCGTAGAGGACGGTGTCCTTCGCGGTCCACCTAGAGACGATTGGTGCGGTGCTGACGCCCACCGCATCCGGATTCACGGCGCGACGGGTCGACCGCAGTGATGGCGTCGGATCCTTGGTCGCGCCGGTCATCGGTCGAGCACCACTTCCGCGAGTCGGCGCATCTGCGCCTCGTCTTCGGCCTGCACGATCAGCATCGTGACGCCGGACTCTTCCCACGCTGCTACCCCGTCGCGAACTTCAGCCACAGATCCGACCAGGGAAATGTCGGCCACCATGTCACGCGACACCTCGCGATACGCGTCGTTGGCCCGGCCTTCGGCGTACAGCTGTTGAACCCGTTCGGCTGCAGCCTCATAACCCATTCGGGCGAACAGGTCCTTGTGGAAGTTCATCTCCTTGGACCCCATGCCGCCGATGTAGAAACCGACCCTCTCCTTCATCCGATCCAGGGCTTCATCCCGGTCGTCGGTGACGACGACCTTGCAACTGGAGGCGATGGCGAAATCATCGGCTGTCCGACGAGCACCGTCGCGGGCGAAACCCTCCGCGAGTGCCGTCCGGTAGTCCGGTGCCATTCTCGGCGAGTAGAAGATGGGCATCCACCCATCGGCGATCTCCGCGCACAGGGCGATGTTGCGGGGCCCTTCGGCGGCGAGCCAGATCGGCAGGTCCGACCGCAGTGGGTGCACGATCGACTTCAGCGGAGTGCCCAGTCCGACCGAACCTTCACCGCAATAGGGCACCGGGAAGTGCGGTCCAGCGTTGGTGACCGGCGCCTGTCTGGCGAATACTTGCCGGATCACGCGGACGTATTCGCGCGTCTGGGCGAGTGGGCGCTCGAACGGTCGCCCGTACCATCCCTCGACGACGCGCGGTCCAGAGACCCCCAGACCCAGAACGTGTCTACCCCCGGTGAGGTGATCGAGGGTCAGCGCGGCCATCGCGGTTGCCGTGGGCGTGCGGGCCGCGATCGGCACGATCTGCGTCCCCAGAAGAATTCGCGTAGTTCGGGACCCCCACCAGGCTAGTGGCGTGAAGGCGTCGGACCCGTAGTTCTCGGCGGTGAAAACCGCGTCGTAGCCCAGCCTTTCGGCTTCCACGATGCGCGCGCCGATGTCGCCGGGGGGACGTGAGCCCCACGCGCCGAGAGCCAGGCCCAGTTTCACGACAGTTGATCGCCTTCTGTCGCGTCGGTGGAACAGCCGACCTCGGAACACGAGCGAGCAGCCACGTGGGGACCGTATCCAAGGGAAGACACGGCGGTCAAGTAACCGGTTGCTTTGTCCTGGGGGTAGGAGCGCATTTCGCTTCGACCCGACAGGATCGCTCCGTCCCCGCCCTTGCGCATACCTACATGTTAAGCACATGCTTAAATGAAGTTGCGGGGGTTGGCGCGATCATCCTCGATCGCTGATAGGGAAGAGGGCACATGGGCAGTCTCGACGGCAGAGTCGCGTTCATCACGGGGGCCGCCCGAGGGCAAGGTCGCAGTCACGCAGTACGCCTTGCCGCGGAGGGTGCGGCCATCATCGCCGTGGACATCTGCGCGCAGATCGACAGCGTGCCCTACCCGATGGCCACGCCGGACGACCTCCAACAGACGGTGAAGGAAGTGGAGAACGCCAACGGGCGCATCATCGCACTGCAGGCTGACGTCCGCGACCGCGCCGGAATACGCGACGCGTTCGAGGCCGGTCGAAAGGAGTTCGGTCCCGTCGACATCGTCCTGGCGAACGCGGGAATCTGCCCAATGGCGCACGAACCCACCGATGCCGAGTTCGACGATGTAGTCGATGTGAACCTCAGCGGCGTCTACAACACGGTGTGGATGACACTGCCGCAGATGATCGAGCACGGCCGCGGAGGCGCGATTGTCATCACCAGTTCGGCTGCCGGCCTGGTGGGCGCCGCGTCCGAACAACCCGGACTCATGGGATACTACGCCGCGAAGACCGGCGTGATCGGGTTGATGCGGTCGCTGGCGAATTACGCTGCACCGCACAACATTCGAGTCAACTGCATCGCCCCTACCGGTGTCGCTACGCCGATGATCGTCAACGACTGGCTCCCCAGTTACTACGAGGCGAACCCCGGAAAGGGAGCAGCGATGTCCAACGCGCTTCCGGTAACGATGGTCGAAGTCGACGACATATCAAACGCCGTCCTGTACCTCGTCGCGGACACCGGGCGTTACGTGACCGGCTCGGTGTTGCCCGTGGACGCCGGGCTCGTCAACAAGCGATAGGTGCCGGGTGCGCCGCGGAAAAGGTCGAATGGGCTCACGATGACGCGGGTCGGTTTCATCGGTCTCGGCAATCAGGGTGCTCCGATGGCCCACCGTATCGGCGACGCTGGACTGCCGCTGACCGTGTGGGCGCGGCGCCGCGAAGTGGCCGCATCGTTCGCCGAGAAGGCCACCGTCGTCGACACGCCCGCACGAGTGGGGGCCGCGAGTGACGTCGTTGGGGTCTGCGTCCTAGACGACGACGACGTCGTCGAAGTCGTTCTTGGCGGTACCGGGATCATGGCCGGCATGGCGCGGGGAGGGGTCATCGCGGTGCACTCGACGATCCATCCAAAGACATTGAACCGCTTGGCGGAGAACGGATCGCCTCGCGGGATCGCCGTCGTCGATGCCCCCGTTACCGGCGGAGCCGGGAAAGCCGATGCCGGGCAGCTGGTCATCCTTGCCGGCGGCAAGCCCGAGGATGTGCTGAGGTGTCGGCCGATGTTCGACAGCTACGCGTCCGCGATCATCCATCTGGGCGGCTTGGGAGCAGGCCAGACGGCCAAGCTGATTAACAACCTCGCGGTCACCGCTCACCTGAGCATCGCCAACGAGCTGTTCGACTTCGCGCAGCGCATGGGCGTCGACAGAGCAGCAATGGCGTCGGTGCTCGACGCCGGCAGCGGGGGCAGCGCTGCGGCCGCCTTCGTCGCCGCCAGTGACTTCGACCTCGGCGACATGTGGAAACGAAGCCGGCGACTGCTCGGTAAGGATCTCAAGATCGTGCTCGACCTCGCCGACGACACAGGCGCCGCGCCACCATGGGCGACCGTCGACGCGGCGCTTTCCTATCTCGACGACCGGATGAACGAGCCTCGCGGCGCCAGCGCCCAACCCATGCAGGTGCTGGTCGATGGCAGGCAATCGGACTCGAGTGAGGGGAGCAAGTCGTGAAGATCGTCGTCGCACGCGAGAAGTGCAGTGGACATGCTCGCTGCTTCGCCATGGGGCCGGATGTCTACGACCTCGATGAGGAGGGATACAACGCACTCACCGAGCGCGACGTGCCGAGTGACCTTGAGCAGCAGGCGATTGACGGCGCCGAGTCGTGTCCGGAGGGCGCAATAACCCTCGAGTGAGTGCAGTCGCGCGCCGACCGGCGCTGTACAGGCGCGGAAGTGAGCGATTACTTCTTTCCGCCCGATTCAGCCATGGGGGTTACCGTGTTCCGGTGACCTCGCCCAACAGCTCCGACGACAGCAGCGATCCGGTGGACGAGATTCCGCAGCGACGGCGGATCGTGGACGCGGCGACCAGGGTTTTCCGAGCCCACGGACTCGCGGGAGCCCGAACCTCGCAGATCGCCGAGGCGGCCGACGTCAACGAATCAGCCCTGTTCCGGCACTTCAAATCAAAGGAGGACATCTTCCTCGCGGCGGTGTTCGAGCCATTGGAAGATGTCGTGGTCGAGGTGCTTGTCGACATCGACCGGATCAACGGCGCTGACGAAAAGACCCGTATGCGAACGTTCCTCGCGGAAATGGAACGACAGCTCGCATTGGCCGTCGATCTCACCCCGCTGCTCGGTGTGGGACTCTTCTCCGACCCTCAACTCGGCCGCAGGTTTTACAACGAACGACTCTGGCCGCTGTTCCAGAGATGGGCCGGCGGCACCGAGTTCGCCCTGCGTGGCCGGCCTCACAGGAACGTGGACCCACTCACCATGATCATGACGATCTGGGGAATGTGCTACGGGATTGCAATCGATGCGCTGACACGGGGCGTCGACGTGGACATCCACTCGCAGGCCCGGTGGCTCGGTGACTTGCTGTACTACGGCATGGCAAGCCAGCCGGCTGACCGGCTCGCCTCCGGGCGGCGTTCGCGGTCGCGCAAGAAACTGCCCCCGGCAACCTGATCGGACGGTCTCGGCGTTTGAAATAACCGTTTACTTTGACACCTTGGCGTCTCGCCCCCTACGATCGTGCGCGACGACCGCGACGGTTAGCCGCGCGCGGGTTCGCATCAAGTTCCGTCTTCAGGAGAGTGCATCGACTTGGCCGGATTCCTATCGGGATTGCGAGTTCTCGAAGTGGCGTCCTTCGGGTTCGTGCCCGCCGCGGGCGCGGTGCTCGCTGACTGGGGTGCCGACGTCATCAAGGTCGAGCATCCCGTCACCGGTGATCCGATGCGGGGCATGTTGTCGGTCACGGCGATGGGTGTCGATCAGCCGCCTGCAGTCAACTTCCTCGTCGAACAGGTGAACCGCGGAAAGCGCAGTGTGGGCCTGGACATCGCGCATCCACGGGGTCGGGAACTGTTGGGACGCCTTATCGAATCTTCGGACGTCCTGCTGACGAACATGTTGCCCGGTGCGCGCAGGCGCCTCGGAATCGACGTCGACGAGGTGCGTCGCCGGAACCCAAGAATCATCTACGCGCGCGGACACGGCCAGGGTAGCCGGGGCCCGGATGCCGACGTGGGCGGCTTCGACACCACCTCCTACTGGGCGCGTGGCGGGATTGCGGAAGTGCTGCGCGCCGACGCCGATGGCTGGCCTGCGCCGCATCGCGCCGGCATCGGCGACAACCCGAGCGGCATGATGCTTGCGGGTGGCATCGCTGCGGCGTTGCTCGCCAGGGAGCGCCAGGGTGTCGCTCCGACGGTCGACGTGTCGCTTCTCAACTGCGCCATGTGGACGATCGGTTTCGACATCATCGGCGGTCAGCATCTCGACGAAGTCCTGCGATTCCCCCGGGAAGAAGCGCCCAATCCGTTGGCCAACAACTACCGCACGGCCGACGGTCGAATCATCATCCTCGGCATGTTCCAGTCCGACCGCTATTGGCAACCGTTCTGCACGCACGTCGGACGAGCGGATCTCGCAGCAGACGAACGCTTTCGGGACGGCGCAGCTCGTTATGAGAATCGCCGAGAGTGCATCGCCCTGCTCGACGATGTGTTCGCCGAGCGTCCACTCGCCGCGTGGCGCGAGTGCCTCGGTGATGCCGATTTCCCATGGTCCGTGTACCAGGTGCCACAGGAGCTGTTCGACGACCCCCAGGTGGTGGCCAACGGATACCTCCCCACGGTCGAGCCGGACAGCGGCGAAGCATTCGCGCTCGTGGCAAACCCTGTGCAGTTGGACGAGCAGACGCCCGTGCTGACACGCGCACCCGAGCACGGCCAGCACACCGAGGAGGTGCTTCTGGAGCTCGGATTGGACTGGGACGAGCTGGAGGCGGAGAAGGCTGCGGGTTCGATCCTGTGATGGGAAACCTAAATCTGTCGAGCAATCGAGGAGTCGAAACTTGACCGACGCACGCATCCCGGTCGTGGATTATCTGCACCTGGAACCGGAGCCGCGGTTGAGCGCACTGCAGTGCGACTCCTGCGGCGCGCAGTTCTTCGGCCGGCGCAACGCCTGCGCCTCCTGTTTCGGCGCCGCGTTCACATCGCGCGAGTTGCCGAGCGACGGCGTCGTACAGACGTACACGATCGTCTGCACAGCCGAACCGGGGATCACAGTGCCCTTCATCGCCGCGGCGGTCGACTGTGGCGGTGTCCTTGTCGCGGGCAATCTGGTGTGTGTGGAACCCGACCCGGCATCGATTTCAACCGGGATGAGGGTCAGGCTGGCGTTGACGTCTCTGGGCGTGGACGACCGCGGAGTCGAGGCCGTCGGCTTCGGCTTCGAACCCGTGAAATGAAGGGTTGTAGAGGCATGAGTGTAGACAGCGACGCCGTTTACGTGCTTGGGATCGCGATGACGAGATTTGGCAAGCACCCCGATCTAGACACCATCGACCTTGCAGCGGAGGCGATTTCGAGCGCACTCGGTGACGCGGCCGCGTCGATGCGCGACATCGGTGTGATGGCGGCGGGCAACCTCATGGGCGGAAGCGTCGCGTTCGGCCAGGAGATTCAGAAGCACGTCGGTCAGACCGGCATACCCGTTTACAACGTCGCGAACGCCTGTGCCACGGGTGCGACTGCGCTTCGGACTGTCATCATGGCGTTGAAGGCCGGCGAGGCGGACATGGGGCTCGCCGTCGGCGTCGAGAAGCTGGCCGGTGCGGGCCTACTGGTGAACCCGGCGGCAGTCGCGGACGCAACCAGCTGGACGCCCTCGGGGCGGCTGGGCGGTGTGACCGATGTCGAAGGGCTCATCGGTACCACCCGGAACATGCCAGGGGTATTCGCGCAGATCGGCATGGAATACGGAAATCGTTACGGCGGCACCTCATTCGAACTGTTCGCCCGCATCTCGGAGAAGAACCACGCGCACTCCACACTAAATCCTCTCTCGGCGTACCAAAAGCGCTTCACCGTCGAGGAGATCATGAACGACGTGATGATCGCCTACCCCAACACCCGTCCGATGTGTTCGGCGAATTGCGACGGTGCAGCTGCCGCGGTAATCGTCAGCGGTCGGAAGTTGAAGAGCCTGTCGGCATCCCAGCAACGTCGCGCCGTGAAGATAGCGGCGTCGGTGCTCACTACCGATCCCTGGGAAGCCGGATGTCAAGTACTGCCGAACATCAACACCTTGACCCGCAACGCAGCCCGTCAAGCCTATGAACAGGCGGGCATCGGACCACAGGATCTCGATCTCGTCGAGCTGCACGACTGCTTCGCCACTGCCGAACTGGTCCACTACGACAACTTGATGCTGTGCGAGGAGGGTGGGGCCGTCGACTTCTTCAACTCCGGCGCGACATGGCGCGACGGCGTGACACCGGTCAACGTCTCCGGCGGCCTCGAATCCAAAGGCCACCCCGTTGCGGCCACCGGTATCGCCAACGTGTGGGAAGTGTGCCACCACCTCCGAGGTGAAGCGGGTGAGCGTCAGATCGACGGAGCCAGAGTCGGTCTGGCACACGTGATCGGGCTCGGATCGGCATGCGGAGTCCACATCCTCGAGAAGGTGGCGGCCTGACCCTTGGTCAGGAGTCGTCGGCGATACCGCGCAGGAAGAACAGCGCAGCGTCGTGAATCGATCGATCGACGGGCTTCGGATCCCAACCCAGTTCTCGCACGGCCTTACCGTGGTCGAGCGGTGACATCACGTCGACCATCTGAATGGCGTGGTAGGCGAGCGGCAGGTCCGTCCGCAGCAGGATCGAGGCGATGTCGTTGACTCGGGACGCCAGCTTCAGGAGCGGCATGGGTATCCGCAATCGTGGTGCCCGTCGCCCGGCTGCAGAGGCAGCGATGCGGTAGACCTCGCGAGCGGGCAGGTATCGGTCGGACACGATGTACCGTTCGCCTACTCGGCCGTGCTCCGCCGCGAGGAGCATGGCCCGCGCGGCGTCCTCGACACCGACGACCTCCAGCGAATAGTCGGGGTAGAACAGCATTCGGCCCAATGCCGCCTGTCTGACGAGTCTTCCGTGTGGGGTGGGTGCCCAGTCTCCGGGGCCGTAGGTGGTCGAGATGCACAGAGCAACCGCGGGAAGCCCCTTCTCGCGCGCATACTCGAGGAGGAGTTGCTCTGCTGCAACGCGGGACGCGATGTACGGACCGCCTCCACTCCAGTTTCGGCCTTCCGATTCGGTTACCGCTCGGTG
>Ga0075364_10001901_pt1 | contig 11614 bp, 13 predicted proteins | sample EndMetdeltDD1764_FD_71517 | JGI IMG/M metagenome (GOLD analysis project Ga0075364, IMG submission 71517) | Populus endosphere microbial communities from Tennessee, USA - Endosphere MetaG P. deltoides DD176-4 | ecosystem: Host-associated > Plants > Roots > Endosphere | place: USA: Tennessee... | reverse complement strand
CACCATCACATACGGATAGTCGGTGGCGAACAAGATGCGGTCGGGACCGACGACGTCGAGTGACCACTGCAGGTAGCGCTGGCTGAACACCCCTCCAGGCGTGACGAAGACATTGGTGCGGACATATTCAGACACGGGCCGCGCCAGATCGGCGATGCCGGTCATCCTGTCGATGCGGTCGAGGTAGAAGAGCATCACTTCGCCCCAGTGCCCCAGGATCAGCTGCAGACCGGGGAAACGGTCGATGACCCCACCGAGGATGAGCCGGAGCAATTGCAGGCCTGCGTCGTAATGCCAGCCCAGGCCGTGAGTGGCCAGCGCTGCGTCGACCGCGTCGCCGAGTCCGCTGTAGTAGGCACTGCGCACGGCGGGCGGCGGCGACTGCGGGTGCAGATACAACGGCGCATTGAGCGCCTCTGCCGCCTCGAAGATCGGCCAGAAGTCGGGGTGATCGAGATTGCGGTCACGCGATCGCCCGTAGAGCATGGCGCCGTTGAAACCGAGTTCGGTTACAGCTCTTCCGAGTTCGGCCGCAGCTGCGTCTGGGTTCGGGGTGGCCAGCGCGGCGAAGCCCTGCAGGCGGTCGGGATGGCGGCGCACGGCGTCGGCGAGCCTGTCATTGCAGACACCCTGCAGCGCCACTGCATCCGCCGGAGTCAGGTTCTGCAACCCAGGCGTCGTCATCGACACGACGGCAACGTCGAGCCCCGTCTCGTTCATCGCCGCGATCCGCTCGGCGTCGACATCCAGCAGTCGTCTGCCGAGCTCGTCCTGAGACGAGTGGGCGAGCCCGACGTCCTGCCACTGCGGCTCCAGTGCATGCCACGCCTCGATGAGCTCGGGTGTTGCGAAATGTTCCTCCAGGCCGATTGTCTTCACAACATCTCCAACGTCACGAACGCGCCGGACGCTAGCGTCGCCGTGCTTGGAAGTGCCTGTGAATCACGGCCTCGAGCGCAGCACCGCATCGTAAAGATCGCGACGTGACGGCGCGCCCGGATTCTCCGCGACCACCTGGGCGCACGCGTCCTTGACCCGCATACCGTCGACGAGAAGCTCGTTGACCTCGGCCACCAACGTGTCGAGGTCGGTCTTCGGCGTCGCACCCGCGAGCACGACCGTGATCTCGCCCAGCACCCCGTCGCCCGCCCAGTCGGCCAGCTCGCCGAGCGTGCCGCGGACGATCTCCTCGTGCGTCTTGGTCAGCTCGCGGCAGACGACCGCGCGCCGCTCGGTTCCCAGCGCATCGACGGCGTCGCGCAGCGTGTCGGGGAGCCGCCGCGGCGACTCGAAGAACACGCAGGTGCGTGGCTCGGCGGCCAGCGTCTTGAGCCAGGACAGGCGCGCCGAGTGCTTGCGTGGCGCGAACCCCTCGAAGCAGAACCTCTCCACCGGCAGTCCCGACACCGCCAGCGCTGTCGTCACCGCCGAAGGGCCTGGCAGGCACTGCACCGCGGCTCCGGCCTCGATGCAGGCCGCCACCAGCCGGTATCCGGGATCGCTGATCAACGGCATGCCGGCGTCGCTGACCAGCAGAACTGACGCGCCGGCCTGGATCTCGGCTACCAGCGCCGGCACCCGCGAGGCCTCGTTGGCGTCGTACAGGCTGACCACCTTGCCTGCGGGTTTGACGTCCAGCGCCTGAGCAAGGGTGCGGATCCGGCGGGTGTCCTCGGCGGCGATCACGTCGGCGCTCGCCAGAGCCCTGACCAGCCGGGCGGAAGCGTCCGATGGCTGGCCCAGCGGCGTGGCGCCGATGAGCAGTCGGCCGGTGGTCATGCCGGACAGCCTACGATCGCTGTCGTGACCGCCGCGGCCGATGAACTCGTTGCCAAGGGGCGCGCGGTCCCCGTCATCAGTCCCGCGCCCCTGGTGCCCATCGCTGACTTCGGGCCGGTCGACCGGCTGCAGGGCTGGGCGATGACGGCCGTCATCACGGCGCTGGCCGCATTGACGCGTTTCCTGAACCTGGGCTCGCCGACCGACGCAGGCACGCCGATCTTCGACGAGAAGCACTACGCGCCCCAGGCGTGGCAGGTGCTGCACAACCACGGTGTGGAGGACAACCCTGGCTACGGACTGGTGGTGCACCCGCCGGTCGGCAAGCAGCTGATCGCGATCGGTGAGGTGCTGTTCGGCTACAACGGGCTGGGCTGGCGGTTCTCCGGCGCGGTGTGCGGCGTCATCCTTGTGCTGTTGGTGGTGCGGATCGGGCGGCGGATCAGCCGGTCGACGTTGGTCGGCGGGATCGCCGGGCTTCTGCTGATCGCCGACGGAGTCAGCTTCGTCGCGTCGCGCACCGCACTGCTCGACGGATTTCTGACGCTGTTCGTGGTGGCGGCGTTCGGCTGTTTGATGGTCGACCGCGACCAGGTGCGGGAGCGGATGCACATCGCGCTGCTTGAGGGCCGCATCGGAGAGACGCCGTGGGGACCGCGGCTGGGTGTGCGGTGGTGGCGGTTCGGCGCCGGCGTTCTGCTCGGATTGGCTTGTGCGACAAAGTGGTCCGGGCTGTACTTCATCGTGTTCTTCGGTTTGATGACGCTGGCGTTCGACATCGCCGCGCGCAGGCAGTATCGGGTGCCACGGCCGTGGGCCGGGGCGTTGCGGCGCGACCTCGGCCCGTCGTTGTACGCCTTGGTGCTGATTCCGTTCGGCGTTTACCTGGCGTCGTATGCGCCGTGGTTCGCGTCGGAGACCAGTGTGAACCGGCATGAGGTGGGCCAGTCGATCGGTCCGGGCAGCGCTCTGCCCCTTCCGGATGCCGTGCGTTCGCTGTGGCACTACACGTATGCGGCGTACCGATTCCATGCCGGGCTGACCAACGCCGGCGGCAACCACCACCCGTGGGAGTCCAAGCCGTGGACATGGCCGATGTCGCTGCGACCGGTGCTGTACGCGATCGACAACCAGAACGTGCCGGGCTGCGGCGCGCAGTCGTGCGTAAAGGCGGTGATGCTGGTCGGCACGCCTGCGATGTGGTTCATCGCGGTGCCGGTGCTCGCATGGGTGGTGTGGCGGGCGTTCGTCAAGCGGGACTGGCGCTACGGCGCGATCCTGGTGGGCTACAGCGCGGGATTCCTGCCGTGGTTCGCCGACATCGACCGCCAGATGTACTTCTTCTATGCGGCGACGATGGCGCCGTTCCTGGTGCTGGCCATCGCGATGATCCTCGGCGACATCCTGCACAAACCGAACCAGAACTCCGAGCGACGAACACTGGGGCTGGTCGTCGTGTGTTGCTATGTCGCACTTGTCATTACGAACTTCGCGTGGATGTATCCGATCCTGACGGGCATCCCGATCTCGCAGTCGACGTGGAACATGCAGATCTGGCTGCCCAGCTGGCGATAGGTCTGTCCGCGAGCTAGCGCCCATTTCTACACCAAGGCTGTCGATGAACACCCCTGCGGCGCTATCCACAGCCGTGGTGTCGTACTCGCCGCAAGCATCCAGTTTGTCAGTGGTCATCGGAAGCATCGCCGGCATGTGGCCAGTGGTCGGCACCGAGGCCATCGCGGCTGGTGCACTTACTCGTGGCGCGCTGCGGTGGCGCTACGCCGCGGTTCACCCAGACATCTATCTGCTCAAAGGCGCACGCAGGGACCTGTTCACCAACACGGTGGCGGCCTGGCTGTGGACTCGGCGAAAGGGCATCATCGCCGGGCGGGCCGCAGCGGCACTGCACGGAGTCCAGTGGATCGAAGACACCGTGCCGATCGAGTTGATCGGCAGGCACGGCCGACGCCGGCCTGGGGTGGTGGTGCGGGATGAACAGATCGGCGATGACGAAATCTGCGAGGTCGGCGAGCTTCTGGTGACGACGCCTGCGCGCACCGGACTCGACCTCGCTCGCCACCTGCCGCGCGCGGCAGCGGTGGCCCATCTGGATGCGCTCGCGGGGGCGACCGGGATCACCGCCGCCGACGTCGGGCTGTTGCAACACCGCTACCAGATGACACCGGGGATACGGGCAGCTCGTGAGGCCGTCTCCCTGATGGACGGGGGCTCGCGGTCGCCGCGAGCAACCTCCTTGCGGCTGTCATTGATTGACGCTGGGCTGCCGAGGCCCCGCACGGACATCAGGTTGAGCGACGACCTGTGGGAGGCGACCATTGGAATGGGCTGGGAGGTGCCCAAGGTAGGCGTCGACTGCGAGGAAGATCGAAGCGGTTTGAATGCCGTACAAGACATCGCATGCCAGGAGCTATTCCAACGTCTTGGGTGGTTCTACATCCGCGCACATCCGCAGCAAAGTCCGACATTCATCTTGCATCGTGTGGGCATGGCCTTACGCCAGCGCGGTTGGCGTTAGAGCGGGTCGCGGGCCGCGGGGCACGACATGCAGCGTGGGCCGCCGCGGCCGGTGCCGAGCTCCGACGCCGAGATCTGCAACACTTCGATACCCGCATCGGTAAGCCGCGCATTGGTTTCGGTGTTGCGCTCGTAACCGACGACCACACCCGGTGCCACCGCCAGTGTGTTGTTTCCGTCGTCCCACTGCTCACGCTCGGCCGTGACCGGGTCCAGGCCCGTCGCGATGACCCGCAGCTTCTCGATCTGCATCGCCTCCGCGGCGGCCCGTACAAACGGCGCGGCGTTGTCGATCTTCACCCCGCCCTGTCCGTCGCGGTGAATCGTGAACGCCGACAACGAGTCGACGATGTTCGGGTACATCACCACCGCATCGACGTCGACCATCGTGCACACCGTGTCCAGATGCATCTGCGCGCGCTCCTGCGCTATCGGCACCGCCAGCACCGTGTGCGCCAAATCATCGTCGAACAGGCTGCGCGCCAATGCTTCGGCGCCCGCCGGTGTGGTTCGCTCCCCCACGCCCACCGCAACCACACCCGGCGCCAGCAGCAGGACGTCGCCGCCCTCGACGGGCGCCGACCGCGACTCGTATGCCCGTCGCACGCCGAGGAACCGCGGATGATGCGCGTAGATCAGGTCGGTCAGCGATGTCTCGCGCACCCGTGCGGGTAGGGCCAGCGACGTGATCGCCACCCGCGCCCCGATCCAGAACGACGAGTCGCGGGTGAACAACAGATTCGGCAGCGGCTCGATGACGAAGTCCCCGCCGTGGTGCATCCTCCGCACCAGCGACAGCTCCCCACCGCTGAACGGCAACTCGTTGAACGTCATCCCCGCCATCAGCACCCGGGCCAGCGCCCCCGCATCCAGGGTTCGCAGATAGGTCGAAAGCTCTTGCGCCAGCGGCAGTCCCAGCCGTCGCGGGTCAACCGCCGCGGCGATCCCGTGCATGCGCGCAGCGCCACTGTGCGAAAGCGCCTCGGTCAACAGGTCCGCGAGCAACAGCACCTCGACGCCGCGCGCTTGCAGCACCGCGGCGAACGCGTCGTGCTCCTGCTGCGCCTTGGAGACCCACGGCAGACCGTCGAACAGCAGCGCGTCGTTGTTGCGCGGAGTGAGGCGCTGCAATTCGGCGCCAGGGCGGTGCAGGATGACGGCCCGCAGCCTGCCGACCTCGGAGTCGCAGCCCAGCGCAACGTCTGTCACATCTAGCACCGTAACGGCACGGAGCGTGCCGCACCTCACCTCAACTATGGTTGAGGTCATGGAACTGATCCACGAGCTGACGCCCGGCGACATGGCCCATCGCAGCGGTGTGGCGGTTTCGGCGCTGCACTTCTACGAACGCGAGGGCCTCATCGCCAGCAAGCGCACCAGTGGCAACCAACGCAGGTACGCACGGGAGACACTCAGAAGGGTCGCGTTCATCCGCATGTCGCAGCGCCTCGGCATCCCGCTGGCACGCATCCGCGAGGCCCTGGCCACCCTGCCCACCGACCGCGTCCCCACCAGCAAGGACTGGGCCCGACTGTCGGCCGGCTGGCGCCAGGATCTTGACGACCGGATCGTGCACCTCGAGCGCTTGCGCGACAACCTCGCAGGCTGCATCGGCTGCGGCTGCCTGAGCCTGAAGACCTGCGCGCTGTCCAACCCCGGCGACGTGCTCGCCGAACAGGGACCCGGCGCCGTCCGCCTATGACTCTTCGAACGCCTGTGCGATAGACTCGCGGCCATGGAGCTGGCGCTTCAAAGCTCTCTGTTCGAGGCGGCCGATCGGCGTCACCTCGGCAACGGCGCGTGGGTCGAGGTGCGGTCGGGCTGGCTGACGGATGCCGGGTCGCTGTTCGGTGAGCTGATGGAACAGATTCCGTGGCGCGCAGAGCGCAGGCAGATGTACGAGCGTGTGCTCGACGTGCCGCGGCTGGTCAGCTTCCACAATCTCGTCGACGAGCCCGCCCCGCATCCGCGGCTGAAACAGATGCGCCGCAGGCTCAACGACACCTACGCGGGCGAGCTCGGCGAACCCTTCACCACCGCGGGTCTGTGTCTCTACCGTGACGGCGACGACAGCGTCGCCTGGCACGGCGACAAGATCGGCCGCAGCAGCACCGAAGACACCATGGTGGCCATCGTGAGCCTCGGCGCCACAAGGGTTTTCGCGTTACGCCCGTACGGCGGCGGCAAGTCCCTTCGGCTGCAGCACCGCCACGGCGACCTGCTCGTGATGGGCGGATCGTGCCAGCGCACATGGGAGCACTCGATTCCCAAGACGTCGCGGCCCGTCGGCCCGCGGATCAGCATCCAGTTCCGCCCGCACGACGTCCGCTAGCCCTTCACGGCTGCAACCGCCGCGGTGAGCAGGTCACGCGCCCGCTGCGTGTTGACCGGTGCGACGGGCTTGTCCGGCAGTACCAGCGGGTTGGCCGTGACAATCACCAGAAAGGTGCCGAAGCTGGCGACATAGTTGTAGAGCTCACCGGTGCGCGGCTTGCCGTCAGCGGTCGTCTGCAGCACTCGATGGGTGCCCACTGTGTGGACGCCGTCGATCTGCGGCGCCTCTACGACCTCGACGAGACCACGCAGCCCCGGCCCGGTGAATCCGACCTTCTGGCAGTTCTCCGCGGGGTCTGTGCGCGGCACGGCCTCGGACGTCTCGACGGCCATCGCAATGAACCGGTTGCCATCGCCCTCTGCCGTCGTGGCCGCCATGTTGCCCTTCACGCCGGACGGGACGACCTGCTGGCTGGCCGCCTTCGCACAGTCGGCGGGGTCGAACGTCATACCGGGCGGCAGCGTCTGCGGCCCAAGGAGCCGGGGGTCGATGCCCGTCGGCCCCACGCTGGTGACCTTGAACTCCGGCCCGAAGCTGGACTTGACGTTCGCGATGTGGGCGATGTCGGCGTGCGACACGTCCTGCTCGGCGGACTGTCCGGTGGCGCATGCGGTCAGCAGGCCGGCGCTTGCGATGACGAGCATCGCCCTCGGGTTCGACATCGCCGCCAATGTACCCGCAGGCCCCCGCTCAGCCGCGTAATGCCGACACCGTTTTCACGAGCAATTCCGCCGCGAAATCCTGTCCGAGTGCAGGATTCGGCGAGCCCGGGTCGGTGACGACTGTGACGATCGCGACATAGCCGCGCAGATAGGCGGTGAAGGTGTCGGCGTGCGAATGGGTTTCGGTGCCGCCCTCGACTGCGGTGGTGGCCGTGGTGGACAGGCCAACGGTCGCCGCGCCGTCGATGGCGGGCGCCGCCACCAATGTGACGCTTCCGCTGGTGCGCCCTGCCGACACCGTCCACTGTCCGCATTCGTTGATCAGCGACGGATCGAGCGCCGCCCCGGAGGCGGCGACCATCGCGTAGACGATCCCGCCTGCACCCGACGCCGACCACCCTCGTGTCGCCGCCCCTCCTGCGACGGGATCGGCGAGCGCGCCGCACCGCTGCGGGTCGGCGATCCAGTCCGGACCCAGCCCCCAGAACGCGACCGGCGCCGCCCGGCCGGACAGGCCGGCCACCTCGTAGCCGCTCGGCAGTTCCGTGCGCACGCGCTCGATCCGGGCCGGATTCACCTGAGCCGAGGAACCCATCCTCGCCGCCGACGGCGCCGAGGATGGCGAATCTCCACACGCCGCAACGCACAGGGCCGGCACTGCGAGCAAGGCAAACCACCGCACGCCCGTTGATACCACAGAGATTGCTTAGGAAATCCCTGCAACGTCCTGTGTCCGGCGAGCGATGAAACAAATACCAGGCAAACAAAAGAATGGAGACTGTCATGCGCACAGGCTGGGGTGTGGCAGCAACACTAGCGGCGGCGAGTGTCCTACTCGCGCCCGCGGGACTGGCGACGGCGGAGCCCACCCAAGTCGGCAACGCATACGCGACGATCGGAACGCTGGAGGACGAAGGCTACAACGTCATCATTGACCGCGTCGGCAATGCGCCGATCAACCAATGCATCGTCACCAGCGTCCGAAACCCGCAGACTCAGACCAGGACGTTCTGGGTCGACGAGGGCAAGCATCGTCGGCTGATCACAGTCGTCGTCAGCAGGTCGATCAACGTAACGCTGAACTGCGACGTGTGAGCTCCAGGCTTGCTGCCGGGACGCATTTGGCTGACGGTTACCGCAAGTTCATCTAGCCGATCAAACTAGTGCCGAAGATCGGCCACGTCGCGTGCAGTCACGGAATCAAATTGCGGTACTGCGAGTTTCACCAATCAGACCGCGGTGACCGGAGGGGACGCCGTCGGTCCGGAGGAACAGACGTGGAAGGCACCACAAATGAATAGATCTACCGTTGCCACCATTGCGGGAGGAGCATTTATCGCGCTGGCTCTGGGACTTCCTGCCAACGCGCAGGCCGCGCCATCGGGCATCGGGTCGGCGCAGGACACCGTCAACGAGTTGGAGAACAACGGCTTCAAGGTCGTGCTGAACAAGATGGGCGCAGGCCCGCTCGACCACTGCACGGTCGACTCGGTTCGGCCTGGCGAGACTGTCATCCGTCCCGTCCAAAACGGCGGTGACCTGGTGAACCAAATCGTCTACCAAACCGTATATTTGACGGCCAAATGCTGACGATCGGGTGAACCGTCAGGCGGCGGCTTTGTAACAGCTGCACTTGGCAACGAACAACATTTGCGAAGTCAACAACTTTTCGTGCCAGGGCCGCCCCGGTGGCGGGTAGATTTCCACCGGGAACCGCAACCCCGCGCGGCGATTTAGCCTGCGGCCGATGTTTGCCGACCGTAGGCTACGCCCGAGATTTCAAATCGACAGGAGACCCAATGACACGCGCACTTCGGGCCGGCGTTATTGCCATTTCGGCGATCGCAATCGGTATCGGCCTATCCGGTTGCGGTTCGGACACCAAGTCCGCGCCGTCCACCTCGAAGGAGACGTCCACCGCGTCGTCGACCAAAACAAGCAAAGCCGCGCCGACGTCGGAGAAACCGGCAGCTGGCCCGAACAAGACGATCGTCGACTACATCAAGGAGAACGGGATCGTCGAGAGCCCCGTGCACCGCGGTGATCCCGGCTCGCCGACGATCGATTTGCCGTTCCCGCCCGGGTGGGAAGACGCCGGAAGTCGCACACCGGAATGGGCCTATGGCGCGATTCTGGCCAGCGATCCAGCAATGGCCCAGGATCCGCCGACGGTCATCGCCCTGGTCTCCAAGCTGACCGGCGACGTCGACCCGGCCAAGATCCTCGAGTACGCGCCGGGCGAGATCAAGAACCTGCCCGGCTACGACGGTGCCACCGAAGGCAGCCCGAGCACGCTCGGCGGGTTCGACGCGACCCAAATCGGCGGCACCTACACCAAGGACGGCGTCAAGCGTGCCATCGCCCAGAAAACGGTGGTGATCCCTGGCAACGACGCGCTGTTTGTGCTGCAGCTCAACGCCGATGGCACCGAGGATCAGATGGGCGCGTTGATGGACGCGACGGGCGTCATCGACGAGCAGACCAAGATCACGCCGTAGTGCCATGGTCCGGGACGGGTCTGCGCCCGTCCCGGACCGCGGCCTTTCTCAAGCGAAGGTGACGCCATGACTGCCGTGCCCCCGCTCGACCCCAACGAACCGCCGCCACCCCAGCGTGGGCTGACCCGCGAGGAACGTGGCCGCGACGTCAGCGAGGCGCAGGCCGAAGCCGAGGCCGAAACCTCGAAGGTGAAGCAGTACCTAGGCGCGATGAGCCCGAAGTTCGTGCTGTCGCAGGCCGACGGCTACCCGGTGGTGATCAAGCAGTTCCTGCAGTTCTGCCTGATCCTCATCTATCCGGCCTGGGTGTTCGGGGTGCTGGTCGGTGCCGCGATACACCTGTTGTTCTACGTCACCATCTACCCCGTGTTGTGGCTCCTCTTCTGGCCGGTGCGGGCCTGGCAGAAGAAGAACAACCCCGAGGAATACGAAGCCACGCGCCAGAAGTACGCCAAGAAGAAGTAGTGCGCCTCTTCAAATCCTCCGGCGGCGCGCAGGTGTCGGTAACGCCGGAGGTCGTCCGACCACGTCAGACCGTGACGGCCACCGTCATTGCCGCCAAGGCGATCGACAAGGTATCCGCGGCGACGGTGGAGTGGGGCTACACCAACTTCTACCGCTACCGCTGGGCCGGGCGTGCCGATTCCGCGGCTGTCCAGATGAACGACTCATGGTGGATGATCGGCGAGGTCGGCACCGATGCGGGCAGTGAAAAGGACACCGAGGACTGGGTCGGCGTGACCAAGGTCGAGCTGCCCGTCGCGGGGGGCGAATTCAGTGGCGGGTCTTCGTCATTCACGGTTCCGTCGTGGGCGCCGGGTTCGTCTGAGGTGATCGCGCGGTGGTCGGCCAGGCTGACGATCGAACGCGGCGGGCGCGATGTCGACGCCCGCGGCGATTTCGCGGTTGTCATCGGTTCCGACAACATTCAGGTCACCGACGAACCGCAGCAGCGGACCGGTGGAGACGGCGAGACCGACGTCGACATTGTGTTGCCCTCACTGACGTATCGCGCCGGCGAGACGATCTACGGCAGCATCGTCCTCACACCGCACGCCGACATGTCGGACGGCGAAATCGTCATCTACTGGGGACATCGCCTGATCTCCCACCCCTTGGTCCGCACGCCGGCGATCGGGGGCGGAGGGAAGTCCGGTCCAACGATCAAGCTCGGCAAGGGAATACCGTTGCGCAGTGGCACGCCGGTGACGGTGCCGTTCGCCGTGCCGCTGCCCGAGGATGCACCGCCGACGGCCGAGGCGGTGCACTCGTCCCTGGTGTGGTTTCTCCAGGCAACGCTGCACTACTCGAAGTGGACCCAGGGCATCGAACAGGTGCGCCGTCGGATCGCAGTCGTCAACGCGCAGTAGTCAGGACCGCGAAATCGCCGAGGCATCCGCGATCTGCTCGACCGTCGGCCGCACCCCCGTGTAGCGCTCGAACTGCTCGGCGGCCTGCAGCGCGATCACTTCTGCGCCGGTGATGACGGGAACACCAGCCGCGCGCGCCGCCCTGATCAGAGGGGTCTCCGACGGCAGCGCCACCACGTCGAACACGGTGTGAGCCTTGGCGATTGTCTCTTCATCGAATGCGGCCTCACTCGCTTCGGGACCGCCTGCCATCCCGATCGGCGTCACGTTGACGATGATCGGCGCCGATTGCTTTCTGACGTCGGGCGCATAGTCGAAGCCGAGCCGGTCAGCCAGTGCACGCCCCGCCTCGAGGTTACGCGCGACGACGATGCCGGAATGAAAGCCGTTGTCGCGGAACGCGGCACCTACCGCGTTGGCCATGCCACCGCTGCC
>Ga0075364_10001899_pt1 | contig 11616 bp, 12 predicted proteins | sample EndMetdeltDD1764_FD_71517 | JGI IMG/M metagenome (GOLD analysis project Ga0075364, IMG submission 71517) | Populus endosphere microbial communities from Tennessee, USA - Endosphere MetaG P. deltoides DD176-4 | ecosystem: Host-associated > Plants > Roots > Endosphere | place: USA: Tennessee... | reverse complement strand
GGGCCGAAGAAGTGCAGATCCATCAGGTCGCGCAGCTCGCGGTCGGTGGTCTCTTCGGCGGCGCCGATCGCACCGCGGCCTGCGTTGTTCACCAGGACATCGACGCGGCCGTGCCCGTCGAGAACCTGCGCGACGGCGGCGCTGATGCGGTCGGCGTCGGTGACGTCGAGGGCAAGGGCGGTTACGCGCTCGGGAGCCGACGCGACCAGATCCGCGAGGGCGTCCGTGCGGCGTGCGGCGGCGACGACGATATCGCCCGCAGCCAGCGCCGCCTCGGCGATAGCGCGACCGAAGCCCGAACTCGCTCCTGTGATCAGCCATACCCGGGGTTGATTGGATGCCATGACTCATGATGAGTTCTCCCGGCGCGCCCGGTCTATACGAATATGAACGCTAAATCAAAGAACCTCGACGGTTACGGGACGCCCGCCATCGACTGGAAGCGGGTCCGCGACGTCCTGACTGCCGAGATCCCGCAGGGGCCAGACGACGGCGGGCCGAACCGGCACACGGCGTGGCTGACGACGATCAACCCAGACGGGTCACCGCACCTGACGCCGGTGGGCTTTGCCCAGCTCGACGGCGTCTGGTACTTCACCTCCGGACCAGGGACGCGTAAGTCCCGCAACATAGCCGCGGACAGCCGTTGCGTCGTGAGCGTCGCGACGCATCCATTCGATCTGGTGATCGAGGGCACTGCCGCGCGGGTCACCGGCACAGACGAACTGCGCTCGGTTGCTGATGAATACAACAGGGTCGGTTGGCCAGCGCAGGTCGACGGCGACGCTCTCACCGCGGAATACAGCGCGCCGTCGGCTGGCCCGCCGCCCTGGCACGTCTATCGGATCGCGCCTGCCACCGTGTTCGCATTCGGCACCGCCGAGCCATACGGCGCCACGAGATTCGACCTGACGTGATGAGTTTTGAACCGCGCAACGGTCTACACCGTTGATGAGAGTAAGCAGCAAAACAACCTCCGAGAGGGGTGACACGATGACCGCGATATACGGAATGATGGCGATGATGCCCGCCTTGTTCGCCAGCGCCGGCTACGTCCTCGTGTCATCCGGTGGCACCGCCGAGCACAAGGGCCACAAGTCCGATGACTGACCAGGAGGCCATCCGCGCACTCATCCTCCGCTGGGCCGAAGCCGTCCACACCGGCGACCTCGAAACCGTTCTCGCCGACCATGATCCGGACATCGTGATGTTCGACGTGCCGCCGCCGTACGACGGTCTACGCGGCATCGACGCCTACCGGGAATCCTGGCCGCCGTTCTTCGAGTGGCAGCGACAAGGTGCCAGCTTCGATATCGTCGAGCTCGACGTGACGGCAGGCGCCGACCTCGCGTTCGCGTACGCATTAGTGCGCTGCGGTAAACCCGAGGAGTTCGCGGCAAACCCCGACAACCGGCTGCGGATGACGATCGGCTTGCGCAAACGCGACGGCCGCTGGGTCGTCACCCACGAACACCATTCGTTCCCGATGACCGGCTAGTGCCGCCGTTCGGCCAGCGCGCGTAGGAAGAAGGTCAGGTTGGCCGGACGCTCGGCCAGTCGGCGCACGAAATAGCCGTACCACTGCGTGCCGAACGGTACGTAGACCCGTACGTGATTGCCCTCGTCGGCCAGCCGTCGCTGCTCGGCATCGCGGATGCCGTACAGCATCTGGTATTCGAAATCGTCCACCCCGCGGCCATTCTCACGGGCCAGCGCAGGCACCGCCTTGATGATCTGCGGGTCGTGCGAGGCCACCATCGGATAGCCGGACCCTTCCATCAGCACCTGCAGGCATCGAAGGTAGGAGTCGGTGACGTCGTCGCCGGAGCGGTAGGCCACCGACGCGGGTTCGTCGTAGGCGCCCTTGCACAACCGGATCCGCGCGCCCGACGCCGCGAAGTCGCGGCAGTCGTCCTCGGTGCGCTTCAAGTAGGACTGCAAAACCGTACCCAGCCAATCGAACTCGGTGCGTAGGTCTCGCACGATCGACAGGGTCGAGTCGGTGGTGGTGTGGTCTTCGGCGTCGACCGTCACCCAAGCTCCCACTCGCTGCGCCCGCTCACAGATCGTGTGCGCATTCTCCAGCGCGATCTTCTCGCCGTCGCGCTGCAGCGCCTGACCCAGCGCCGACAGCTTCAGCGACACCTCCAGCGGCCGCACCCCAGGTGCGGGTTCGCTGCGGGTGCCCAGCGCGTCGAGCAACTCGAGGTAGGCGTTGAGCGTCGCGTTCGCGGTGTCGACATCGGTGACGTCCTCGCCGAGGTAGTCGATACTGACCAGCCGCCCCGAATAGCGCAGTTGCTCAACCGAATTCATCGCGTCGGCGATGGTTTCGCCTGGCACGAACCGGTGCACCACCTGACGAGTGACGGGCAGGTGTTCGGCGGTCCGCCGTAGTCCTTCCTGCCTGCTGGCGGCCAAGATCACCGGGCGCGCGACCCGGTGGAATGCGCGATGAGCGCTAGCGCGAAGAGCCGACGGTACGGTGGCCATCAATTCTTATCCGTCTCCATGTGCGGGTAGTTGTGGTCTGTGGGCGGGACGAAGGTCTCCTTGATCGACCTGGCCGAGGTCCAGCGCAGCAGGTTCAGTGCCGAGCCGGCCTTGTCATTGGTGCCCGACGCCCGCGACCCGCCGAACGGCTGTTGCCCCACCACCGCTCCGGTGGGCTTGTCGTTGACGTAGAAGTTGCCCGCCGCGTGGCGCAGCCGCTGCTCGGCTGCCAGCACCGCGGCCCGGTCGTCGGCGATCACCGCACCGGTCAACGCATATTTCGCGCCCCTGTCGACGACGTCGAGAATGCGGTCGTATTCGTCGTCGGCATAGACATGCAACGAAAGGATAGGCCCGAAGTACTCGGTGCCGAACGCCTCGTCCGTCGGGTCGTCGGACAGCAGCACCGTGGGGCGGACGAAATATCCTTCGCTGTCGTCGTATTCGCCGCCGACGGCGATCGTCACGCTGGCCGCACTCTTGGCCCGCTCGATCGCGTTGACATTCTTCGCGAATGCCCGCTCATCGATCAGCGCACCGCCGTAATTGGTCAGGTCGGCGACGTCCCCGTAGCGCAACGCCTCGGTCGCGGACAGGAAGTCGTCGCCCATCCGCTGCCACACCGAGCGCGGGACGAACGCTCGCGATGCGGCCGAGCACTTCTGGCCCTGGTAGTCGAATGCGCCGCGAATCAGCGCCGTGCGCAGCACGTCCGGTCGTGCTGAGGTGTGCGCGACGACGAAATCCTTGCCGCCGGTCTCGCCGACCAGCCGCGGATAGGTGTGGTAGCGGTCGATGTTGTTGCCCACCTCGCGCCACAGGTGCTGGAACGTACCCGTCGATCCGGTGAAATGGATTCCGGCCAGACGCGGATCCGCAAGGGCCACATCGGAAACCGCGATGCCGTCGCCGGTCAGCAGGTTGATCACACCCGGCGGCAGACCCGCGGCCTCCAGCAGCTGCATGGTCAGGTACGCGGCAAAGGTCTGCGTCGGCGAGGGCTTCCACACCACCGTGTTGCCCATCAACGCGGGGGCGGTCGGCAGGTTGCCCGCGATCGCGGTGAAGTTGAACGGCGTGATCGCGTAGACGAAGCCCTCCAGCGGCCGGTAGTCGGTGCGGTTCCATACGCCCCGGGTGCTGATCGGCTGTTGCGCCAGGATCTGCCGGGCAAACCCGACATTGAATCGCCAGAAGTCGATCAGCTCGCACGCTGAGTCGATCTCGGCCTGGTAGGCGGTCTTGGACTGCCCCAGCATCGTGGCGGCGGCGATCTTCTCGCGCCACGGTCCGGCCATCAGGTCGGCGGCGCGCAGGAAGACGGCGGCTCGCTCGTCGAACGGGGTGGCCTCCCAGCCGGCCTTGGCGGCGATCGCCGCCTCGATCGCCGCGGATGCGTCGGCGTGCTCGGCGTTGGTGAAGGTCCCCAGCCGCGCTGAGTGTCTGTGCGGCTGCACCACGTCGACGCGGTCGCCACCGCCCATGCGGTGGACGCCGCCGATGACGTGAGGCAGGTCGATCGGATCAGCGGAGAGCGAGCCAAGAGCTTCCTTCAGCCGGGTGCGTTCACCCGAACCAGGTGCGTAGTCGTGGATCGGTTCGTTGGCAGGCAAGGGCACGTCAGTGATGGCGTCCATGCTGCAAGAATGCCCGGTTCGGCACGCTCAAACCGATGGTGGATCCGACAACGCCGCTGGCCATCTATAGTCGAATCGGACAAAGGAGCGCGGTATGGCGGTGCAGACATCCGGGCTGGGTCTCGGGCAGCTTCTGCTCGCCCTCGATCGCACGATGGTGACGCTGGTCGAGGCGCCTCGCGGCCTGGACATGCCGGTGGGTTCGGTCGCGCTCGTCGACGCCGACGACGTGCGGCTCGGGCTCGCCGTCGGCCCCGGTTCAGCGGACGTGTTCTTCCTGCTCGGCGTGTCCGACGCCGAGGCGGTGCGCTGGATCGGGCGGCAGGCCGGGCGCGTCCCCGCGGCCATCTTCGTCAAGGAACCGTCGCCCGCCGCCGTCAAACGGGCGGTCGCACTCGGCATCGCGATCGTCGCCGTCGAACCGCAGGCGCGGTGGGAGCTGCTCTACAAACTGGTCAACCACGCCTTCGAGCACCACGGCGACCGTAGCGACCCGACGTACGACTCCGGCACCGACTTGTTCGGTCTCGCGCAGTCCATCGCCGACCGCACCCGCGGCATGATCAGCATCGAGGACGAGGCGTCCCACGTGCTGGCGTACTCGGCGTCCAGCGACGAAGCCGACGAACTGCGGCGCCTGACGATTCTGGGGCGCGCAGGCCCGCCCGAACACCTGGAGTGGATCGGCCAGTGGGGCATTTTCGACGCGTTGCGCTCGAGTGCCGATGTCGTCCGCGTCGCCGAGCGCCCGGAGTTGGGGCTGCGACCGCGCCTCGCCGCCGGCATCCATCTGCCTCCGACCGATGCGCGCCGCAGGCCCGGTTTCGCCGGAACGATATGGCTGCAGCAGGGATCGGCACCGCTGGCCGACGATGTCGAGGAGATCCTGCGCGGTGGTGCGGTGTTGGCGGCCCGCATCATGTCGCGACTGGCTGCCGCGCCGTCGACGCACACAGTTCGGGTTCAGGAACTGCTCGGTCTCGTCGGCGACGACGCGGATGTCGGCGCGATCGCCCGCGAGCTCGGTGTCACGGTCGACGGGCGCGCTGCGCTGATCGGCTTCGCCGGCGTCGAGACATCCGTGCCTGCCGACGTGATTGCGTTGAGTGCGAGTGCGTTTCGGGCAGATGCACAAATCGCGTCGACGGGTGAGCGGGTTTACGTGCTGCTGCCCAAGACCGGCGGGGCATCGTCGGTGACGTCGTGGGTGCGCGGTGTGGTCGCGGCGTTGCGCCGCGAGCTTGGGTTGACGCTGCGTGCGGTGATCGCCGCCCCGCTGGCCGGGCTGGCGGGAGCCGCGGCGGCCCGCGCCGAAGTGGACCGGGTGTTCGACAGCGCCGAGCGGCACCCCGGCGCCATCGGACAGGTCAGCTCGCTCGACGAGGCCCGCACCACCGTGCTGCTCGACGAGATCGTCTCGCAGGTCGCCGGGCAGCCCCGGCTGGTCGACCCGCGGGTGCGGCAACTGCGCGAGCAGGACCCGATGCTGGCCGACACGCTGCAGGCGTATCTCGACGGGTTCGGTGACATCGCCGCGGTAGCGCGGCGACTGCATGTGCATCCGAACACGGTGCGCTATCGCGTCCGCCGGATCGAAAAGCTGCTGTCGACGTCACTGGACGACCCGGAAGACCGGCTCGTCCTCGCCCTGGGATTGCGGGCCACCGAGCGCTGAGCGCTGTCAACCGGTCGATGGACACCGAATTCAACCGTCAGGGGGTCGCGCAGCCGCACCGAACAGGCGCACGATCAAGACATGACCACTGCAGCACCCGTCCGCGAGACGGAGAACCCCTACCTGAACGGCAACTACGCGCCCGTGCGGGAGGAGATCACCGCGATCGATCTCGACGTCACGGGAACGCTTCCCGAATACCTCGACGGCCGCTATCTGCGCATCGGGCCCAACCCGATGGGAGACCCCGACCCCGCCAAGTATCACTGGTTCCTCGGCACAGGGATGGCACACGGCCTCCGTCTGCGCGACGGCGAGGCGCACTGGTACCGCAACAGGTATGTGCGATCCGCCGACGTGGCACGCAGGCTCGGTGAAACCTGGCCGGGCGGTCCGCACACCGGCGGAGTCGACTTCGCCTCCAACACCAACATCATCGGTCACGCCGGCAAGACGTTTGCCATCACCGAGTCCGGCGTGCGGCCCTACGAGCTGACCGACGACCTGGAGACCGTCGGCCCCTCCGACTTCTGTGGCACCCTCTTCGGCGGCTACACCGCCCATCCCAAGCGTGATCCGGCAACCGGTGAGCTACATGCCGTGTCGTATAACCCCATGCGCGGCAACATCGTTCAGTACACGGTGACGGGCGTCGACGGCAAGGTTCGCCGCACCGTCAACATCCGGCTCAACGCGCAGACGATGATGCACGACTTCTCGCTGACCGAAAAGTACGTCGTGCTCTACGACCTGCCGGTGGCGCTGGACCTCGGCGCGTCGCTGAGCAGCAGGCCTGCCAAAGCGGTCGCCGGGATGCTGACACGGCTCGCCGAACGCCATGCCGCACCGGATTCCTTCTTGCGCGCCATCATGCGTGGCTCCGAGCGATCGGGGCCGCCAGTTGGCGGCATGCCATACCGGTGGGCGCCGGAGCGACAGGCCCGCGTCGGGGTGCTGCCCCGCGAAGGCGCCGCGGCCGACATCCGGTGGTTCGAGGTGCAGCCGTGCTACGTGTTCCATCCCTTGAACGCCTACGACGATGGCGATCGCATCGTGCTCGACGTCGTCCGCCACACGTCGGTCTTCAACAGCGGTCACCGCATCGTTCCCGAGACGCCGTCGCTGGACCGTTGGACCGTCGACCTCAGCTCCGGGAAGGTCAACGAAGAACGGCTCGACGACACCGCGCAGGAATTCCCGCGCGTGGACGAGCGACTGGTCGGCCGTCAGTACCGGTACGGCTATGCGGTCGGCTATTCCGACGGAGCAACGGGAACACCCGATGCGATCCTCAAGCACGACGTCGCTACACGCAGCATCCATTCGGTTGCGTTCGGGCCCGGTCGCGAACCTGGCGAGTTCGTCTTCGTGCCGTCCAGTGCGGATGCCGCGGAGGACGACGGTGTGGCCATGGGATTCGTGTACAACCGGTCGACCGACCGCAGCGACTTGGTGTTGCTCGATGGGCAGACACTGGAAACGGTCGCGACCGTGCATCTTCCGGCCCGCGTCCCGCACGGTTTTCACGGCAACTGGGTGCCGAGTGACGGATAGCATCGCCGAATGAGCCAGCGCGCGCGGCAGGCCGACGACTGGCATTGGCTCTGGGAGGCATACGTCGTTGGTCTCTGCGCCGCGGCCGGTCTGGGTGTCGTGATGCTCAATCACCGTTTCCCAGGAAATGTGCCGGTAGCTCTGGCGGCATTGGCAGGTATGGCCTTATGCGTGTTGGCGGTCGGCCGCCACATCATTCGCGCTGGCGAACTGTGCTGGCGCACCGCGCTCTTCCTTGCCGTGGTGATCGGGTTTTGGGTCGTCGCCTTGTCGGCGTCCTCGGTTGCCGTCGCGGCAATCCCGGCGATCTACCCCTTGGTCTTCGCCACCTTGCCGCTACCCGCCGCGCTCCTGGTCACTACTGCAGTCAACATGACGCCATTGACCTTCGCCCTGCTATTTCCCGGTCCCGGTTGGCCCAATCTGCCTCTGGCGGTGGCTGTTACGCTCATCGGCCTGATTGCGGCTCCCGTAATCGGCACCGTGATCACAACGTCGATGCGGCAACGCGAGAAACTCGCCGCGCTGGTCGCCGAACTCGCGGCGACCCGCGCCGAGAGCGCTCGGCTCTCGCGGGAAGCCGGTGCTGCAGCGGAGCGGGAAAGGCTGGCTCGGGAGATCCACGACACGCTGGCACAAGGATTCACCAGCATCGTCGCGCTGGCGCAGGCCGTCGAACCGGAACTGGATAGCGACACCGCGGCGGCCAAGCGACACGTCGAGTTGATCCGCAGCACCGCACGGGAAAACCTCGCCGAGGCGCGGGCGATGGTGGCCGAGCTGACTCCGACCGCCCTGCATGACGGTTCGCTTCCCGCCGCCATCCAACGTCAATGCGACAAGCTGGCCGCGGAAAGCGGCATCTCGGCCACGATGCGCGTCGACGGCGAGCTACCGCCGCTGGGCATGGCGACCGATGTGGTGCTACTACGCGCAGCGCAGGAGGCATTCACCAACATTCGCAAGCATTCTGCGGCGAGCACGGTGACGGTGGCGCTGTCGCCGATGGAGCGTGGTGTCCGACTGTCCGTTGCGGACAACGGCATTGGTCTTGCTGATGAACACCCCGAGGGATTTGGCCTGCGGGGTATGCGCGCCCGTACCACGCAGGTGGGCGGCACTATGTCGGTGACGCCGACGCCCGGCGGTGGGACGACGGTGACGGTCGAGGTCCCGGCATGACGACAGTGCTGTTGGTCGACGACCACCCCGTGGTGCGCGAGGGATTGCGCGGAATGATCGACGCGGAACACGACCTCACCGTCGTCGGCGAGGCGGGGTCGGGCGCCGAGGCAATCGCGATGGCCGAATCTCTGTGTCCCGACGTCATTCTCATGGATCTGCGGATGCCTGACATCGACGGTGTGACGGCGACCGAGCGGATCCTTGCGGCACTACCGCGTACCCGGATTGTCGTCGTCACCACTTATGAGTCCGACACCGACATCCTGCGCGCGGTGGAAGCGGGCGCTGCGGGGTATCTGCTCAAAGACGCCTCGCGTGCCGAGTTGGCCGATGCGGTGCGTGACGCCGCGCGCGGTAAGACGGTGCTGGCGCCGACGGTCGCTGACCGTTTGGTTCACTTTGTCCGCCACCCGGCTTCGGTGTCGCTGTCGGCTCGTGAGGTCGAGGTGCTCAGTCAGGTCGCCAAGGGAAAGACCAACGCGGACATCGGCCGCCGGCTACACATCAGCGAGGCGACGGTGAAAACCCATCTGCTGCGGGCGTTCAACAAGCTCGGCGTCTCCGACCGCACCGCCGCCGTGACGACCGCAATGTCGCTCGGCCTGTTGGGCTGATCCTCACCTTCGGGGAGCGTGGCGCAGGTGTGCCCGGGCCGCGATCTCCTCCTCGTCGAGGAACGTCATCATCGGCACGTCCGGCGCGCACAGCATGAAGACCACGAACCTGCTGGCGATGTCGTCGCGCAGATTCGCCGCCTGGTAATGGACCACATCGAAACCCGGCTCCCAGAACGCCTGGCCCGCCTTCACGGGATAGGGCTCGTCGCCTTCGAGTTCGAAAAGGATTTCGCCTTCGAGCACATAGCCGAAAACCGGTCCGGAGTGCCGATGCGGACCGGTACCGGGGTCACCGGGCGGGATGGTGACGGTGGCGACCATCGCGCCGGAGTTCGCGGCGATCGCCGGATTCTGGTGCAGCAGAACGTCCAGCGCGTTGGTCGGCGACGGTCCAATCGGCGGCATGTCAGCGACGCTAGCGCCATCGCATCGGCGCGTGCCGGTCCATTTCCACATGAAGTACGTGGGCCAAGCCGCAGAACTCGCTAGGTCGCAGCCCCGGCAACAAGGTGCAAAGGTGAAGCCATGGCAGAAGAGCCGAGAACCACCCCGCTGGTGCCCGATCACTTCGTGGTGCCCATAGAACTTCGATCCGCGAGCTTCCGGCTCGAACCGCTCGGCCCGGACCACAACGCCAGAGATCACGACGCGTGGATGTCGAGCATCGCCCACCTGCAGACCACACCTGGCTTCGAGGGCCGAGGCTGGCCGCCCGACGAGGGATTCTCAGCGGAGCGGAATCTCGCCGATCTCGAGGGGCACGCGGACGAATTCGAGCGGCGCGTTGCGTTCGCCTACTCGGTGCTGGATCCCAATTCGGACGATGTCATCGGCTGTGTCTACATCGACCCCGGCGACCGGGACGGTAGCGCCAGCGTTCGATCCTGGGTTCGTGCCGACGTGGCCGAGCTCGACGCTCCGTTGCGTAAGGCCGTTCGTGACTGGCTGACGGAGTCCTGGCCCTTCAACGACATCGAGTACGCGGGCGGGTGAATCAGCCGCGCAACCTCGCGACCGCAGCATCGATCCGCTCGTCCGTCGCCGTCAATGCCACGCGGACATGGTGTGACCCACGCGGACCGTAGAATTCGCCGGGCGCCACCAGGATTCCGCGCTGCGCCAGCCAAGCCAGGGTGTCACGGCAAGGCTCGCCGCGGGTCGCCCACAGATACAGACCCGCCTCGGAGTTGTCGATCGTCAGCCCCGCCGATTGCAGCGCCGGAAGAAGCTCAGCCCGTCGTCGGGCATACCGGTCGCGCTGCTCGCGTTCGTGGGCGTCGTCGTCGAGCGCGGCCACCATCGCGGCCTGCACCGGCGTCGGCACCATCATGCCGGCGTGCTTGCGCACCGCCAGGAGCTCGGCGATCACCGCTGCGTCGCCGGCGACGAACCCCGCGCGGTAGCCGGCCAGCGACGACGTCTTCGACAGCGAATGCACGGCCAACAACCCGGTGTGGTCGCCGTCGCAGACCGACGGATGCAACACCGAAACCGGCTCGGCGTCCCAACCGAGCCCCAGGTAGCACTCGTCGGACGCGATCAGCACGCCGCGCTCGCGGGCCCAGCCCACCACCTTGCGAAGATGGTCGACACCGAGCACCTTGCCGGTGGGGTTGCTTGGCGAATTCAGATAGACCAGGTCCGGCGACTGCGGTCCGAGCTGGGTCAGCGAGTCCGCACGCACCACCTGAGCGGCGGCCAGTTGAGCGCCGACTTCGTAAGTGGGATAGGCCAGTTCGGGCACCACGATGAGGTCGTCGGGTCCCAGACCGAGCAGCGTGGGCAGCCACGCGATCAGTTCCTTGGTGCCGATCACCGGAAGTACGGCGTCGTCGGCCAGTCCCGTGATGCCGTATCGGCGGTTCAAGGCCGTGGCTGCCGACGCACGCAGCGCCGGGGTGCCCGCGGTGGTCGGGTAGCCCGGCGCGCTGCTGGCCGCGGCCAGGGCTTCGCGGATCAACGGCGCCACCGGATCCACCGGTGTGCCCACCGACAGGTCGACGATCCCGTCGGGGTGCGACCGTGCGAGCGCGGTGACGTCGGCCAGGGTGTCCCACGGGAACACCGGCAATGACGCCGAGACGCGCTTACGAAGCGCGGGGCGAGCCGTTATGAGTCCTCGCCTTGAGGCGGAAGATCCTTGACCGACTGTGGGTCGTTCTCCGTAAGGCCGACCTTGGATGCGCCGCCCGGCGAGCCGAGCTCGGCGAAGAAGTCGGCGTTGATCTGCGTGTATCCGCTCCACTGATCGGGCACATCATCTTCGTAATAGATGGCCTCGACCGGGCAGACCGGCTCGCATGCGCCGCAGTCGACGCATTCGTCCGGGTGGATGTACAGCATGCGTGCGCCCTCGTAGATGCAATCGACGGGGCACTCCTCGATACATGCCTTGTCCTTGATGTCGACGCAGGGTTCGGCAATCGTGTACGTCACTGAGGTCTCCTCGATCTCC
>Ga0075364_10001896_pt1 | contig 11619 bp, 11 predicted proteins | sample EndMetdeltDD1764_FD_71517 | JGI IMG/M metagenome (GOLD analysis project Ga0075364, IMG submission 71517) | Populus endosphere microbial communities from Tennessee, USA - Endosphere MetaG P. deltoides DD176-4 | ecosystem: Host-associated > Plants > Roots > Endosphere | place: USA: Tennessee... | reverse complement strand
CCGCCCACAGGATTCTTGAGCTGGCGCACATATGTCCCAACCCGGACTTCGGTGTCGGCATACACCACCGTCTCGAAGTACGGCTGTCCATCCAAAAGCTGGCCCTGCGGAAGTGGGAGATCCGGATTGCCGATCTCTACCAGCCCATCCTGCGTTGCCACGCGGTAGAAGACTTGCCCACTGGCTGTGAGTTCGAAGAACTCGAAGAGTACATAGGGTAGCTCAACGGCGAGTCCGCCACTCTCGGTCGAGACGTTCGCATCGATGGCCTTGATGGCTCCAAATAGCGAACGGTCAAACGCGGAGTTCACGGCCAGCCGAGCCGTATGCCAAGTCAGCCAGACCTGAAGGAAGCTGCCCACCATCACACCAGCGAGCAGCACCACGATGAGCATCCTGCGCAGGCTGACTCTATGCAGCGCGTCGGAATTCATACGGCAATCTCAAGGAGATAGCCGAGTCCTCTCAGGGTGGATATCTGGACGCCGGTTCCAGTGAGCCGCTTCCGAAGACGATGAATCAGCACCTCGACAGCCTCAGGATGCACATCACTGTCATCGGAAAACACTCTGTCGAGCAGCTCGCGTTTCGTTAACGGCTCCCCGCCGCTCTGAACTAGAGCCCGGAGCACACCGTGCTCTCGCGCCGTGAGGGTTAGCGGCTCATGCCGAACTTCAAACCGTTTGGTCGAAGCATCGAAGGACAGATCTCCGCACGCGAACCGCGTGGACTCGCGTCCCTTGGCGCGCCTGACCAGCGCGAGCAACCGGGCCTCAAGCTCTTCGACTTCAAAGGGCTTTGCAAGGAAGTCGTCCGCGCCGGCTTTCAGGGTCGACACGCGCTCTGCCAAGGTATCTCTGGCCGTCAGGATAAGGATTGGGACAGGGTCATCCTCATCGCGAAGGCTCTGAAGAACATCCTCGCCAGCCAAGCCAGGAAGGCCTAGATCAAGGATAAGCGCGTCATACCGAGAAGCGCGAAGAGCTCTCCGGACAAGGCGTCCATCTGCCACCCAGTCGACTTGGTTGCCGCTCTGTGTGAGCGTGCGGACCAACCAGTCGGCAAGGGCCGATTCGTCTTCAGCAAGTAAGAGTTTCATGCGGGCTTTTGTGAAGTCTGAAGTATCGCTTCACCAATTGTCCTGAACGCTCCATCAGTGGTCCAGCCCAGTGAAAACCCTCGCGCAATACGCAATCCTTCGAAAGCGCATTGAAAGCTGCAACGTCCTATCTTCAACGCACAACAGATCCTGGCGAACTTCTGGCCAGACAACCAAGGAGACAAGAAATGAAGCTTCGATTCAACCTGACGGCAATAGCGGCGGCCAGCCTGGTGACGGCCGGGATTGCGGCCTGCGGCGGAGGTAGTGACGACTCGCTGCCGCCAGTGGACACCTCGCCGAAGAACGTACGAATGACTTGGTTCGGCATCACGAACTGGCATTACCAAATTGGAGATCTGGGCATCTTGCTCGACGGTGCTGTTGGGTATCCAGCTCGGGACCCTAACTCTGCGATGGTCACCCGCGTCCACGATGCGCTCAAGCTGAAGGGCGATGTGGACGTGGTTCTTCTAGGGCACCTCCATGGAGACCATTCGGTGGATACGCCCGAGTGGGCGAAACAGACTGGCGCTCAGTACTACGGCTCGAAATCCGCCTGCGCAGAAGCGGTGACGTATGGAATTCCTGCGAACAAGTGCACGGCTCTCTATGGTGGCGAAAAAGTGCAGCTGAACGAACACGTCGCGATGCGCGTGGTCCGCTGGGTGCATAGCATCGGCTGCGGTCAACTCCAGAACGGTGGCGGCATCGAGACGTTCGGCTACCTCTTCACAGCCAAGACAAAGGAGAAAACGCTTACCTGGTACGTGACAGATTCGGGTGCTGGCGGGCGTGACCTCACGACCGATCAGATTGACACCGATGGCGTCAATCGGGGGGCGCCACTCACGAATCTCGCGTCTGCCGTGAAGGATGCCGGAATCGGTGGGTTTGAAGTGTGGCAAGGCGGTCCGGAATCGCGCGTCGTGAACCAGGCCCGCACCGTGGTTCCAGCATTCGACGTGAAGTACTTCATGCCTCACCATTTTGGCGCGCGCGGTGGATTCGACATCACGAAGGGGCTGCACTATCCGTATGTCGAGGACGAGATGCCCGAGCTGAAGAAGCTGTTGACCACCAGCAAGGTGCCACAGCTTTACTCGACCAACTACTTCGACGCCTACATCTACGACGCTGCCGGCGTTCGTCCTGATGCGAACGTGGAGGTGAAGGCCGCCATGGGTCTGCCTGCCTCTGGCATCGGCCCTGGTCCGCAGGGGACGAATCCTCGCGCCGGCGATATGGAGTGCCCAGGCGATTAAGCCGTGTCTTCACGCCGAGAAGCTCTTCTCGGCGCTCTTTCATGAACCCAGCGGCTGTCAGGGCACGCCGCAATCATGGATAGAAATGCGATGTTCTCTTACCCGCCATTCAACAAAGCCATATCGACCGCAATCGTAATAGCGGCCGGTGCTATATGGCTGCCATCGTTCGCCCAGTCTGGGCCGTCCGCCAAGCGGGCCGAGCTCCAATGGGACATGCTGACCAAGGCGACCGCCACTGCGAAGAGCGGCGCGATCGAGGTCACTTACCCCGCGCCGCTTGTTCAGCAGAACGGAAAGCAGGTCACCATTACTGGTTTCATGGTTCCCCTGGAGGCGAAGACGCTTCAGTCGCGGTATCTACTTACGCAAAAGCCTCAGGATTGCGAGTTCTGCATTGAGGGAGGCCCCACGTCGTACATCGATGTGCATGGAACTCCGGTGAAGTTCAGCTTGCAGCCGATGACCTTGGTAGGGCGGCTTGAGCTGTTGCAGAAGGACCCACACGGTATGTACTACCGGATGACTGAAGCGAAACAGGAGAAAAAGTAGGATCTTGCTTTCGCTGGGGTCCTGCTCTGGATGAACACCAGACGTGGGGGAGAACCGACATGACGTCAGACTCTCTCGTGCGGAGAATGCACCCGCCACGGTCCTCTGCGGAGGAGAAACTGCTCGCACCATCGGTGCTTGCAGTCTCAGTGTTTCTACGATCTGATTCGCTTCCTTGAGCGTTGGACCGGCTGCTTGAGTTCAAGCTCAACACTCAGGAAGCCGGATCTAGGCTTCAGTCCGGCTTGATCTGCGCGCGAGCGATCACCTTCTTCCACCGCTCCTGCTCGGTCGTAATGAACTGGGCGAATTGCTCGGGAGTTCCGCCAATCGCCTCGGCGGCGTCGCCGGTCAGCCGGCGCATCGACTCGGGAGCCTTGACGGCTTTCATCGTCTCCACGGCCAGCTTGTCGATGTTTGCTTGCGGCAGGTTCGCTGGCGCGAGCATGCCGTACCACTGCGTCATCTCAAAGCCGGGGAAGCCTTGTTCGGCGACTGTCGGGACGTCTGGCAGTTGTGGCAGCCGCTTGGCAGAGCCCGTGGCGATGCAGCGAACCTTGCCTGACTTGATGAAGGGAATGATGGCGGCGGCGCCGATGGCCGATGCATCAACACGACCCGCAAGCAGGTCGGTGAGCATGGGACCGGTGCCTTTGTATGGCACGTGCAGCATGAAGACTTCAGACGCCATCTTGAAGTACTCGAACGCCAAGTGACCCGCGCTTCCGTTTCCGGCAGATCCGTAGCTAAGCTTGCCTGGATTGCGCTTTGCGTAGTCGATGAGATCGCGGATGTTCTTCACTGGAAGATCAGCGCTGACCACGTACAGACTAGGAACCTTGGCTAGCAGGCTGACGGGCTTGAAATCCTTGAGAGCCCATGGCAGCTTTTCAAAGATGTATGGGTTCACAGCCAAGGTGCCGATGTGGCCAAGGATGAGCGTGTGATGGTCCTCGGCCCGGGCTACTTCCGACATCGCGATGTTGCCAGCGGCTCCCGGCTTGTTGTCCACGTAGACGCTCTGGCCAAGCGTTTTCGAGAGCTCAACCGCCGTCGAACGAGCGACGATTTCCGAACTTCCGCCAGGTGCAAAGGGCACTACAAAGCGGATCGACTTTGCTGGCCATGCGGCTTGAGCTGCTGCGATGTTTGGAAGCATGCCTGCCAGTCCCAACGCACCACCGGACAGCAGAATCTGCCTACGGCTGGTCAGGGAGTGGGCGCGGTCGGTGTTTGAGTGAATGTGAGTCACGCGTGTTCCACAGGTTGATAGAGGTGGGCGATGATGTCCTGCCCCCGCTTTCAAACTGCTTTCAGCTCGACCTCTGTTTTCCCCAATCGACTCGACACAGACCCAGGTTGCGCGACAAGATCAACTGAAGCCAGCTGATGCGCTCGGGGGCCATCAAGGCCCCTGTACGCGTCCTCCATTCCTGTCGCTCAGATTGCGTGCCTTACAAGTCCGCTCCGACTTTCGGCGACCGCCTCCTTTTGGGCGCGTTGCCGTCGTACATCCCTACGATAAGCGTCATTCGCGATGCGCCGACTGGCAGACCGCTTGTGGGCGGTGCCGCAGACGGCTGTGCGCCCTTGGCAGTCATCGGTGACTCTCGAAAAGCGGCCATTGCATCCTCACGATCGCCGGTGGCTAAGACTTTCGGGAACGTGTTCGACACCCTCTAACGCCAAGACGCGACGTGCCAGCTGTTCAATACCCGTCGGCGAAAGATTCTCAGCGTCCACGATCCGGCGGGCCTCCCAACCGCCAAAGTACGAGCGGTTAGAACGCCCGTACGAAGGGTCGTAATGCTTCACCGCCAAAGCTTCGAACAACTGCGGAAGCTGTCGTGCATGTGCCATTGCTTGCCAGGTTGCGATGGTTTCATTGCCGTGCAATGACTTTAGCGGTGCAATCTGATCTGCCAGCCATTCGGGTCGCTCGCCCAGGTAGGCGTAGTCGCGCAAGAGGAACTCAACGCGAGCGGCCACGCTGGCCTGAACCTCGATGCAAGCACTTGAGCGCATGCGCGCCACCAGCGATGCAGGGACGGTCAATCGACCAATCCGCCGGCCTTCGCCCTCGACGTACAAGGGCCGATTCACATCCACACGCTCGAACACGCTGGCGATGGCGGTTTCGAAAGCTGTCTGCGATGGCTGCTCGACGCCAGGTAAAGCACCTAGCAGCGAGCCCTTGTGCCGAGCCAGGCCCTCCAGGTCCAACACCTGCGCCCCTTGGTCCGCCAACGCCTCCAAGAGCCTTGTCTTTGCGGTGCCCGTGGCTCCGCAAATGATCCGTAGGGAGAGGGATGGAGCCATCTGGTCGATGGTGTCGATGACATGCCGGCGCCAGGCTTTGTATCCGCCTGCGAGTTGCTGAGCATCCCATCCAACCATACGCAGCCAAGTGGTCATCGAGCCGCTTCGCAGTCCGCCGCGCCAGCAGTAGACCAGAGGACTCCAGCACGGCGGACGGTCTGCCAACGGACCCTGTAGATGTCGAGCGAGGTTCGCTGCCACCATGGCCCCGCCTACGCGTCGCGCCTCGAAGGCACCGACCTGCTTGTACAAGGTACCGACGATCCGGCGTTCGTCGTCATCCAGTACCGGCAGATTGATGGCTCCCGGGATATGGTCAATGGCGAATTCGGCTGGGCTGCGCGCGTCGATCAGCGTGTCAAAACCATGCCTGTCCGCCACTCGCGTGGGTTTCTTCATGACATGACTGTAATCGTCATATCTTCGCCGCTGTCGGGGCTGCTCTGCTTCTCAAGGCCTAGGTACTTCTTCGGCATGGCCCAGTCCAAAAAGCGATTCTTGGCTCTCGGATGCGCGATTCTCCGTCTTCAGAATACTGACGTGCCCCGGAGGCTTTCCGGGGCCCATCACCATCGTCCGGGTGCCAGCAGACCTGGAATCAGATGGGCCAACATCACCAACCAAGGAATCCATCGTATGCAACGTGCAAACTGGTTTGCGGCGTCCCCTGATGGTGCGAAAGCCATCGCGGACCTTCATCATTACGTGACGACGAGCACAGCCTTGCCAGACCGACTGGTCCATCTGGTTTTTCTCCGTGTGTCGCAGATCAACGGTTGCGCCCACTGCATCGATATCCACACGCGCGACCTCATCAAGGCCGGCATGGATATTGAAACAATTGTGTTGATCCCTGTCTGGCACGAAGCCGCTTATCTGTTTTCAGCGCAGGAGTTATCGGCACTCGCCTGGACGGAGGAAGTCACCAGAGTGGCAGAGACGCACGCGTCCGATGATGCATACGCTGCGGCTTCGGCTGCGTTCTCTGAAAAAGAACTCGTCGACCTCACGTTGACCATCGCAGCAATGAACGCGATCAACCGCATGGGCATCAGCTTTCGCATGAAGCCAAGAGCCAAAGCTCAAAAGCAGTAGACCGAACCTTTGCCAAGTTCGCGACTGTCCGCTCCTGGCCGATAGCACGCGTTCGGCCACGAAGAGCGGATGACAGCAACCGCCGCACTCCTGCCGCTCAGTGATCCCGCGTCCCCGCCAATTGGCGACAATGCTCCCTTCGCCTTTTCCATCGCCCACCGGGGTACCTCTTCCATGCAATTCGCCGACCGTCTGAACAACGTAGAAACCTCTGCCATCCGTGAGCTGTTCAAGCTGCTGGGCAAGCCGGGCATCATCAGTTTTGCGGGTGGGTTTCCGGACAGCGCCATGTTCGACGTGGACGGCATCAAGGAAGCCTCGCTCAAGGCGCTGACCGAAGAGCCCGGCGCAGCCCTGCAATACGGTGCCACCGAGGGCTACAACCCGCTGCGCGAGCAGCTCGCCGCGTTCATGTCCGCCAAGGGCGCGAGCAGCCTGGCGCCCGAGGACCTCATCGTCACCACCGGCAGCCAGCAGGCGCTGGACCTGCTGGGCAAGACGCTCATCACTCCCGGTGACAAGGTGATCGTGGAAGGCCCGACCTTCCTGGCCACCATCCAGTGCTTCCGCCTGTACGGCGCCGAACTCATCAGCGCGCCCATCGACGCCAATGGCGTGAAGACCGACGAGCTGGAAAAGCTCATTGCCGAGCACCAGCCCAAATTCGTCTACCTGATTCCCACCTTCGGCAACCCCAGCGGCGCCATGCTGAGCCTGGAGCGCCGCAAAGCCGTGCTGGAGATGGCCGTGAAGCACAACACGCTGATCGTCGAAGACGATCCCTACGGCGACCTGTACTTCGGCGAGGCGCCGCCGCCCAGCCTGCTCAACCTGTCGGCCAGCGTGCCGGGCAGCCGCGACCTGCTGGTGCACTGCGGCAGTTTGAGCAAGGTGCTGTCGCCCGGCCTGCGCGTGGGCTGGATGATCGCCCCGGCCGAGTTGCTGGGCAAAGCCACCATGTGCAAGCAGTTCAGCGACGCGCACACCAGCACCTTCGCGCAGGCCACGGCCGCGCAGTACCTCAAGGCCGGCCGCATGCCCGCCACGCTGGCCAAGGTGCGCGCGGTGTACGCCGAGCGCGCCCAGGCCCTGGGCGACGCGCTGCGCACGGAATTGGGCGACGCCATCGACTTCGTGCAGCCGCAGGGCGGCCTGTTCGTGTGGGCGCGCCTGACGGGCGCCGGCGGCAAGGTGGCCGACGGCAACGTGCTGGCCAAGCGCGCCATCGACAAGGGCGTGGCCTTCGTGCCCGGCACGCCGTTCTATTGCGCCAACCCTGATCACGCCACGCTGCGCCTGTCGTTCGCCACGGCCGATGTGGAGAAGATCCGCGAAGGCGTGGCGCGCCTGGCGCAGGCGCTGTAACGGCGTCCAGGGTGCTATTGAAAAAGAAGCTGCTTGCGCTTGAAAATTAATGAATTCAGATAATCTTTTATCTGAAATTCAATCAAATCAAGCGCAGGCTGCTCTCTTTTTTGATGCCCTCGCGTTTGGTGCAGGACGTGGTCTGCAGACAGCGGGCCGCAACATCGTCGGGATGCGTTCCAATAGCACCATGTCCGAACCCCATTCCCCCGAGCAGCGGCTCGACGAGCTGGAAATCAAGGCCAGCTACACCGAAGACCTGCTGGACCAGCTCAACCTCACCATCTACCGCCAGCAGCAGCAGATCGACGCGCTGGCGCGCACCATCGCGCAGTTGCGCCAGCAGATGCCCGAGGCCGGCGGTGGCGCCGCCGCGCGCAACCTGCGCGACGAGCTGCCGCCGCACTACTGACCCTTGTCCCGCCCGGCGCCCGGGCTGGCTGCCCAGCGCAGGCTCCGCGATCTCGTTCCTCGGGTCTGAACCACTCCTTCATCGTTGATGCACCACGCCTTCCACCGAAGGCCAGAAAGGCAACCATGCAGTACCGCCACCTCGGCAAAAGCAACCTCCAAGTCTCGGCCCTGTGCCTGGGCGCCATGATGTTCGGCGACCAGACCGACAATGCCGAAGCCGCCACCATCGTGGCCGACGCGCGCGCGCAGGGCGTGAACTTCATCGACACGGCCGACGTGTACACCAAGGGCGCGTCGGAGACGATGCTGGGCGAACTGCTCAAGGGCCAGCGGCACGACTGGGTGCTGGCCACCAAGCTGGGCAACAAGATGTCCGAGCGCGTGAACGAGAGCCACTACTCCCGCAGCTGGATGCTCCGCGAGGTGGACGCCAGCCTGTCGCGTCTGCAGACCGACCATGTGGATGTGCTGTACCTGCACCGCGACTTCAACGGCATGGACCTGCAGGAGCCGCTTTTCGCCATCGACGCGCTGCTGCGCGCGGGCAAGATCCGCTATTGGGGCGTGTCCAACTTCCGCGCCTGGCGCATCTCCGAGCTGGTGCACGGCGCGCGCCAGCTGGGCATGCCCGGCCCGGTGGTCTGCCAGCCGTACTACAACCTGCTCAACCGCATGCCCGAGGTCGAGATCCTGCCCGCCTGCGCGCACCACGGCGTGGGCGTGACCTCGTACAGCCCCATCGCGCGTGGGGTGCTCACCGGCAAGTACCTGCCGGGCCAGGCACCGGAGCAGGGTACGCGCGCCGCGCGCGGCGACAAGCGCATGGCAGAGACCGAGTTCCGCGAAGAGTCCCTGGTCATCGCCCAGCAGCTCAAGCAGCATGCCGAGGCACGCGGCGTGACGCTGGCCCAGTTCGCCACCGCCTGGGTGCTGGCCCACCGCGCCATCAGCTCCGTCATTGCCGGCCCGCGCACGCTGGCCCAGTGGCAGGACTACGCCCCGGCGCTGGGCTATACCGTGACGGCCGAAGACGAGGCGCTGGTGGATTCGCTGGTAGCGCCCGGCCACCCCTCCACGCCCGGCTTCACCGACCCGGCCTATCCGCTGCTGCCGCGGGTCTGACGGCGGGGCAGGGGCCCCCGCAGGCAAAAGGCAGGCCCCCGGGGGGCCGGGCGGTCGCGCTCAGTGGCCTGCGGGCCGCGCGCCGGCCTGCGCCGCCACACCGTCCAATTCGCGCATCACGCCGTCGTTCAGTTCCACCAAGGCGGCCGCCAGGTTCTGCCGCAGGTGCGTGACCGACGAGGTGCCCGGGATCAGCAGGATGTTGGGCGAGCGCTTGAGCAGCCACGCCAGGGCCACCTGCAGTGGCGTGGCCCCAGCCGCAGGGCAATGTCCGACAGCGCGGTGGACTGCACCGGCGTGAACCCGCCCAGCGGAAAAAACGGCACGTAGGGAATGCCTTCGCGCGCCAGCAGATCGACCATGGCGTCATCGGACCGGTGGACCAGGTTGTAGTGGTTCTGCACGCAGGCCACCGTGCAGATGCCCATCGCCTGAGCCAGCTGGGTGGTGGTCACGTTGCTCAGGCCGATGTGGCGTACCAGCCCTTCCTTTTGCAATGCGGCCAGCGCGGCCAGCGCGGCCACCGGCTCCTCGATGGAGCCTTCCTGCGGCCCCATCGGGTCGATCATCACCCGGAAGTTCACCACGTCCAGCGCCTCCAGGCCCAGGTTTCGCAGGTTGTCGTGCACGGCCTGGCGCAGTGCCTCGGGCGACGTCGCCGCCAGCCAGGCGCCCTGCGCGTCGCGCCGCACGCCGATCTTGGTCACCAGCGTCAGGTCGCTGGTGTAGGGGTGGAGCGCTTCGCGCACGATCTGGTTGGTGATGTGCGGGCCGTAGAAGTCCGCCGTGTCGATGTGGTTCACCCCGTTTTCCACGGCAGTGCGCAGCACGGCGATGGCCGCAGCGCGGTCCTTCGAGGGGCCGAAGACGAGGGGGCCGGCCAGCTGCATGGTGCCGTAGCCGATGCGGTTCACGGTGCGGTCGCCGAGGGGGAAGGTGCGGGGGGATTGGGGGGTGTTCATGGCCTGCCTTTCGTGGAATGAACGCAGTCTAGGAACGCGCGGGCTGTTTGATAATCCGGTGCAATCTGCACAGCCTGTCCATCATTTCGAACAATGAAAGCCGACCTCAACCACCTCCACGCCTTGGCCGCCGTGGTGCAGGCCCAGGGCTTCCGCGGCGCTGCGCGGCATTTGGGCGCTAGCCCCTCTGCCGTGAGCGATGCCGTGCGCCGCCTGGAGGACGACCTGGGCGTGCGCCTGCTCAACCGCACCACCCGCAGCGTCTCCCCGACGGAGGCGGGCCGCAGGCTGCTGGAGCGCCTGCTGCCGGCGCTGCAGGAGGTGGAGGATGCCCTGGGCGCGGTGAGCGCCTTGCGCGGAATGCCCGCCGGCACCCTGCGCATCAACGTACCGGTGTCCGTGCTCAAGCTGGTGCTGCCCGCGATCGTTCCGGACTTCCGCGCCGCCTATCCCCACATCCTGCTGGAAGTGATCGCGCAGGACAGCTTCGTGGACGTGCTGGCCGCAGGCTGCGACGCCGGCATCCGCTACGGCGAGAGCCTGGACCAGGACATGATCGCCGTGCCCATCGGGCCGCGCGTGCAGCAGTTCGCCTGCGCCGCGTCGCCCGGCTACGTGAATCGGCGCGGCAAGGTGGCGCACCCGCGCGAACTCATGGCGCATGACTGCCTGCGGGTGCGGTTCGAGAGCGGGTCCATGCCGCCCTGGGAGTTCGAGCGCCGGGGCGAGACGCTGCGGCTGGACCCGGCACCGGCCCTGGTGGTGCAGGCCGGGGCCGCCGCAGATCTGGCAGTGGAGGCCGCCGTGGCGGGCATGGGCGTGGTCTAGCTGTTCCAGGGCTGGCTGCAGCCGCACCTGGACAGTGGGGCGCTGGTGCCGATCGCCAAAGAGTGGTGGCCCCGATTCGCGGGGCCGTTTCTGTACTACCCCGGCCACCGGCTGGTGCCCGAGCCCTTGCGCGCCTTCGTGGACTTCGTCCGGGCGCATCCGAGCACCGCGTGAGCGGTCCTTCGAGCCACGCGACGCCATGCCAGGCCATATCGGCCCGGCCGGCGCGAACTTTCCGCCCGCGCTGCGGTCGCACAGGCTCCGCCCGGCGGCGCACGCGCGGCCTGGCTGCCGCGGCGCCCTCCATTCCCCTGCACACCATGACCTCTCTCGATACACAGTTCGCCCACATGCGCACCGGGCAGATGTACAACGACCTCACGCCCGAACTGCTGGCCGCCCGTGAACACGCGGTGCTGCTGACGAACGAATACAACGCCTCGTTCTCGCGGCCGGCAGCCGAGCGCGAGTCGCTGCTGCGCCGGCTGCTGGGCTCTGCCGGCACGCGCGTGCATTTCGAGCCCACCTTCCGCTGCGAATTCGGCCGCAACATCCACATCGGCGACCGCTTCTACGCCAACTTCGACTGCGTGATGCT
>Ga0075364_10001894_pt1 | contig 11623 bp, 10 predicted proteins | sample EndMetdeltDD1764_FD_71517 | JGI IMG/M metagenome (GOLD analysis project Ga0075364, IMG submission 71517) | Populus endosphere microbial communities from Tennessee, USA - Endosphere MetaG P. deltoides DD176-4 | ecosystem: Host-associated > Plants > Roots > Endosphere | place: USA: Tennessee... | reverse complement strand
TTTCGGCCCAGATCGGCATGGGCTTCGCCTTCGCACACCATTTTGCGTCCTACGACGCGGTCGAGGCGTTGCAGCACTATCGCGCACGCTTCAAGCCGTCGCCGTCGCGCGCGACGCCGTGGTCGATTCTCGCGGTGGCGGTGGTCTGCGGCGAGACCGATGACGAGGCCGAGTATCTTGCCCAATCGATGGACCTGAACCGGCTGCGCCGCGACCGCGGCCAATATTTCCCGCTGCCTTCACCGGAAGAGGCGATGGCATATCCCTACACCGAGCAGGACCGCATCAAGCTGTCTCGCGCGCGCAAGCGGCTGTTCGTCGGCAGCCCGTCGACCGTGATGAACAAGCTGCAGCCGCTGATCTCCGCCTGCCAGGCGGACGAAGTGATGATCACCACCAGCATCTACGACCACGAGAAGCGCAAAGCCTCGTACACGCTGCTGGCGGACGCATTTGGCCTCCAACGGAGCGGCGTAACGCGGCCGGTGGCCGCCGTTCATGGCAACGCCGATGCGTCGCATCGGTGACGGCGAAATCCGGGACTCCCGATCGCGGAGTCAGCCCCGGATTTCGCTGCGCTCCATCCGGGCTACACATTGCGGACAATGACGAAAACGTGCGTCTCGAAACGCCGGCACCTGTGTGATAATCTCTGTGTTGCCTAGCTGTTGCACCTCGCACAGAGGTCTACCATGCACGTCAAAGAACCCGACATTCTGCTGCTGCCGTTTCTGCTGCCGCTGTTCCTCATGGGATCGGTGCCGCTGCTGCTGCTGGCGTTTCTAGGTTACGCCGGACTCGGCCTTGCGGGTCTGCTGATGCTGCTCGCAGCGCAACGCGACGAGTTCGACGCACATGGCGATTTCATCCGCCACGCCATCACCGATGGCGCGCAGAGACCAACCGAACGCGCGGTGCAACGAACCGACATGCTCGCCGCCGTGCGGCTTGCGTATGTGTTGAGGCTTGCGGGCGCGGCGTCGATCGCGTGCGCGGTGATCGGGCTTTATTACTCGAGCTGAAGCCTGTCATTCCGGGGCGCGCGAAGCGCGAACCCGGAATCCATATCCCCTGTGCGCGTTGAGTACCGCTGAATCCATTCGGCGAAAACCAGGGCCCGTCACCTCACGCCTGCTGCGGCGTATGGATTCCGGACCTGCGTGCTTCGCACGCATCCCGGAATGACAATTACTCCGCCGCAAACGTCTCGCGGAAGGGATGTGCCGGGTAGACGCCGATGATGCGGAATTCCTTGGAGAAGAACTTCAGCTCCTCCAGAGCGAAGGCAAGGCTGCGATCGTCCGGGTGGCCGTCGACGTCGGCATAAAATTGCGTGGCGAAGAAATTGCCGTCGACCATGTAGCTCTCGAGCTTGGTCATGTTGACGCCGTTGGTGGCGAAGCCGCCCATCGCCTTGTAGAGCGCAGCCGGCACGTTGCGCACGTTGAAAACAAAAGTCGTGATCACGTGACCGGAATCGCGCTCGGCCCATTTCGGCTCGCGCGCGAGGATGACGAAACGGGTGGTGTTGTGCGCCTCGTCCTCCACGTCCTCGGCGAGGATGTCGAGGTCGTAGATCTTCGCCGCCAGCCGCGGGGCGATCGCCGCGCATGACTTGTCGCCGCGCTCGGAAATGTCGCGAGCAGAACCTGCGGTATCGACGGCGACGATCGGTTTCAGTCCGAGCTTGCGGATCATGCGGCGGCATTGACCGAGCGCATGCACATGGCTTTCGACCGTCTTGATGTCGGACAGCTTGGCGCCGCGCAGACCCATCAGCTGGAAGCGGATCGGCAGGAACCACTCGCCGACGATGAACAGCCCGGAATGGGGCAGCAGGTGGTGGATGTCGGCGACACGTCCGGCGATCGAATTTTCGATCGGAATCATGCCGAGATCGGCCTCGCCGGATGCGATCGCGGACAACGCGTCCTCGAACGTCGCGCAAGGCAGAGCCTCTGCGCCCGGGAAAGCCTCGTCGATGGCGATGTGCGAATTGGCCCCCAACTCGCCCTGGAATGCGATTTTCATGGGCGCCGTCTTAACGTCTTCTGCCCATTGTTCAAGGCCGATCCATGCAAACGGCCGCCGGTTTTCCAACCGGCGGCCGTTAACGTTTCCAGCGTGCGAGCGTCCGTCAGATCACCACGACCCGGGTGCCGACCCGGACGCGGCCATAGAGGTCGATCACGTCCTCATTGCGCATACGGATGCAGCCCGAGGATACCTGCGTGCCGATCGTCCAGGGCTCGTTCGAGCCGTGGATGCGGTAGAGCGAGGAGCCGAGATACATCGCACGGGCACCGAGGGGATTTTCCGGGCCACCTTCCATGAAGCGCGGCAGGTCGGGGCGGCGCTTGAGCATCTCCGCCGGCGGCGTCCACGACGGCCATTCCTTCTTCATCGAGATCGTTTTCACGCCGGCCCACGTAAATCCCGGCCGACCGACGCCGATGCCATAGCGCAACGCGCGACCATCACCCTGCACAAGATAGAGAAACTTGCTCGGCGTATCGATGATGATGGTGCCTGCCGCTTCGCTGCCCGAATAGGCGACCATCTGCTTCATGAATTTCGGATCGACCGCGCGCTCGTCGGGCTGAGCCGGCGCGTAGCTCTCACGCTCCTGCTGATACATCGGCTGCCGCTGATACGGCGCCTGCTGCTGGTAAGGCTGCACCTGCGGCGCATACTGCGGCGGCTGATAGGGTTGCTGATAGGGCGACACCTGCCGCGGCGGAGCGCCGAACAGGAATTCGATGAAGCCACCGCCCATGTTGGCACCATTGTTGTAGGCGGCCTGCGTCGCATACTGGGCGGAGGCGTTGCCGGTCAGACCCGCAACGAGGAACGAAGCGCTGAGCGCCAGCGTGGAGGCTGTTTTCATGAACATCGACGTACTCTGTACTTTGCGTCGTTGACGATTGCCCCATCCAACTGACGAGACATATAGGTCGGCGAAGTTGCCGCGCGGTTTTCTTTTTCACGCGAATTCGCATTCGGTTTGGTAAACGGAATCGGCGTTTTGATTCACCACGACGCCAAGGGCGCGCGGTTGTTCGCGATAGCGTTTATTTTCGATGAACAGCGCGTGGGCATGGTTAATCGCAGGTTCTTGCCGGCACCCCTCACCTCATCCCATCCCGTTTCGTGTGAACCCCGCGTTAAAAAACATCCGCTAGAACGCGGGATGGAAGAATTCCGGTTGGGGGAGTCAGATGCCTGTTCAGCGTAAGCGCTTTCGTATCGAGGAAGTCGGCTACGAAGCCATGTCGATGCCCGAAGTGGTCGACGAAGGCCCGATGCCTCATCACAACGAGATCATGAAGGAGTTGCGCGCGATCCGCGCCCAGATGGCGGCGCCGCAGGGTGATGCCACCGAAAAAGCCATTCAGGTGAAGACAGAGAACATGCTGGCAGCCCTCGAAGCCTATCGCAAGCAGATCGAGCAGTGCGAGAAGCTGAAGGTCGAACTTGACCTGATTCATGAAGCGATCAACCGCACCAAGCACGAGATCGCGGTGCTGCACGGCAAGAGCTTCAGCGGCGACGAGATGACAAAGGTCACCGGCGAGTTGGGCGCAGTAGTCGGCGGCACCGAGCAGGCGACGCAGCAGATCCTTGAAGCGGCGGAAGCGATCGACGAAGCGGCCAGCGCCGTGGCCAAGACGCAGTCGATGGATCAGCAGGCACGGCTCAGCCAGGACATCCAGGAGCGTGTCGTCACCATCTTCGAGGCATGCAACTTCCAGGACCTGACCGGCCAGCGCATCCAGAAGGTGATGGGGACGATGAAGTTCATCGAACACCACATCAACGTCATGATGGAGATCTGGGGCGGGGTCGACGCCATCAAGGCACATGCGCCGGCGATCGTCGACGATCGCGTCGGCGACGCGCGCCTGCTCAACGGCCCGAAGGGGCCCGACGAGGAGGGCCACGCCTCGCAGGGCGACATCGACGCGATGTTCGGCTGAGGCCCCTTTCCCTCACAACGTTTTCAGGAACGGCCGGCCTTGCGCCGACCGTTTGCATCTCCGCAGGCGCGAAGCAGGCCTCCAAAAACGAAATGCCCGGTCTCAGACCGGGCATCCAAAGCGAACTCGGGACTTTGTGCTTACGCGCGCGGCGCGCAGCGGACATACACCATGGTTCCGTAGCGGGTATTCGCATCCGGATCGAGGAAGCGGGTCTGCATCACGCGTCCGTCGAACGACACGACCTCGCGATCGCGCTCGCTGCCGCCGGGTCCCGGCGGGCCGATATAGTTCTTGCCACCGGGGCCGCCTTTCAACCGCAGTTCCTGCGGTTGCGCCTCGTCGGCGAGATGCATGATCACGCCGCCGGTCGCACCTGCGTTGATGACATAGGGCTGCTTGCACTGGCCGCGGGCCGCGGTCTCGGTGCGCACGCGGTCTTCAGGCTTGTGGTACGCGGCAAGGCCCCAGCGCCCGACGATGTCGGCAGCGCGGATGCTCGCCGGCATTTCCGCCGCCTGCGGCGGATCCGGCGGAGGCGGCGACGACGATGAGCTTCCGAACATGCCGCCCAAGCCGCTTCCGCCGCCGCATGCCGACAACAAGCTCAGGCAGGCTCCGGCCATGGCGACCTTGGCGATTGCGCGCGCGAAATTCGAATTGACCATCACAAAGCATCCCCGCGCGAAAATTCTGGACGCGCCGACGTCATCTGGCAAGCGCTAACCCCACAAACTGCCAGACGACAAGTCCCCAAAAGCTACGTCAACGGGCATGTTTGGTTTCCAGATCATGCAATATCGGCCTCACCAAGGCCTTAAGGGTGGATTGCTTGACAGGAAAAGGCACAGGCCATATGTCCCGCTGCGGTTTAGCACTCTTCGGGAGGGATTGCTAAGCCCTCCAAATCCAGTTCAGCCTCAGGCGCTCCCGCGCCACCAGCCCGCCTATCAACGTATCAGTGAGGACCCCATGGCCAAGACGAAGTTCCGTCCGCTCCACGATCGCGTCGTCGTCAAACGTATCGACGCCGAAGAGAAGTCCGCGGGCGGGATCATCATCCCCGACACCGCCAAGGAGAAGCCCTCCCAGGGCCAGGTGATTGCCGTCGGCCCCGGCGGTCGCGACGAAGCCGGCAAGCTGATCCCGATCGACATCAAGGTCGGCGACAAGGTGCTGTTCGGCAAATGGTCCGGTACCGAAGTGAAGCTCGACGGTGAGGAACTCCTGATCATGAAGGAGTCCGACATCATGGGCGTGCTCACGTAAGCAGTCTTTCTTCCTCACGCTGAGGACCCCGGCGAAGCTCGAGGAGCGAAGGCGGGCGTCTCGAAGGGTGAGGCCCCGAACATACTGAAACTCATCGGCCTCATCCTGCGAGACGCCCGCCTTCGCCTTCGGGCCACGGCGCGGCTCCTCGGGATGAGGTGAACTGTAAAACCTCATTCAGGAGTAGCCACACATGGCAGCCAAGGACGTTAAATTCTCCGGCGATGCGCGCGAGCGGATGCTGCGCGGCGTCGATATTCTCGCCAATGCCGTCAAGGTCACGCTCGGTCCGAAGGGCCGCAATGTCGTGATCGACAAGAGCTTCGGCGCCCCGCGCATCACCAAGGACGGCGTCACCGTCGCCAAGGAGATCGAGCTCGAGGACAAGTTCGAGAACATGGGCGCGCAGATGGTGCGCGAGGTCGCGAGCAAGACCAACGACACCGCCGGCGACGGCACCACCACCGCGACCGTGCTGGCGCAGGCGATCGTGCGCGAAGGCGCAAAGTCGGTCGCCGCCGGCATGAACCCGATGGACCTGAAGCGCGGCATCGATATCGCCGTGACCGCCGTCGTCAAGGACATCGAAAAGCGCTCCAAGCCGGTCGCCTCGTCGTCGGAAGTGGCCCAGGTCGGCACCATTTCGTCGAACGGCGACACATCGATCGGCAAGATGATCGCGCAGGCGATGCAGAAGGTCGGCAACGAGGGCGTCATCACCGTCGAGGAAGCCAAGTCGCTCGATACGGAAGTCGACATCGTCGAGGGCATGAAGTTCGACCGCGGTTATCTGTCGCCGTATTTCATCACCAACGCCGAGAAAATGATCGCCGAGCTCGAGGACGTCTACGTCCTCCTGCACGAGAAGAAGCTCTCCGGCCTGCAGGCCATGCTGCCGGTGCTGGAAGCCGTCGTGCAGTCGGGCCGTCCGCTGCTGATCATCGCCGAAGACGTCGAGGGCGAGGCGCTGGCGACGCTGGTTGTCAACCGCCTGCGCGGCGGACTGAAGGTTGCAGCCGTCAAGGCGCCGGGCTTCGGCGATCGCCGCAAGGCCATGCTGGAGGACATTGCGATCCTCACCGGCGGCCAGCTGATCTCGGAGGAACTCGGCATCAAGCTCGAGAGCGTCACGGTGAACATGCTCGGTCGCGCCAAGAAGGTGGTGATCGACAAGGAGAACACCACCATCGTCAACGGCTCCGGCAAGAAGAAGGACATCGAGGCCCGGGTCGGCCAGATCAAGGCGCAGATCGAGGAGACCACCTCCGACTACGACCGCGAGAAGCTGCAGGAGCGGCTCGCCAAGCTCGCGGGCGGCGTGGCCGTGATCAAGGTCGGCGGCGCCACCGAAGTCGAGGTGAAGGAGAAGAAGGACCGCGTCGAGGACGCGCTCAACGCCACCCGCGCGGCGGTGCAGGAAGGCATCGTGCCCGGCGGCGGCACGGCGTTGCTGCGTGCCAAGAAGGCCGTCGGCCGTCTGACGAACGACAACTCCGACGTTCAGGCCGGCATCAACATCGTCCTGAAGGCGCTTGAAGCTCCGATCCGCCAGATCGCCGAGAACGCCGGCGTCGAAGGCTCGATCGTCGTCGGCAAGATCCTCGACAACAAGGACGAGACCTACGGCTTCGACGCCCAGAACGAGGAGTACGTCGACATGGTCGCCAAGGGCATCATCGATCCGACCAAGGTGGTGCGCACGGCGCTGCAGGATGCAGCCTCGGTCGCGGGCCTTCTGGTCACGACCGAAGCGATGGTGGCCGAGCTGCCGAAGGATGCAGCGCCGGCGATGCCCGCTGGCGGCGGAATGGGTGGCATGGGCGGCATGGGCTTCTGACGCCCGGTTGCTCCGCAGAATGCAGGAAGGCCGCCTCCGGGCGGCCTTCTTTTTTGACAAATTCCTTCGTATCGCCATCACCCTCGGGCCTGTAGATTGCGCCGGCTGAATTGATCGCCTTGAGGATTGCCGATGCGCGCGACCGCCTCCCTGTTGACCCTGCTGCTGACCGTGCTGGCGGCGGCGCCTGCATCCGCCCAGACGCCGAAAGGCACCAAGGCACCGGCCGGACCCGAGATCCGCTACTTCACCTATCTGAACGGGCTGATCGAGGACCGCGGCGACGTCGTGCTGAAGGAGACGCGGCAGGGCGGCCGTGTGGTTGCGGCAAGTCTCGACGTATGTTTTCCGATGCCGAGCGATCCCAACCGCACCGACCGCTTCGTCATGACGCTGAGCGTCGACGGCGACAAGCTCTCGGGTTCGGCCCAGAGCCTGGAGGGCAAGCTCCCGGTCTCGGTCAATCTCACGCGCAAGGTGACCGGCAAGAATTTCGACTTCGCCGGCAAGGTCACCGTCGGCGGCTCCACCTCCACCGTGGCTTCGCCCGATACCAGCGACCTCAGCGAGAAGGACTTCAAGGAGCAGCAGGCGGCCGACGACACGATCACGGCGAGCCCTGCCGATTTCACCGAGGTGTCGCCGGAGGCGATTGCGGTGAAGGTCAAGCGCGAAGCCGTGGTCGATTTCGCGCGCAGCCTGCGCGGCGAGCAGGTGCAGGTGGCGCTCTACGGACTGATCGCATCCTGCGCCGAGCTGCGCAGCGGCGAACAGGTGCTGAAGCTGACCGTCGATCCCGAGCGGGCGCCGGCGCTGATCGAGAAGCTGCGCGCGCAGCCGGGCGTGGTCACCGTCGGCTGGACCGAGGGCAACATGGACATGGAGCGGACCATCCGCTTTCCGGCCGCGGAATGGCGCGAGGTCGGCAAGATCAATCGCGACAAGGTCGCCGCAATGGTCGCCAACACGCTGGCGGCATCATTGCCGGCAACGGTGATATCCTCGAAGTGGGACGCCGTGACCGGCGAACTGAAGGTGGTCCTGAAGCGGCCGAGCGCGATCCTTCCGGCGCTGGGCCTCGTGGAGAATATCGAGGTGACCGTACTGATCGCGCCGGAGAAGCCGGGCCAATCGGACAATCTTCTGCTCTGGACCGGAAGCCCCGCGGTCGAGACCGTCGATGAAAGCTCGGGTCCGAAACTCAATCTCGCCGAGAACTCCTCAGGCAACGACGAGGAGAGCCTGTCGTTCAACGACGAGCAGATGCTCGCGGAACTGGCGAAAGCGTTCCGTGCCCAGCGCTGGGATTCCGACACGTCAGCCTGGAAATAGCCTCAGGCGGCGGAAACCACGTCCGGCCAGGTCCATTGACTTGATCGCAGGCGACGGCAAGAACGGGCCGCATTTCGTGGCATCTCGGAAGCTTTGGGAGTTCAATGGTTAATGGCGCGCTTTGATGTGGTGGTGATCGGGGCCGGACTCGGCGGACTGACGGCCGGTGCGATCCTGGCGCGCGAAGGCCGCAAGGTGCTGGTGATCGAGCGTGGCAACTCGGTCGGCGGCGCCGCCTCCAGCTACAAGTCCGGAGACCTGTTCATCGAAGCCTCGCTGCACAAGACCAGCGGGCCTGACGATACGCGCGACCCAAAACATCGCGCGCTGATGCGCGCTGGCGTGCTCGACAAGGTCGAGTGGGTGCCGACCGGATCGATCTTCGAGGTGCGCGGCGGGCCGCTCGGTGAACCGTTCAACTTGCCGACCGGTTTCGACGCGGCGCGCGAAGCGCTGATCAAGCGCTTTCCCGACGCGCGCGACGGCATCATTTCGACCTTGAGCGAGATGGAGCGCATCGCCAACGCGGCCGGCGCGCTGTCGCACGACGGCAAATTCCACAATCCGCTGCAAGGCCTCGACGGCCTGAAGGCCGCGCTGCCCGACGTGCAGGACTGGACGCTGTCGCTCGCGCAGAAATTCGACGCCGCGTTCGGCCACAACGAGGCCGTCAAATGCGCGCTTGCGGGAAACCTCTGGCACTATCACGACGACCCGGCATCGCTGTGGTGGATCTTCTTCGCCGCGGCCCAGGGCGGCTACCTGCAGAGCGGCGGACGCTATGTGAAGACCGGGTCGCAGCGGCTTTCCAGCGCGCTGGCACGGACGATCCTGCGCAGCGAAGGCTGCGCGATCGCCTTGCGGCGCGTCGCCACCGGCATCGGTACGGATGCGGCGGGCCGCGTCAGCTCGGTCACCCACATCGCCAAGGCGGGCGGCGATCCGCAGACGGTGGAGGCCGACTGCATCATCAGCAATGCCGCGCCGCAGATCGCCGCACAATTGCTGCCCGCCGTGCAAGGATCGAAGCTCACGGCGAGCTACGCGGATCGCGCGTCGTCCGTCTCGCTGTTCGCGCTGACGCTCGGCCTGTCGCGCAAGCCGGACGAGATCGGCCTTGCGAGCTATTCGACGCAGTTGCTGCCGGACTGGATGACGAGCTTCGCCGACTACGCCAAGGGCACCGCGCTGTTTGCGAACGAGCCTGCGGGGCGAATGCCGCCGATGTCGATCGTCAACTATTCGGCCATCGACTCCGGCGTGCCGACCTCGCCCCACATCGTCTCGGTGGTCGGCACCGATCGCTTGAGCAACTGGAGCGGCGTCGAGCGCCCCGTCTATACGGCGAAGCGCGCGCGCTGGCAGGAAGCGATCGTCGATCATCTCGATCGCATCTACCCGGGCTTGAAGGCGGCGATCGCGGCATCGGCGTTCAACACGGCAAGCTCGATGGTGAGCTACCTCAACGCGCCGGACGGCGCAGCCTATGGCTTTGCGCCGAGCCCGCCGGTTGCAGGCCGCATCGAGGTGCGCTCGCCGCACACTGTGGTCGACGGGCTCTATCTCGCGTCGTCCTACGCCGGCTTCGGCGGCTACAACGGCGCGATCCAGGCGGGACAAGCCTGCGCCGACGAGATCATATCGGGTTAGTTCGTATTGAGGCGAAAGCGGAGTTGCCGCGAGCCCGCGAGCACGAGCACATCGCCCTGTCGCCGCCAGGTCGCGGCATCCACAAGCGCTGCGAGCAGCGCATCGTCGGCCGCCGCGCGGTCGGCCGGGCAGTTGCGGTCCTCGACCGGGCCGGGCGCGAAGATCACCGTGTCGTTCGCCACCGCGAACTGACCGCGCGCGCCCTTGCACCACAACTCGACGGTGACGGCGCCATCGTTTTGGATATCGAGACTGGGGATGCGCTTCGACCCGCGCATCGGCGCGGCCTCCAGCGTCAACTCCGATCCGAATGGAAAGCCTTCCTGGGCCACCGACGGCGCTACGCCGAATGCCGCGGCCACGGCCGCCAGCAGAACCAGACCCGTCGTCGATTTGAAGTACCGCCGCAAGACACGCCTCCGTTGTGATGCCGTGCGGTTTCTAGATGGGTTGAGTAAAACTGACCAGTCTTGACAGGCGGCAACGTCTCCGCGGAACAGCCCGAGCACCCGAAGGCAGAATGAGGGCCCAAGCAGTCTGTGACCCAGATAACTTTCCGTCACCTCATTTCCGCCATCAATGAAATCCCTCGCAGCCAGAGGATTTTCCTTTTCGTGATCCTCGGGCGCGACTAACGAGATGACGCAGCGCGGCAAATCTGCGAGCTTCCGCCCAAATCAGCCCACGCGCGCCGGCCGCAAGAGCCGGCGATTTTTCAGGAGATTTCGCCAGTGAAAAACCTCAGCGCGACGCTTGCGATCGTGTGGCGGCTGGCTGCGCCGTACTTTCGCTCGGAAGACAAATGGGCGGCGCGAGGACTGCTCGCCGCGGTGATCGCGATCGAGCTCGCGCTCGTGGCGCTCGACGTGCTGTTCAACCAATGGAACAACCGCTTCTACAACGCGCTGCAGGAGCGCAACTGGGACACCTTCATCAGCGAGTTCATCTACTTCTGTGTGTTGGCCACGATCTTCATCGTGCTCGGAGTCTATCAGCTGTACCTCAATCAATGGCTGCAGATTCGCTGGCGCAAGTGGCTGACGCAACGTTACCTCGGCGAATGGTTGAACGTCGCCAACCACTATCGCATGCAACTGCTCGGCGACGCGGCCGACAATCCGGACCAGCGACTGACCGAAGATATCGATCAGTTTGTCGACCGAACCCTGAACATCGGCATCGGCCTGCTGAGTTCGATCGTTACCCTCATTTCCTTCGTCGTCATCCTCTGGGGACTCTCAGCGGCGGCACCGCTGGTCATTGCCGGCGTGGACTACACGATCCCGGGCTATCTGGTGTGGTGCGCCCTGGTCTACGCGCTTTTCGGCACGTTGCTCACACACTGGATCGGCAAGCCGCTGATCGCACTGAATTTCAACAAGCAACGCTTTGAAGCGGACTTCCGCTTCAACCTTGTCCGCGTACGCGAGAACTCCGAGCAGATCGCCCTGCTCCGCGGCGAAGCGGCGGAGCAACCGCGCCTGCTCGACCGGTTCGGCCGCGTGGTCGAGAACTTTCTGCAGATCATGAGCCGCACCAAGCGGCTGACGGCCTTCAC
>Ga0075364_10001893_pt1 | contig 11624 bp, 12 predicted proteins | sample EndMetdeltDD1764_FD_71517 | JGI IMG/M metagenome (GOLD analysis project Ga0075364, IMG submission 71517) | Populus endosphere microbial communities from Tennessee, USA - Endosphere MetaG P. deltoides DD176-4 | ecosystem: Host-associated > Plants > Roots > Endosphere | place: USA: Tennessee... | reverse complement strand
GCGCCGTGCTTGATCTGGTAGCGCACCGCCTTGCGGATCTCGTCGACGCCGTTGGCGATGCCTTCCTCGACCGTCAGCTCCAGCGCGTGCGGCGCGAACGCCGCGAACATCGTCGGGTCCAGATGCCCGCCGGTCGGGGTGATCGCGTGCCCGGCCGGCACCACCCGCGGCCCGTCGATCCAGCCCGCGTCAATGGCCTTGCCCAAGGCGACGTCCAGCAGATACCCGCCGGTCTTGACGAACAGTCCGAGGTTGCGCACCGTGGTGAACCCGGCGCGCAGCGTGCGACGGGCATTGCCGACCGCGCGCAACACCCGGGTCGGCGGGTCGTCCTGGACCTGGGACAGCCCGGGTTTCTCGCCCCGCCCGCCCATGAGGAGGTTGACCTCCATGTCCATGAGCCCGGGCAGCAGGATCTGATCGCCGAGATCGATGATCTCGCCCTCGGGTTCACACCCGACGTCGACGATGCGGTCACCGTCGATCCGCACGACGCCGGGCCGGACGATCTCGCCTGCGTCGACGTCGAGTAACCCTGCCGCCTTGAGCGTCAGCACCTCTCAGATCACCGGCTCCCGAAGCACCTCGACCCACGCCGCGCCGCTGTCGGGGACGCGCGGCTGCTTCCATGCCTCGATCGGGAACGACACCATCACCAACGACTGCATGATGTGCATCAGAGTCTTCGCGTCATCTGGCAGGTCGTCCAACGGGTACTTGTCGACGTAGTCGATGACGTCGTTGAGCAACGGGAATGCGACATCGTAGAACTGTTGCATCTCGGCCATCGTCGACGCCAGCCGCTTGGCGTAGCGCTCGGGCTCGGTGGCCAGGTCCCAATCCAAATACGGCTCCAGGGCCGCGAATTCAGACGGTAACTTTGCCATTATTCTGGTACTCCTTCACGAAATCACCGGTCGTCTTGTGCAGATGACGTATCAGGACTTCCTGGTCGCACAGCAGGAACTCCTTGACGGCCCGGGTGCCGATCATGGTTTGGGTCGCTTCGAGAGTGTTGGCGTCCTGCAGCGCGTACTCCTTGAACGTCACCGCGGCCAACTCCTGGGCCAGACGTTCTCGCGCGTTGCGCGGCGGAACGAAATACAGCGACGACTCGAATATGTGCTTGTCCACCGCGGTCGGCCAGTAGTGGTAGGTCAGGTACCAGCCCGGCTCCCAGATCAACAGCATGAAGTTCGGGTAGAAGAGCCACGAGTCGATGCCCCACTGCGGCACCTTCTTCACGTTGACACCCGGCGGCAGCTCCAGGTTCTGGATGATTTCCGGCTTGTCCCACGGCCCGAACAACCCGCTGCGCAGCACCTGGTCCATCGGCTTGACCATGGTCATGTCCGGGGGCGGGGCCTGCCCACCCCAGGTTGACTGCAGGTTGTGCGGGCCGGCCAGCTCGTAGTGCAACGCCTCGTAGCCGAACTTTTGGATCTTGGCGGCTTCTTCCTTCGTGTACTGCCCCTGGTGCAGGATCGGCGCGTGGTAGAACTCGACGAACGCGTCGATGAACAGCTTCCAGTTGCTGCCGACCTCGGCCCGGTAGGAGTAGGTCTCGGTCATCTCCCCGAAGGGGTAGCCCTCGATGCTCTTCGCCAACGGTCCGAGATAGTCGGTCAGCGGCGCCGCGTCGTTGTCGAAGTTGATGAAGATGAAGCCTTCCCACACCTCGCAGCGCACCGGCACCAAGCCATAGTCGGCCTTGTCGACGTTGAAGAACTCTTCTGGCTGTTGCACGAAGGTCAAATCACCGTCGAGGCTGTAGCGCCAGGCGTGGTACTTGCAGGTGAACTGCCGGCAGGTGCCGGAAGTCTCCTCGTTGGGAAAGTCGTTCCACACCAACTTGTTTCCGCGGTGGCGGCAGACGTTGTGATACGCCTTGACCGAACCGTCCTTCGTCTTGACGATGATCACCGACATACCCTTGCCCGCCGAGGGTAGCTCCTTGGTGAAGTAACTGCCGGTACGAGGCAGCCTGTTGACGCGACCGACGTTGAGCCAGGTCTTCTTGAAGATCGCCTCGCGCTCGGCTTCGAAGAAGGCCGGATCGATCGAGTCGGTGTAATCGACCGGTGCGGTGCCCAGTTCGGGGTAGTTTTCTGTCCAGCTGCCGGCGGCTGGTTTCGGGAAGTGCGGCATCCTACTTACCTTTCATTTGGTCTATAGGCTCTCGTTCGACCTCGACGCCAAAAGTGTTGAAAGCCATGGCCAGCGTGGTGTAGCAGCCGACCGTGAAGATGTAGTCCATGCGCTGGCGGTCGTCCAAACGCTCACCGAGCGCGGACCAGGTCTCGTCGGACAATCGGGATTTCTCCTGGAGTTCGTCGACCCCGGTGAGCACCGCGCGCTCGAACTCATCGGCTGCCTCGCCCCGGCGAACCGCGGCGATCTCGTCGTCGCTAACGCCCTCTCGTTTCGCGAGTTCTACGTGATGGGTCCACTCGTAGGCGCAGTCGCCACGATGCGCCACACGCAGGATGGCGAGTTCACGGATCCGTGGCGGCAGCGTGGACGTGAAGAGGTAGACATTGAACCCGAGAAATGCCTTGGTCAGCGCGGGGTGGTGGACCAGGGTCCCGAGGGCATTGCCCGCGCCCCGTGGGTTGCGGCGCTCGGGGGGCAGCATGCCGGCCAGCGACCGTTGCACGTCCTCGTCCCATTGGTCGGCGGCCAGCGGCGGCAGACGCATCCAGCGATCCCCTCTCAAAACCGAGAATCAGATTCTCATTTACAACCAATAGACTTGCACGATTCGATCCGCTGGTCAATGCTGGCGCGTGCGCAACAGCTTGGACAACGCGCAGCGGTGGGACCCCGGCCTGTCCGTTTTCCCGGTGAAGTGGGCAATTTGCCTAGTTGTCCCACGCGCGGAGGCGCCGTCAGCGGCCCGGGTGCAGATGCAGGATGTTGATTCTCGCTGCGCGAGAAGATAGTTTTCGTTGTTAGGGAGCTTGGCGTATGAGGCAGCTCGTCGATATATGCGGCGGGGCAGCGCGCCTGATTGACTCTCGATGGATTCAAGGAGAGGGAAGCGTCCATGAACAAAGAGGACATGATCCTGATCAGCGTCGACGACCACACCGTCGAGCCGCCGAACATGTTCAAGAACCACCTGTCGAAGAAGTACATCGATGACGCACCGCGGCTGGTGCACAACCCCGACGGCTCGGACATGTGGAAGTTCCGCGACACCGTCATCCCGAACGTGGCGCTCAACGCGGTGGCCGGCCGGCCCAAGGAGGAGTACGGGATCGAGCCCACGGGTCTGGATGAGATCCGGCCGGGTTGCTACAACGTCGACGAACGCGTCAAGGACATGAACGCCGGCGGCATCCTGGCATCGATCTGCTTTCCGTCCTTCCCGGGCTTTGCCGGGCGGTTATTCGCCACCGATGATCCGGACTTCTCGGTGGCGCTGGTAGAGGCCTACAACGACTGGCACATCGACGAGTGGTGCGGTGCCTATCCCGCGCGCTTCATCCCGATGGCGATACCGGTGATCTGGGATGCCGAGAAGTGCGCCGCCGAGGTGCGGCGGGTCTCCAAGAAGGGCGTGCACGCGCTTACCTTCACGGAGAACCCGGCCGCGATGGGCTACCCCAGCTTCCACAACGAGTACTGGAATCCGCTGTGGAAAGCGTTGTGCGACACCAATACTGTGATGAACATCCACATTGGATCCTCGGGCCGGCTGGCGATCACCGCGCCCGATGCGCCGATGGATGTGATGATCACGCTGCAGCCGATGAACATCGTGCAGGCCGCCGCGGACCTGCTGTGGTCGCGGCCCATCAAGGAATACCCGGACCTGAAGATCGCGCTCTCGGAGGGCGGCACCGGGTGGATCCCCTACTTCCTGGAGCGGGCTGACCGTACCTACGAGATGCACTCGACGTGGACGCATCAGAACTTCGGCGACAAGCTGCCCTCGGACGTGTTCCGCGACCACTTCCTGACCTGCTTCATCAGCGACAAGGTGGGCGTGGCGCTGCGCAACATGATCGGCATCGACAACATCTGCTGGGAGGCCGACTACCCGCACAGCGACTCGATGTGGCCCGGCGCACCAGAGGAGCTCTGGGACGTCCTGTCGCTGAACAACGTGCCGGACGATGAGATCAACAAGATGACCCACCAGAACGCGATGCGGTGGTACTCGTTCGACCCGTTCACCCACATCACTCCGGAGCAGGCGACGATCGGCGCGCTGCGCAAGGCCGCCGAGGGGCACGACGTGTCCATCAAGTCGTCCAGCCACCACAAGGACGAGCGGTCGGGTTCGTCGTTCGCGGACTTTGCCGCCAACGCGAAAGAACTCAGCGGCAACATTGACTGAGGCACCACCGGGTGCTCCGCGAGCAGACGCAGAATCGCATTTTTTGCGCGGAAGTCATGCGATTCTGCGTCTGCTCGCGCTGAAAGAAGGCGGGCGGCATGGAGTTTGAGCTGACCGAAGATCAGGAACTGATCCGGCGGTCGGTCGCGGAGTTGGCGCGCAAGTTCGACGACCAGTACTGGATGGAAAAGGACCAGGCGCACGAGTTTCCGACCGAGTTCTACCGCGCCATAGCCGACGGCGGCTGGCTCGGGATGACGATCCCGACCGAATACGGCGGCCACGGCCTGGGCATCACTGAGGCCACGATCCTGCTCGAGGAGGTCGCCAAATCCGGCGGCGCGATGAACGCCGCCAGCTCGATTCACCTGTCGATCTTCGGCATGCAACCGGTGGTGGTGCATGGCTCCGAGGAACTCAAGTCACGGACGTTGCCGCCCGTAGCGACGGGTGAGGTGCACGTGTGCTTCGGCGTGACCGAACCCGGTGCCGGGCTGGACACGTCGCGCATCACCACGTTCGCGAAGCGCGACGGCGACCGCTATGTGGTCAACGGCCGGAAGGTGTGGATCTCCAAAGCGACGGAGGCCGACAAGATCCTGCTGCTGACCCGCACCAAGAGCTACGACGAAGTAGCCAAGAAGACCGACGGGATGACGCTGTTCCTCACCGACCTCGACCGCAGCCGGATCGATGTCCGCCCGATCAACAAGATGGGTCGCAACGCCGTCAGCTCCAACGAGTTGTTCATCGACAACCTCGAAGTGCCGATCGAGGACCGAATCGGCGAGGAGGGCAAGGGGTTTCAGTACATCCTGGATGGTCTGAACCCGGAGCGGATGCTGATCGCCGCCGAGGCGCTGGGCATCGGCAGGGTCGCGCTGGAGAAGGCGGTCAAGTACGCCACCGAGCGCGAGGTCTTCGGCCGGCCGATCGGCATGAACCAGGGTATCCAGTTCCCACTGGCCGACTCGCTGGCCCGGTTGGATGCCGCCGAGCTGATGCTGCGCAAGGCCACCTGGCTTTACGACAACGGCAAACCCTGTGGGCGCGAAGCGAATACGGCTAAATACCTGTGCGCCGACGCCGGCTTCACTGCCGCGGACCGGGCGCTGCAGACCCACGGCGGGATGGGCTACGCGGAGGAGTATCACGTAGCGCGGTACTTCCGCGAGGCCCGGTTGATGAAGATCGCGCCGATCAGCCAGGAGATGATCCTGAACTTCCTGGGATCGCATGCGCTTAAGCTGCCTAGAAGCTACTAACGCCCAGTCGGCTGTCCGGAAAATTGGGAGTACGAGCATGCGTGAAACAGTCATCGTCGAGGCCGTGCGCACCCCGGTCGGCAAGCGCAATGGCGGATTGGCCGGCATGCACGCCGCCGACCTCTCGGCGATCGTCCTCAATGAGCTGCTGGAACGCGCCGGGATCGGCCCGGACATCATCGACGACGTGATCTGGGGATGCGTGTCGCAGGTCGGCGACCAGTCCAGCAACATCGGCCGCTACGCCGTCCTGGCCGCCGGCTGGCCCGAGAGCATCCCGGGTACCACGGTCAACCGGGCTTGCGGTTCCAGCCAGCAGGCCCTCGACTTCGCGGTGCAGGCCGTGATGTCGGGCCAGCAAGATGTGGTGGTGGCCGGCGGTGTCGAGGTCATGAGCCGGGTTCCGCTCGGCGCGGCCCGGGCCTCCGGTATGCCCTACGGGCCGAAAGTCCTTGCCCGCTATGACGATTTCTCCTTCAACCAGGGGCTGTCGGCGGAGCTGATCGCCAAGAAGTGGGGGTTCTCCCGCACCCAGCTCGACGAATACTCCGCGCTGTCCCATGAGCGGGCCGCCGCGGCCCAGGACAGCGGCGCCTTTACCGACCAGATCGTGCCGATATTCCCCGGAGACGCTGCCGTCGTCGACTCCGACGAGGGCGTGCGGCGGGGGACCAGCGCCGAGAAACTGGCCGCGCTCAAGCCCGCCTTCGTCGACGACGGTCTGATCCACGCGGGCAACTCCTCGCAGATCTCCGACGGCGCATCCGCGCTGTTGGTGACGACGGCCGCGCTGGCGCTCGAGCTGGCGTTGACGCCGATCGTGCGCTATCGCGCCGGCGCGGTCACCGGGGCCGATCCTGTGCTGATGCTCACCGGCCCGATTCCGGCGACCGAGAAGGTGCTGAAAAAAACCGGTGTCGCGCTGGACGAAATCGGCGTGTTCGAGGTGAACGAAGCGTTTGCGCCGGTGCCGCTGGCCTGGCTGGCCGAAACCGGAGCCGACCCGAGTCGGCTGAATCCGCTGGGCGGCGCCATCGCGCTGGGCCACCCGCTCGGCGCGTCGGGTGCGGTGCTGATGACGCGCATGGTGCATCACATGCGCGACCACGGCATTCGTTACGGCCTGCAAACCATGTGCGAAGGCGGCGGCACGGCCAACGCCACGCTGGTCGAGCTGGTCGGTTAACGCGGCGGTCCAATTCGGGCCCTTGTCACGGCCGGCAAACCAACCTACTGTGTGTTCAGTAGGTTTCTGTGGGAGTCCGTCTAAGGAGTGCGGTGTCCGACGCGCGGCCATACGACACGCTGCTCGCCAAGGGCGAGGACCGCAAGCAGCGGATTCTTGCCGTCGCGCAGCGGCTGCTGTCGCGCAACGGCTGGCGTAACACGACGCTCGCGCAGATAGCCGGCGAAGCCGGGGTCACCCCCGCGGGACTGTTGCATCATTTCGAATCCAAGGAGCAGCTGCTGCACGCGGTGCTGGATGCGCGCGACCTCGACGACGACACCCACTCCGACCGCGGCGGCGATCTGCTGGGCGAAATCGCGCAGGTTGCCGATCGTTTCAACCGGGCGCCCGAATTGGTCGGCACGTTCACCGTGCTGCTGGTGGAAAACATCGCCCCCGACGCTCCGCTGCACGACCGCCTCGTTGCCCGGCAGCGCGATGCGACCGAGATCGTCGCCGAGGGAATCCGCCGTGGTCAGGCGGCCGGCCGGTACCGCACAGACATGAACCCCACCGTCAAGGCAGTGGAGATCCTCGCCTTCATCCACGGAATGGAAATGACATGGTTGCTCGATCCGTCGATACCGCTGACCGAGGTGTTCAAGGAGTACGCGGAGGCGCTGGCGCGCGACTTCACGCCGCCGAAAATGAACCCGAGCACGACATGAGGTACCGGCTCGACGTCGTCGCGGCCAGCGTCGTCGACGTCGTGAGGTCTGCCGGCGGGTGGCTGTTCGACCGTGCGATGGCGGGATGGGATGTCACCGTGCTCCTCCCGGACCACCCCGTCGACCACCCCGAGGATCGGCCACTGCACATCCTCGGAGTCCAGACCCTCGACCTCGGCTACGCGCTGGCATCGGTTGAAACCCGTCCCCGTCCGCAGGCCCTGGCGGCGGCGGCGGATCTTTTCGGATGCGACTCGCGGGTGCGTCGCGGCGTGCTGCGGGCCCTTGACCATGGCGTCACCGAGGTCACGCTGTGGGGGGAGAGCTGCCCGCCGGAGCTGGATAGCAGCGTCGGCCCGGTGCAGCATCGGCTCAGCATGGCGGCGCAGACATTCAAGGCCCGGGCGCTGGCGGCCGCGGTGAATGGCGGCGGGGCACCGGCGGGCTCGATCGGCCCGACCGAAACCTTCCGCAGCGGGCTGATGGCGTGCCCGTCCGTGGCCGCCGACCTGGTCCCTTCCTGACTCGGCCGGCACCGGGCGGCGCCGAGAGTGAAGCTGGCGATGCGATTGCGGCGTGTCTCGTCGCTCATTTCACAGTCGGCGGCGGGTCTCTCGTTGACGACGCACACGTCCCTATGGAAATGTAATACTCATCTACGAGAGGCGCATTCTCACTAGATGAGATTTGAACGGAGCTTTACATCGTGAATGACTTCACCGAGATGGATTTCTTCCGCGATAAGCAGCTCGTCGAGGACCCGTATCCCTACTACGAGGCCCTGCGGCAGCAGTGCCCCGTCGCCCGCGAAAACCACCACGGGGTCACGATGGTGACCGGCTGGGACGAGGCCTGCGCCGTGCTGAACGACGCCGAGACGTGGTCCTCGTGCATCTCGGTGACCGGTCCGTTTCCCGGCTTTCCGGTGCCGTTGGAGGGTCTGGGAACTACCGACATCACCGAGTTGATCGAGCAGCACCGTGACGAGCTGCCGTTCAGCGACCAGCTGCCCACCCTCGACCCGCCGACCCACACCAACCACCGCTCCCTGCTGATGCGGCTGATCACCCCGAAGCGCCTCAAGGAGAACGAGGACGCAATGTGGGTGCTCGCCGACCAGGCACTCGACGAGTTCCTGGCGCCCGGGCACGGCGAATGGATCAAGGGCTTCGCCGGCCCGTTCACGCTACTGGTCATCGCCGACCTGCTGGGTGTGCCCATGGAGGATCGCGACAAGTTCATCAAGGGCATCCGCCAGCATTCGGGTGGCGGCATCGGGGGCACCGGCAAGCAAGCCCTGGCGCACAGCCCGCTGGAATTCCTCTACGGCCTGTTTTCCGACTATGTCTCCGACCGCCGCCGCGCCCCCCGCGACGACGTGCTGACCGGCCTCGCCACCGCCACCTACCCCGACGGGACGATCCCCGCGGTCGAAGACGTGGCACGCGTCGCCAGCAACGTGTTCTCGGCGGGCCAGGAGACCACCGTGCGGCTGCTGGGTGCCGCGTTGCAGACCATCGGCGAGCGACCCGACATCCAGGCGCAGTTGCGCAAGGACCGCAGCCTGATCCCCAACTTCATTGAAGAGTCGCTTCGCCACGAGAGTCCGGTCAAGGGCGACTTCCGGATGAACAGGGTGCCGGTCAACGTGGGTGGGGTCGACCTGCCTGCGGGCACCACCGTGATGGTCGTGCAGGCGGCCGCCAACCGGGATCCGCGCCGGTTCGAAGACCCGACCACGTTCGATCCGGGCCGCAAGAATGCCCGCCAGCACATCTCGTTCGGGCGGGGGATCCACAGCTGCCCCGGCGCGCCGCTGGCGCGTGCCGAAACTAGGGTGGCGATCGAGCGGCTGCTCGACCGGACGTCGGACATCCGGATCAACGAACGCATCCACGGCCCGGCGAATGACCGTCGCTACCAATACGTTCCGACCTACATCCTGCGTGGCCTGACCGAGCTGCATTTGGAGTTCTCGCCGGCATGAAAGTCTTCGTTGACGACCAGTGCTGTCGCGGTCACGGGATGTGTCTGACGCTGTGCCCGGAAGTGTTCAGCCTGACCGACGACGGCTACTCGGTGGCGATAGATTCCGATGTGCCAACGGAATTGGAGGCCGCCGCCCGCGAGGCCATCGAGTGCTGCCCAGAACAGGCGATTCACGAGCGCTGAGGCGCGGCGATTAAGGCGCGAGCGTGCGTGTTTGTGCGCAACACGCCGGTCCGCTGCGTACAACTTCGCACGCTGGCGGGTACTAAATCTGCGCGCTCGGACTCTGGGGGTCGATCACGATCTTGGCGTGGGTTTCGGGATTTCCGAGGGCCTTGAAGGCCGCATCGACGCCGGCGAGCCCCACGGTCCCGGTCACCAGGGGGGCGGCGTCGAGCTTGCCCTCGGCTAGCAGGTACAAGGTGTCGCGGAACTCCAACGGCGTATATCCGAATACGAACCGAAGGTCGATTTCCTTTCCGATCGCGACTGTGGGCCTGAAGTGGTCGGTGCCCATGCAGACGCCGGCGACGACGATCCTCGAGGTGAAAGGCGCCGCAACGAGAATCGAATCGATAATTCCCGGTACACCAACACATTCGAAGATCACTGGTCGTTTCGGTGCTGCCGCGCCGAGCTTGTCCGCGATGCGGTACAGGTGATTCCAGCCGGGCAGTTTGCGCAACTTCTCCATAGCACTGACGCCCAGTTCGGCGAGTTCGGGAACTGAAGTAATGGCGCCCTTGCGGTTGGCCGCGGATTCGTAGGGTGAGTCGTGGGCCGGGTCGACCACGATGTTTGCACCACAACGTTGGGCGAGCGCGCGTCGTCCCGGCGAGAAGTCGCTGGCGACAATCGTTTCCACACCTTTGGCCTTGAGGTGGCAGATGACGGCAAGCCCGACCGGGCCGCACCCGACCACGACGGCCACGTCACGCTTGGTGATGTCGCTACGCCGCACGGCATGTAATGCGACAGCCATCGGTTCGGTCAACGCGGCGACGCTGCAATCCAGACCGTTGGGTACGACGAAACTCATGGCCGCCTCCGCGAGCACCTGTTCGGCATATGCTCCGGGCGCCAGCGGAGACAGCCCCGTGAGGTGGACCCCCTGGTGGGCGCGCAGCATCGGGAAAGACACCACGGGGGTGCCGACCTTGAACTGCTTGGCGGCGCCGCGTCCACGCTCGGCGACTTGTCCGCAAAACTCGTGGCCGAACACGACCGGCGTATCGCTGGCCGCGGCGTGTTCGTAGCCCACGGCGTTCATCGCGTCGGCCAATTCGTCGGCGTGGTCCTTGGCGTGCAGATCCGATCCGCAGATACCGCAACGAAGCACATCGAGTACCAGCTGTCCTGCGTCCGGCCGGGGCGCGGGAAGATCGACGACCGACAACTCGCCGCGCAGACAGCTCACGGCTTTCATCTAATGAAAGCTACTCCTCGATCGAGATCGCCTGCCGCGGGCACTGACGGACGGCGTCGCGCACTCGCTCTTCGGTTTCCGGCGTGACTTCGGACTGCAGGATGTGCAGCATGTCCTCGTCGTCGAGGTGGAAGACCTCCGGGATGATGCCCATGCATACCCCGTTGCTCTCGCACAGACCCCAGTCGACTTCGATCTTCTTCGTCACCGAATCACCTTCACCGGTACGTTCTTCCAGCCCATGACGTTTTGCATGTGGACGCGTTGGCACCCCTCCCAGTCCACCTCAAACCGGGGCATGAAGTCCAGTAGCTTCTCCAGCGCGATGGCGCTCTCCATGCGGGCCAACGCAGCGCCCAGGCAGCTGTGAATCCCGTAGCCGAATCCCATGTTCTGCGCTTCGGATCGGTCGCGATCGATGTCGAACTTGTCGGGATCGGTCCAGGCCGCGGGGTCGCGGTTGGCCGCACCGTTGATCAGGAACATCGGCTTTCCGGCGGGGATCGTAACGCCGTGCAGGTGAACATCTTTCATCGAGCGGCGGACCTGATACTGGGAAGGCGCCTCGTAGCGAAGGAGTTCTTCGACCGCGGCCGGAATCTTGCTGCGGTCGTCGAGCAGCTTCTGCCACTGATCGGGATTGCGGCCGAACACGAACGGCGCATTGCCGATGAGCTTGGTGACGGTCTCGGCGCCGGCGCCG
>Ga0075364_10001892_pt1 | contig 11624 bp, 9 predicted proteins | sample EndMetdeltDD1764_FD_71517 | JGI IMG/M metagenome (GOLD analysis project Ga0075364, IMG submission 71517) | Populus endosphere microbial communities from Tennessee, USA - Endosphere MetaG P. deltoides DD176-4 | ecosystem: Host-associated > Plants > Roots > Endosphere | place: USA: Tennessee... | reverse complement strand
CGCCTGATCGGCCCGTTGGTCACCCCGGTCGTGTTCGATTACTGGGCCTCGCGCGTGCACCCGCTCTGGCGCTGGGACCGGCCGCTGGCCCGGGTGGTGGAAAAGCACCCCGCCTCGGCGGATGCGGTCACCCTGGTGCTGCAGCCCAACCGCCACTGGCAGGGCGCCCAGGCAGGCCAGCACGTGCTGGTCGGTGCCGAGATCGACGGCGCGCTGGTGCGTCGCAGCTACAGCCCGAGCGCCACCGACCGGGCCGGCCGTGTGTCGATCACGGTCAGGCGCATCGCCGGTGGCAGGCTGAGCACCCATCTGGCCGAGCGCGCGCAGGTCGGTGACCTGCTGGACATCGGTCCGGCCTTCGGCGCGATGCTGCTGCCGTCCGCGTCGACGCCCTGCCTGTTCCTGGCGGCCGGCAGCGGGATCACGCCGCTGATGGCGCTGATCCGCGCGCGTGCCGCCCAGGGCATGTCCGCACCGGTCACCCTGCTGTACTGGGCGCGCAGGCGCGAGGAGCTGTGCTTCGTCGCCGAGCTGCGCGCACTGGCCGCGCAGCATGCCGGCTTCACGGTGCGCTTCGTCCTGACCGGCGAGGCCGCCACCGCGGACGACGAGGCCGACGGCCGCATCGATGCCGCGCAGCTGGCCGCCCTCGGCCCGCTGCAGACGCACTGCGCCTATGCCTGCGGCCCGTCGGGCTTCACCGCCGCCGCGGCGACGCTGCTGGACGGACAGGTCGCGCGTTTCATGAGCGAAGCCTTCACTCCACCGGCGCGCGACGACCGCACCGACGGCAGCGTGCAGGTGACGCTGACCGGCAGCGGCCGGCACCTGACCCTGCCCCGCGGCGTGAACCTGCTCGAGGCACTCGAAGCGCAGGGCCTCAAGCCCGCACATGGCTGCCGCATGGGCCTGTGCAACACCTGCGCGTGCGGCAAGGCCAGCGGCCGCACCCGCGACCTGTCCACCGGCGCGCTGCACGACGAACCGACCGCCGCGGTCAAGCTGTGCGTGAGCAGCGCGGTCTCCGACCTGGTCCTGGATCTCTGACATGGCTTCGATCACCGCCCGCCACCGCGACCTCGGCCCCGACGAGGAACGCCGCTTCGGCGAGGAACTGGACGCGCTGCGCACCCGTACCCTGGCCACGCTGGGCGCGCGCGACGCGCGCTACATCCGCCGTGCGATCTCGGCGGTGCGCTGGCTGGAGGTGGGCGGCCGCGGGCTGCTGTTCGCCGGCGCCTTCATCCACGCCATCCTGGTTCCGGCGTGGGTCGCCGGCGTGCTGCTGCTCGGCCTGGCCAAGATCCTGGAGAACATGACCGTCGGCCACAACGTGATCCACGGCCAGTACGACTGGATGGGCGACCCGCAGCTGCAGGGCCGCACCTACGAATGGGACATCGTCGCCACCAGCGAGTACTGGAGGAAGACCCACAACTTCCGCCACCACACCTACACCAACGTGCGAGGCATGGACGACGACATCGGCTACGGCCTGCTGCGCCTGTTCCCCGAGCAGAGGTGGAAGCCCTTCCACCTGCTGCAGCCCCCGGTCGCGGTGGTATTCTGCCTGCTGTTCGAATGGGGCGTGGCGATCCAGGACCTGCGCATCGGCCGCTTCTTCGCCGGCAAGATGTCGCTGAAAAAACTGTGGACGCAGACCCGTCCGGTGGCGCGCAAGGCCGGCCGCCAGGTGCTGAAGGACTACGTGCTGTTCCCGTTGCTGGCCGGTCCGTTCTTCCTGCCGGTGCTGCTGGGCAACCTCGCCGCGAACGTGATGCGCAGCATCTGGACCTACGTGGTGATCTTCTGCGGCCACTTCACCGCCGATGCGCAGACCTTCCCGAAGGAGGTGCTGCGCAACGAGACCCGTGGCCACTGGTACCTGCGCCAGCTGCGCGGCTCGTCCAACATCAGCGGCGGCAAGGCGATCGACGTGCTGACCGGCGACCTCAGCCACCAGATCGAGCATCACTTCTTTCCGGACGTGCCGGCCAACCGGTACGCCGACATGGCGGTGGAAGTGCGCGAGATCTGCGCCCGCTACGGCCAGCACTACAACACCGGCTCGCTGTTCCGGCAGTTCGGCCAGGTCAGCTGGCGGATCCTGCGCCACGCCTTCCCCAGCAGGCCGCCGCGCCTGAACACGGGCGCGGCCCAACCGGTCGCGACCGGTCTGGACCTGGTCGGTGAACCGGCACGGCAGAGCGCCTGACGGGGTCGTGTCGCGGGCGAAGTCGCTCCGGCAACGTCGGCGCGGCAGTCGCGCAGGCCAGGCGGCGTCGAGGCGCGCACGATCGCCGGCTCTGGAACAGCATCCGCCGGCGCCTGGATAACGCCAGCATTCGCCTGCGCCGGATCTCCTGAGGACATCGGGCCCCTGCCACCATCGGCCGTGCTGCGTCATCGCGCCTTCGCCGTCCCCCCGCGCACGGCAGAGAACGTCGGCTCCCCCGGTCTTGGTGTCCGCGCCACCTGTCGACCGGCATCGCCAGCGTTCTCGCGTCCAACGCCACGGCGCCGGCAGCACGATCACGACGTCAACGCCATCCCGGGCGACCAGCACGGGGCGGGCGCGTGCCGCCCGCGATCAATGCGACAGCAGCGCCGGTAACGGGCAATGCAGCACGCCGCAGACCGTGCGCAGCAGTTCGGCCTCGGCCACGGTCACGCTGGTGTCGTGCGAGACCGCATCGGTCAGCGCCTCGACCAGCACCTGCTTGGCCAGCGGCTCGAGCGCATCCAGCGGCTCCCAGACGGCGTCGAGCGCGCGCACGCCCTCGGCGGGCGGCGCATAGGGCACATGATCACGCGGCAGCACCCGCTGCAGGCCGGCCAGGTACGCGCGCTGCGCGTCCTGCGGCCTGCCCGGATGCCCGGCCTGCGCCAGCACCGCCAGCAGCGTGGCGAACTCCTGCTTCACGCCACCCGGCTTGCGCCGGCCGAAACGTGCATAGCGGCTCGGGTCGAGCGCCTCGCGCACCTGCACCTGCAGCAGCTGCGACACGCAGTATTCGAACACCGACACCGCGCCGTCGCTGTGCACCATCGCGTCGATCGCATCGAGAAAGCGCTCCAGCTCCGGGCGCGGGCGCTGGCGCAGGGTCGGGAAGGCCATCTGCACCAGCGGCAGGCGCTGCATCGGATGCAGCTGCGCCAGGTACGCGAGGCGCAGCTCCACCGCCTGCGCGGCCAGCGGCTCGCCGCAGCGCGCGGCGATTTCGGTGCGCTGGCGCGCGGCCAGCGCGGTATCCGCATCCAGCAGCAGACCAGCCAGCAGCGGCATCACCGCATCGCGCCGGCGTGCCAGATCGCGCAGGGCATCCGGCAGGCCTTCGACCAGGTCGTGCGCATGCCGGTAGTCGTCGTCGGCCGGCAAGGCGACCTGGGCGGCCACCATCGGCGGGGTCAGCGGCAGGTTCGCATCACGTGCGGGCAACGCCGGCGGCGTCGCGCCCGCGGCGGGGGCCGGCAGGTCGGACGCCGACGCGAACCCCAGCGCCACGTCCTCGCGCAGCCCGTCGGGCGGTTCGCGCAGCCATCGCGCCTTCAGCGTCTGCAGCGCGGCCTCGTTGAACGCCGGATCCAGACGCCGGATCCGGTCGATGAGCGGCGGATGCGTGGCGAACCATCCGGACAGCGCCACCCCCTGGCCGAACAGCATGTGGCTGACTTCCTCGGCGTCCGCGCGTTCGTTGAGCTGCGCACCCGCAGGCAGGCCGCCGATCTTCTTCAGCGCACCGGCCAGGCCGGCGGTCTGGCGGGTGAACTGCACTGCAGACGCATCGGCCAGGTACTCACGCTGCCTGCTGACGCCGGCCTTGATCATCCGCCCGAAGAACGTGCCGATGCCGCCCACCACCACGGCGACCAGCGCGGCGATCAGCACCACGCTGACGTTGCGGCTGCTGCGCCCACCGCCGCGCCCGTACAGCAGGATGCGCTGGCCGATCAGGCTGATCATCATGATCCCGAACAACACGCCCATCAGACGGATGTTCAGCCGCATGTCGCCGTTGAGCACATGGCTGAACTCGTGCGCGATCACGCCCTGCAGCTCGTCCCGGTTGAGCCGGTCAAGCGCGCCGCGGGTCACGGCCACGGCCGCGTCGGAGGGCGAATAGCCCGCGGCGAAGGCGTTGATGCCGCTTTCCTGTTCGAGCACGAACAGCCGCGGCACCGGCACGCCGGACGCGATCGCGATCTCCTCGACCACGTTGCGCAGCCGGCGCAGCGCCGGGTCGTGCGTGTCCTCGGGCACCCAGGTCCCGCCCATCTGCGCGGCCACGGCCGCGCCTCCACCGCGCAGCGAGGCGATCCGGTAGAGCGAGCCGAAGCCGACCACCGCCAGCGTCGCCACGGTCGCGGCGAGCACCGCCTTCCAGCTTCCCGTGGTCAGCAGCACCGCCGCATCCACGGCCAGCACGATGCCGAGCACGGCCAGGGCGAACAGGACGATCAGGCGGCCGGCACCGCGCCGGGCCGCGGCCTGGTGTTCGAAGAAGTTCATCGTCCGTCCCCATGCCCGCGGCGGGTGTCTGCCGTCCGCGTGGATCCGCCTGGGATGGACGGGACACCGCGCCAGGCGCGGCCGGTCCGCATCAGAAGCTGACCTTCGGCGCCTCGCGCACCTGCGGCCGGTCGGCGGGGATGTCGAGCAGCGCGGCCGGGGCGAAATTGAACGCGCCGGCCACCAGGCTGGACGGGAAGGTCTCGCGCCTGTTGTTGTAGCCCATCACCGCGTCGTTGTAGGCCTGCCGCGCGAACGCCACCCGGTTCTCGGTGCTGGTCAGCTCCTCGGACAGCTGCATCATGTTCTGGTTGGCCTTCAGGTCCGGATAGGCCTCGGCGACGGCCATCAGCCGGCCGAGCACGCTGTTGAGCTGGCCCTGGCTGGCAGCCAGCTGCGCCATCGCCGCTTCGTCGCCGGGGTTGGCCTTGGCGGCGGCCAGGCCCGACTGCGCCGCCGAGCGCGCCGCGACCACGGCTTCCAGCGTCTCCCGCTCGTGGGCCATGTAGGCCTTGGCAGTCTCGACCAGGTTGGGGATCAGGTCGAAGCGGCGCTGCAGCTGCACGTCGATCTGGGCGAAGGCATTCCTGAACCGGTTGCGGGCCGTGACCAGGCCGTTGTAGATCCCCACGCCCCACAGCGCCACGGCGAGCGCGAGGCCGAGAATTACCAACAGGATCAACAAACTGCCCATTCATCTTCTCCCTGTTTGTGCATTTGCGAAAAGCGGGGCTAGAATCGCCCGAAGCGGTAGCTTACAGGCACAAATCCCATGAAAGACGCGCACGCACGTCGGCCAGGAAGGTCGTCCTCCCTCCGGTCGCTCGGCACTCGTACGCTGATCGCCTGCTCGCTCGGCCTGCTGCTTGGCACGGCCCTGCCCTCCACCGCGCAGACGCCGACGCTGGATGCCGGCGCACTGCCTCCGCCGATCCAGCCGCAGGCCTATCGCCAGTATCCGGCGACCGAGGTCAAGCCGCTGGCGGAAGGCTTCGACATCGCGCGCTTCGAGGCGATGGCCGAACAGCTCACCTACGGTCAACGCGTGCCGGGTCTGGCGGTCGCGATCGTCCACGACGGCCGCATCCTCAGCGCACGCGGCTACGGCGTGACCGACGTGGTCCGGCCGCAGCAGGTCGACGCGCACACCGTGTTCCGCCTGGCCTCGCTGTCCAAGGCGTTCGCCGGCACCATGGCCGGCCTGCTGGTCAACGACGGCAGCCTGCGCTGGGACAGCAAGGTCGCCGACTACGTGCCAGGCTTCCACCTGGGCAACGCCGACTACACCCGCCAGGTCACCGTGGCCGACCTGCTCAGCCACAGCGTCGGCCTGAAGGCGCACAACGCCTACGACCGCGACATCGAGGCCAACGCCGAGTACTACCAGGTCGCGCAGAAGCTCGGATCGGCGCCACTGGCCTGCGCCCCGGGCGACTGCTACGCCTACCAGAACGTCGCCTTCAGCCTGGTCGGCGACGTGGTCTTCGCCGCGTCGGGCAACTTCTACGAGCAGGCCGTGCAGCGCCGCCTGTTCGAACCGCTGGGCATGCACGACGCCAGCCTCGGCCTGGCCGGCATCGAGTCCAGCGCCAGCTGGGCGCGTCCGCACGTGCGCAGCCGCAACGGCTGGGTGTCGCTGTCGCCCAAGCCCACCTACTACCGGCTGCCGCCGGCGGCCGGCGTCAATGCCAGCGCCAGCGACATGGCGCAGTGGCTGCTGGCCCATACCGGCCATCGTCCCGACGTGCTCTCCGCCCCGCTGCTGGCCACGCTGCACGCACCGGTGGTGTCCACGCCGGGCGAGATGCGCTCGGGCTGGCGCCGCGACCGCGTCAACGCGGCCAGCTATGCGCTGGGCTGGCGGGTGTTCGACTACGCTGGCGAGGAGGTTGTGTTCCACGCCGGCGCGGTCCAGGGCTATCGCGGACTGACCGCGCTGCTGCCCGGCCGCGATCTGGGGATCGCGATCCTCTGGAACAGCGAGAGCCCCCTGCCCTCGGGCCTGCTGCCGACGATCATCGACCAGGCGGTCGGCCTGCCGGCGCATCGCTGGCTCGATGTCGACTTCGACTTCGGCGCCGACACGCTGATGGCCGAAAACACGCCTGCCGACGCCGACAGCGCGCCGGCAGCGCGCGGCGCCTCGTCGAGCAGCGCCACCGCCTCGCCGCACTGAAGTCCCGGCGCGTGATGCGCGCTGGATGGCTCCTGTCACAGCATGACGGCCCCGATCGCCTCGGGGCCGTTTCCGTTTGCTGCGTCCCCGCCATCGCCTCATGCCCTCCGGTGGGCGTCAGCGTCAGCGTCCGCGCGCACCTGCGCATCGGCATTGCGCGGCAGACCGATCCACGGCGTGGCGCCATGCTGCATGCCCGGGGATCGTTGCGGTGGATCGGCGCGGCGCACTCATCCGGCTAAGACCAGCGATGCCAGGCCGCCGGCCATGATCGGCCAGGGCCACCCTGATGAACGACGTGCGCGCTCCTGCACGAAGGGAGCGCAGCAGATGGGAGCAGGCCACGACGGACCCCGCGGCGTCTCCGTGCGCGCGCAGGTGCACACCGGCGCCGAGGGACGGCGGTCAGACCACGAAGATCCAGGGCACGACGAGCAGCGATGCGTCTGCGCACGCACGACACCGGGACGTGTCGCGAGAGCAGCCGAATGGCGCGTGCGCCGGCGCGGCCGATTGCCGCGTTGCGGCCAGCCCCGCATCCCGGTTGGCCGATCAAGGACAGCCTGCCACGCAGTGCGTGCTCAACGCGCCGGCGAGGGCTCCACCTGATCGATCATGGCCAGGCCGCGCTCGAGGTCCGGCCCCATCATGCGGTCCATCAGCAGGCCGACCCAGCGCGCAAAGGGGTCGTAGCCATGGTCCATTTCCAGACGCCAGGTCAGGAGGCTGCCGTCGGCGGCAGGCGCGATCAGGTAGCGCGTGCGCGCCGGATGCCCGCCGAAGTCCAGCGCGACGTCGATCGTGCCGGCTGCGCGGTCATGCGCGATGATCTCCTGGCTGCCGCTTCCCAGCGCCTGGTTGCCGCTCCAGGCCAGGCGGGCACCGACGCCACTGGCCGGTCCGGAGCGCACATAGCGGGCCTGCGGGTCGAACGCGGTCCATGGCGACCATGCGGTGAAATGCTCGAACGAATCGAGCAGCGCGAAACTGTCGGACGGCGACAGGGCGACGGTCCGGCTGCGCTCGACCACCGTCGTGGACGGCAGCAGGAACGCGCCACCGAGAAACACCACACCCAGCAGCAGCACCACGGCCAGCAGCCATCTGATCAACCGCACGCCCGTCTCCCTCGCTTCCTTTGCCGCGCAGGGTAACCGCGGCCCAACAAAAAAGCTCCCTCCCCGCTGGGCGTCGGGGAGGGAGCCATTCGGGTACGGCTATCGGGGCTGGATCAGATCAGCGGCGCCGGGGTCGCCGGCAGAGCGACCGGAGCCGGCTTCTTCTTGGCGACCTTCTTCTTCGCGGCAGGCTTCTTGGCGGCCTTCTTCGCGGTGGCCTTCTTCGCGGTGGCCTTCTTCGCAGTGGCCTTCTTGGCGGCCGGCTTCTTGGCAGCAGCCTTCTTGGCGGTCTTCTTGACGGCCTTCTTGGCAGTCGCCTTCTTCGCAGTCTTCTTCACTGCCTTCATGGCGGTCGCCTTCTTGGCGGTCTTCTTGACGGCCTTCTTGGCAGTCGCCTTCTTCGCAGTCTTCTTCACTGCCTTCTTGGCGGTCGCCTTCTTCGCAGTCTTCTTCACTGCCTTCTTCGGGGCGGCCTTCTTGGCAGTCGCCTTCTTGGCGACCTTCTTCACCGCCTTCTTGGCGGTGGCCTTCTTGGCGACCTTCTTCACCGCTTTCTTGGCGGCGGGCTTTTTCTTCGCAGCAGCTTTCTTCGTTGCCATGGGTGGCTCCTCGTCAGTGAACTTTATGGGGTGTACTGCCCAGTCGCACAAAACCGCGGCATGACCTGCCGCGGTGAGTCCGTCGGCGCGATACGCGCGTCGATCCGGATACGGGTGCGCCTGCAGTCGCGGTGACTGCAGGCGTTGGATTCGGGGGTCGCTGCTTTTCTCTGGGGGAAGCGGGCCTGTTCCACCGTCGTGAGGTTCCTGGTGGATGACCGAGTTGTGCTTCGCGTTGTGGTGTTGATTCGACTCACTCGCTTCGGCAGGCAGCGTCTGCTGGGCGAAACCTAATCACGGTTTTTTTCACTGTCAACACCCGTCGCAGTTTTTTTTTGCGGTGGTTCACCCGGATCGGACCGGTGCCAGCCAGATGCGCCGACCCCGCGTATCGGCACGTTGCATGCGCTCATCGCGCGGTGTTGCGAACCGCAGCCAAAAACAAGCCGTTTCCTGAAACAGGAAAAAAAGATGGTGATGAAAATATCACCAGGCGACAGCACTCCGACGTCGTCCACGCAGCGATCACGCGCTGCGGACGCGGGTGCATTTTTTTTCGGCGCACGCACGCCGTATCGCGTCGCACAAGTCGATTTGCGCAAAAAATTTTGCCCGCCTGCGCCGTCGCTCGACCAGGAACGACGCACCTGCAGGCGCGCGCCGGAGGCGATCGGCGACGCACGAAGCACACCCGACGGCGACATCGGACGGCACGATGCGCTCCGAATACCTCTCGCTGCCGAACGCCGGCACAGGACGCGACGCCTACCTTCCACCAACGCGTCGGCCACCTACGCGCGCCCGGGTTCGCTGCGCAAAAAAAACGCCCGCCGGATGGCGGGCGTTCTGCGGCGGCTGCCGGTGGCGCCCGGTCAGTCGTCGCCGTTCTCGATCAGCTCGGCGTAATCGTCCGGGCCGAGCAGTTCGGCGAGCTGGTCGGCATCGCCGATCTCCAGCACGAACAGCCAGCCTTCGCCGTAGGCGTCCTCGTTGATCGTCTCCGGCTTGTCGGCCAGCGCGCCGTTGACCTCGACGACGGTGCCACCCACCGGCGCGTAGACGTCGGAGGCGGCCTTGACCGACTCGACCACCGCCACCGCGTTGCCGGCCTCGACGCTGTCGCCGACGTTGGGAAGCTCGACGTAGACCAGGTCGCCCAGCAGGCCCTGCGCGTGGTCGGAGATGCCGACGGTGACGCGGCCATTGCCTTCGACACGGGCCCACTCGTGGGACTTGAGGAACTTCAGATCGCCTGGGATCTCGCTCATGGGTGTGCTCCGGTAACGCGTTCGATGCGGAATGGGCGATTAGTGTACGGAGGATTCCGCCGCACCGGAACCGGGCGCGGCGTCGGCCCGCTCAGCCGGCGCCGTAGGGCGCACGCCCGCCGGCCAGCGTCACGTGCAGTTGCTCGATCCGGTCCTGGCCCCAGAACGGTTCTCCGGCCAGCACGTAACCGGGAAGACCGGGAAGGTCGGCCGCGATCGCCGCCCGGGTGTTGGCGACGTAACGCTCCTCCACCGCCTCGGTTGCCGCGGCGGCGAGCACCGCTTCGACCGGATGCCCGCAGGCGTCCAGCAGCGCGGCAAGCGTCGCGCGCTCGGCCAGGTTGCGTTCCTCCGCCCACAGCGCGCGGAATGCCGCGCCTGCGAAGCCGGACGGATCGATCTCCGTGCCGGCCAGCGCGATCACGATCCGGTCGGCATCGGCGACGTCGACCGGATAGAACGCCGGCTGCAGGTTCAGCGGCAGGCCACGCTGTTCGCGCCAGCGCTGCAGTTCGATCAGCCGGTAGCGCTGCCGCGCCGGCGCCCGCTGCGGCAACGGCACCGCGCCGTTGGCCGCGAACAGTTCGAAGATCCGTACCGGCCGATGCACGATGGTGGCACCGGTCTCCGCGGCCGTCGCCAGCAGCGCGTCATGGCCCAGGTACGACCATGGCGAAATCAGGCTGTAGTAATAGTCGACGACGGCCATGCCGGCGCTCAGCCCAGCACGCCAGTCTGGGCCTGGCCTTCGCGGACGAACGGGAAGCGCACCACGCGCACCGGCACTTCGCGGCCGCGGATGTCCACGCGCACGCCGTCGGTGCCCGGCGCCAGGTCGCCGGCCGGCACGCGTGCGAACGCGATCGCCTTGCCCAGCGTCGGCGAGAACGTCCCCGACAGGATCTCGCCCTCGCCCGCAGGCGTCAGCACGGTCTGCCCATGGCGCAGCACGCCCTTCTCGTCCATCACCAGGCCGATCAGCTGGCGCGGCGCACCGGCGGCCTTCTGCGCCTCGAGCACGTTCCGGCCGATGAAGTCGCGGCCCTCGTCCAGGGCCACGGTCCAGGCCAGGCCGGCTTCATACGGCGAGGTCGCCTCGTCCATGTCCTGGCCGTAGAGGTTCATGCCGGCCTCCAGGCGCAGCGTGTCGCGCGCTCCGAGGCCGGCCGGCTTGACGCCCGCCTCCAGCAGCGCGTTCCAGAACGCGACCGCTTCGGCTTCCGGCAGCACGATCTCGAAGCCGTCCTCGCCGGTGTAGCCGGTGCGCGCCAGGAACAGGGGCACGCCCGTGCCGGACTGCGCCTCCAGCGCGGCGAAGCGGCCGAGCTTGCCGGCAGCCTCGCGGTCGGCGTCGCGCAGCAGGCCGATCACGCGTTCGCGCGCGGTCGGGCCCTGCACGGCGATCATCGCGAACTCGGCGCGCTCGCTCACCTGCACGTCGAATGCGGCGGCCTGCGCGGTGATCCATGCCAGGTCCTTGTCGCGGGTCGCGGCATTGACCACCAGGCGGAAGAACTCTTCGCCCATGAAGTAGACGATCAGGTCGTCGATCACGCCGCCCTGGGCGTTGAGCATGCAGGTGTACAGCGCCTTGCCCGGCACCTTCAGCTTGTCGACCGAGTTGGCGACCAGGTGACGCAGGAACTCGCGCACGCGCGCACCGCGCAGATCGACCACGGTCATGTGGCTGACGTCGAACATGCCGGCGTCGCGGCGGACCAGATGATGTTCGTCCAGCTGCGAGCCGTAGTGGATCGGCATGTCCCAGCCACCGAAGTCGACCATCTTGGCGCCGAGCGCGCGGTGGGTGTCGTTGAGGACGGTCTTGCGGGTCATCGCGGAGTCTCGCTGGGAAAGACCGCCATTATCGCCGATGCGTCGCGTCGTCCCCTAGCCGCCCTGCAGCATCGATCGCGACCTCCGTGTGGCCGCAGCCGGCGGCATGCCGCCGGC
>Ga0075364_10001891_pt1 | contig 11624 bp, 10 predicted proteins | sample EndMetdeltDD1764_FD_71517 | JGI IMG/M metagenome (GOLD analysis project Ga0075364, IMG submission 71517) | Populus endosphere microbial communities from Tennessee, USA - Endosphere MetaG P. deltoides DD176-4 | ecosystem: Host-associated > Plants > Roots > Endosphere | place: USA: Tennessee... | reverse complement strand
GCTAAATGTTTAAATTGTCAAACCAAGATCACGCCTGAACCTTGTAATCAATGTGCAACATGCCTTGCGATTAATACGAATCGCTTTACCGATCTCATTGAAGTAGATGCTGCATCACGCACCAAAGTAGAGGATACACGTGATCTATTGGCTGATGTTCACTATGCACCCAGCCAAGGCCGCTATAAAATATATCTCATTGACGAAGTGCATATGCTTTCTTCACATAGTTTTAATGCTTTATTAAAAACTCTCGAAGAACCTCCACCCCATGTCGTTTTTTTATTAGCAACGACTGATCCGCAACGTTTACCGGCCACGATACTTTCGCGCTGTCTACAGTTTCATTTAAAAATTATTTCAGCGGCGCAAATCAGTGACCACCTCGCTAACGTACTAAACAATGAAAATATTCCTTATGAACCTGCTGCATTATCACCACTTGCGCAAGCGGCACGAGGTAGTTTACGAGACGCATTAAGTTTATTGGATCAAGCGATAGCTTATACCAATCAAAATCTTACCAAACAAGATATCAACACCTTACTCGGCCATGTCGCTAACACCGAAGTGACTAGTTTACTTGAAGCATTGATTTTAGAAGATACTACGCAGCTTTGGTCCCTAGTCGAAAGGTTAAATGAGCTCGCTGTAGATTTTTCATGGGTTATTGATGAGCTCATTACTTTTTTACATGATATAGCGCTGAGTCAACGGTTTAAGACCGAAACTAACTATCCCCAGTCTGTTATTAATTTAGCTAAAAAACTTTCACCTGAAGACATTCAACTTTATTATCAAATTGTTTTACTAAGTCAACGCGATCTAGCGCTGGCACCCACCCCTCGACTAGGCTTTGAGATGATGTTGCTTAGGCTACTCGCTTTTAAACCTGAGATTGAACAAACTGAGCACCACTTAGCAAAATCAATTCAACCGATTGTGACAGAGAAAAAACCCAAAGCTGCGCGCAAAGTAGAGCAAGCAATAGAGCAAAAGCAACAAAAGAACTTGCACTGGCCTACACTCATCAAACAATTGAACTTAACGGGCTTAACCTCTGCCCTCGCCCAGCAGTGTGCTTTACAGTCTTATCAAGACAACCACATTTCTTTATGTTTAGACCCTAGACAAGCCGCACTTCGCAGTGTTAAACAAGAAGCCAAGTTAGCGCAAGTGCTTTCAGACTATTTCAAGCAACCCACCACATTAGCGATTGTTCTCGGTGATGCCGATTTATCGACTCCCGCACGCCTGGAACAACAGTACAAATCACAGCGTTTAGAGCAGACGGCAGCCGCATTACAAGAAGATCCTACTATTCAAGCGATTATGCAGACATTTGATGCTAAACTACAGCCTGAGTCTATTCAGCTTCTGGATGAAGATTGAATATCTCTGTATATTTACCAATAAAGTGAACCTACAAAGAGGAAAATAAGATGAATATGAAAGTTGACCTAGACACGCTTTTAAAACAAGCCCAAGACATGCAGTCCAAGATGCAATCTGCTCAAGCCGAATTAGCACAAATCGTGGTTACCGGAGAAGCAGGTGGCGGTATGGTTAAAGTTGAAATGGATGGCCGACATACGGTGAAGTCTATTTGGCTAGATCCCGCTTCGTTAAAGGAACCGAAAGAATTTGTCGAAGAATTGCTGGTAGGTGCATTTAATGCTGCACTAAAAGAAATTGAACAAGCATCACGTCAAAAATTAAATGACTTAACCAGTCTTATGCAAACTAAATTTAGCAGCGATATCGCAACGACAACAACCGAATAAGTCGCTAAAGAAAATAGGTGTAAATCGATATGACATTTAGCCCTTTGATCACACAAATGATCGCACAATTTTGTTGCTTGCCAGGAGTAGGACCTAAATCTGCTCAGCGCATGGTCTTTCATTTATTAGAAAGAGCACGCGCAGATGGGTCAGCGTTAGCAAAAATTATAGAACAAGCGATTCAAGAAGTTGGAAATTGCGAACAATGTCGAAGCTTAAGCGAAACACCTATTTGTACATTATGTTCAAGCCCAAATCGAGATACTAATCTACTCTGTGTGGTTGAAACACCGGTTGATGTACTCGCTATCGAGCAAACGGCCAGCTATCGTGGTTATTATTTTGTTCTGATGGGCCGCTTGTCACCGCTCGATGGCATAGGACCTGAAGAGTTAGGTATAAAGCATTTTGTTCACCGTATTAATACGCAGCCACCGCAAGAAATTATTTTAGCGACTAATCCCACCGTAGAAGGCGAAGCGACAGCGCACTACCTCACTGAGTTGATTAAACAAAAAGGCATTAAGATCAGTCGCATTGCGCATGGTGTCCCATTAGGTAGCGAGCTAGAGTTTATTGATAATCATACGCTAGCTCGTTCATTGTTTGCACGCGTAACTGTTTAATCTATAGCCTCACTAAGGATGTGGTGACGCTTGTGTTTCCGGAAGCCCAACTTCTGTGTCAGGCCTGTTTTGAAAAAAACTAACGCTTTTACGACTAGAAGCAGTGCCTAAACTACTAGCTTGTCGATTACCGAGCTCGTCTGCTTGTAAGTAGCGCTGATAAACTTCACTTAGATAGCTGGGATTTATAGGAAGACGTTCTGGTACTATTAATGAAAATTCTTCTCCAATAATCTGTTTTATTTTTCCACAATAAGCGGGATTAGTAATAAAACTCTGCTCGGGTATATTTAAAGCAAATGCAACAAATACAGAAGGCATGGCACCAACGATAAGACTAGGATCTATTTTGGATACAATAGCATAAGATCCCTTTTCTTTTGGTACATCTATAGTAGTTATATTTTTTGCTTCTACTAAATAAATATATCCATAAGTTCCGGCTGAAACAAACTCGTTATCTCGACCAATAAAGTCACCGTCGCTACATTTTGTGCTGGATGCGGTAATATAAGTTGCAGGTAAGGGTTTAAATACTTTACTTAAAATTTCTGTATCCAAATCAGTTTGCCTAAATCCATTTTTAAAAACTTCATTAAGACCATCCGCTAAGGTATTTACAGAACTATCTTTTCTAACAATGATTTCTTCACCGCGCCATATAAAATCTTTTTTTGGCATAATTATTATCCTTAATAAAGTTTAAAACACATAAATATATTAACAGAATCAATTAAAAATTAAAAAGATTAAAATAGTTATTTTAATTTGAAAAATAAAATTTTAAAGTTGTATCCTCACTTTATTTAAACGTGGCTAATTAAGTGACTTAAGATGGGGAAGGCTAAGTTGGCATCAACCCTACTCTATCAACAAAACTTTTTGACTGTACGTATGCATATGTGTCAGGAAGAGGGCCTATATATTCTGTGACTATTTTGAATAATCTAGGCTACACGTTTTATAAAAAAAACTAACATTTCGAGGAGTTTGAAAAAACGATAGATTAGTTTGTCTATTACCTAGCTCTGCTTGTAAACCAAAGCTTCTGTCTTCATGTTTTACAAGACGCAACAAATCTTCCTCTTCTACTTCAGTAATTTTTTTTATATCCTCAAGTGCTGTTTGTAAACCAAAACTCCCATCTTCATGTTTTACAAGACACAACAAATCTTCCTCTTCTACTTCAGTAATTTTTTTTATATCCTCATCGGAAAAAGATCCGCTATATTTAGGATTTTTAATAAAACTTTTTTCATTAACCCCTAAGAGTTTAACGACGGAAAGGGATGGAATAGCACCTAATATATGCTTTACATTGAACTTAGATATAATTGCATAATCCGGTCCTTCAGTAATTTCACCGAAATAACCCTTTCTAAAATTTGGGTTAGCTATATTAGCTTCGCACAAAGGAACACTCTGTATCTTATTCTCCACAGTGGAATCAATCATATAAACATAGCCATACTCTCCCGCTGAAATTTCTTCATTTTCTTTACCAAGAGGATCGGAACTTGAAGCACAAATAAACATCGGATCAAGAGAATTGATATAAGGTAATGCAGCTAAAATACTTTGTTCCGCATATCGAGTAAATCCACAATGAAAAACTTTATTTAAATGAGCCAGCAAGCTAATTTTTGAAAGATTTTGAGAATCAATTATTTCTTGGCCACGCCATAAAATGCCATCTTCTGGACCATAAGAGATTAAAACATCATGGTGATTGGAATAAGCTAATACAAAAGGATATTCATAATCTTTTTGAAGTAATCCGTTATTGTTGTTGTCCATGCTAAATATCCTTATTTAATATTTAAAATGTTTATGCTAACAAAAAAACTGTTAGGATAAAATTTATATTAATAAAAATATCAATACTAGAAGAATTTATTATGAAAGATCCTCACTTTATTCTTTAATTTATTCACTAATAAAAAACAAAGTGAGAATAAATAGACAATTAAGCTAAAGCCTGTTTAGCTTTTTCTACGAGCTGCGCAAAAGTAGCTTTATCGGTAATAGCTAAATCCGCTAAAATTTTACGATCAACGGCGATTTCTGCTTTGCTAAGACCCGCAATAAAGCGGCTATAAATCATACCATGTTCACGCACTCCGGCATTAATACGTACTATCCACAGTGCACGAAAATCACGCTTCTTTTGCTTTCTATCACGATAAGCGTACTGACCTGCTTTTGTAACGGCCTGCTTCGCTGCTCTAATGACGCGACTACGCGCGCCCTTATAACCCTTAGCTGCTTTTAGGATTTTTTTATGTCGGGCTCTTGCAGTTACCCCACGTTTCACTCTTGGCATCGTCTTTAACCTCTTGAATTATCTTTCGTTGTTTTCTATGAACCTTGTAACATACGTTCGACAGCACGTACGTCACTGGGGTTAACTAAATTTGTATGACGCAAGTTACGCTTGCGCTTAGTATCTTTCTTAGTAAGGATATGGTTATGGTGTGATTGCGCACATTTATAACCTTTCGCTGTAGGCTTAAAACGCTTTGCAGCGCCTCGGTGACTTTTTAACTTTGGCATAATAGAGTTTTACTCCGCATTACTTAATTATATTTATACTCTTCGCACTTGAATTTTTGTCTGTGTTGCCGCTCAATTTGCAATCCTCGTGTATATGAATACACTCCGGTTGCTTTATTATCGCGCGCCTTGTCAAAAATTCCATTGGTATGAGTATCGTTGAGCTACTTAGTTTTTTTTGGGCTAACCACTAACACCATCTGCCGACCTTCCATCTTAGGTTTATCATCGATCACGGCATAAGCAACCAAATCCTTTTCTAACCGTTCGATAAGCTTAGCGCCTAAGTGCAAATGGGCGATTTCACGACCCCGAAATCGTACTGTAATTTTAGCTTTATCGCCCTGTTGCAGGAAACGTATCAGGTTGCGTAGCTTGACCTGATAATCTCCCTCTTCTGTTACGGGTCGAAACTTAATTTCTTTCAATTGAATGCGCTTTTGCTTTTTCTTTTGTGCTGATTTTTGCTTATTCAATTCAAATACATATTTCCCAAGATTCATAATCCGACAAACGGGAGGAACAGCTGTCGGTACAATTTCCACTAAGTCAAGACCAGCCTCTTCAGCCTCTCTTAATGCCTTATCTAAGGAAACCACGCCTAACTGCTCACGCTCAGGGCCTATTAACCTAATTTGCGGAGCGCGAATCTCGCCATTAATCCTAACCTTCTTTGCATTGTTGGCCCCTGACCTAGGCTGCCCTGACCCTCCTGGTCGATGCTGAATAACTTTTTCGGTACTAATAACTATTTCTCCGTATCGATTCGACTTTGCGGCACAATAGCCTGCTGAATCATCTGATAAAACGTATGGACCGACATACTACCCAAATCATCCCCTGTTTGTCTACGTATGGTGACTTGTTTTGTATCGACTTCCTTAGCTCCTATCACGAGTTGATAAGGAACCTTCTGCAAGCTATGTTCGCGAATCTTAAAGCTGATCTTCTCATTTCTCAAGTCCAATTTGATTCTTAGCCCTAAACGCTCTAATTCCTGAGCTATTTTCCTGGCATAATCGTGTTGTTTATCGGTGATAGTCATGATAACCACTTGAATCGGAGCTAACCATAAAGGGAAATGACCCGCATAATGCTCAATGAGTATACCTATAAAACGCTCTATAGAGCCTAAAATAGCTCTATGCAACATAACCGGCGTTTTACGTTCACCTTGCTCGTTTACATATTCAGCACCTAATCGTTCCGGCATAGAAAAATCAACTTGAATGGTGCCGCATTGCCAAATACGGCCTAAACAATCTTTTAAAGAAAACTCGATTTTTGGACCATAGAAAGCCCCTTCACCGGGTGAATAAGTCCATGTTATCCCTTCTCGGGCATCTAAGGCTTGCGACAAAGCTTTTTCAGCTTTATCCCAGCTTGTATCTGAGCCGACACGTGCTTCTGGGCGTGTAGCTAATTTAAGAATAACTTCATTAAAACCAAAATCGGCATAGACGCTATAAAGTAAATCAATAAAAGCCGCTACTTCCGCTTGAATCTGATCTTCTGTGCAGAATATATGTGCATCGTCTTGTACAAAGCCACGTACGCGCATTAAACCATGTAATGCACCCGAAGGCTCGTTACGATGACAAGAACCAAATTCGGCAAAACGCAGAGGAAGATCACGGTAACTTTTTATACCTTGATTAAAAATTTGGATATGTCCCGGACAGTTCATCGGCTTAATTGCAAATTCGGTATTTTCCGTAGCCGTGGTAAACATTTCTTTAAAAAATTTATCCCAGTGACCTGATTTTTCCCAAAGTTGGCGCGCAAGTAATTGTGGTGTACGTATTTCTTGATAGCCTACTACTTGCAAACGTGAACGAATGTATTGTTCGATAATTTGATATAACGTCCAGCCATGAGGATGCCAGAACACCATACCTGACGCTTCTTCTTGGATATGAAATAAATGTAATTGTTTTGCCAATTTGCGATGATCACGCTTTTCAGCTTCTTCTAGGCGATATAAGTAATCTTTTAAATCACTTTCTTTTAACCAAGCAGTACCATAGATACGTTGCAGCATTTCATTTTTGGCATCACCGCGCCAATAAGCACCTGCAACATGCGTTAATTTAAAGACTTTAAGCTTACCCGTACTGGGTACATGAGGTCCACGACACAGATCAAGAAAATCTCCTTCTCGATATAATGACAACACCTCTTTTTCTGGAATTGCATTAATCATCTCTGCTTTATATTCTTCTCCTAAATCACGGAATAACTTGATAGCTTCTTCTCGTGACACCGTAGATCGTTGTATAGGTAAATCCAGTTTAACCAACTCATGCATTCGCTGTTCTATCTTGACTAAATCATCCGGTGTAAAAGTGTGTGATAAAGCGAAATCATGATAAAATCCATTTTCTATGGCAGGTCCAATAACTATCTGAACAGTTGGAAATAATTGTTTAACTGCATAAGCGAGTAGGTGGGCTGTCGAATGTCGAACAATCACTAGTGATTCAGGATCAGACGAAGTAAGTATTTTTAAATTAATATTTTTTCTAATAGAATAAGATAAATCAACAAGTTGCCCATCTACTTCTGCAGCTATAGCAGATTTTGCGAAACTAGTCCCGATTTGTTCAGCTATTTGATAAATTGTAGCCCCATTAGGAACAGTACGCTGTGTTCCGTCTAATAAGGTAATAATAGGCATAGCTCTTATCCAAAAATAGTTTGGTAGGCACGAGTGGGATCGAACCACCGACCACCACCATGTCAAGGTGGTGCTCTACCACTGAGCTACGTGCCTACAGGTTACAAAGATTTAATCAAAATTAATGGAGGAAGAAAATAACACTCTTAATTTAGAGACGCAACTGCTTAATCAATTCCCATTATTTTTTCTTTAAGTTTTTTTAATTGGTCGCGCACTTCAGCTGCTTCTTCAAACTGCAAGTTTTTTGCATAATGAAACATTTCGCGTTCTAATTGCTTAATTTTTTTGGCAAGTGCTTCTGGAGATAAAGCCGCATAATAAGCTTGCTCTTCAGCCACTTTTAACAAGTGTTGTTTATTCGTTGAAACATCGGATCGCGCGCCCTCAAGAATATCATGCACCGCTTTTGCGATTCCTTTAGGAGTGATGTGATGTTTTTTATTAAAAGCTAGCTGCTTAGTACGACGTCTCTCGGTTTCAGCTATCGCTTTTTGCATCGAGCCAGTTATTTTATCCGCATATAAAATTGCTCGACCGTCGATGTGTCGCGCTGCGCGACCTATCGTTTGAATTAAAGAACGTTCAGAACGTAAAAATCCTTCTTTATCCGCATCCAGAATTGCAACAAGTGCAACCTCTGGCATATCCAGTCCTTCGCGCAGTAAATTAATTCCAACCAAAACATCAAATTTACCTAAGCGCAAATCACGAATAATTTCGACGCGTTCGACCGTATCAATATCTGAATGCAGATAACGTACTTTCACCCCATGTTCGGCAAGGTATTCAGTTAAGTCTTCAGATAAACGTTTTGTTAAGGTTGTAACTAAAACACGTTCGTTTTTTGCAACACAACGATTAATCTCAGAAAGCAAATCATCAACTTGTGTCGCAACAGGTCTTATTTCAAGCAAAGGATCAACTAAACCTGTGGGCCTGATAACTTGTTCTACCACTGCACCCGAGTGTTCAATTTCATAAATACTCGGCGTTGCAGAAACATAAATAGTTTGAAAGGCTAAATCAGAAAACTCTTGGAACTGTAAGGGCCTATTATCTAAAGCAGAAGGCAACCGAAAACCATACTCGACTAAAGTTTCTTTTCGAGAACGATCACCTTTATACATCGCACCCAATTGTGGAACCGTAACGTGAGATTCATCAATCACCAACAATGCATCTTTCGGCAAATAATCCATTAAAGTAGGCGGCGGTTGACCTGCATCGCGTCCGGATAAATATCGGGAATAATTTTCTATTCCATTACAATATCCTAACTCTAAAAGCATCTCGATATCAAAACGCGTACGCTGCTCTAAACGTTGAAATTCTACTAATTTATTAGCCGTTTGTAGTTGTGCCAAACGTTCTTTTAATTCAATTTTAATTGATTCAACGGCGTTTAAAATTTTATCTCGCGGCGTTACATAATGAGTTTTTGGATAAATAGTTAAACGCGGTACTCGTCTAAGTAATTCACCCGTTAACGGGTCAAAATAACTAAGATGCTCTATCGTGTCATCCAGTAATTCAATACGTACCGCTTCTTCTGCTGACTCCGCCGGATAAACATCAATCACATCACCACGCACACGGTAAGTAGCACGACGAAAATCTATGTCGTTACGACTATATTGTAACTCCGTCAAACGCCTTAAAATAAAACGTTGATCGATTTGATCGCCTCGGCGCATATGTAACATCATATCGATGTAAGTATTAGGATCACCTAAACCATAAATAGCAGATACCGTTGCAACAATCACAACATCTCGACGTTCTAATAATGATTTGGTAGCCGATAAACGCATTTGTTCGATATGTTCGTTAACTGCCGCATCCTTTTCAATAAAAGTATCTGTCGTTGGAACATAGGCCTCAGGTTGATAATAATCATAATAAGAAACAAAATATTCCACTGCATTATGCGGAAAAAAACTCCGCATCTCACCATATAACTGCGCTGCCAAGGTTTTATTAGGCGCTAAAATCAGAACCGGGCGCTGAATTTTTTGCATAACATGCGCAATACTAAACGTCTTTCCCGAACCGGTTACACCCAACAATGTTTGGTAGGCTAAGCCCGCTTCCAATCCATGAATCAACTCTTTGATCGCAATGGGTTGATCGCCTGCGGGTTTAAAATTTGAAGTTAATTCAAAAGGTTTAGACATATAGCCAAAAATCCAATTGTTGTAAGTAATTTCCTAGATGCCGCGCGCTTCGCACTCGCAATGAGGAGTAAGCCATTATTTCCAGAAACAGACTTGCTTTATTATTAAGCTCTCACCGATAATAAAGACCCTATTAGCACCAGTTTAGCTTAAGTAGACCTAATCTATGCATATAAAACTCTCACATCGCGTTTCTCAAATTAAACCTTCACCTACTTTAAGTCTGTCTGCAGCAGCCAATCGACTTAAAGCCAGCGGTAAACCTATCATTAATCTAACCGTAGGTGAGCCTGATTTTGATACGCCTGAACATATAAAACAAGCGGCTCGCTTAGCTTTAGATGAGGGATACACGAAATACACTGCTGTCGACGGTATCATGCGTTTAAAACAAGCGGTAGTTGATAAATTTAAATTGCAAAACCAACTAAATTACTCATTGGATCAAGTGATTGTTTCGAGTGGTGCTAAACAATCTATTTATAATTTGATGCAATCTTTATTAAATCCAGGTGACGAAGTTATTATCCCGGCACCCTATTGGGTTTCCTACCCAGATATGGCGTTACTCGCAGAGGCAAAGCCGGTTTTTATCTCCAGTTCTATTGAGTCTGGCTTAAAAATTACACCCGAGCAATTGGAAGCAGCGATTAATGAAAAAACTCGGCTTTTTATAATTAATAGCCCTTCTAACCCTACTGGCATGGTCTACACGCATACAGAACTTAATGAACTGGCTGAAGTTTTATTACGTCACCCATCCGTATTTATACTTACTGATGACATTTATGAGCATATTTATTGGGATAATGCACCCTTCAAAAATATTCTCAATGTATGTCCGGAATTATATGATAGAACATTAGTTTTAAATGGTTGTTCAAAGGCTTATGCGATGACTGGCTGGCGAATTGGTTATGCGGCTGGACCTAAAGAAGTCATACTCGCCATGTCCAATATACAATCACAAAGTACCTCTAATCCTAATTCTATTGCCCAATTTGCAGCTATCGCTGCTTTAACCGGTAATCAAGATTGCGTGCAGGCTATGAATAAGATTTATCATCAACGCCATACATTTTTTTCAGAAGGGCTTAATCAAATTCCTGGAGTACATTGTTTATTCGCACAAGGAGCCTTTTATTGCTTTCCTTCGTTTCACAACTTTATTGGAAACGATAAAAAGTTTGCTTCTGATCATGAATTAGCTAATTACTTGCTCAACAGTGCGAACCTCGCTACTGTTCCTGGTTCAGCTTTTGGCGCACCGGGTTATTTACGTCTTTCTTTTGCACTTGATAATGCCAGCCTAGAAAAAGCATTAGTCCAATTAAAAACTGCGTTAATGCATCTGACTTAAAGGTCTAGCATTATCCACTACATCTAATGGTGCATCAACCACAACACCCCGTGTTTCTTTGACAAAGACGGCCAATATGGCAGCAATAACAAATGCAACAGGAATAATTGTCAACGCATGTTGGAAACTTTCTATCGAAAAAGCCATTAAATTACCTCTAACATGCGTACCTGTGAACACATCTAAAATTTTTCCTACTAAGGGTTGAAATAAAGCACCTCCAGACATAACTAACAAGTTAGTCACTGCAATAGCAGTACCCGCTAAACCTGGAACATTAAGTTCTCGAGCAATAGGAAAAATAACAACTTGTGCAGAACTACAAAGACCAAAAATAAGTAATAAAAGTCCCAAATACTGGTGAACCATAAAGGGCAAATAAATGAGTAAAGTAAATGACACCGCGCCTAATAAAGCACCAATAATAATGGGACGACGTCGATTTCC
>Ga0075364_10001890_pt1 | contig 11626 bp, 8 predicted proteins | sample EndMetdeltDD1764_FD_71517 | JGI IMG/M metagenome (GOLD analysis project Ga0075364, IMG submission 71517) | Populus endosphere microbial communities from Tennessee, USA - Endosphere MetaG P. deltoides DD176-4 | ecosystem: Host-associated > Plants > Roots > Endosphere | place: USA: Tennessee... | reverse complement strand
CTACGGGAGGCAGCAGTGGGGAATTTTCCGCAATGGGCGAAAGCTTGACGGAGCAATGCCGCGTGGAGGTAGAAGGCCTACGGGTCGTGAACTTCTTTTCCCGGAGAAGAAGCAATGACGTGGAAGCATCGGCTAACTCTGTGCCAGCTGTTCCTAAGCCCTAACTCCTAGCTGTTACTCTTCCTACTCGATCGGCTTGCTGTTGAGAGTGTTTACTTCAGCTTAGAGGGAATTCTCCTTATTCGAATCTTCTTACATTTCATCCATATCGCGGCTAGCACCGATGAGATACTGGGACATTCAATTCAGCCTTTCGGTCAATCTTTCCCTTTCTGCTCCTCATCTAAATGAGCTAGCCGGGTATGAAATACCTTCGACGCTCCTTGCCTCTATCTTTTCCTTGACACTCTCCTTGGCATCAACCGGCCTCCCCTGGCTCTTCCACCGTCCGGGCTCCCTTTCCTCCCTATGCTCCCCCGGCGCAGTAGTTCCGTTTGACCGTCTTGTCTCCCCCTGCCGCCTGACTGACCATTCTTATACTTACCATTCATTCCTCCTTGCAACCTTCAGGAGATAGGAAGAACTGAGAAGTCAACTCTTCCCAGGGCAGATGCAGGAGGTCAGGGTGAGCTTCCTTGAGAGGTATCGGTTATCCAAGGCCTCGTTAGCACACTGGTCTGGAGCTCTTTCATCCAACCGCTGCTCTTCCTCTGGCTTTGAACCGAGTAACGAGTTGGTTTCGGGAACCAGTCGGTGCTCTGTGCTCAGTTAGGCTCAACCGCGGAGCAGTTTGCCAATTAGAACTGCGAGCTATGGCCCCGAGAGGACCTCTTGCTCTTGATCTTGAATCAAGGGTTCTATCTATCCCCACCCCTAAGATAAGAGCCCAAAAGCTCTCTGTCATGCAACCCGAGAAAGAGAGCCAGGCAGCGTTCGTTGTTCGTGTGGACTTGGAAAAGGCAACAATCCGGCTCAATGTTCATTGCCGGTTTGCTGAGCAGTGACGTAGCGGTGAAGGGTTCGCTCGCAGTTGTAGTTGGGGTATGGGAAGAGTCATTCACGGCGATGCGACCTTCTAGCATATGACGTCCTTGAACGAAGGCAAGCCGCGAATACAAATACGAGAGATTCAACCCGGTAGGAGAAAGAAACCTGTTGAAGAAGTTGACTTTGGGAAGGTGAGAGCCTAAGAAAAAGGCTGATTTTAGCTTTTCCTGTGCCTGACTGATGTGATGGCTTTCCAGAGGCCGGTGAAGACTACCAGCCAATGATGGATCTGGGCCTACTACCGCAAAGTAGCCTATGAAGTCGTGAATCACGTACTAAAGTCAAACTACTTGTCCTCCCCAAAAGAGCAGCTGAAATCAACCCATGGCAAAGCAGCATACCCGTTTAAGCATAGTCGCTCGTCTAAGGTTTCGGGACAAGAAGAGAGGCGATTTCGAGTGCTCATGTGCCAATTTCGGGTGAGGTAATATTAATTGATCCTCCGTAGTTGATGAACCTCTTTCAGAGCCTAATGTGACTTTGAGGGTTGATTAAAGACGGGAATAAGCCAATAAACATAGCTTTCTTGCTTGTGTCTTACTTATAAAGAGCTAATTCCTGACTATAAACACAAAGGGTCGGTGGTAGTAAAGGTAGGAGAGCCGGCTTTGTCAGCCCCGGCTGAGTTCGTTCCTCCCCGGCTTACGGTTCAGTTACTTGCCTTTGAACCTACGCTCTCTCCTTGGCCCGGTGCGCCTTCTTCGGTAAAGACTGTCTCCTTCCCTTCTGACTTTCCTGAGCGCTTAGGATCACACTGGAGTAACAAGACGACCAGAAAGACCGGTTAGGAGAGCAAGGGATATTCTAACAACGGTTATTGCTAAGACTGGTTATTCAACAGCGCATACTGGTCTACGAGTACTAGGCATGCATGCCCCACCTTCCTCCAGGTTATACAATATCTGGTTCGATAGGACCAGGAGTGAAGTTCCTATTAAGGAAGATGTGCCAGTGCTTTCAAAATTTTTATTAAATGTCGAAAGAGGGGGTGGAGTTCTCCATTCTCTATCTATTCTAAACTTTCTAAGTCAAACCAATCCTCAGATGTCTTTCACTATCTGGGATAGAACTTCTTTTCTGCTTTTTTTCCTTGACCTGACGGTTCAGAGTGCCCCCTAAAGAAAGCTCTTTCATACGATTACTTTCCCCTAGCCACTAAGAAAATAGAAGCGAATCTACCATACGTCTCTGATGAGGGAAAGATCACCTCCGCTCTATTCTATGAATCTTGCTGCTCGTGAAATCACAGAAAGAACTGCTTTTCGAAGATCAGTAGAAAAAGAAAGAGCTGCGTAAGTTACGAACGAGAGCACTCCTGCGGCTGCTTCTACCGATTGGTATGTTCTTCAGATCTTTTCAACGAATGGGGCTTCTTCCCTGCTCTATCTGCTTTTGACCCTCTGGTGGGCGAGAAGTCTTGACTGCCGTCCTTTGAGCTACTAGCTACCCTTGTGAGAGAAATTCCCTTTTGCTACCGACTGAAGCGAAGGTTAGCGGCGTTAAATACCGTATGTCCTAAGTCTTACTGTCCTTACGTCATTGGCGCCTGCTGAGTGAGAGATTTCTGGTTGAGCTCTGTCTGAACGGAACCAATAGGCTTAAAGCGGTTCTTCGCCTCAAGGGTAATCTCACGACCAGATGCGCGAAATACCCGGTTTTATAGTAAAAAGATCTGCTAGCTATGGAGAAAGGCTCCCGTCGACCTTCCTTCGATGACATCTCTGAGGCTCCACATTTCTTTATAGTCAAGAAAGACAGGAAGGCGAAAGAAGGCCTTTACCTCTTCCTTTGCACCTTCGGATTCACTTTCCCAAGAAGCTGATTCTTACACCCTTCCATCTTGCTCGCTCTAAACTATCCATAGTCATTAGTCATTAATGTGTCACTTCCTTGTCCGATTCTACTACTATGAATCCTTCCTGCCCCTCACAGATTTAGTGAAAAGAGCTAGATTCTGCGGATTTGAGGCATCAAGACTAGTTTCAAAGGCCTTAATCATATCCTCGCTTTCTTAACTTAATAAAATAGATGTCTCGCCTGCCGAATCCTTTGGGCATCCATATAGCAGATCTGTGGGAAAGAAGACTCGAAGCAGGTGCCATTAGGCTTGCTAAAGAAATGCTTATCTCAGGGCTAACAGGAAAATCCCGAACACCGTCTTCAATAGCTGCTGATTCGAGAACAAGAACCATGGCATTCGATGCAGCCTAGTCCCGTCTTTGTCCTAACAGCTGAGCCAATAGCAGCGCATTCAATAGCAGCAGCAGCCTAAAACGCACGGAGGGAACGTGCTACTTTATAAAAGACCGGGATTTGGAGTCAACTTCCTTCCTTGCTTCCCGTGATTGGCTTCGTCGGAGCCTATTCTGTGATGGAGAGATCGAAAGCATTTTCGGGAAAACTTTCTTTGTTTTAGGAATGTCAAGTGTGAAGCTTGACTTTACCCAGACTGCTTTCGTCTGAAGTTGTCTACCGTACTTGATCAGTCAAGGGCTTTAGCACCTCCTTGTGCCATTAGAGAAGTGCATTCGAGAAGTCAGACTTTCATTAGCAATTCGCTTTCTTCATGGTTACGCGGGCAATTCAACAACATATGATTCGCCCCGAATATCTAACATCTGATTCACCGGCATACGATTAGCCGGCAGTTCCCGTTTATCCCGAGCTAGGAGCTCCGCTTTCTTCTCTTATGCAATTGCAATTTCTGGTAGGTTAGAATCGAACTAGCCGACATGAGAAAGAGTTTAGATATCCACGATCAGTAGATAGAGAATCGAACAAGTTGCGGGAAAGAGCTGGTAGTATATCGTATAATAAGATCAAGGCTGCTTGAATACACAACCCCTTTTCAGATCCATTTTTTGGTCTTTGTATGAAGAGAAAAGACAAGGGGGGCTAGGGTATGGCTTATACAGCAGAGGAATTTCATTCCGGGAACCCGTCTATGAGACGGCTATGGGTATAGACAGACATACCCGAAAGACCATTCCTTCACCACTTCAAAGAATAGACGGAGACGAGACGTACGATTGAAATCACGTTTATGAAAGCAATGGCTCTTAGCCGACTAAGATGACCACATAGTGGTATACTACTTCACGTAATTCACGTAATTTTCCACTTTACCACTATCAGACTAGACCGGAGCTTTTGAATAGGGCTTTGAGGATAAAAAGACTAGCCGGAAAGCCATTCCCCTGCTTGCGACCGCTGGACCACTTGGAATGATGGAAAAGAGAGGAAGAGAGTACAGAGAGCATTCCATATGGGGCTTCCCATCGGGGCTACCATTTTCTCAGGCCCGATCGAGGTTCTCTTCTTTCCCGTTCATATGAAAAAGACCTGCAATGCTAATCTCGTTAGGCCACCCGAACCCATCGCACCTTTGACAGGAGGAGTTAGATAGGTGAAAAGATAACAAGACAACACCTGCCTATATCGCTCCTGTCTAAGCGAGCGAGACTTTTTCCATTGATATTTCCATATCATGTAGCGAGACTCCACTTTAGATCCTGCGAGCTTAGTTTATGAATAATGCAGCAATCGTAGGGTCGACAGTACCGGTGGGCTTTGAGCTACCAGAGCAAGGAGATAGAGCTTGAGCTTTTCCTTCATGGACCAAGGCGACTCTCGTTAGCTCTACTTGGGCTTAGTGCGATTCGAAACTGGGATTTTTTCTAGCCCGAAGAACGAACAAAGACAACAAGGAGCGACTGATAAGGAGCGGTTCAAGCTTTCTGGCCATTCCAACTGCCTCCATTATTCTACTTTTTAAGCGCCATAAGCAGCCAAGCATAGTGGTTCGCTCAAGCAAAGCAATGGAGTTTGCGAAACTTCCGTTCCGGTAGTCCTTAACGCAAGGAAATAGTAAGATCAGACCCTCTAACCAGAATTCGATTACACACAAGCTGCCAAGTAAGCTCTCGAAAGAGCTACCTCAGAATGAAAGCTACATCAATCCAAAGGAATTCAATCCGTTATATCTCCACCTCGTAAAGCCGTAACAGCATCGACTCATTAATGCGCCCTCAAGGGGCAGCCTATGGAACAAGGAAGAGGCTCGGCAGGAGACTCGCAACTAAGCACCTAAGCCCTAATTTAATCTGGATTAAGCTACTTGTGCACCCGCAGTCTTATGGTCTGGTGGTTTCGCCGTCTATGTATGACGTACATAGCACTAACTCGACCTTAGGGGGCAAGTAGGCCAGGCCTCTTAAGGTTACCTAGTTTGCTTAATCGCAATGATCATTAGAGCTCTCGATACCGGCTGGATCGGCGCACCTGTCACTCACACTAAGAAGAAATTGGAAACTTAGTTTCATCCATCACACGAAAGAAAAGATCAGACTCGGCACACGGGAAAAAGAGTTCGTTTACACTTCAATCACCACAAAGTGCTGGGGCCACTGGAATAGAAAACTCAGAAGACCTAAAAATCATCACTCTGCTGCAGAAAAGAAAGGGAATCTATCTCCTACAGGTCTGCTGACGAGAGCGTCGATTGCTATTCGACGAAGGAACTTTGGATTTCTAGACACGGCAAAAACAATCAAAACTAGTGTCGTCTGCGCTGACTTATTGACAAGTTAAAGAAAGTCCAAATTAGCACAATCTTTTGGATATCCTAACGGGTAAACTCCAACCTCTCGCGGGCTGTGCCTGAGACCCCCTCTTAGTCTTAGGAGATCCCCTACGAACGGTCTGATAGAACCGGGAAAGAAAAAGAAAGTAGATTCAAAACTAGAAGACCAAGAACTTAACTGCTGGAGGAAGTCAAGCAAGCAGCAAATGACATAGAATAGGGTGGAATCTTGTAGGGAGGTGCAGATTCATTTCTGAATAGCAAAGAAGATCAATTGAATAAGAATAAGAGAGGAAAGCACGACTTCTTTCTTTCATGATGTAGTTGTCCTGCTTGAATCGATATTGGCTTAGATGTGATGCACCCAGAGAAAGATCATAAGGCTAAGGAGAATTGACACGAGTTTGAATAACTTCTTATCATGTTCAAAGCCGATTGCCCGCAGCTTTTGGGGGAAGAAAGACTAGTAGCACCACTTCTCAAGATAGAATGTCCCAAGTGAGTCGTAACAGGTAGTCTGAATCAAAGACTGCCCTTTGATCTCTGTTTTTACATTCCCCTACCCCGGGTGAGAAAAAGAAATGGAACTATCCAATCTCACTGTCAATGCAATTACATGATCTGTCAGCGCACACCCTTGCCAATCTACTTATGAGGAGGAGGTTTTTGAAGGGTCTCTTGATGCAGCTGAAAACTCTTTTTCTTCTCTTTCAAGACAGATGGCAGACTTGTCTCCCCTGCACTCTGGTGCTCCAGACGTAATCCACCAAATAAAAGATTTTTTGTGCTATAGTATGGATGTGTTGGCTGATGACGCGTGCATAGCACCTTTCTAGGATCTGATCAATGCAGTCCTTTTGACAGAGCCGACTTCCCCAGCTTCCTCTAATAGTAGTTGAGAAGTCAACTACCTCTCTTAGACTATGGACGAGAGTCTAAAGCTTACTGTAAGTGCCTTTCCCACTGCCAATGAACTGTTTACTTCGCCTATACCAACTCTCCTTTCGTGGGTATCGTAAAGATTCTTGTCAAAAAAGAAATATGATGGAAAAGGTTTTTCAAAGGGTAAAACCCGGAAAGCTAGTGCTCGTGAATGGGCTCCTTACATGCAGATTATATTAGCTGTCCTTAGGCTTCCTCTTATTTCGATAAAATCCTCCATTCACTTTATTTAATAACTCGTGCTTGATGCAATAAGCGCAAGGAGATTAAGCGTGTTTTTCCACAGATTGAAATTGTCTTGAATCGGCATACAGGCAAGTAGTAGATCTATCCTCCAAGCAGGTAATGAACTGGCCAGTGAAGAAGGCATCTTTTCCTTCCTAATACTTCTTTTGAAGGTTTCCGTCTTTTACTTGCTATTTATCTTGTCCGGTGACGTATTTCTATTTCTTTATCAGCAGGCTAAAGTCCCGAACTCCTGCTGTAAGACTCGGCTTCTTTTTCCGCCGAACGTAGGATGAAAAGAAGGGAAGATTAGAGATTGACCTCTCTCTTCCTGAGAGAAGAAGAACCAAAGGGCATCTTTTTGGACAAAAAAACCTTACAATGAAGAAATTCGCATTTTGGGTGAACTGGCTGGAGATATAGGTATCCCACCATAACTCATCCGAACGCTGCACGACGCTAGCCAGATCCCTAGGACGGGAGAGAAAGTTGAATAACAAACCATTGTACAGCAAAAAGGCTTCTTTGAGCCTGACCTCATCAACTGGATCAATTCGAATGCGAAATGGCAGTCTTGCAAGGGAAGGGGGAAAAAAATCATTAAAACGTGCAGCAGGAGGTTCTTCATTTCCTCACATAGAAAGTTGTCATCCATGGCGGAGCACTCTAAGTGAGCGCGAGACGGTGTTTTTTTTGGAGGGGTGTGTTGCGAAGAAGGAGTGTAGTTCTGTACTGGCTTACTGATGGTGGCCGAGTCCTCCTCTTTGATCTTGAAAAAGATAGTTATGATTACGAAGCCGCTTCCTAAATAGGTGTTAAGGAGCATATCAGAGATGTGCATGTTCAAATCTGAAGGCAGGTTTGCATTACATCTTGATCTCTGAATCTTAACTTAATTTATGGGTTCTTGATAGTGACTTTTTCACTCAAAAAATGGGCGCTTTTTCATTCAATAGCTCTTCTTCTCTTGAAAACGAAAATTCCACATTTCTGTCTCCAGAAAGTAACAAGTCAAAGGGACATCGGCGAACCATGGAAGGATACGATCCTGTGGCTTTCAAAGATGGGGTACTTCTCATGAGGGTGTCAATCAAGATCTATTCCTTTCATTGTTAGACAAGGAGCGAAGCTATGCCCTCTTGTGGGGCAAGTTATTGATTTTCTCCCCTTAGACTTTCATATACCATGAGCTTGGTTCCCCTTGGCCGGGCATAGAAGTCAACCATCCCTCTTTTTTCTCTTATCCAATGGTTGGTGATCAATTCAATCCCTTGTAAATAGAAAGGTGGACACACATCCGCCTTGTTCACTTCAAACTGAACTACTTTTTTTTCTTGCCGGCAAGCGCTACGGCAACGCTTATGGCTGCAATCCAAACAGCAATGGCCCTCGCGGATTTCTCCTGCGGCTCATACATAACGTCAGTTATCTGGTCCCCCCTATCAACAGCTATCCCTTTGGCCGCCTCTACCCTATGATTTAATATATCTGTTTTTCCGCCTGCACCGCATTCGCTATGTGTTCTACGCCTTCTATGTTTAAAAAGAGGTTGATTACATCGGGTATCTTTCCCCACCCCGCATCCGAAAGCATGGAATGAGGGCGTAAGCTATGGCGGAAAGGTCTCCTCCGTTTATTCCTTTGTTTATGGCACTGCTCATCTGTGTCAGCTGCCACCATTGTAGTCCGGGCTTGTTTCTCTTTTGCACGAGTGCATTTCTGATTCTCGGGTACTTGAGAAGTTCCCTGTGTGTTGCCGCCATTTGCTGGTTTTTTGCAATCTCGTGGTTCATGTTTTATTTGTTGTTCTTTTTCTATTATGTATTGGTGCCCTACTCGTTCCGTAGATACCCGTATCTTTCCGCATGTAACATTTTCCCCTGTTTTTCGTTATTAGCTCTCGGCCGGTTCTCGTTTCCGGCCTTTTTTACGATTTATTCCGGTAAGGTTGCCTTTTCTGGCCAAAAAATTCTTTTTTGGGACGCCCATTTACTGCGGGCAGGTTATCTCTTAGCTATTCTTCTACTTTACGCTATTTCTTCGTGCGTGAGAGTATGCTTTCTTTTAAGGCTTATACATACATTATTTTTCTGCAAGCTGCGAGGGGGGGAATTGGGCAACCGGATTGAACTGATTAGGCAAAGCAAAAAAGAAGAAAATGCCATTGACATTGAATCAATAGTAAGTAAGAAAGCCAAATAGCCTATAGCCCATAGTTGGCTGCTTCTAGTGGACAACTAGGCTTTGAGGGAGGAAAGAGACTGTTGCATATTCATCTGACTCTAGATCTATAAATTTGCATTTCCATTCCCAGTGCAAATGATGGGCAATTGACTGTTTGCACGAGTAGGCTGTTAGAATGCCCTGTTGGTGGAAGGGGAAGGTTTTACATATCTATTATCTTGCCTCCTCTGTTTGTTTATCGCCGCGATTCCTTATCCCTATCCCTTTGTTGATGAATCCCATCTCTTCCTTTCATTTCTTCTCTCCTCAAACGAAAGGTCTTTCTTTGTTTAGTTCAAAGAGGGGTATTATGACCTGGTGGAAAAAGATCTTAAATGGCAATGGCTTTTGTTATATTTGTTATAAATGGAAATGTCGCTTTTTTAGCCTTCTCGGGCAGCTGCTATTTGAAATCCATTCCCGCTGCTGTCGTCAACGGTAGAACTCCTCGGGCATCCGTCCGCTTCTGGAGTTCAGGACTGAGTCTCGATCTCTCCGTTTGCTGTTCCTGCTGCCCCGGTGAAAGATCGAATAAATGGGCGATATCAGGCCGATGCCTCCCCTTCAATGTGCAAGATTGAAGTTCTGTATCAGCTTATTGATGTTGTTGAAGTAGCGGTTGAATTATCCATTTCCGTTTTTTCCATGGAAGTTGGGAGTTCAGGAAGCTCGCTCTCCCCTAATTGGGCCAAAGAGAGAAAGTTCTTTATTAGAGCAGTATCCCGGGCTACTCCCTAACAACTGGCTCAATGGCAATGCTTTGTGCACTTAGGCTTAGCATTGGCTCAAGCCGCCCAGGGATGAAGTCGCTGGTCCTTTACTTTAGGGCCAGGGATGAAAGTGTCTGGTTTGATAGAAGCAGGCTTCCCTTGTTTGTTTTTTTTTTTTTTTTTTTTCCAAAAAAAAAAAAAAAAAAAAGAAACTTGCGAATTTTTTCCTAACAAAGGCCTTTTTCTTTTAGTTCTGTATTCCTATCTCAAAATAATGAATTGAGTTCGTATAGGCATTTTGGACGCTGCTATTGAAATAGCCTTTCTGGCTATATTTTCTGCTACCCCGCCCATTTCATAAATCATTCTACCCGGTTTAACGACAGCTACCCAATATTCGGGAGATCCCTTCCCCGAACCCATACGTGTTTCCGAGGGTCTTAGGGTAACTGGTTTGTCGGGAAAGATACGTACCCATATTTTTCCACCGCGGCGTACATTTCGTGTCATTGCCCGACGCCCTGCTTCTATTTGTCTAGACGTAATCCAAGCGGGTTCAAGTGCCTGAAGAGCATATCTACCGAAACAAATACGATTGCCTCGAGAAGATATTCCTTTCATTCTTCCTCTATGTTGTTTACGGAATCTGGTTCTTTTGGGGTTATAGTTGATGGTTGTTTCGCAATTCCATCTCTACTGCAGAACCGGACATGAGAGTTTCTTCTCATCCAGCTCCTCGCGAATGAAATGATTATGATTGATTATGATTAAAAAGAAAATATACATAGATATTGATATTGATATTTCACTTAATCTATTTATTAGATTAGAAATTTGTATATTTTTTATTTGTCTATCTTATTATTTGTCTATCTTATATAGATAATTATGTACTTATATAGATAATTATGTATTCTATTTCTATATAGTATATAGAAATTCATAGAGAATTCTAAATTTATAGATAATTATTTCTATTTTTGGTTTTAGTCTATTTTTAATTTTTAGATAATGTTCTTTTAATCTTATAACAAGTCTGTATTTATTATGATTATTAGATCAGATCGCTTAAAATTTAGAAATCAAATAATATAAAATAAAAATCTTCGCGGGCGAATATTTACTCTTTCAATATTTACTTCATTTGTAGGGTTAACCCATGACCTCTAAATGGATTGTCTCTTGGTTCGTTTCGCCATCCTACCCAATAAATCATTAAGATTCATTTTCAATAAAATCTTATATATTCATAGGTTCCATCGTTCCCATCGCTTTTCGATTAATGGTTAGGTCTTAATTATACAATGGAGCCCCTCCCTAATGAATTTGTTTTTGAGTCAATGTTCTTAGTCTTTATTGGCCCGAGGCTCTTGATTTTTTTGTTCTATGAATGGGATTCATTTAATTATGAATCAATCGATATTGATGCTTTATTACATTGGCTTTTATGATATGACCTATAGACCTTACACATATTGGAATCCTATATCATTGATATTCTTTTTCTCTCTTTCTCTCATCCTTCCATTTATCTGCATAATTTTTTATTTTGCTTTACAATTCATAATCAGATTGGTTTTTAGTTTATTTATGCAAAAAAGATTTCAATTGCTACAATGAAATGACCAATAGATTCTATCTTGACTGTGACTACTTTTTTTGATCCAGATCCAGATAATGTGAAGCGATGAGTTGGTTATAAATTCTATATTTATACTTATTAATTCATTAGTTCATAGTATGCATTGGTCTGTTTTTTTTTTATTTTGACCTTTGAAAAACCAACGAGTCACACACTAAGCATAGCATATTAAATAATCAATCGAATTTTTTATTTTATTCAACCTTATAGAATTAGACTTATAGAATTAGAATTCTTTCATTCTTTTTTTTTTTT
>Ga0075364_10001888_pt1 | contig 11635 bp, 10 predicted proteins | sample EndMetdeltDD1764_FD_71517 | JGI IMG/M metagenome (GOLD analysis project Ga0075364, IMG submission 71517) | Populus endosphere microbial communities from Tennessee, USA - Endosphere MetaG P. deltoides DD176-4 | ecosystem: Host-associated > Plants > Roots > Endosphere | place: USA: Tennessee... | reverse complement strand
TCTCGTCGCTGCGCAGGATCACCGCGCCCGGCGCCGCACCTGGGCGCGGCGCCGGGCGCGGTGATCCTGCGCAGCGACGAGATCCGCAAGCGCCTGGCGGGGGTGGGGCCGAGGGACCCGGCCGGGGCGAGCGCCTATACGGCGCAGGCCGATGCGGCGGTGTTCGCAGAGATGTTCGAGACCGCCGGGCGGCTGCTGCGGGCCGGCCGCTCGGTGATCCTGGACGCCACCTTCCTGGCGGCTGACCTGCGGGCGCAGGCCGAAGCGGCCGCGGCGGCGGCCGGCGTTCCCTTCGCGGGGATCTGGCTGGACGCGCCGCTGGAGACCCTGGAAGCCCGCGTCGCCAGCCGCCAGGGCGACGCCTCGGACGCCGACGTGGCCGTGCTGCGGGCGCAGATGGCCAGGGACGAGGGGGCCATGAGCTGGACGCGGATGGACGCCACAGCGCCGGCGGAGGCGACGGCGCGAAGCTTTCTCGAGGCCGCTAGAACCTGAAGCGCGCGGCGCGCCCGCCAAGCCTGGCCAGGCCCAGCGCCGCCATGCCGAGGATCCCGCCCAGCAAGGTCGCCTCGACGCGCTGGATGGCGACCTGGGCCTCCGGCAGGCCCTCCAGCGAGAACAGGAAGGCGATGTAGGTGGTGACGCTGGCCGAGAAGGTGCCGTAGTTCACCCACTGCAGGGCGTAGGCGCACCAGGCGGCGGCGAGCAGCAGGGCGACGAGCGCCGCGCCGTGGGGCTGCAGCACGGCCAGGGCCAGGGTGGCCAGGCCCGCGCCCACCAGGGTGCCGGCGATGCGCTGCAGGCCGCGGATGACCGTCTCCGAGCCGCCGCGGCGCAGGACCAGCAGCACGGTCATGGCCATCCAGTAGCCGTGGCCAAGGCCAAGGCGCCGGGCGATCAGCTCAGCGCCCGCCGTGGCGGCGCCCAGCAGCAGGGCGTAGCGCACCTCCGGCGCATCGAAGCGAAAGACCTCGGCGGCCTTGGCGCGCCACGCCGTGTGGCTGTCGGGGGGCGGGGTGGCGCCGGGCGCGGTGATGGCGGGAAAGCCGGCGGGAAACAGTCGCCGCAGGATCGCGACGACGACGCCCTGGGCGACGCCCCCGCCCAGCACCACCACGGCCCGGGCGATCGCCTCGTGCAGGTCTCCGGGCAGGGCGCCGCTGATGACCAGGAAGATCGCCCCCTGCAGCAGGACCCACCAGGGGCCCGTGCCGAAGCTGGCGGCCAGGCCGAGGGCGCCGGCGCCGGCGGCCACCGCCAGTATGTAGAGCGGAAGATGGGCGCTCAGCGCCGTGCCGAGCGCGGTGGCCAGGGCCATGCACAGGGCCGAGAGCAGGATCGGGGCGATCTGGAAGCGGCTGACCCGCTGGAAGGCGCCAAAGCCGGCGGAGAAGGCGCCGCCGGCGGCCAGCAGGGTTCCGCCGGGCTCGCCCATGGCCAGGCCGCCGATCAGGACCGCCGCCAGGACGGGCAGGGGATAGAGCGCCGGCAGGGGGTGGAAGACGCTCAGGTTCTGGCGCACCGCCGTCATGGCGTGGTGTTTCAGCCCAGGATCGGAGGCCTCGCTCATCCGTTGCTTCTACCCCGGCGAGGGACGTGGAGCGATGCGGGCTTTGCGCGATCCGCCCAACCCATCCTAGATGAGCGCCATGGCTGTCGCCTTCACCCGCGAGGAAGACTACGAGGCCCGGGCCGCGGACCTCCCCGACCGGCCGGTCTCGCCACAGCCGAACCTGGTCACCGCCAGCGGCCTGGCGGCGATCGAGGCGGAGCTGGAGGCGGCGCGGGCGGCCTACGCCGCCGCCCAGGCCGACGGCGGGATCAGCGCCGACCGCACCGCCATGGCCCGGGCGACCCGGGACCTGCGCTATTGGTCCGCGCGGCGGGCCAGCGCCCAGCTCACCGAGCCCGACGGTCCCGCCGAAGAGGTGCGCTTTGGCCGCACGGTGGAGATCGAGCGTGACGACGGCCGTCGGCAGAGCTGGCGGATCGTGGGCGAGGACGAGGCCGATCCGGCGCAGGGCCGCATCTCCTATGTCTCTCCGCTGGCGCGGGCCCTGCTGGCGCGCAGCGTGGGCGATGTCGTCGATGTCGCCGGCGCCGAGGCCGAGATCATCGCCGTGCATTGAAACGCGCATGAGGCGCACGTGGCGCTGAGGCGTTGAACTCTAGCGTGGACGCGCGCGCGCCACCATGCGAGGGGCGGCGCCCACCTTGGGGCTTCGGGACAGACGATGCAGACGAGACGAGCTCGCCGGCTTTGCGCGGCCCTGGCGGCGGCGGCCCTGGCCGCAGGCGGCGGCGCGCGCGCCCAGGGGGTGGCCCTGACCTTCGACGACCTTCCCGGCCTGTCGCTGGAGATGTCGACCGACTATCTCGCAGTCACCAACGCCAAGCTGCTCAAGGGCCTGAAGGCGCGGCGCCTGCCGGCCATCGGCTTTGTCATTGGCGACAAGATCGAGGAGGCCGACGCCCCGCGGCGCACGGCGCTCGTGGAGGCCTGGCTGAAAGCGGGGCTGCAGCTTGGCAACCACACCTATTCCCATGGCTCGCTGAACAAAACCACGGTCGAGGCCTACGTCGCCGACACCGCCCGCGACGACGCCTTGCTGCGGCCGCTCCTGGCGCGCCATCACAGCCGTCCGGCCTGGTTCCGGCATCCCTACCTGGAGACCGGCTCCACCCTGGCGGACAAGCGGGCGTTCGAGGCCTGGCTGGCCGCCCACGGCTACCGGGTCGCGCCCGTGACGCTGGAGAACGCCGACTGGGTGTTCGCCCCGCCCTATGACGCCGCGGTGATGAAGGGCGACAAGGTCGAGGCCGCGCGGGTGCGGCGCAGCTATCTGGAATATACCGAGAAGGTCACCGCCTGGTACCGTCAGGCCGCCCTCCAGCTCCTGGGCCGCCGGCCGGCCCTGGTGTTCCTGCTGCACGAGACGCGGCTCAACGCCGACGCCCTGCCGGACCTGCTCAAGATCCTCAAGCGCAACGACCTGCACGTCGTGAGCCTGGACAAGGCCATGCGCGATCCCGCCTACCGGACCAGCGACGACGTCGAGGACGCCAACGGGGACGAGTGGCTGAGTCGCTGGTCGCTCTCGCTCAAGCGCGAGCTGGACTGGGACAGCTTCCCCGAGCCGCCGGCCGACATCGCCGCCGAGGAAGCCCGGCTCGACAAGGACCCCTGAGATGAAAAGAAAGCCCCGACCCTCGCGGGAGGGCCGGGGCTGGCCGGCGCGCTGCGCGCGCCAGCTGGAGGCGGGCTGACCGATGGGCTCGTTTCGCCCGCCTGGTGTGTGACCGTGCCGGAAAGAGACAGCACCGGGCGGCTGGGCCAGGCGGTGCAGGAAGTGTTCCAGCGGGCGGTCAGGCCAGGCGGTAGAGGCTGGAGATCGAGGGCTCGCCCTCGGTCGCGACCCGGCCGCGGCGGACCAGGTCGATCATGTGCGCCAGCATCGACCAGCCGGCGGCCGGATGCAGGCGGGGGTCCACGTCGGCGTAAAGCCTGGGCACCAGCTCGCCGATCCTGGCGGGACCCTGGGCCAGGCCTTCGAGGATCTGGGATTCACGGGCGCGGCGGTGGGCGATGTAGGCGTCCAGGAAGGCGTCGACCTCGCGGATCGGCGGGCCGTGGGTCGGCCAGATCGCCGCGAAATGGCGCTCGCGAATGCGCTCCAGGCTCTGCATGTACGCGGTCATGTCGCCGTCGGGCGGGGTGATCACCGTCGTCGACCAGCCCATGATGTGGTCGCCGCTGAAGAGGGCGTTCTCCTCCTTCAGAGCGTAGCAGAGGTGGTTGGAGGTGTGGCCCGGCGTGGGGATGGCCTCGAGCGTCCATCCGGCTCCGGCGATGACGCCGCCCTCGCAGACCTCCACGTCCGGGACGAAGTCGCCATCGGCGCCGGCCTCCAGCCGCACCTGGGCGTGGGGGCCCGACGGCGGCGGCGCCTTGCAGCCGTAGATCACCGCCCCGGTGCGCGCCTTGAGGCGCATCGCCAGCGGGGAGTGGTCCAGATGGTGGTGGGTGACCAGGATGTGGGTGACCTGCTCGCCCTCGACGGCGGCCAGGATGGCCTCCAGGTGGGCGGGATCGCGGGGCCCCGGGTCGATGACCGCGACCTGGCGCTGGCCGACGATGTAGGTTCCGGTCCCGGTGTAGGTGAAGGGCCCCGGGTTGTGGGCGATCACCCGGCGGATCAGCGTCGAGACCCGGCGGGACTGGCCGTACTCGAAGTCGATCTTGCGGACGTAGGGGATCATGAGACCGCGCCTAGCGGGGCAGCACGGCGTCGAGGTCGTAGCCGGCGGCGCGGCCGGCGGCCACGAGCTCATCGCGCGGCGCGCCGGCGAGGCTTTCGCCCAGCGCCCAGGTGACGATGGACCGCGTGCCCGAGCGGCAGAAGGCCAGGGTCGGGCCCGGGGCCCCCGCCAGGAGCTTGGCCATCGCCTCGGCCTGCTCGCGGGTGGGGCCGCCATGCACGGGGATGTGGGCGTAGGCCAGGCCGGCCGCCTTGGCGGCGGCCTCGACCTCGCGGCTGGTCGGCTGGCCTGGCGCCTCGTTGTCCGGGCGGTTGTTGATCACCTGGCCAAAGCCCTGTCGCGCGGCCTCGGCGAGGTCTTCCAGGTCGATCTGCGGGCTCACCGAGATCTGGTCGGTCACGCGTCGGAAATCGGACATGGGGCTCCCTCGCCAACTGGCGGCCGAACGCGGTTTGACATCAATCCGGCGCAAGGGGAAGGTCGCCGCGACCCATCCCCGGCGAGGCCGTTTAGCGTCATGCTCCGCTTCATCGGCCGCCGGCTGCTGGTGGCGATCCCGACGCTGTTCGTGGTCGTGACCGTGGCCTTCTTCATGATGCGCGCCGCGCCGGGCGGACCCTTCGACAGCGACCGGCGGCTGCCCCCGGAAATCGAGCGCAACGTGGCGCAGCGCTACGGCCTCGACCGGCCGCTGGGCGAGCAGTACCTGGACTACCTGGGCGGGGTGCTGCGCGGCGACCTTGGGCCCTCGCTGAAATACAAGGACAAGACTGTCCTGCAGATCCTGCGGGAGAACGCGCCGGTGAGCCTGCGCCTGGGCGGGCTGGCGATCGCCCTGGCGGTGGTGAGCGGGATGGGCCTGGGGCTTGCCGCCGCCACCTGGCGCAACCGGGCGCCCGACCATGGGGTGATGGCGCTGGCGGTGCTGGGCGTCTGCGTGCCGACCTTCGTCACCGCGCCCCTGCTGGCGCTGGTGTTCGCGGCCTGGCTGGGCTGGCTGCCGAGCGGCGGCTGGAACGGCGGGGCGGCGATCAACCTGGTGCTTCCGGTCCTGGCGCTGGCGCTGCCGCAGGTGGCGGTGATCGCCAGGCTGACCCGGGCGGGGATGATCGAGGCGCTGAAGGCGAGCCATGTGCGCACCGCCCGCGCCCGCGGCCTGCCGGAGCGCAGCGTGATCCTGCGCCATGCTCTGCGCTCGGCGCTCCCGCCCCTGGTGAGCTACCTGGGTCCGGCGTGCGCAGGCCTGCTCACCGGCTCGCTGGTGGTGGAGCGGATCTTCAACCTGCCGGGCCTGGGCCGGTTCTTCGTCGTCAGCGCCCTGCAGCGGGACTACACCGTGGTGATGGGGATGGTGATCCTCTACGCCGCCCTGGTGCTGGCGCTGAACCTTATCGCCGACCTGCTCTACGCCGCGCTCGATCCGCGGGTGCGGCTGACATGATCCGCCTGGCGTTCGGCTCGGCGCGGCGCGCCCGGGAGATGCAGCAGGCGGCGGCCCGCGGCCGCAGTCTTTGGGACGACGCGTGGCGGCGGCTGCGCCGCAACCGCGCGGCGGTGGGCGCGGCGCTGGTGCTGGCGATGCTGGCGCTCGCGGCCCTGGCCGGGCCGCACCTGACGCCCTTCGCCTATGACGAGGTCCGCAAGGCCGACGTGTGGGCGCCGCCCCTGACCGGGGGCCACCTGCTGGGCGCCGACGCCCTGGGCCGGGACCTGCTTGCCCGCCTCCTGATGGGGCTGCGGGTGTCGCTGGCGGTGGGGCTGGCGGCGACGGCGGTGTCGCTGGTCGTGGGGGTCGCCTGGGGCGCGACGGCGGGCTTCGCCGGCGGCCTGGCGGACGAGGCGATGATGCGGGTGGTGGACGCGCTCTATTCCCTGCCCTTCATCTTCTTCGTGATCCTGCTGATGGTCGCCTTCGGCTCGAACCTGGCGCTGATGTTCGTCGCCATCGGGGCGGTGGAGTGGCTGACCATGAGCCGCATCGTGCGCGGCCAGACCCTGGTGCTGAAGGAGGCGGCGTTCGTCGAGGCGGCCCGGGCGGCGGGCCTGACCGGCCCGCAGATCGTGCTGCGCCATATCGTGCCCAACCTGCTGGGGCCCGTGGCCGTCTACGTCACCCTGACCATCCCGGCGGTGATCCTGGCGGAAAGCTTCCTGAGCTTCCTGGGGTTGGGCGTGCAGCCGCCGATGGCCTCGCTGGGCGGGCTCGTCGCCGACGGCGCCCAGCAGATGGAGCTGGCGCCCTGGCTGCTGATCTTTCCCTCGGCCGCCATGGTGGCGACCCTGCTGGGCTTCAATCTTCTGGGCGACGGCCTGCGCGACGCCCTCGATCCGAAGGGCGATTGAGGCGGCGCCTGGGCGAGTATCAAGAGGTGCGAGCCGTTACGCAGGTCCAGGCTGCATCCTTGGCGTCTGCACAACCGGCAGTTTCCGCCTTCGCCTAGGCCTCTGCGTCCACCGAGGAGGGCTCACACCGGGGCGCCGCATCTGTGACCAGAATGCGACAGGGGGACCCCCCGCGCGCCGGACCCAACCGTTTCCAAGTTGACGCCCCTTTAGTTGCAGCCGTAACACCAACGTAACCGGGCTCGACTGTGACCCTGGGATGGCACTTTTAGACAAGCCCAGGTCCGCGACCGCCATGCGCGCGCGGACCGCTGGAGGATCAAGCATCGTGAACAACAAGCATGTGCGGGAGCGCCTGATGGCGTCTTCCATGATGTGCGGAGCCGCGTTCCTCGCCCTTTCGGCGACGCAAGCGGCGGCCCAGACCCCGGCCCCCGCGGCCGGCGCGCAAGTCGAGGAGCTGGTGGTCACCGGCTCGCGCATCCCGCAGCCGAACCTCAACAGCATCAGCCCGATCCAGACCGTCGGCAGCCGCGAAGTGCAACTCGGCGGCCGTCCGGCGACGATCGACATCCTGAACCAGCTGCCCCAGGTCACCCAGAACGCGGCCGTCGACCTTGGCCCGACCTCCAACCCGCTGAGCGGTCCGGGCGGCGTGGCCACCGTCGACCTGCGCGGCCTTGGTCCGCAGCGCACCCTGGTGCTGGTCAACGGCCGTCGCCTGGGCGTGGGCGACCCGAACACCGGCAACCCGAACCCGGCGCCGGACATCAACCAGATCCCCTCGCAGCTGATCGACCGCATCGAAGTGCTGACCGGCGGCGCCTCGGCCACCTACGGCTCGGACGCCGTGGCCGGCGTCGTCAACTTCATCATGAAGAAGAACTTCGAAGGCGTGCAGATCGACTACCAGACCAGTGTCTATCAGCACAGCAACCACAACGACCTGGCCAAGAGCCTGCTGAGCAACGCGAGCCCGGACAAGGTTCCGGTGCCTGGCAAGGAGTGGGATGGCCGTTCCTACGACACCAGCATCATCTTCGGCGCCAACGCGCCGGACGCCAAGGGCAACGTCACCGGCTACTTCACCTACCACAAGCAAGATCCGGTGAACTTCAGCACCCGGGACTGGGCGGCTTGCCAGCTGGCGGTTTCCGGGGCGGGCGTCCCGTCCTGCACCGGCTCCAGCAACTCTAACTTCTTCGCCTCGTCCGACGGCGCCTTCGCGGGCACGCTCTCGGTGGTGGGCAACCAGTTCCTGCCGCGTTCGGGCACCCGCCAGACGAGCCCGCCGTTCGTGTTCAACTCGAACCCGTACGAGTACCTGATCCAGGACAGCACGCGCTACACCGCGGGCTTCTTCGCCAACTACCAGCTCAACTCGCACGCCGAGCTCTATTCCGAGTTCGGCTTCATGAACGACCGCACGAACGTGAACATCGCCCCCAGCGGCCTGTTCCGTGGCGGCGGGCCGAGCTCGACGGCGGGCTTCCTGATCAACTGCGGCAACCCGCTGCTCAGCGCCCAACAGAAGACGGCCCTGAACTGCTCGGCGGCGGACATCGCCAGCAACGCGACGCGCGACCTGCAGATCGGCCGCCGGAACATCGAGGGCGGTCCGCGTAACTCCTACTACGAACACACCAACTATCGGGTGGTGTTCGGCGCCCGGGGCGACATCGCCGGCCCCTGGAAGTACGACATCTACGGGTCGTACTATTACACGACCTTCAACACCGCGATTCAGAACTACCTGAGCCTCGCGCGTGTTCAGGACGCCCTGCTCGTCGGCGGGACCGCCGCCAACCCGGTCTGCCTCTCGGGCAACGCCGGCTGCGTTCCCTACAACATCTTCACCACCGGCGGGGTCAGCCAGGCCCAAGCCCAGTCGCTGCAGGAAATCGGCACCGCCACCGGCGCCTTCACCCAGCGGATCGTGGAGGCCAGCGTCACGGGCGATCTGGGCGAATATGGCCTGAAGTCCCCCTGGTCCAACGATGGCGTCGGGGTCGCGCTCGGCGTCACCCAGCGGCGCGATCACCTGCGCTTCCAGGCGGACGCGGCCGAAGAGAGCGGCGATCTGTCGGGCGGTTCAGGAGCCGCGGTGCCGGTGAACAACAGCCTGCGCGCGGCGGAAGTCTACGGCGAAGCCCGCGTCCCGCTGATGCAGGACCAGCCCTTCGTGAAGGACGCCCTGCTTGAGCTCGGCTACCGCTATTCGGACTACTCCACGGGCATCCAGGCCAAGACCTACAAGATCGGCTTCCAATATGCGCCGATCGACGACCTTCGCTTCCGCGGGTCGTACAACAAGGCCATCCGGGCCCCGAACATCCTCGAGCTCTACACGCCGTCATCGGCGACGAACACCAGCGTCGTCTCCGAAGACCCGTGCGCTCAGGGGGCGATCGAGCCCGCGACTCCGGCGCAGTGCGCGCACACCGGCGTCACCGCGGCGCAGTTCGGCAACATCCTGCAGTGCCCGGCTGGCCAATGCGCCATCCTGCAAGGCGGGAACACCCACCTGTCGCCTGAGACCGCGAAGACCTTCACGGTCGGCGCCCTGGTTCGGCCCCGGTTCCTGTCGGGCCTGACCTTCAGCGTGGACTACTTCCACATCAAGCAGACCAACGTGATCGGTCAGATCTCGATCGACACCACGCTGCAACGCTGCCTGACCACCGGCGACCAGCGCTTCTGCAGCCTGGTCGTGCGTAACCCGACCAACGGCATCCTGTTCAGCACGACGCCGGGCGTTCCGGGCTACATCGTCGGCACCAGCGTCAACGTCGGCGCCGGCACGCTCGCCGGCCTCGACTTCCAAGGCAGCTACCAACTGCCGATGGAAGCCATGGGCGTCGACAAGTGGGGTGGCGTGACGTTCGACTTCAACGGCACCTACACGATGAAGAACACGACGGTTCAGCTGCCTGGCGACCCGGCCTACGACTGCGCCGGACTGTTCGGGCCGACCTGTGGCAACACGGTGAACCCGAAGTGGCGCCATACGCTGCGCGTCAGCTGGACCACGCCCTGGACGGGTGTGACCCTGTCCGGCAACTGGCGCTTCATCGGCCACACCATCTATGAGAACGACTCGAGCGAGCCGATCATCGGTGGCAGCACGCCCAATCCGTACAACCACAAGGTTGGCGCGGTCAGCTACTTCGACCTCGCCGGCCTGTGGCGGGTGAACGACATGTTCAGCGTGCGCGGCGGCATCAACAACCTGTTCGACAAGGACCCGCCGCTGATGGCGTCGGCGATCGTCGGTACGGGCCTGCCGAACACCTATCCGACCTACGACCTGCTGGGGCGGAAGCTGTTCATTGGCGTGACGGCCAACTTCTGATCCGCACGCGTGCGGAAGAGGATCGGGCGGCGGAGCAATCCGCCGCCCTTTTCTTTGCCCTATTGGTCGCGGTGGACGCGGATGCCGGGCTGGCCCTCGATGCTCATCATGAAGCTGCCCATCATCGCCTTCTTGATGGTGACCTTGGAGCCAGGCTTGGGCCGGCGATTGAGGGTCTCGTCGGAGATCTGCCGCCAGACCGCGCCGTCGGCCAGGACGATGGTCCATTTGCCAAAGCCGTCGGGACTGGCGCTCTTCACCACCCCGTCAAGGCGGTCGATCTCCTCGTGACCGAGGCCCTTGGTGATGAAGTCGAGGGTGGGCAGGGTGAGGCCGAAGGCCTGGCGGTGCGCCTCGCGAGCCTGGGCCTTGTCGATGACCACGATGTCGCCGGTCTTCTCGGCGCTGGCCATGCGGCCGGCGGCGGCGTCGTAGCAGGCCAGGCGCTTGGCGTCGTCCGCCAGCCCCCGACAGTCCAGCACCGCCTGGAAGGCCGCGGCGTGGGGCGCCGGCTCGGCCGCCGCAGCGGCGCCTGCGATGAGCAAGGCCGCGACGGCGGCGCCGGCGAGATTGTAAGAAGAAGCCATGACGCGCGTCTCCATCCTGCGCCCGCCGCACTCTGCGCAGGCCGACCGGCCTTCGCCGTGGGAGGATAATGCCCGATGAAACCGCCGCCGTCCCTGTCGCGCAGACACGCCCTGGCCGGGTTGGCGGGCCTTGTCGGCGCCGGCGGCGCAAGGGCCCAGCCGGGGCCGGTCGCCGTGCCCGCGCCCGCCGAGCCGCCCATGCCGCCCGGCGACGCCGGCGCCCAGCTCGAGACCGCCTTCGACGCCGCCACACGGGTGTCGGTGCCGGTTTACATAGATGGCAAGGGACCCTTCCCATTCGTGGTCGACACCGGCGCCAACAGCTCGGTGATCGGGGTGGAGACCGCCCAGGCCTGCGGCCTGCCGGTGGTCGCCCATGCGCCGGTCCACGGGATCCTCTCGGCGCAGGCGGCGCCCTTGGTGCAGGTGCGCACCCTGCAGGTGGGCGATGTCCGCTCCCGCGACCTGCGCCTGCCCATCCTGCCGGAGAGCGCCCTTGGGGTCTCGGGGCTGCTGGGCGTGGACATGCTCAGGAACCGGCGGATGGTGCTGGACTTCGACGGCAAGAGCTTCGCGATCTCGACCTCGCAGCCGGGCACCTACATGTCGGCGGGCTCGAACAGCCGGCTGGACGCCCCGGACGCGCCGGTGACGGTGCCGGCCCGCATCCGCGCCGGCCAACTGATCATCATCGACGCCAGCGCATCAGACCGCGGGATCACCGCCTTCCTCGACTCCGGATCGCAGGTGACGGTGGCCAACGGCGCCCTGCGGGAGGTGGTGTTCGCGGCCCAGCCCAGGCTCGGGGCCGGGCTGATAAGCTCCAGCCTGATCAGCGCCACCGGGCAACGGGCGCCGGCGACCTTCGGCCCGTTGCCGGGCCTGCGCGTGGGCCGGCTGCTGATCGACGCCCCGCTGGTGGCCTTCTGCGACCTGCACATCTTCACGCTGTGGAAGCTGCAGCAGACGCCGTCCCTGCTCATCGGGGTCGACCTGCTCCGCCGCTTCAAGCGGATCGCCTTCGACTACGGCCGCAAGGAGCTGACCCTCTGGCCCAAGCGGACCCGAGGCTAGCGCAGCCGCTCGGGCGCCA
>Ga0075364_10001887_pt1 | contig 11638 bp, 11 predicted proteins | sample EndMetdeltDD1764_FD_71517 | JGI IMG/M metagenome (GOLD analysis project Ga0075364, IMG submission 71517) | Populus endosphere microbial communities from Tennessee, USA - Endosphere MetaG P. deltoides DD176-4 | ecosystem: Host-associated > Plants > Roots > Endosphere | place: USA: Tennessee... | reverse complement strand
CACCTGGGCGGCCCCGGCGCCCGAACGGGTGTGACGCATCGCGGCGGCCGGGTCGGTTGGCGCTTGGCTGTCACTTGCACTATGAACCCTCGCGGGGCGGCTGCTGGGGGCCCGCCGCCTTCACGGGTCGCTTTCGGACCAGCCCCCGACGAACTTCAGGAGACGAGATGATCGGCGACGACCTGCTGGACCTGCGCGGCCAGATTGCTTTCGTGACCGGCGCCGGCCAAGGGGCCGGACGCGGGATCGCCCTCACCCTGGCCAAGCACAACGCCGGCGGCGTGGCGGTCAACGACTACGTGCCCGAGCGCGCGGCCGCGGTGGTCGCCGAGATCGAGGCCATGGGCGTGCCGGCGATGGCGGTGCCCTTCGACGTGGGCGACCTGCCGGCCGTGAAGGCGGCGGTGGACGCGGTGGCCGAGAAGCTCGGGCCGGTGACCCTGCTGGTGAACAACGCCGGCAACTTCGGCCCGCACATGCAGCTTGGCCTGCAGCCGATGTTCTGGGAGACCGATCCCAGCGAGTGGGAGCACTTCTTCCGCACCAACCTCACCGGCGTGATGAACTGCTGCCACGCCGCCATCCCGGGCATGGTCCAGGCGGGCAAGGGGCGGATCGTCACCATCGTCTCCGACGCCGGCCGCGTCGGCGAGCCCAGGCTGGCGGTCTATTCGGCGGCCAAGGCCGGCGCGGCGGGCTTCGTGCGCGCCATCGCCAAGGAGCTGGGCCGCCACGGCATCACCTCCAACGCCATCGCGCTCTCGACCCTGGCTCCGCCGATGTCGGACGAGGAATTCAAGGCGTTCCACCAGACCGACCGGGCCAAGAAGCACCTCACCAACTACGTCATCCGCCGCTACGGCAAGCCGGACGACGTGGCCGGCATGACCCTGTTCCTGTGCTCGGACGCGGCGTCCTGGATCACCGGCCAGACCTATCCGGTCGACGGCGGCTACAGCTTCGCGCAGTAGCGCGAGGCCGGTCCGCGACGCGAAAGGGAGACAAGGCGTGACGCTCAAGCCGCTGTCCGGCATCCGTGTGCTGGATTTCACCGCCATGCCGCCCGGCGGCGTCTGCACGGTCCTGCTGGCCGACCTGGGCGCGGAGATCATTCGCGTCGAGGCCCCGGCCCAGAAGGGCTCGCGCAGCCTGGTCATCGGCCAGGTGGCGCCGGCCAGGGGCAAGCGCTCCATCACCCTGGACCTGCGCAACCCGCAGGCGGCCGAGGTGCTCAAGCGCCTGGCGACCAGCGTCGACGTGGTGGTCGAGAACCTCAAGCCCGGCGCCATGGAGGCTCGCGGCTTCGGCTACAGCCACGCGCGCGCGGCCAACCCGCGGATCGTCTGGTGCGCCATCACCGGCTTTGGCCAGGACGGCCCCTACGCCGAGCACTCCGGCCACGACCTGTCCTACCTGGCCCATTCGGGCCTGCTGGGCGCGCTCTCGGTCGACCAGCCCTTCCATCCGGCGGGCCAGATCTCCACCCCTGTGGCGGGCATGAGCGCGGTGATCGGCATCCAGGCGGCGCTGCTGCAGCGGGAGAAGTCCGGCCAGGGCGCCTTCCTCGACATCAGCCTCTCGGAAGCCGCCGGCTACCTCATGACCGTGGGCATCAACCCGCTGTCCGACAGTCCCTACATGATCACCGCCGCGCCCGACCGGCGGCTCTATCCCTGCGCCGACGGCCGCTTCCTGGCGGTGACCAGCGCCGAGCCGCGCACCTGGGGCGCGCTCTGCGACGGCCTGGGCGTGCCCGAGCTCAAGCCCACCCTGCACAAGGCCGACCAGGCGCAGGCGGTGACCGCCAAGCTCTCCGAGGTCCTCCGCACCCGTCCGGCGGCCGAGTGGGTGGCGCTGCTGGCGCCCATGGGCGCGGCGGTGACGGTGATGAACCACGCCGCCCAGGTTCGCGAGGACCCGCACGTCCGCGCCCGCGGCTCGGTGGCCGACGTGGACGGCGTCCCCGTGCCCGCCAATCCGATCCGCCTGACCAGCCCGGACGGCGAGAAGACCGGCACCGCCACCGAGGCGCCGCACATGGTCGGCCAGGACACCGAGGAGGTCCTGCGCGCCGCGGGCTTCTCCGAGGCCGAGGTCAAGGCGCTGGGCGAAGCAGGCGTCGTCTGACCTAGGGTCAAACCCCCATCATTCGAACGTCATGGCCGGGCTTGTCCCGGCCACCCATGCGCACCGGATGGCGCCAGCTTGCGGCTGCGAGGCCGCGACTTCTCTCTGAACATCAGTGTCCATGGGTCGCCGGGACGAGCCCGGCGATGACGATCTGAGAGGGGTGAAGGCCGAAGAAGCGTGATTGAGGCGGCGACCTAGAGCGGCCCTTCCCGCAGGCGCGCCTCCGGCGCCAGGCGCATCCACGCCGCCTCCAGCGCCTGGCGGAAGACCTCGTAGGACCAGGCCTTTGCGGTGGCGAAGCCCGCCTCCAGGCGAGCCTGCAGCGCCGGCCCGCCGCCTTGCGCCAGGTCGGCGGCGGCGGCCATGGCGTCGGCCGCGGCCCAGCAGTCATCCTCCTCGACCCAGAAGCCGTTCTCGGCCGTGGCGTAGTCGCGTCCGCCCAGCCCGGTGAAGCCGGCCACCAGGCAGCCGCTGGCCATGGCTTCGAGCGGCGTCATGCCCACCGACTCCAGGCGGCTTAGGCTCAGGAACAGGCTCGAGCCCGCCATGGCCTCGGCGATCTGGCGCTCGCTGGCGCCCTCCGCGGCGGTCCATCGGATATGCGCGTGCCGCGGGTGCAGCCGACGGAACAGATTGCGGATGGCCAGCCCCTCCAGCGGCCGCTTGCGCGGCGCATAGAGCACCCCCTCGCTCTTCGCACCGGGCTTGAAGCGCCGCTCGTCGGCGAAGGCCGGGACCAGCTCGATGGTGGCCTTGGGAAACAGGCTGCGGATGGCCGCGCGGGGCGTTGGGCCGACCGTCAGGAAGGCGGCGGCGGGCTCCGCCGGCAGCACCTCCAGGGCGCGGGCGGCGAGGGTGAACTGGTTCTGCACGAAGACCACCTGGCGGAATGGCGCACGGGAGAGGTCGGTCAGGGCCGTCCGCGCATCGTCCGGCACGACCAGCACATCGCCGTCGCGGAACCGCTCGCCCGCCTCCACCGGCGCATCGCTCTCCAGCCAGGTGGGGCTCGCCGCGTCCGGCCGCCGCCAGACCACCGCCTCGAAGCCAAGGTCGCGCAGCGTCTCCACGTGGCGCAGGATCATCTTCTGGCCGCCGGCCACCCCGCCGGTGGGGAACGAGAGGTAGACGATACGTCCCATCCTTGCTGGATGCCGCGTCCCGACGCGGCGGGCAAGCCGCGCAGGGGTGACGACCGATCCGCCGGCCGCTAGAGGCTGGGCGCATGTTCGAATCCCCGTCCGCCCCCGCCTGGATCGCGCCCCTGCTCGACCAGGCGGACGCCGCCGAGGCGCGCGGCAATCCCGCGCTCGCCCTGGCGATCCTGCAGCGGGCCGCCGCCACCCGCGCGCCTGGCCTGCAGAGCCGCCTGGGCCTGGCGCTGGCGCGCGCCGGGCGGTTGCCGGAGGCCGCCCGCGCCCTGCGCGGCGCGCTCATGGTGGCGGCGGACGACGCGCAGATCCGCTACGCCCTGGGCCTGTGCCTGGTCGCGGGCGGACGGTATCGCGAAGGCGCGCGGCTGCTGGACGCGCGCTTCGAACTCCCAGGCCTGGGCGCCCGCAAGCCGGCGGGCTTCCCCTTTCCCGAGTGGCGGGGCGAGGCGCTCGCGGGCAAGCGTCTGGCGGTGTTTCCCGAACTCTCGCTGGCCGACCAGGTGCTGGCCGCCCGCTTCATCCCGGGCCTTCAGGCCGGGGGTGTCGAGGTGCTCTTGTTCGCGCCCCCCGAGCTCACCCGCCTTTACGCGACGAGCTTTCCCGCCGCGACGGTGGTCCCCGCGGCCGGCGCCGTGGAGTTCGACGAACCGCACGCCTGGACCACGATCGGCGCCCTGATCGCCCTGGCCGCCGACAGCGGACCGCCCCCGCCCTGCCTCGCCGCCCCCTCGGGCGGACCGGGCGCGCGCGTCGCGCTGGCGGTCGCCGGACTGCCCGACCAGGCGGCGCAGCGTCTGAGGGACGAATTGCCGGGTGAGCGCATCGAGCCTGTGATGGACGGCGACCTCGCCGAGGCCGCCGCCGCCTTCTCCGGCGCCGAACTGGTGGTCTGCCTCGACGGCCCCGCCGCCCAGCTCGCCAGCGGACTTGGCCTGCGAACCCTGGTTCTGGCCCCCGCGCGCGATCCCCACTGGAGCTTCGCCATGGGACCGCAAGCGCCGCTCTGGCACCCGACCTGCGAAGTCTTCCGCGCCGATCCGCGCGGCGAGTGGAGCTCCGCCATCGAGCGCCTGGTCACGCAGGCGCGCGCACGCCTGGGCGCCTGAGCCGCCGGCGCCCATTTGGCCCCTCGAAGCGGTTGCGCCGGTCGGCTCTTCCGCTAGCTTGGCCGCCCACCGCCAAAGGAGCCCCGACCATGCGCCGTTCGCTTGCGACCGCCCTCGCCCTCAGCCTCGCGGCCCTCGTCGCCGGGTGCGGCAAGTCGGGGAGCGGAAACGGAAGCGCAAGCCAGGGCGCCCCTGAGGCGCCCGCCGCAGCGGCCCCCACCGAAGCTCAGATGAAGGCCAGCCTCGCGAGCCTCCCCGCGCCCTACAACACCGCCGACCTCGCCAACGGGGAGGCCAAGTTCGCCATGTGCGCGGCCTGCCACTCCATCGCCCCGGACGGGCCGAACATGACCGGCCCGCACCTGCACGGCGTCGTCGGCCGCAAGGCCGGATCGGTCGCCGACTACAACTATTCCGATGCGGTGAAGAACGCCGGCTTCACCTGGGATGCGGCGCGCCTGGACACCTGGCTGGCTGATCCACGCACCGACCTGCCCGGGACGAAGATGACCTTCATCGGCTTGAAGGATCCCAAGGACCGGGCCGACGTGATCGCCTACCTGATGGTGAACAGCAAATAACTCTACTGAGAGACGCGGACGCCGAAACAGCAACCTTGACGAGTGTTTCCGGGCGGCGCATGCTGCCTCCGTCGAGACCCTGCATCTGTCGTCGACACCCCCTGCGGCGGACCCCAAGCTGCAGCAGGGGCGCTGGGCAGCACCCTCCGGTCAGTCCGGCGTGGTTTTGAGAAGCTGGCCTTCCCGCTCCCCCCTGGGAAGGCCAGCCTTTTTCAGCTTCGCACCCTGGCCACCGCGTCCAGCCACCGGGCGTAGAGCCCTTCCCGCATCCGGTGATCCATCCCCGGCGCGTGCTGTTCCGCCTCCGGCCGCGCGCGGGCGGCCTCGGTCATGTCGGCGAAGAGGCCCGCGCCCAGTCCTGCGAACAAGGCCGCGCCCAGCGCCGTCGTCTCCCGGTAGAGGGCCCGCGCCACGCCGACGCCCGACAGGTCCGCCAGCCGCTGGCCGAACCAGGCGCTCTTCGACATCCCCCCGTCGATCCTCAGCTCCACCCCGCCGTGGAAGCTGGCGGGCGCATCGGCCCGCATGGCCTCGATCAGGTCGCGGGTCTGCAGGGCGCAGGCGTCGAAACAGGCGTCGGCGATCTCCGCCAGGCCGGAATCGCGGGTCAGGCCCAGCACTGCGCCCCGGGCGTCGGGATCCCACCAGGGCGCCCCAAGCCCGGTGAAGGCCGGCACCAGCGTCACCCCGTGGTCCGGCCGCGCGCTCCGGGCCAGTTGCTCGACCGCCTCGGGGCCGCCGGCGACCCCCATCGGGCCCCGCATCCATTCGATCGCCGCCCCGGCGATGAAGATCGCCCCTTCCAGGGCGTAGGTGGTTCGCCCGGCCACCCGGGCGGCCACCGTGGTCAGCAGGCGCGCGCTCGAGCGGGGCGCCGCCTCGCCAGTGTTGAGCAGCAGGAAGCAGCCGGTGCCGTAGGTGGCCTTCATCTCGCCCGGGCGCACGCAGCCCTGCCCCATCAGCGCGGCCTGCTGGTCGCCGGCCAGGCCGCGGATCGGAACGGCTCGCCCCAGGAGCTGCGGCTCGGTCTCGCCGTAGTCGGCCGCGCAGTCGAGCACCTGCGGCAGGATCGCTGGCGGGACGTCCAGCATCTGCGCCATCTCCGCCGACCACGCTCCAGCCCGGATGTCGTAGAGCAGGGTGCGGGAGGCGTTGGTGGCGTCGGTGGCGTGGACCCGGCCCCCGGTCAGGCGCCAGATCAGCCAGGTGTCGATGGTGCCGGCCAAGAGCTCGCCCGCCGCCGCCCGGGCCCGCGCGCCGTCCACATGGTCGAGGATCCAGGCCAGCTTGGCGCCGGAGAAATAGGGATCGAGCAGCAGGCCGGTGATGTCGGTGACGCGGTCCTCATGACCGGCGGCGCGCAGGCGCTCGCAGGCCTGGGCCGTGCGGCGGTCCTGCCAGACGATGGCCGGGTGGATCGGCCTCCCGCTCGCTCGCTCCCAGACCACCACCGTCTCGCGCTGGTTGGTCACCCCGAGCGCCGCCACCTCCGACATCTGCCGCCCGGCGCCGGCCACCGCCTCGCGCATCACCTCCACCGAGGCGGCGAAAATCTCCTCCGCGTCGTGCTCCACCCAGCCGTCGCGCGGATAGGATTGCCGGATCGGCCGGCCCGCCTCGGCCAGCGCCTTGCCGCGGGCGTCGAAGAGGATGGCTCTGGTGCTCGTGGTGCCCTCGTCCAGCGCCAGGATCAGCGGCTCGCCCATCGTCCCTCCCCTACCTCGCCGGCGCCGTTTACGACGAACGCGGCTTAAGCATGTTTTCATCGCACCCTGAGAGAGTGCGGTCTCGTTCGCGCTGACATCAAGCGATACGGAGCCCCCGGTTGTCCCCGACAGAAAGTCGAGACCGCCTGATCGACCTCGCCCGCAGCCGCAAGCCCGCGGACCGCGATCGCTTGCTGTTGGCCTTGGCGGACCTGTGCGAGGCCGGTGGCGACGCCGCCACCCGCGAGACGGCGCAGCAGCTGCTGTCGTCAATCTTCATGAGCCTGGTGGTCGAGGCCGAGCGCGACATGCGCCGGCGCCTCGCCGAGAAGTTGGCCAACGCCGAATGGGCGCCGCCCGCCCTCGTCAATGTCCTGGCGCTGGATGAGATCGAGGTCGCCCGGCCGATCATCGCCGCCAGCCCGGTGCTGCAGAACGACGACCTCGTGCGCCTGCTGGTGGAGGCCACCATCGAGCACCAGATCGAGGTCGCCAAGCGTCCCAATCTCGGCGCCGTGGTGGTGGCCGAGATTCTGCGCCAGTCCGAGCCGGCGGTGCTAACCGCCCTGGCTAACAACACCACCGCCGAGCTGGGCGAGGCCGAACTTCACGCCCTGGTGGTCGAGGCGCGCCGGATCTCCGCCCTGCGCGCGCCGCTCGCCAAGCACCCCAAGCTCACCAGCGACCTGGCCCTGCAGCTCTACGTCTGGCTGGGCCAGGCCATGCGCCATGCGCTCAGCGAGCGCTTCCACCTTGACGACGGGGCGTTGGAGAAGGCCCTGGCCGAGACGGTGCGCGAGGCCCACGGCGGCGTCCGCGCCACCGACGATGGCCTGGTCGTGGTCGCCCGCGAGGGCGAGCGCGAGGAGATGGAGCGGCGGCTGATCGACAAGCTGCACGCCGCCGGCCAGCTTCGCGCCGGCTATCTTGTCCGGGCCCTGCGCGAAGGCCGCCTGACCCTGTTCGCCGCCGCCCTCTCCAAGCTCGGCGACTTCCCGCCCGACCAGATCCGCCAGGCCATGGACGGCCCGCGTCCTGACCTGCTGCAGCTCGCCTGCGGCGCGGTGGGGATCGACCGCAGCGCCTTCCCGACCATCCTGCACATGGTCCGCGCGCTCAACGCCGGCCGGCCTGGCCAGCCCACGGGGCGCCTGCCCACCCCCAACGCCGCCGCGAGGGCGCGGGTCGCCGCCGGCGCCTGAGCGGGCTATGCTCCGGCGTGGTCACCGATGACGCCGTAAATCCCGCCAAAGTCTCCAGGGGCCTGCGGGCCGTGCCGCGGGGCGTCTGGGCCATCGGCTTCGTGTCCATGTTCATGGATATCTCCTCGGAGATGATCCACAGCCTGCTGCCGGTCTTCCTGGTCGGCACGCTGGGCGCCAGCATGATGGCGGTGGGGGTGATCGAGGGCGTGGCCGAGGCGACCGCCTCGATCACCAAGCTGTTCTCCGGCTGGATCAGCGACCGGCTCGGGCGGCGCAAGCTGCTGGCGGTCCTGGGCTACGGTCTGGGCGCGCTCTCCAAGCCGGTCTTTCCCCTCGCCGCCAGCCCGCTCCAGGTGCTGGCGGCCCGCTTCGCCGACCGCATCGGCAAGGGCGTGCGCGGCGCGCCCCGCGACGCCCTGGTCGCGGACATCACCGAGCCCGGCGCACGCGGCGCGGCCTTTGGCCTGCGGCAGGCTCTGGACACCGTCGGCGCCTTCCTGGGACCGCTCGTGGCGATCGCCCTGATGTCGCTTCTGGCCGGCGACATCCGCGCCGTCTTCGCCTGGGCGGTCATCCCCGCCGCCATCGCCGTGCTGTTGATGATCTTCGGCGTGAAGGAGCCGCAGCGGCCGCACGCGCCGGCCCGCGCGCGGGTTCCGATCCGGTGGACCGAGGTGCGCGACATGGGACGGCCGTACTGGTCGGTGGTCGCCATCGGCGTGGTCTTCACCCTGGCGCGCTTCAGCGAAGCCTTCCTGGTCCTGCGGGCGCAGGGGGCCGGCCTTCGCCCCGCCCTCATCCCCCTGGTGCTGATCGTCATGAACCTGGTCTATGCGGCGGTGGCGGCGCCGGCGGGATCGCTCTCAGACCGGATGAATCGCCGGCTGCTGCTGGCGATCGGCCTGCTCCTGCTGATCCTGGCGGACCTGGCCCTCGCCTTCCTGTCCTCCATCGGCGGCGTGCTCTTTGGAGTCGCCTTGTGGGGCGCCCACATGGGCGTGACCCAGGGCCTGCTGTCCGCCCTCGTCGCCGACGCTGCGCCGGGCCGCCTGCGCGGAACCGCCTTTGGCCTGTTCAACCTGGCCACGGGGCTCACCCTGCTGGTCGCCAGCGCTCTGGCGGGGGTCCTGTGGTCGCGCCTGGGAGCGCCCGCGACCTTCCTCGCCGGCGTCGTCTTCTGCGTCGTCGCCCTCGCCGGCCTCCTCCTCCTTCGACCGCGCCGGGCGGCCTAGGCCCGCCCGCCCGGCGGGCGCCGGCGCCACCCCACAACCTTGACTATGGCCCCCGCAGGCGGACGATGAGGGCTGTTCCGGGGGAAGCGTCAGTTCACCATCGCGGCTCTGAGGGCCGCTCTGTCTTTGCCATTGCACTGCAGGAGTGGACGATGAGGAAGACTTCGATCCGGGCGTCCTGCGCCCTCGCCCTGTTGCTGACCCTCACCAGCGTCGCCGTCGCCGACCAGGACCGCTACGCCGTGAAGGTCCCCGGCGGCCTGTCGTTCGGGGCGTTCAAGGGCTACGCGAGCTGGGAGGCGGTCGCCGTCAGCCAGGTTGACGACGGGCTCAAGCTGATCGCCGCCAACCCGGTCATGATGAGCGCCTACAAGAAGGGCCTGCCCGCCCGCGGCAAGGTCTTTCCAGAGGGCTCCAAGATCGTGAAGATCGAGTGGGCGCCGCAGAAGAACAAGGTCTCGCCCTACCCCGTTACCGTGCCGGGCCCTGATGTCGGTCTCCTTCATCGAGAAGGATTCCAAGCGCTTCCCAAAGACGGGCGGCTGGGCCTACGCGCAGTTTCTCTATGACCCCGCCTCGCGGACCTTCAAGCCGAACGGGACCGGAGCGGCCTGCGGCCACGCCTGCCACACCCTTGTCGCGGCCCAGGACTACATCTTCACCGCCTACCCCAGTCGCTGATCGCGGGCGGCAAAAGGCGATTTTCAAGCAGCTCGGCTTTGACAAGCGCGCCGGCTTGCCCGCTTCTGAGCCGTCGATGTTCCAGCCCGAACCCTTCGTCACCCGCGTCGCCTTTGTCGCCAGCGAACGACCCGAAGCCCAGGAAGCCCGCGAGCGGCTGGCCACCCGCTATGGCGAGGCCACGCTCGAGCAGGCCCAGGTCATCGTCGCCCTGGGCGGCGATGGCTTCATGCTCGAGACGCTCCACTGCCAGATCGAGACCCGCAAGCCGATCTACGGGATGAACTGGGGCACCCTCGGCTTCCTGATGAACGAGTACAGCGAGGACGGCCTGCTGGAGCGGATCAACGGGGCCGAGCGCGCCGTCGTGCATCCCTTGCGGATGGTCGCCGCCGACCAGCACGGCCAGGTGCACCGGGGCCTGGCCTTCAACGAGGTCTCGCTGCTGCGCCAGACGCGGCAGACGGCCAAGCTTCGCATCTCCATCGACGGCAAGGTGAGGCTCGGCGAGCTGTTCTGCGACGGCGCCCTGGTCTCCACCCCCGCCGGCTCCACGGCCTACAACCTCTCCGCCCACGGCCCGATCGTGCCGCTCGACGCCAAGGTGCTGGCGCTCACCCCCATCAGCGCCTTTCGCCCGCGCCGCTGGCGGGGCGCGCTGCTGCACCACTCCGCCAAGGTGAAGTTCGAGATCCTGGAGGCGGAGAAGCGGCCGGTGAGCGCGGTGGCGGACAACCTTGAAGTGCGCGACGTGGTGGAGGTCCATGTCTCGGAGGACCGCCAGATCGGCCTTCCCATGCTGTTCGACGCCGGACGAAGCCTCGAAGAGCGCGTTTTGGCGGAACAGTTCTCCAGCTAATTCCGCCGCTTGCACGCCAAACGTGTTGTTAACGGCTCGCCTTTACCCTGCCTGGAGAGTGCAGGAGGCCTCTTTCGTGAGTGAGCAGAACAGCGGTCAGATGATCCAGGTTCCGAACACGCTTCGGCTCAAGGTCGGGGCGGGCAAGCTTGGCGCGCTCGATCCGGCGGCGATCGCCAAGGCCGAGGCCGCCCTGAAGAACCTCTCCGGCAATTTTTCCCAGTGGCTGAACGACGAGATCGCCAAGATCGAGGCCGCGCGCCTGGCGCTGCGCACCGAGGGCGTCTCCCCGGCCACCATGGAAGCCCTCTATCTTCGCGCCCACGACCTCAAGGGTCTGGGGACGACCTACGGCTATCCGCTGATCACCCGCATCGCCGCCTCGCTCTGCGTGCTGACCGACGACGCCGAGAAGCGCGCCAAGGCTCCGACCCCGCTGGTCGACGCCCACATCGACGCGATCAAGGCCGCCGTCGCCCAGGAGATCAAGAGCGACGACCACCCGGTCGGCCGCGAACTCGCCCAGGCCCTCGAAGCCCAGGTCGCCGCCTGCGTCTGAGGCTGACGGCGCACGCGCCCCAGCCCTTCCGGTCCCGCCGCGGGCGACCGTCAGCCCGGCATGATCTATTTGCATGAAGGCATGCCTCCTGCGCCTTGGCGGCCAGCGGCGCACGGCGGGAGGCTGAAGGCGAGACTGGGGAAGCCCATCATGCTTGTGAAGCGGTTGCCGGGTCGTTTCGGGGTTGCGGTCGAAGGTGTCGACCTTCGGGCGGCTGAGGCGCTGTTCTCAGAGCTCACGCGGCTGCTTTACGAACACCATGTCCTGCTCATCCGCCGCCAGGTGCTGAGCCGCAAGGAATTCGCCGCCTTCGCGCGGATGTGGGGGACCCCGCAGGTGCGCTACGGCTCGGCCTCCTACCACCACGCCCTGGACGCCGACGAAACGCCCGACGTCATCCAGCTCAGCAACGCGCCCGAGACCCC
>Ga0075364_10001884_pt1 | contig 11654 bp, 10 predicted proteins | sample EndMetdeltDD1764_FD_71517 | JGI IMG/M metagenome (GOLD analysis project Ga0075364, IMG submission 71517) | Populus endosphere microbial communities from Tennessee, USA - Endosphere MetaG P. deltoides DD176-4 | ecosystem: Host-associated > Plants > Roots > Endosphere | place: USA: Tennessee... | reverse complement strand
GCCGTATCCGGCCAGCGATCAAGATGTGCGCGCTGCGATTGCTGTGCTGCGGGCCAACAACATGTTCTGGCTGCTCGGCCGGGACGACGATGCTGGGGCGATACTCACCGCCGCCCTCGCTGGGGTCAGCGACGAAGCTGCCCGTCGTGTCCTGCTCGAAACGGCCGCCGAGCTCGACGCCTGCTCCGAGCACGAGACTGCGGCGGCCGGCAATGCCCCCGTGCGTCTGCGCGCCCTCGATCTCGTCGAGAAAGGCCGGTTCGCTGACGCGTTGGCGTGCCTGCGGTCGTCTCCGGGCGATGAAGTCGCGATGATGGCACTCGAAGCGTTCGTGCTGGTGGAGGGCGGTTGGGTGGCGAACGGGCGAGCCCTTGCCGAGCGAGCCGTGCACCGCTCGCACGGCGCGCGGATCGCCGGCGAGGGTTGGGCCCACTTCGCGATCGGAACGGCTCTCATCGCCGACGGCGACGGTGCCGCTGCGCTGGAATCGTTCCGTCACGCCGGCCGCCTCTTCGATCGCCACAGCGATCCGCTGCCACTCTCTCTCTGCACCTCGCGCGCGGTGTTCAGCTTGATGCTGCTCGGTGACATCGACGAGGCGCGGCGGTTCCTCGGCCGAGTGCCGCCGCATGCCCGTCAGCGGATCTTTGCCGATCAGCTCGACCGCGCGGACGCGGCCGTGGCGGTCGCCGAGGGCAACGCCGTTCACGCGGCCGCACAGTTGCGCAACCGGATCGAGATCGCCCGTCGGCGAGGCCTTTTCGGCATCGAGCAGACGTGCCTGCACGATCTGGTTCGACTCGAGGTGGCCGACAGTCGCGAGCGGGACAGGGTCGTGGCGCTCGCCGCGCAATTGGCGACGCCACTGGCCGCACTCCGCGCGCGTCACGCGGCGAGCGGTTCCGACGGGATCAAGTTGGCCGAGACCGCGAACGAGGCCGAGCGCGACGGGTTCGCGGTGTGGGCGTGCGAACTTGCGTCGGCGGCCGCCGTGCGGCTCGCGGCATCCGGCAATGTGCGGGCCGGCGCCGCCGAGCAACGGCGGGTCGCACGGCTCCGTGCGGGCTTCCCGCGGGCGTTGCTGATGACTGCGAGTGGTTCGATTCCCGAGACCGGGATCGAGCTGCGTCCCGGCGAGCGCCAGGTTGCAATCCTGGCAGCCGAGGGGCTGTCCGATCGAGAGATCGCCGAACGCCTCGTGCTCTCGATTCGAACCGTCGGCAACTACCTCCTGCGGGTGTACCGGCGGCTCGGCATCAGCGGAAGGGACGAGCTCGCTGCGGCTCTCGCCGAAGCCGAGTAGGCGCCGTGTTCGCGGTCAGGGTTCGCGGTCAGGGTTCGAGCACGACCTTGATCGACCCGGATGCGCGATCGCGCGCGACCGCAAAGGCTTCGGCCACCGCGTCGAGCGGAAAGCGGTGGGTGATCAGGGTCGCCGCGATCTCGGGGCGTGCGGCCAGCAGTCGCGCCGCAACGTCGAAGTCGCGTGACGTCGCATCGTTGCCGTACATCATCGACGGGATCAGGCGAACCTCTTTCATGCACAGCTCGATCGCGGGAAGGGGAACGACGCCGTCCCAATACGTGCCGGCGAGCACGACCCTGCCGCCCGGACGTACCATCCGGATCGATTGCGCCAGGGACGCCTCAGTGCCGGCCGCGTCGACGACGACGTCCCATGTCGTCCGGGTCGGCTGGCCGGCATGCCCGCCGAGTCGCTCTGCCGCCTCGCGTTGATGGTCGTGCCGAGCGATGACGTCGATGCTCTCGGCTCCGGCCGCCTGCAGGGCGGCCAGCGCGCACAGGCCAATGGTGCCGCCACCGATGATCGCCGCGCCGGCACCGCTCATGTCCCCGGCAAGACGCACCGCGTGAACGGCGACCGCGATCGGTTCGACGAGCGCGGAAGCTGTCGGTCCCAGGCCGCTCGGCATCAGCACGATCGATGACTCCGGGACGAGGCACCAGTCGGCCATCCCGCCGTCGCGGTCGAGCCCGAACGTCTGCAGCCCGTGCTGGCAGTGGTACGGACGACCATCGAGGCAGTCGGTGCACGCGCGGCACGGCGAGTACGGCTCGACCGCGACCAGTCGCCCGTCGGGCAACGTCCCGGCGAACTCGTGCCCGAGGGTTGCCGCCAGCGGCATCAGATCGACCATGTGCAGATCCGACCCGCACACGCCGGCCGCAGCGACCTTCACGCGCACGCCGTCGCCGACCGGCTCGGGCAGATCAACACAGACCACTTGGCTCTCGACACATCGAACGGCTCGCATCACTGCATCGTGTCAGAACCCGCGACCCCGAGGGTTGCTGAGCTGTCAGTGTTCGGCGGCGGCGACGGGAGAGAGGCGAAAGCCGGTGCCGTGCGGCTCGACGATGCCGCCGCCCGGTCCGCCGATCAGCGTGGTGAGCAGGATGCCGCGCCGTTCGGCAAGTTCGCCGAGAATGATGCGCCGACTCGCGGATGCGGCGGCATGATCCGTGTCGCCGAGATCGGCGTCCGGTTGATCGACCTGAGCGAGGGACAGCACCAGATGCCCCGGGTAGATCGCGAGCTGGTCGTTCTGTTCGATCCTCACCGCGACGTGCCCGTAGTTGTGACCAGCAGCGTCGGTCAGGCTGACACCCTGCGCAACCTCGAACGGTGGTCCGACGGCGTCGATGACCCCGGCCTCGACGAGCGGTCCGAGGCTTTCGCTGCCGTTGATCGGTACACCGCGTTCGACAGCAGCGAGCTCGTCGGCCGGAAACAGGTAGCGCGCGTTGGGGAACGTCGGCTCCCAGTCGTCGCCGCTGGGCCGCGTGTTCCAGCCGATGCCGTCGATGTGTGTGTTGACCACGAAGTCGACGTCTGACGCGGCGACGCCCAGAGGTGCCAGCTCCGCGAGCAGGCCGCCGATCACGTCCGTGGCGTTCGGCCGCGAGCGAGGAGAGTCGTCGACGATCCAGGGGTCGACGACCACGGTCGCCGCTCCGGTGCGGACGACGAGCGCGCTGAAGGCGATCGGCGAGTCTCCCGTGGAGGGCGTGAATGCCGGCACGGACCACGCCGGCATCGGGCTCGATGCCGGCAGGACGAAGTTGGAGGCGTCGATTCGGGTGATCTGAATGCCGCCGATCGACCAGTGCCTCACGGCCGCGACAGTACTGACAGAACGTGTCGTCCCGGTCATGGATAACCGCGCCATCGACATCAGGGTCGGTCGGCCGACCACGTCAGCCGACTCGCACGATGCGGACATCGCCGGAGACGGCGCGCAACCGAAGACGCACCGCGCGCCGCTCCGTCGTCTGCTCGGAGGGCTTGGAGGCAGCCGAGGGGAGCGACACCTTGCCGCTCATCGTGGCGATGTCGGGGTCGACGCGGATGCCGGTCGGAAGCCCGAGAACGATGTCGCCCGACACGGTCTTGACGTTGATGTCCGAGCCGTCGCACCGACCGATGCGCACATCGCCGGAGGAGGTGCCGATCGCCAGGCCGGCGCCGACGACGTCGGCAACGAGGTCGCCGGAGGCGAGTTGGGCCGTCAGTCGACCCGTCACGGTCGTCACGGTCACGTCGCCGGACGCGCTGTTGAAGTCGGCGTCACCGGTCACCGATCGGACCCGCACGTCGCCGGAGGCCGTCGACACGTCCAGTCGCTCGACGTCGTCGAGTTGCACGTCGCCCGACGCCGTGCGGCAGCGCGTCTCGCCGACCGGCCCGCGAGCGACGACATCCATCGAACTGGCCTTGATGGTGAGCGGGGTCCGCGCTGGCACTTCCACGAGCAATCGAATCGAGCGGTTTCGGGAGAGCCAGCGCGGGCTCTCGCGGATCGACACGGTGTCGCCGATCTGGGTGATCTCGAGCTCGTCCGCATTCGAGCCGTCGACCGCGACACGGATCTCGTTGCCGGCGGCGGCGTTGACCTCGAGTTGGCCGGCAGCAACGGACACGTCGAGGTGCGCTCGATCACCGACCACGAAGTGCTCGTCGCGTCTCATCGCCTGCAGCTTCACAGATCGAAGGTCTGGTTGTAGCTCTTCTCGACCCGGCGCGAGCCGCGGGCGCGCTTGCCAAGGGCCTCGACGACCCACGCGTTCACCGATTCGCCCGTCATGCCGGCCGCGTCCTCGATCAGGTCCTTGAGCGACGGGGGCAGCCGCAAGGTGATCCGGGCATCGAAGTCCTCGTCGGTCGACCGACTCGACGTTGCCGACTTGCCCTCATTGATCCGAAGGGTCGGGTCGCCGTCGGCGAGGACGATGTCGACGGTGTGCTCGGGCAGTTGCGCCCGCACTTCGCCGGCCGCCTGCTCGGCGAGGTCGAGCGCGGCGACGCGCAGGGCGGGGCCGAGCGATTCGATCAGCTGGCTGACGGCGGCCTCGATGGTCGGATCGGTCGAGGAGATGCCGCTGTTGTTGAGCAGCGCGGCGCGCAGGGAGTTGATGACTGGTTGGATGTGCATGTCACCGCAACCGGCCGTGGTGATCGAAGTGCATCGACTCGGCCACCGATGCCGCGCGGTTGCGGCGGTCGCGACGCGAGCGGCTGCCGGACCAGCGTGACGTGAGCCGGCGAACGCGCTCCTCGTGGAGCACCTTGAGCATGTCTGGATCGGGCGGAATCATCATCGTGGGTTCTCGATTCGAACGGATGACATCATCAGCATCACTGGATGACATCAAAGTAATGTCACTATGATGTCATCCGACCTCACGCCTGTCAAGAGGGGAATCGAGGCGGCCAGCTCGACCGTTGAGGATCAGTCGAGCGGGCCGACGTCGGTGAGCTCGATCAGGTTGTTGGCCGGGTCGCGGCAGAACGCGGAACGAACAGTGACGCCGAGCTGTTCCCTGCTCTGCGGTCGCCGGCTCAGGGTGACGCCCCGAGCTTCGATCGCGTTCACGCAGTCGTCGAAGGAGTCGGCCGGGAGCTGAAGCGCGATGTGCGTTGTCGCCGTCTCCGACCCCGGTGGCATCGCGGTGGCGAGGCTGAGGTGCAGCTGCAACGAGCCGACCGCGTACCACAATCCGGTGCCGATGCCTCCTGGGCGGTCGAGTTCCACGAGGCCGAGGCCGTGCCCGTAGAACCGCTGCGCCGCGGGCAGGTCGTCGACGTGGAGGTTGACATGGTTGAACCCGATGACGGGGCGGTTCAGGTCGTTCTCGTTCACAGGTCAATGATTACATACATTGCCATGTCACCCGTCGACTCGGCCCGCACGGTGCGCGCCCGCCCTCGACCCCCTGATCATCGATGCGATCATTGCGCCTCCTGACTAAGGTCTATATGATTCATATGATGCATCCGATCCACGTCGTCTCCGCCGATTCGCACATCAACGAGCCGCCGAGCTTGTGGATCGACAGGGTCCAAGCGCGGTTCCGCGACCGGGCACCTCGCATCGAGCACTTCGAGCAGGGCGATGCGTGGATCATCGAAGGCGCGCTCGATCCGATCAACTTCGGCAGCAACTGCTCGGCGGGACTGCCACAGGAGGAGCGCAAGGCATGGATCCGCGCGGACGAGGTCCGTGAGGGCGGATACCTGTCGGCGCCGCGCCTGCTCGACCAGGACCGCGACGGGGTCGACGCCGAGATCCTCTACCCGACACCGCGCATCTCCAACTCGCTGTTCTGGAACACCGGTGATGCCGAGTTCCACGTGGATTGCATCCGCGCCTACAACGACTGGCTCTCCGAGTTGTGCTCGTACGCGCCCGATCGGCTGTGGGGCGTCGCGATGATTCCCAACGCCGGCGTCGACGATGCCGTCGCCGAGTTCGAGCGAGCGACATCGCTGCCGGGGATGCGCGGCGCGATGCTCGGCCAGTATCCGCACGGCGGAGAGTTGATCGATGCCGTCGATGATCGGCTGTGGGCCGCGGCGGCGGAGAAGAAGGTGCCGCTGTCGATCCATGTCTCCTTCGCGACGTCGGCCCAGGGCGACAAGAGCCGCAGCAAGCTCACCGGCGACATGCGCTTCTTCGACGTTCCGACGCGCATCTCCCAATTCGTCAGCACCGGCGTGTTCGACCGGTTCCCCGAGCTGCGCCTCGCGCTCGTCGAGGTCGACAGTGGCTGGATCCCGTACCTGCGCGAGCAGATGGACGACCGCTTCCACCGCGGCACGGCCCAGGAGCGGGCTCGGCTCCAGCGCTCGCCCGGCGAGTACTTCGAGACCAATCTGGCGACGACGTTCATCACCGATCACTACGGCGTCGAGAACCGGCACAAGGTCGGTCTGACCCAGATGATGTGGTCGAGCGACTTCCCCCACGGCGGCTCTGATTGGCCCAACTCGAAGGCGTCGATCGACAGCCAGCTGGCCGGCGTTCCCGAGCACGAGCGCTTCCTGCTGCTGGCCGGCAACGCGCTCTCGCTCTACGGCGTCAGTTGACGCCCCTTCCGGCGCTCAGTCGGGGAGGCCGTGGCCGACGGGGGTGGTGACGCCGCGGCGGTCGAGGTCGGCGATGGCCTCGGGGGAGTAGCCGAGCTCGCTCAGGATCCGCGCGGTCGAGTTGCCGAGCGGCTCCGGCATGCCGTGGACGATTGCCGACTCGGAGAATTCGACCGAGCCCGCGCTGCGCCAGAAGTCGGTGCCGTCCGGCAGCGTCGACGGGATCGACAACCCGTTGGCGCGGGACTGCTCGTGGTCGAGCATGAACGCGCCGTGCGCGATCCCGTCGGCCCTGACGGCGGCGATGTCGGCCTTCGCCAGCCGGGCTTCCCACGTCGATGCATTGTCGGTGGCGAGCGCCTCGGTCAGCAACGCCACCAGCGCGTCGTCGTTGGTGCGTCGGTTCGCCGCGGTGTTGAAGCGGGGATCGGCGAGCAGCGCCCCCCGACCGATCTCGGCCGCGAGGCGAGACCACGCGTCGTCGTCATCCGCGAGCAGGAACAGCCAACCATCACCGGTCGGGTAGAGCCGATGCAACGCGTGGAAGCCGTGTTGACCGCTGTCGGGCAGTGGCCCCGGTTGCTTGCCGTCGTACTGCACGCTCCAACCCGACACCGTGTACGCCATCGAGGACAACATCGTCGTCTCGACGTACTGCCCGCGACCCGTGCGCTCGCGCGCGGCGAGGGCGAGCATCGTCGCCGTGGCGCACGCGAGTGCTCCGGCTGGATCGGCGTAGGTGCGATTGATCGGCGGGTTTCCCACTCCGGCCTCGATGATGCCCGAGCCGCCGATCGCGTTGGGCGAGGAGTGAAAACCGGGACGCTTGGCCCACGGCCCGTTCGAGCCGAAGCATCCGCCGTACAGGTAGACGAGTCGTGGATTGATCGCGGCCAGTTGCTCGTACCCGACACCCAGCCGTTCGGGGACGCCGGGGCGGAAGTTGTGCAGGAAGACGTCGGCCTCGGCGGCGAGTTCGTGGACGATGCGTAACCCGTCGGGCGACTTCAAGTCGACGACGATGCTCTCCTTGCCGACGGTCTCCTTGTCGTAGTCGGTGGCCCAGTTGCGGCGAGCAGGATCGCCGGCGGGCGGCTCGACCTTGATCACCCGTGCCCCGAGCTCGGCGAGCAACGTCATCGCATACGGCGCGGCGTAGAAGTAGCCGGCTTCGAGCACGGTGATGCCGGCCAGGGGAGCAGCGTCGTCGGGTCGTCGTGCGGGCGCTGCCGTGGTACCGGCTGAGGCACGCCCGCGGCGGGCCTCGCCGAGCACCACAGCCGTGTGCTCGCCGAGCGCGGGCTCGCCGACCCCGATCACCGACGGCGTGTCCGACATCGCCGCCAGCGGGCCGATCTGGGTCGACAGTCCGACCGAGCCGGACACGACCTGCGCGCTGCGTCCGTTGGTGGTGCACTGTGGATGGTCGAGGTACTCCTCGGCCGACAGGAATGGATCGCCACCCACGTCCTCGCGCAGGAAGATCTCCAACCACTCGTCGAAGCTGCGTTGCTGCATCGCGTTGGCAAGGATCGCTCGGACCCGCTCCAGCTCGGCCTCCGACGGCAGCCGGTCGGGCATGTCGGCCAGTCTGGGCTCGTCGAGGAGGTGCTCGAGATCCATCACCCGCAGCCAGTTGCGGAACAGGTGTGGCTGCCGGCTGCACATCTGGATGAACCGGTCGTCGCTGGTCCTGGCCGTCATGAACGCCAGTGGCATCACGCCGAAGATCCGTCCGGAGTTGTCGACCTGGTGGGTGCGATGGCCGAATCCACTGGTCATGTCGTACGACGCCAGCGCGTGGAGCAAGCTGGTGTGCACGCGCTGGCCGCGCCCGGTGCTGGTGCGGCGGTGCAGCGCAGCGAGCGCGCCCTGCGTGGCCAGCATCGCCGCACCGAACGATGCGATCGGCGTCGGCGTGAAGATCGGTCCGTCGCGGTACCCGTTCATCGAGGCCATCCGCCCCGTGCGGGCGGCGACGATGTGCTCGTGGCCCGGCAGATCGCGCAGCGGGCCGCGTTCGCCGAAGCCGGTGATCGCCACGCTCACCAGCCGCTCGTTCAGCTGCGCGAGTGTCTCGTGGTCGACCGCCAGCTGCTCGGCGACACCACGGCGAAAGTCGCTGATGAACACGTCGGCCGATGCCGTGAGGGCCTCGAAGTCGGCGCGACAGGCGTGATCCTTCAGATCGAGCACGGCGCTGCGCTTGTTGCGGTTCCAGACCATGAACCCGTCGTGGCGACGGGTCGGGTCGCCCGTCGGCGCCTCGAGCTTGATCACGTCGGCGCCGTTGTCTGCGAACATCATCCCGGTCATCGCGCCGGCCATGTGCCGGCTGGCGTCGATCACGCGCAAGCCTTCGAGTGCGGTCGTCACGACTGTGATCTTAATCATTACTATAATCGCCCGGGAGTAGTCGGACGATGGCCGTGAGCCCCGGGGAGAACGATGTCGGCAGACCGAACGCCACACGGGACAACGCCGGAACGAGCGACAGCGGTTCCGCCCGTGCGCAGCATGTTGTTCGTGCCCGGCAACCGAGCGTCGTGGATGGCGAAGGCGGTTGCGTCCGGTGCCGACGCCATCGTCTTCGACCTCGAGGGCTCGTTGCCGCCGGCGGACAAGGAGGCCGGCCGCCGTCAGGTGCGCGAGGTGATCGACGCGGCCGACCCGGGCGGCCCGGCGGTGCTCGTGCGAATCAACGATTCGTTCGGCGGTTTGATGGAGGCCGACCTCGACGTGATCGTCGCCGAGGGACTGGCCGGCGTGCTCGTGCCGCAGGTGCGCAGCGCCGACGAGATCGTCCGGCTCGACGAGCAGATCACCGCGCTGGAGCACCGCCGCGGCCTGGTGCCAGGCAGCATCGTCATCGATCCGTTGATGGAAACCCCGCAGGCGCTGTATGCGGCCTACCAGATCGCGACCAGCACGCCCCGGATCGCCTACATGGGGTCGGGCATCTCTCGCCGCGGCGACATCGCCCGCAACATGGGATATCGATGGACGCCGGAGGGCTTGGAGACGCTGTACTTCCGTTCGAAGGTGTTGCTCGAGGTACGCGCCGCGGGCGTGCCGAACCCCCTGTCGGGGATGTGGGGCGACATCGCCGACCTGGACGGGCTGCGTCACCTCGCCGACCAGACCCGCAACCTCGGTTACGAGGGAATGATGGTGATCCATCCCTCACACGTCGCGGTTGTCAACGAGGTGTTCTCGCCGACAGCCGAAGAGGTGCAGCGCTGGCACGACACGATCGTTGCCCTCGATGCCGCGCAACGCGACGGTCGCGGCGCGATCCGCCTCCATGGCGAGGTGGTCGACGAAGCCCATGTGCTGACCGCCCGCCACGAGCTGGACAGGGCCGCCCGATTCGGACTGGAGATCCAGAAGTGAAGCGCAACTACCACCTGATCGACGCCGACACGCACGTCAACGAGCCTCCCGACCTCTGGACCACACGGGTGCCGGCCGCGTTCCGCGACCGCGCGCCGCGCATGCAGCGGTTCGCCGAGGGCGATGCGTGGGTGCTCGAAGGGGTCGCCGATCCCATCAACTTCGGCCTGAACGCCACGGCCGGGATGCCACCGGAACAGATGAAGGGCTGGGTCCGATTCGAAGACATCCGTCGCGGCGGCTACGACCCCGTCGCCCGTCTGGCGGAGATGGATCAGGACCTGGTCGACGCCGCGGTGCTGTATCCGACGCCCCGCCTGTCGCACGCGGTCATCGCGACGCCCGACCCCGATTTCCACCTCGCGCAGGTCCGCGCGTACAACGACTGGTTGAGCGAGTACTGCGCCCACGACGAGAGCCGTCTCGGCGCGATCATGCTGCTGCCGAATCGTGGGGTGGACATGGCGCTCGCCGAGCTCGAACGCGTCGCCGCCCTGCCGGGCACCAAGGGCCTGCTGATCGGCTGCTGGCCACACGGCGACCTCGAGTGGAGCGACGCCGACGACGCGGTGTGGAAGGCGGCGATCGCGACGGATCTGGCGGTGCACATCCACGTGTCGATGGTCGATGCGATGCCGACCGCGCACACGACCAAGATCGTCGGCGACGTTCGTTGGTACGACGCACCGAAACGGATCCTGCAGATGGTGTGGTCCGGCGTGTTCGATCGGCTGCCCGATCTCACAGTCGTTGTCGCCGAGGTCGATGCCGGCTGGGTGCCGTACTTCAAGGAGCAGATCGACGATCGCTACTACCGGCTCGGCCGCGGCTCGGGGGTGCAGCTCGAGCGCCCGCCGAGCGCGTACATCGAAGAGCACTTCTACTTCACGTACATCGTCGACGGCTACGGCATCCGCAACCGTCACGAGATCGGCGTCGAGCGAATGATGTGGTCGAGCGACTATCCGCACGTGCCGTCCGACTGGCCCCACTCGTGGCGCCGCCTCGAAGCCGATTTCTCCGGTGTTCCACGTGCCGAACGCGAGCTGATGACAGTCGGAAACGCGCAGCGCCTCTACCGATTCGGGGCGTGAACACCGCGTCGTTGGGCGGGTGAAGTCTTAAGAGTCATATGATTGACTCGCAGCCGGCTGCGTAGCCCTGCGACGCAGGAGGAGACGCTGATGAACTTGGACGACCCACGGCTGCGGATCGCGGTGTCGAGGCGGATCTTGGCTCGCAACGGTTGCGAGAGCATGGTCGCGGGGCATGTCAGCGAGCGTGCGGCTGATGGTGGTGGGTTCTGGGTGTCGCCCTTCGGCTACTTCGACGAGACCACCCCGGAGATGGTGGTGAAGGTCGGCTTCGATCTCGCTCGCCTCGAGGGCGATTGGCAGCCGTCGCCGGCGATCCAGTTCCACGCCGCGATCTACGCCCAGCGGCCCGATGTCATGTCCGTCATCCACACCCACTCGCACTACGTCTCGGTGTTCTCCACGACGGGTCGCACGATCGGGATGTACAACGTCGGCTCGGTCCTGTTCTGGGACGATCAGGTCGTTCACATCGACGACGGCTCGAAGCCGCCGGTACCTGGCAAGGTGCTCGCCGCCGAGCTCGGCGACAAGCGGGTCGTCCTCATCAAGAACCACGGCGCGATCATCGCCTCGCAGTCGCTCGAGCGGGCCACGATCGAGGCGATGATGCTCGAAGTCGCGGCCCGCTACCACATCGAGGCGGAAGCGATCGGTGGCACCGAGTTCCCGGAGGCCGAAGTGGTTCGCGGCCGCGCTGCCTATCACCAACACTTCCTGCCGAACATGTGGGACGCCAACGTCCGCCGGTTGCGCATCTCCGATCCAGAGCTGTTCAC
>Ga0075364_10001883_pt1 | contig 11657 bp, 15 predicted proteins | sample EndMetdeltDD1764_FD_71517 | JGI IMG/M metagenome (GOLD analysis project Ga0075364, IMG submission 71517) | Populus endosphere microbial communities from Tennessee, USA - Endosphere MetaG P. deltoides DD176-4 | ecosystem: Host-associated > Plants > Roots > Endosphere | place: USA: Tennessee... | reverse complement strand
GAAGCGGTCGTACGACTTCTTCCGGATGCTGCTCAAGGACAAGCAGAGCCTCGAGGAGTTCGAGTTCCCGGCCGAGTACATGTTCAAGCAGGTGCCCGACGTGATCGGTCCGGATGAGGACCCCGTGGCGTATGTCGTGGCCAAGATGGACGAGTTCGGCATCGAGCAGGCGATCACCGGTCTGTCGCCGAACGGCATCCGCGCCAAGCGCGAACACCCGGGCCGGTTCCACTTCCAGGTGCGCGCCGATCCGAACCTCGGGAGCGAGGGGTTGCGCCAGATCCAAGCGGCCCACGACGAGCACGGCATCGTCGCCGCGATGACCTTCCCGTCAGGCACGTTTCCGCAGGTCGCGGTGAACGACAAGAAGATGTACCCGATCTACATGAAATGCGTCGAACTGGGCATCCCGATCTGCATCAACGGCGGCATCGTCGGACCGCGCATGCCCAGTTGGCCGCAGCTCGTCGAGCACTTCGACGAGGTGCTCTACGACTTCCCGGAGTTGACGATGGTGATGATGCACGGCGGCGAGCCGTGGACCGCGCTGGCCGTCAAGCTGATGCTGAAATGGCCCGGCCTCCACTACATGACGAGTGCGTTTGCTCCCAAGCACTACCCGAAGGACATCATCAACTACGCCAACACCCGCGGTGCCGACAAGATCATGTACTGCGGCTACTTTCCGGCCGGGCTCTCGCTCGAACGGCAGTTCCGCGACATGCCGGACGTGCCGTTCAACCCCGGCGTGTGGCCCAAGTTCCTGCGCGAGAACGCGATTCGGGTGTTCAAGCTCGACGGGCACGGAGCGACGCGTGTCACAGAGCACCGTGCGGAGACGGTGAGTTAGAATCTCGTTCTATGAGCAGCAGCGACCGTTACACGATCATCTCGTCGGACACGCACGCCGGCGGCAGCCACGCGATGTATCGCGAGCACCTCGACCCGCAGTGGCACGACGAGTTCGACGCCTGGCGGGGGGAGTACAAGAACCCGTTCAGCGACCTCGGCGACCAGCGCCGGTTCCGCAACTGGGACGACGAGATGCGCAACGGGCAGCAGGACCAAGACGGCGTCGTCGGCGAGGTCGTCTTTCCCAACACGGTGCCGCCGTTCTTCCCGACTTTTGTCCTGTTCGCCCAGCCGCCGAAGCCGGCCGACTACGCCAAGCGCCGGGCAGGGATCCAGGCCCACAACCGCTGGCTGGAAGAGTTCTGTGCCCGCTTCCCCGAGCGGCGGGCCGGAATCGGGCAGATCTTCATCCACGACATCGACGACGCGATCGAGGACGTCAAGTGGATCAAGGAGCACGGCCTGCGTGGCGGCATCCTCCTGCCCACGGTGCCGCCGGATGTCGACTGGATCAAGCCGCTCAACCACCCCGACTACGACCGTCTCTGGAGGGTGTGCGAGGACCTCGAGATGCCGATCAACTGTCACGGTGGCACGGGTGCGCCGAGCTATGCGCCGCTGCCGTCGTCGGCCCTCATCATGCTGGCCGAGGTCGCCCAGTACTCGCGGCGGCCATTGCTGTTCATGCTGTTGTCCGGCGTCTTCGAGCGCTTCCCGAAGCTGAAGTTCGTGATGACCGAGCAGGGCTGCTCGTGGCTGCCGCCGTTGCTGCGCCAGCTCGACGGCCAGCTCGAAGCCATCCGCAGCAAGGGTGCGATCGGTGAGCTGCGCTTCAAGCCCGAGCACATCCTGCCCCGCTCGGCCACCGAGTACTTCCAGCAGAACGTGTGGATGGGGGTCAGCTTCCCCAGCCGCAGCGACATCACCGCCGCCCGCGAGCTCGGCATCGACAAGTTCATGTGGGGCAGCGACTTCCCCCACGACGAAGGCACGCACCCGTACACGCGTGAGCATCTCCGCCAGCTCTTCCACGACTGGTCCGAAGCCGATCTGCGCAAGGTGCTCGCCGAGAACGCAGCCGGCGTGTACGACTTCGACCTCGCCGCGCTCGCCCCGATCGCGGCCAAGCTCGGTCCCACCGTCGCCGAGCTGGCCCGACCTCTCACCGAGCTGCCGGCCGAGCCCAACGAAGCGCTGTTGAGGAACGCGGCCGCCGCGTAGGCTGCGCTGAGCCCGCCCGGCGAACGCTGTGCACGCGAACTTGGAGAACTCCGATGCCGAACATTCCGATGGGGCCACCAGCTGTCGAGCTGCTTCGCTCCGGCCAGCGCGCACGGCGGGAACGGATCGTGCGCGCGGGCATGCGCAAGCTGGCGTCGGAGGACTACGACAAGGTCAAGATCTCCGAAGTCGCGGTCGACGCCGGCGTCGCGATCGGCACGCTGTACCGCTACTTCTCGTCGAAGGAGCACCTCTTCGCAGCCGTGTTCAAGGAGTGGCAGGACTCGCTCGGTCGGCAGATCCATCTGTCTGCGCTGCGCGGCGACACCAATGCCGAGCGCCTGGTCGATCTGCTGATGCGGATGGTTCGGGCTTTCCAGGCCCAGCCTCAGTTCTACAAGCTGTTGCTCGTGCTGCAGACCACCACCGATCCCTATGCAGCGGAGATCTACGACTACCTCGACGGCGGGTTCCGCGCCCTCGTCGAAACCGCGCTCGACGGCGTCAGTGAGAAGGACCGTGTCGCGATCAGCCGCGTGCTCGGCGGCGTGCTCGATCAGAACATGCGCGGCTGGGTGATGAACCGGCTGACCATCACCCAGGCTCGCGAGAACATCACCGACGCGGTTCGGCTGATCTTCGAGTTCGGGTCCGAGTCGGTGCCAGCGCTGGCCACGAGCGCCGGCGACTGACGACTCGCGAGTCAGTGCCTGCGCCGGCTGAGGCGCGACCGGATCGCGTCGCGGACGATGGCGGTGAGCCCCTTGGCGTCGTCGGCCTCGTCGTCGCGTTCGATCCGGCTGCGCAGTTGTTGCAAGGTCGTTGTCACCGCTTGCCACAGCTCGATCAGCGCGCTGCCGGCGGGGTCGTTGCCGCGGATCGGATTGCCCATCGTGGCCGACAGCGCCTGGGCGATCTCGCGACTGGCGGCGTCGCGCAGGATGATCCGCACTTCCGCGTCGTCGACGTGGATCTCCATCTGCCGGGCCGCGGCGTCCTCCGGGGTGACGTCGGTCGTGCCGTCGATGCCGATCTCGTCGATCTTCGCCGCGAGCGCATCGGCGTCGACGCCGAGCGCCGCCAGCGTGTTGCCGGCGAGGCTCCCCTCGAGCAACACCATCGCTTCGAGGAGGTGGTGGCTGCCGACCGGTGCGCCGCCGGCGAGCGCCTGAGCGGTGCTGATGACCGCCTCGGCCGCGGGTGTGCGGCTGCTCCGAAAAGTAGTCGCCGCCGCCTTCGCACCGGCTCGGCCGAGCTCGTCGATCACCGCCTCGCGCACGGAAGCCAGCGATCCCGCCTGTCGCTCGAGCACCTGCGCCGCCGGGCCGTCCCCGGCCCGTACCAGTCCGAGCAGGATGTGTTCGGTGCCGATGTAGTTGTGGCCGAGCTGCAGCGCTTCGCGCAGCGACAGCTCGAGGATCTTCTTGGCCGGCGCGGTGAACGGGATGTGCCCTTGGATGTTGGCAGTGCCCCGACCGACGAGCGACTCGAGCGCGTCGCGGGTCGTCGCCAGGCTGACCCCCATCTGTTGCAGCGCAATGGCGGCGACGCCCTCCGGCTCGCCGAGCAGCCCGAGGAGCAGGTGCTCGGTGCCGATCGAGTCGTGGCCCAGGCGGCGGGCTTCGTCCTGGGCGAGCACCACGGCTCGACGGGCTCGTTTGGTGAAGCGTTCGAACATGTCCGTCATCGTCGCGCCCCTGTCAATTCACTATCAATGATAGGGTGCGGTGTCGATAGCACGGTCCTCAACAGGAGCAACGGAGATGGCGACAGACTGGGACGGGCGGTTGGAAGCATGGCGTGACGAGCTCGATCTCCTCGCCCGCCTCGACGATGCCCACTGGGTGCCGCTGGCCGTTGCCGAAGCCGAGACCGGGGTGTCCCGGTCGGCGTTGCGCTCGTGGTATCGGAACCGGGAGATCCCGTCGCGGCTGGTCGACGGACCGAACGGGCCGCAACGGCTGGTGCCGCTCACCGCAGTGGTCGAGCGGGCAGGGAAGTCGCCTCGGCTGCAACGGCGAGCCGAGCGCGAGATCGGTGTCGAGGCCCAGATGGTGCTGCTGCAGCGTCGCGTCGACCAACTCGAGCTGCGCCTGGCCGCGTTGGAAGGGAATCGACGAAGCGAGTAGCGACGGCAGCGGCGAAGCCCCGACGAGCGGGTCATCCGCGAGCGGGCGCCAATGGTCGGTCGCGACCGGAGGCGCCAGGCGGGGACTACGACGTGCTGTAACCGCCGTTGAGCGGGATCGTCTGGCCGGTCGTCCACGCCGCCTCATCGGCGGCCAGGTGGGCGACGAGCGCGGCGACCTCGTCGGGCTGTCCCGGACGGCGAACGAGGTAGGGCTGCATCCGCCGCGCCAGCTCGGCTGGTTCCATCCCGGCGTAGTGCTCGCCCCACATCGTCCCCAGGGCGATGCTGTTGGCGGTGATGCCGTGGCGGGCCACGGACTTCGCCAGCGAACGCGTGAACCCGGCCGCGCCGGCCTTCGCCGCGGCGTAGGCCTCGAGCTTGGGCTCGCCGGTGCGGGCCGAGTCGGACACGATCGTGATGACTCGTCCACCGCGCCCCTGCTCGATCATCGTCGGGAGGGCATGTCGGCAGCAGTTCATCACGCCGAACAGGTTGACGTCGATGAACGGCTGCCACTCATCGGGTTCGGTCTCCCAGAAGTCGCGCATCGTCCAGCCGCGGGCGCCGGTGCCGATGTTGCCGGCGTTGTTGACGACGATGTCGAGCCCGCCGAAGTGGGCGACCGCCTCGGCGATGCTCGTGCCGACCTGTTCGTAGTCTGTGACGTCGAAGGGCAACGCGAGCGCGGTGCCGCCGAGCGCGGTGACCTCGGCCGCCACCGCGTCTGCCGGCGCCGGGCGAACGTCGTTGACCGCGACCGACGCCCCTTCCGACGCGAGCCGAAGGGCGATCGCCCGGCCGACGCCCTGACCCGCACCGGTGATCAGCGCGATCTTGCCGACGTGACGGTTCATCCGCGTCCAGCCGCCGGCGCGACTGCGGGCGACACCGGGATGTCAGTGAGGAGCGGGAGCAGCACGTCGACCAGATCGCTGATCTGACCGGCGCAGGCGACGAAGTCGTCGACCTCACCGCCACCGGGATCGACGACTTCTTCCCATGCACCGAGCTCCGCATCGGCAAGACCGAGTGCCGCGATCCGGTCTGCAAGCGGCACGGTCGATGTGTCGCCGCCGGCCAGCTGGGTGCACAGGCGGATCAGAGTCGCTGTGCGCGACGCCGCAGAGGGATGGTTGCGGCGCACCCATTCGACGTGTTCGGGTGCCAGGGCGATGATCACATCGGCCGATGACAGCTGGTGGGCATGTGCCTGTTTGCTGCGGTGCTCCGGGACATCGAGACCGACCGACCGGAGCGCGGCTCGGGTCCGCCAGCTCATCGGCATGCCGTCGACGGCGAGCGTTCCGGCAGTGATGACCGCGTGGGCCGCCCCGCGTTGCTCGATCGCCGCTCCGGCCATCACCGAGCGAGCCGCGTTGCCGGTGCAGAGGACGACGATGGTGGCCACCACGGCAGACCGTAGCTGTCGCGCATGCGCGGCGCTTCGTCCACGGTCAGCAGCGATCGTTACGATCGCCCCGATGGTCGACGAGCGCCTGGGTGGATGGCAGCCCGCAACAGTGGAGGAACGGCTCGACCGGATGGAGTCGTACGCGGCGATCCAGCAACTGGTGTCGCGCTATGCACGCGCCCTCGACGCACGAGACATGGACACGCTGGTTGCGCTGTTCCATCCCGACGTTCGCGTCGGCCCCGACCAGCGCGGGCGCGAGGCACTGAAGGTGTGGATGAGCGACGTGATGAGCCAGATGCGAACGTCGGTGCATCTCGTCGCCAACCACGTCATCGACTTCGGCGACGCCGACCACGCGACCGGTGTCGTGTACTGCCGCGACGAGCTCGAGCGTCCCGATCGTGACCAGTGGGCCGTCGGCGCGATCCAGTACTGGGATGAGTACGTGCGGGTCGAGGGCGAGTGGTGCATCAACCGGCGAAGCCTGTACCGGTGGTACATGGTCGATGCACTGCAGCGCCCATCGCCAGGAGCAGGTGTGAACCCGTTCAGCGATCACATCCGCGAGCGCCTCCTGCCCGACGCCTATCCCACATGGGCCGCGTTCTGGGACACCCGCGCCGGCTGAATCAAAAAGTACGTCAGAAGTACGTCTCGGCGAAGCCGTTGAGGAAGTCCACGCTCGCCGGGTGTGGATCGTGCGGGCCGCCGACGACCACCCAGGTCGCGCCGATCTCTGCGATCCGACCCAACGCGTCGCGGTGACGCTCGACGTCGAGCGCAAGGTCTTGGATGGAGTCGTCGGTGTAGGCGATCGCGATGTCGAGGTCACCGAAACGGTCGCCGGCGAGTGTGCGCAGCGTCTGCAGTCGCTCGACGATGTCATCGGTCGAGCTCATCTGTGGCGAGCGAACCGTCGAGAACAAGCTCGCCGGACCGGTGAGCGGCATCCATCCCTGGGCCCGCTCGGCGACGCGTCGCAGGGTGAGCGCGGCGTTGCCGCCGATCCAGATCGGGATCGGTTGTTGCACGGGCCGAGGCCGCCCGATCGTGCCGCGGCAGTTGAAATGCGTGCCGGCGTAGTCGAACGGCTCGCCGCTCCAGTGCAGCGGCAGCACGTCGAGCGCCTCGTCGAACAACACGTTGCGCTCGTCGAAGTCGACGCCGAGCGCGAAGTACTCGGCTTTCAGATAGCCGGCGCCGACACCCAGGATGAAACGGCCGTTGGACAGCTTGTCGACGGTGGCCGCCGACTTCGCCAGCGATGCCGGGTTCCGGTAGGGGAGCACGGCGATGTAGGTCAGCAGCTTCAACTCGGTCGTGACCGCGGCGACGTGGCCGAGGGCGACGAACGGGTCGAGGCTCTGGTGCCCGCCGCTCTCGAGCCACTTGGCCGTCGGTGCCGGGTGCTCGGTGAACGAGAAGCCGTGCCAGCCGGAGCGCTCCGCGGCGACGGCCAACTCCGCGACCGGGCCGGCGTCGAGCATGTCGGTCTCGGTGCCGTGGGCGTCCGGGTACTGGAAGATGAACTGCATGCGGGCTCCTGCTCGTGTGGGCGTCGGGCCATTCTGACGCCGTGCCCGATGCGGCCAACATCTGGAGCGTCGGCCTGCCGGGTCATACTGGCCCCGATGGAAACGCGCGACCTGGGGCGGGTGCTGTACGAGAAGGACGGCGCGATCGCGCGCATCGTCCTCAACTGGCCGGAGAAGGCGAACTCGCAGTCATCGGAGATGGTGTGGCAGGTGACCTCGGCGCTCGATCTCGCCGAGCACGACTACGACATCAAGGTCGTGATCCTCAAGGCCAACGGCAAGGGGTTCTGCGCGGGTCACGCCTTGGGCGGGGTCGAGAGCTTCCCCGAGTTCGCCGAGTCGTTCGAGCACATCGGCAGCAACTGGATCGGCAGCCGTGACGTGTTCCTGTGGCCGACCTTGCGGTTCTTCGAGTTCCCGAAGCCGATGATCGCCCAGGTGCACGGCTACTGCCTCGGCGGCGGCACCTACTGGGCCTACCTCACCGACATCACGATCGCTTCCGACGACGCGTACTTCCAGATGCCGCTCGTGCAAGGCCTCGGCTTCCCGGGCGGGGAGACGATGGTCGAGCCGTGGACCTTCATGAACCGCAAGCGAGCGGCGGAGTACCTGTACACCGCGAGGACCTTGACCGCGATCGAAGCCGAGCGGTACGGGTTGATCAACACGGTGGTCGCGCGGGACGAGCTCGAGGCGACGGTCGAAGCGATGGCGGCCAACATCGCTCGCGCTCCGCTGTCGACGTTGATGGGGACGAAGTCGCTCCTGATCCGGGCGTGGGAGCAGATGGGGATGCGCCAGCACCTGCAGATGTCGGCCGACGTGATGTCGATCATGGAGACCACTTCCGACGCGAGGGCTGCTCGCGCGCGACTGATCGAACAGGGCAAGAAGCCTCGCGACGTCGCCGGCGGTGGCTGACCTGCCATGGATGATGTATATAATAGACGTGCTCGCGAAGGAGACAGCATGAACAGCCTCACCGAGGACGAGATCCGATCGGCCGCCGACATGTTGGTCGCCGCGCGTGGCGGGCGCCTGGTTCTCGCCGGCCTACCCGCGGAGGTGACGCCGGAGAACACCGCCGATGTGCAGCGCGTGATCAACGCGGTCAGCGCGCAGATCGACCTGCCGGTTGGCGGCTGGAAGACGTACACGATCTACAAGCCGATGCATCCGCCGATCTACGCTCCGATCTACGACGTGTTCCCGAGCGGTGCCGAGATCCCGGCCTCGATCTCGTCCGGGCGGGTCATCGAGCCGGAGATCATGTTCCGCGTCGATCGCGATCTGCCGCCGCGCGACCGCAACTACGACATCGCCGAGATCATGGAGTCAGTGACGGCCGTCGTCGGCTTCGAGGTCATCGGCTCGCGCTTTCGGAGCACCACCGCGCCGGACGGCACGCCGCCGATCGGGCAGGGCTCGCTGTACGGCTCGTTCTGTGATCACATCGCCAACGGCTGCATCGTCGTCGGCGACGAGATCGCCGGCTGGCGCGATGTCGCGTTCGAGGACGTGCGGCTGCGGATGACGGAGGCTGACGAGGAGATCATCTCCGTCGTCGGCTGCCATCCCTTCGACAACCCGTTCCTCCCCGTCGTCGTCGGCGTCAACCGCCTGCGCCGTCATCTCGGCGCGAAGGCGGGCGACATCATCGTCACCAGTTCGTCGACGAGCTTCTTCCCGGTGAGCGCAGGAACCCTGATCCGTGCGACCTACGAAGGCCTCGGCCAAGTCACCGCCACCTTCGGCGCGTAAAGCGGGCCGAGTCTCGGTCAACCCGGCTGGCGGGAGCGGGCAATGACCTCGTCCATGTGCTCGCGGAGGGTGTCGCCGCCGACGCCGGTGAAGCCCAGCTCCTCGGCGATCTCGCGGTGGCGACGGTGGGCGTCGGCGATCGGGAGCGCACCGGTCTCGTCCCAATCGGTGCGCATCGCGGCGATCATTGCCGGGTCCTGCTCGGCGATCGCGGTCGCCAGGGCGAGCGTGAACGGCAACAGCTCATCGTGGGCAACGACATGGTTGGCGAGCCCGATCCGCAGTGCGGTGTCGGCATCGACGAAGTTGCCGGTCATCGACATCTCCCGCGCCTTGGCCATGCCGACCCGGCGCGGTAGCTCGACGAGCACGGGTCCCGGATAGACGCCGACGCGGACATGAGTGTCCGCGAACCGGGCCCGCTCCGACGCGACGATGAAGTCGCACGACAATGCGATCTCGAATCCGCCGGTCACGGCCGCGCCGTTGACCGCCGCGATCGTCGGCACGGCCGATCCGGCGACTGCAGCAACGAACGGCGGGATGTCGACGAGTCGATCGGTACCGAGGTTGCGCAAGTCGAGCCCGGCAGAGAAGGCCGGGTCGGCACCGGTCAGGACGATGCAGCGTGCGTCGCTGCAGGCGGCGATCGCATCGACGATCGCCGTCGCCATCTCCACGTTGACCGCGTTGCGCGCTTCCGGACGGTTCAGGGTGACGATCGCGACGCCATCGGTCGGGCGGGTGACGATGACGGTCGGCGAGATGTCTGGCATGTGTCCTCCGCGTTCATCGTACGTTGCGGGGGTCCGCCGACCGTCAGCCGTTGGCGACGACGCGCCTCGGTGTGAGCGTGAGGATGACGCGGTTGTCACTCGGTGCCGGGAATGACGTCGCCTTCGAGCTTGTACCAGACCGCTGTCGACTGCGGTACGCCGTCGGTGCCCACGGTGCTGAGCACGCCGACGCCGGTGGCTTCGGCGAGGTCGCGGTGCGAGCTGGGGATGGTGGCGGCCATGATCACGCCTCCGGCGCCGTGAATTGGACGTCGATGTCGATGTCGATCTTCTTGCCGAGCGCGAACTTGTCGATTCCGAGCGGCATGTTGAAGTCGATGCCGAAGTCGTCGCGCACGATCTGTGTGGTGGCGATGAACCCGGCGTGCAGCTTGCCGTCCCCCGGATGGGTGATCGCCCCACCGAACTCGACGTTGAGTGTCACCGGCTTGGTGACACCGTTGATGGTCAGCTCGCCATCGGCTTCGTACTCGTCATCGCCCGTCTCGCGGATGGCCGTCGACGTGAACGTCATCGTCGGGTGGGCGTCGGCGGCGAAGAAGTCGGTGCCGAGGAGGTGCGCGTCGCGGTCGGCCTGGTTGGTGTCGATCGAGCTGATGTCGATCTCGGCGGAGAAGTGGGTGCTGGCGAGCTCGTCGCCGACCACCAGCGTTGCGCCGACCCGGTTGAACCGGCCACGGACGTTCGTGAGCCCGAGGTGCCGGACCTTGAAGTGGACACCGGAGTGGTTGGGGTCGAAGGTCCATGTGCCTGACGCGAGCGGAAGTGTGGTTGTGGTCATCCTGGTTGCCTCCTGGCAAGATACGGGTGCTGGTGATAGTAACGTAAGTAACAATTACCAACAACATCTTCTCCTGCGTTTGTTGGCACAGTAGGCTGACGTCATGAGACAGCCCAGTGCCACCGCTGATCCGGCGCTCGACACCCCGTATCGCGAGTTGCTCGAGCTGTCGGCCAACTTCTCGCATGCCTTCCTGCGGTGGCTCGACGGGAGCAACTCCGGCGGGCTCAGCTTTCCGCGCCTGCGCGTGCTCGAGCTGCTGCACTGCCGTGGTCCGGCGATGATGAAGACGCTTGCCGACGGGCTGGGTCTCAGCGCGCGCAACCTCACCGCCGTCGCCGATTCATTGGAAGGTGAGGGCCTCCTCCGCCGTGTCGCGCACCCGACCGACCGGCGGGCAACGGTGCTCGAGCTCACCGCGGCCGGCCAGCGCGCCGCTGACGAGTCACTCGCACCGCGCCTGGCCGAGATCGGCCGGCTGTTCGACGAGCTCTCCCCGACGGCGCGAGCCAGCCTCAAGCACTCGTTGTCGACGCTGGTCGACGCGATGGAGTCCACTCCGGTCGACTGACCGCAGTCGGCCGGATTCGTCCTACGCAGCCTCAGCCGCCGATCCCGAGGCCCACGCGTACGAGTCCGCAACGTGCACTTCCTCGGGCTCGGGCTCTTGCCCATTGGCGACGATGCGATCGGAGGACGTGCGTCGCATCGCGGCGAGCACGACCCATCCGATGAGCAGCACCAGCCAGGTGCTGATCGCTCGATACGCGACAGCTGCCGGGAGCGCATGCACACCGTCGGTGCCGAGGCTGGTGAGGGCGACCGCGATCGATGCCTCGACCGTGCCGATGCCGGCCGGTGTGAGGCTGAGGCTGGCCGCCGCGACCGCCGCCGAGTACACGAGGGCCAGGTTGCGCACCGGCATCGAGACGTCGAAGGCCTGGAGCACGGCCCACAGGCAGACGGCGTCGAACACCCAGTTGAGGGTGGCAAACGCACAGGACAGCAGTGCCTCGCGCCAGCGCAGTCGATAGGCAGACAGCTGGGCGATCGCATCGACCACGACCACCGACGGATCCTTGCGTGGCCGCGACGTGAGCCGCTTGATGATGGTCAGTGCGCCGATGGCGACGCGCTCCATCCGCCGACGAACTGCTTGCGA
>Ga0075364_10001881_pt1 | contig 11663 bp, 12 predicted proteins | sample EndMetdeltDD1764_FD_71517 | JGI IMG/M metagenome (GOLD analysis project Ga0075364, IMG submission 71517) | Populus endosphere microbial communities from Tennessee, USA - Endosphere MetaG P. deltoides DD176-4 | ecosystem: Host-associated > Plants > Roots > Endosphere | place: USA: Tennessee... | reverse complement strand
CGGATGGAGAAGACCTCATCTTCAGCTTCACCGGTATACTGCCGCCCTGTGCGCTCACGACTGCTCTGTCTGCTGCTGGCGCTCACCTGTGTCACCGGGCCGATGGGGACGGCCAGCCGGGCGGAGCAGCCCGGCGACGCGATGCCGCCGACGCTGACCGCCGCGATCGACAAGAAGTTCGCCGCGTTCGACCGCCGCGATTCTGCGGGATGTGCGCTCGGGATCTATCAGGACGGCCGCATTCGGTACGCGCGCGGCTACGGCATGGCCGACGTGGGTCGCGGCGAGCCGCTCTCGGCGACGACGGTCTTCGAGGTGGCATCCATCACCAAGCAGTTCGTCGCCGGCGTCGTCGGCCTGCTCGCCGAGCAGCGCGTGCTCGCGCTGGACGAAGACGTACGGAAGTACGTCCCCGAGATGCCGGATTTCGGCGCACGGATCACGCTGGACCAGCTGATTCACCACACGAGCGGGATCCCTGACTTTCCGGCGTACCAGGCGGTCACGGGCGTCAGGACGCCGGACACGGTGGAAGCGCAGCTCACGGTCCTCGGCAAGCGTGCGGAGCTGGACTTCACGCCAGGCTCGGCCTTCTCGTACAAGAACATCGAGTACAACCTGCTGCGATTGGTTGCCGAGCGCGCGACGCACCAGACGGCAGCGGACCTGTTCGCCGCCCGGATCTGGGGGCCGCTCGGGATGTCACGGACGGCGATGCGCAACCGATCCGACGCGCCCCCGCCCGGTGTGGCGATCGGGCATCGCCTCGAGGACGGCCGCCTGGTGCCGATCGAGCGACGGCCGGCGGGTTCGGTGTTCACCAGCGTGGCGGACCTGCAGCGCTGGGACGAGAACTTCTACACCGGTGCGGTCGGCGGCGCGGCGTGGGTGAGGCGGATGGTCTCGCCGACGCGACTGTCCGACGGGACGCCCTCGTCATACGGCTTTGGCAACTGGATCGGGACCTACCGCGGGCTGCCGGTGGTCCGTCACGACGGCATCGCGGACGGCTACCGGACGTATCTCATCCGTTTTCCCACCAGGCACGCCAGCGTGGCGATCCTCTGCAACGTGGAGTCGGCGCGGCCTGTCGTCCTCGCGCACGACATCGCGGACCTGCTGCTCGCGGGCACCTTTCCCGATGGCGACGCGACGACGCCGCAGCAGAACCCCGAGCGCGCGGAGCGTTGGGCGGGCCTGTACGTCGACGTCCTCCGCGGCGGCTCGCGCGAGGTCGTGGCCGACGGGACGAACCTGCGTGTCGCGTACTACGGCGACCCGACGTTCGTGCCTCTGAGTCGCACGCGCTTTCGCAATCGGAACGGCTCGGTCGAGCTCTCCTTCACGATCGGGCGCGGCGGTGCCGTGACGATGGAGCAGCAGTTCCCGATCGGCGGTGAGGCGGAAACATTCGCACGCGTGGCGCCGTGGGCGCCCGCGCCGTCCGAGCTGGCCGACTTCGCCGGCACGTACGAGAACGCCGCGCTTGCGGCGACGCACCGTATTTCCGCGACGGCGGATGGCCTGTCGGTCCAACTGCCCGGCGAGCCAACGCCGCGCCCGTTCAAGCCGCTGACGAAGGACATCTTCGAGCATCCCCGGCTGTCGGTGGTGCAATTCACGCGCGACCGCGAGGGCCGCGTCACCGGCTACGTCGTGCACCTGCCGCGCGCGTGGCGGATCCCGTTCACGCGCAGCGGGCAGTGACCACGACGTCTTCGCGGATCCACATTGGACCCACGAACGGGATCCTCTAGCCCACTTCCACACGCCCGCGCCGCAACACGGCGACGGCAACCAGCAGCCAGGCGGCGGCGAGGAAGCCGAAGCTCACGAAGCCCACGACGAGCGATTCGGCGATGCCCTGGTACATGCTCGACGTCGGCAGGTGTCCGTCGGGCGTTGCCGCGATCCCGCCAAGCAGCGCCATCCATCCGCCGAGCAACCCGCTGATGGTCGCGAAGATGGAGGCCAGTGAGACCGGCCGCATCAACGCGACCTTCTGCTCGGTCGGTCGAAAGACGTGCGAGACGGCAAGGCCGAACGCCGATACGGCGACGAGCATGGTGAGCTTGGCGAACGGGCTGATTGCCCCGAAGACCTCGATGAAGTTGGGCACGGTCATCCTCCTGACGCAGACGTTTCGGAGTACAACTCGCCAGAGGCGTCTGCGTGACGCAGTCACGCCCGGGCGGCTCGCGCGTTATGACTCCGATGGATCCAGACGACGAGCGGCCGCTCGTGGCGGGGCTCCGCGCCGGCGACGCCGCCGCGTTCGACGAGGTCTACGACGCGTATCGCCCGCGGGTCTTCGCGTTCCTGCTCCGAATGAGCCGCAGTCGAACGGTCGCCGAGGACCTCCTGGACGAAACATGGCTCCGCCTGGTCCAGCACGCGCACGGTCTTCGACCCGACACACGGCTGGGCCCGTGGCTCTTCACGGTCGCGCGCAACCTCTATTGGAGCCACCGCCGCAGCTCGCTCGTCGAGGAAGCGTCGGTTCCCGCACTGCTCGGGCTCTGGCCGTTTCCGGCCCCCTGGCCGTCGCCGTTCGATCTGGCGGCGGCCGGTGAGCTCCAGCGGCGCGTCGAGCGTGCGCTGGCTGCGCTGTCGCCGCAGCACCGGGAAGTCCTGCTGCTCGTCGGACACGAGGGACTCACGCCCACCGACGCGGCCGCGGTCTGCGGCATCACCGCCGACGCGCTCCGGCAGCGCCTGTCGCGGGCGCGCGCGGCGCTCGCGGAGCAGCTCGCCGCAACGCCGGCCGTAGCGACCTTCACGAAGAGATACGCCACATGACGTCCGACAACAGGCAGAACGACGAGTCTCTCGCCGCGATCGCGGCATTGCGCAGTCACGATGTGTCGCCGCGTCGCGCCGCCCGGTTGCGCGCCCGGTGCCACGCGGCACTGGAGACGCAGTCGCGACGACACGCACCGGCAGGCCGGGCGGGCGGCGTACCGTTCCGGCGAATCATCGGCCCGGCGGTCGGCGGCGCGTGGTGCCTGGCCTATCTGCTGGAGGTCATTCGCCGCGCCGCCGCGATCTATGGATTCTGAGCGCGGCCCGAAACTCCGTCCGTTCGCGCTTATTAGGTGAAATGAGAAAATACTTCATTCTCGCGTTCGACGGCGGCGGCATCCGCGGCTACATCTCGACGTCGGTCCTGCAGCAGTTGGTCGGGCAGAAGACGGTGGGAGACTTCCTGCCGCAGGTGCAGCTGCGGGCGGGCACGTCCACGGGCAGCTTCATCGCGCTCGCCCTCGCCAACAACCTCGCCGTCGACAAGCTCCAGGCGCTCTATCAGCAGACGAACGCGAAGACCATCTTCACGAAGAACCCGAACATCTCGTCCGCGAAGGTCGCGGCGATGAAGGCGCAGCTGCTGGCGTGTGCCGCGCCGTTCGACGAGAGCTGGTGGCAGTACTTCTGGCAGTACCTCGACTATCTCGTCTACTCGTCGTACACGAACTCGGGCCTCGTGAACGTCGCGCAGCAGACCCTCGGCGCGAAGACCACGCTGGCGGACCTGAAGCCGGTCGTCGTCAACACGCTGCAGCTCGATCAGACGACTCCGAATCCGGTCGGATGGCAGCCGGTGATGCTGTCGAACGTCATCGGGAGCTATGCGAAGATGCTCGCCTACGAGGCCGGCCTCTGCTCGGGCGCGGCCCCGATCTACTTTCCGCCGTTCAGCCCGACAACCGCCGATCTCGGGTACTGCGCGGACGGCGGCCTCTTCGCCAACAACCCCTCGATGTCCGCGATCGTCACCGCGCTCGCGCAGGGCTACGCGCCGAGCGAGATCTACCTGCTGTCGTTCGACACGGGCACGACGACCGACGCCCTGCCGGCCTCCGTCATCAACGGGTGGGGCGGACCGCTGAACATGGGCCCGCTCGAGTGGCTGTTCCCGGCCGTCCTCGGCACCGACACCCCGAAGTTCCCGCTGCTGTCAGCCATCATGGACTCGTCGTCGCTGTCCATCTCGTACAGCGCCCAGGCGATCCTCGGCGCGAACTACATGCGCGTCACCGTCCCGCTCAAGACCTCCGTCGCCCTCGACGACTATTCCGACGCGGCCTACGGCACGATGAACGACGCGCTGAAGGCGTACTACGCGTCGCAGGGGTACAGCGACGTGCAGACCTGGCTCACCAAGAACTTCCCGACGTAGGGACAAGACGGCAGGAGGCGCTCTGTTCACGCCTCCTGTCCCACTTGCGGATACTATCGGTCCGTGCCCCTGTTCGACTTCCGCTGCCGTGCCTGCGGCGCCGAGTTCGAGGCGCTCGTGCGCCCTCCGCAGGAACCGGCGTGTTCCTCGTGCGGCAGCGCGGACGTCGAGAAGCTCGTCACGAGCTTCACCTTCTCCGTCCGCTCCGGCGGGCTCAGTCCCGCCGCGCGCCGCGCCGTGCAGAAGCAGCAGGCGGGCCAGAAAGCCGACCACGACGCCTTCCAGCGCGAGGTCGAGCAAAAGCACCTCGACGACTGACGGCGTGAATCCTCGGATCCCGAATCCTCAATCCTCGATCCCGATCCTTGATCCCGAATCTCTGATCCCGTATCCCTGATCCCTGATCGTCGATCCCCGATCGGAGATCCCGGATCCCGATCCCTCATCGCGGATCGCGATCCGGGATCATGATCGCGGATCAGGGATCGGGATCGTGGATCTCCGATCAGGGATCGACGATCAGGGATCAGGGATTCGGGATTCGGGATCGGGGATTCGGGATCAGGGATTCGGGATCAGGGATTCGGGATCGGGGATTCGGGATCCAAGGATCCAATCCGCCGCCGGTATTCTCCCCGGCGGTCTGAGAGTGCTACCGTCGCGGCATGCTCGTTGTGCTCTTTCGCTCCAAGCTGGTTCCCGAACCCGAGGGCTACGCCGAGATGGCGCAGGAAATGGAAACCCTCGCCAGGTCGATGCCCGGCTTCGTCGACGTGAAGTCGTTCAAGGCCGAAGACGGCGAGCGGCTCACGGTCGTGTGGTGGGAGGACGAAGCGACGTTGCGCGCGTGGCGGACCCACGCGCGCCATCTCGTCGCCCAGCAGACCGGACGCGAGCGCTGGTACGAGTACTACGACATGGACGTGGCGACGATCGTGCGGCGGAAGCGGTTCGACCGAGAGGGAACGAGCGACAGCGGGTCAGCCTAGCGGCGCAGCGCTGCGGCCTGTGTGACCGGCTGCTGCTTCTCGGGTGGTGTTGCGAGCTTCGACGCCACGGTCACGAGGAACAGGAGGACGAGCAGAGCGCCGACCGCCGCACCAAGTGTTCTGATCAAAATGAGCCTCCGGGGGGCGATTACCGGCAAGAGCCATACCGGCCCATAGCGCACCACGTTGACTCAGTAAATTCTTCCGTGTGTATGGTTACCGGCCGTGTGCAAGGGCAGCACAGTGTGCGCACACGCTCCGATTCGTCATCCGGATCTCGAAACTGCTACCACGCGTGGTAATAGCCGTCGCGCCGGCCGACCTCGATCGGCAGCCCGAACACGCGCGTGAGCGTCTCCGACGTCAGCAGCCGCGCCTTCGGTCCGTCCTCGAGTACGCGGCCGTCGCGCAGCAGGATCACGCGATCGATCTCCGGGATGATCTCCGACAGGTTGTGCGTCACGACGACGATTGCGGTCCCGGCCTGCGCGATCGCGCGCGTCGTTTCACGCAGCTGGTGCGCGGCGCGGAGATCGAGGCTGTTGGCGACCTCGTCGAGCACGAGCGCGGCGGGATCGTGCACGAGCGCGCGCGCGATGACGAGCCGCCGCGCCTCTCCCGACGACAGCTCGTGCAGCGGCCGCGCGGCCAGATGCGCGATCTCGAGGCGATCGAGGATCTCGTCCGCCGTGCGCGTCATCTCCGCCGTGACGTCCTGGTGGGCGCCGATGCCGATGCTCGAGAAGAAGCCTGACAGCACCGTGTCGCGTCCGGTCACGCGGCGCGGGAACTCGGCGAAGTCGCTCGACATGCCGCGGGTGCACTCCGCGATCAGATCCTGGCTGACGATGCCCAGCATCCGCCGGAGCTCGGCGACGCTCCAGCGATCGCGGCCCATGATGCGCAGCGTGAACGGCACCGCCTCGATCGCCGGATAGCAGTCGCACGTCAGCGTCTTGATGAAGGTGGACTTGCCGCAGCCGTTCGGGCCGAGGATGGCGACGTGCTCGCCGCCGGCAATCGTCAGCGTGAGGCGATCGAGCGCGCGGACGTCGCCGCGGTAGACCGTCACGTCGCGGCAGTCGATCAACGGCGGTGGTGAAGGAGCGTCGGACGAAGGCACCCGCCGACGATATCAGACCGCCGTCACGGAGTATCATCGCCGGCATGTCCTCGAAAGCCACGATCCTGCTGCTGGCCGTCCTGATCGCGGCGCCGGCCGCCGCGCAGCAGCGCGGCCAGGCGCCGCCGCCCGCGCCGAATCAGCGTGAAAGCGCCGGTCCGGCCGAAGAGAAGAGCTCGCAGACCTCGCACACCGTCCGCCTCGACGGACGCGACATCAAATACACCGCCACGGCCGGCACGCTGCCGATCCGCGGTGACGACGGCAAGGTGCAGGCGCGCATGTTCTTCGTCGCCTACACGAAGGACGGCGAGGATCCGAAGACGCGCCCGCTCTCGTTCCTCTACAACGGCGGCCCGGGCTCCGCGACGATCTGGCTCCACATGGGATCGTTCGCGCCGAAGCGCGTGCAGATGGCCGACGAGGGGTTCCAGCCCGCGCCGCCGTACCGCCTGGTCGACAACGAGCAGTCGCTGATCGACGCGACCGACATGGTCTTCGTCGACGCGATCTCGACCGGCTACAGCCGGACCGTCGACGGGGTGAACCCGACGCAGTTCCACGGCCAGCAGCCCGATCTGCGCGCGTTCGGCGACTTCGTCAACGAGTACCTGAAGGCCTACGGACGCTGGGCGTCGCCGAAGTACCTGATCGGCGAGAGCTACGGCACCATCCGATCCGCCGGTCTCGCGCAGGAGCTGCAGACGCGCCACGGCGTCGAGCTGAACGGCATCGTGCTCGTGTCGGCGCTGCTGTCGTATCAGGTGATTCTCACCGGACCGCAGAACGACCTCGCCTACGTCTCGTACTTTCCGACCTACACGACCACCGCGTGGTATCACAAGCGGCTCCCCGCCGATCTGCAGGCGAAGTCGCTCAAGCAGGTGGCCGACGAGGCGCTGGCGTTCGCCACCGGCGAGTATGCGACGACGCTGCTGCGGGGGAGCTCGTTGAGCGACGCCGAGCGGAAGGGCGTCGCGCAGAAGATCGCGCGGCTGACGGGGCTGTCGCAGGCCTACGTCGAGCAGACGAACCTCCGGGTCGATCCCGGCCGCTTCCGCAAGGAGCTCCTCCGCGACAAGCGCCTGGTCGTCGGCCGCCTCGACACGCGCTACACGGCGACGGACGTCGACGCGGCGGGCGAGCAGCAGGAGTTCGACCCGTCGAACACGGCGCTCCAGGGCGCCTACACGGCGATGTTCATGGACTACGTGCGCAACGAGCTGAAGTGGGAGAGCGATCTGCACTACGACTCGTCAGGGAACGTGCGGCCGTGGACCTACGTCCAGAACGCCTACATGGACATGACCGAGCCGCTGCGCTCCGCGATGGCCAAGAATCCGTCCTTGAAGGTCCGCGTCGAGGCCGGCTACTACGACATGGCGACCGTGTTCGCCGGCGCGGTGATCAACTTCTGGCACCTGGGCTACGACAGGACGTTCACCGACCGCGTGTCGTTCTCGTACTTCGAAGGGGGCCACATGATGTACACGCGCCCGTCGGCGCACAAGGCGCTGAAGGCCGACGTCGCGAAGTTCATCTCCGAGACGGCGGGCGCGCGTCCGCGGGCGGCGACACAGCCATGACACGCACGCTCGCGCTCGTCGCACTCGTCGTGATGGCCGCTGCCGCGCCCGTTGCGCCGAAGCCCGGCGTCGACTGGCCGCAATTCCGCGGCATCAGGGCCGAGGGCGTTGCCGAAGGCTTCTCGCTGCCGGCGACGTGGAACGCCGCGACGGGTGAGAACGTCGCGTGGAAGGCGGCCATCCCCGGTCTCGGCCTCTCGAGTCCCGTCGTCTGGGGCGACGAGATCTTCGTCTCCACTTCGATCAGCGGCAAGGCCGACTCCGGCCTGCGGGTCGGCTACTACGGCGACATCGCCTCGGTGCCGGACGACACCGAGCACGAGTGGCGCATCTACGCCTTCGACAAGAAGACCGGCGCCGTGAAGTGGCAGCAGACGGCCTACAAGGGCGTGCCGAAGATCAAGCGGCACATGAAGAACAGCCACGCCAACTCGACGCTCGCACCGACGGCACGCGCATCGTCGCGTTCTTCGGGTCCGAAGGCCTCTACGCCTACGACATGAACGGCGTGCTGAACGTGTTCGACGCGAAGACGGGCGAGAAGAAGTACGAGTCGCGCCTGGGCGGCGCGACATCGGCGTTCACGGCGTCGCCGGTCGCCAACGACGGCCGCGTATTCATCGCGAGCGAGGACGGCCAGATCTTCGTGATCGCCGCCGGTCCCAAGTACGAGCAGATCGCGATGAACGAGATGTCGGCGCCGGTGCTCGCGACACCGGCGATGTCAGACGGCCGCCTGCTGCTGCGCACGCAGGGGCAGCTGCTGTCGATCGGCCGCAAGTAGACGCGGCCTACTCGTGCCGCAGCGCCGCCAGCGGATTGAGCCGCGTCGCGCGCCGCGCGGGAATCCAGCAGGCGAGCAGCGCCACCGCCGCAAGGCCGAGCGGGACCAGCACGAACACCTGTGGGTCCGTCGGGCTCACGCCGAAGAGCAGTCCTTTCAGCACCCGGACGGCGGCCAGCGCGCCGGCGACGCCGGCCATCGCGCCGAGTACGGTGAGGACGAGCCCGCGGCGGATCACCATCGACATCAGGTCGCCGCGTGTGGCGCCCAGCGCCAGGCGGACGCCGATCTCGCGGGTTCGCTCGGCGACCGAATACGAGAGCATGCCGTAGAGCCCGACCGCGACGAGCGCGATCGCGAGCGCGCCGAAGAGCGTCAGCAGCATGGCCGAGAGCCGCTCGGCGTAGAGCGATCCGTTCTTCTGCGCGTCGAGCGTCTGCAGGTTGTAGGCCGGCAGACGTGGATCGATCGCTTGCAGCTCCTGGCGGATGCGGGACAGGACGGAACGCGGATCGCCGGAGGCCCGCACGTGCAGCGTCATGTTCGCGCCGCGGTTCTGCGCGAGCGGCAGGTAGATCGTGGGTTTGGTTTCGTCGGACACCTTCTTGACCCGGCTGTCGCGGACGACACCGATCACCTCGGCGGAGCGGCCCCGGTTGATGTGGCCGCCGACAGGAACCCGTCCCCGCCAGTACCGGCGTGCGGCGGCTTCGTTGATCAGGACAACCGGTAGCGAGGTCGCGGTGTCGGCGGATGTGAACTCCCGGCCCGAGGCCAGAGGAAGACCGATCGTGCGGAAGTAGCCGGAGCTCACGGTGTTGAAATCGAACGCCATTCGCTCGCCCGGCTCCGGCCGGTACCCTTCGACAGACGCGCTGCCGATGTCGAAGAAGTCGCTGAATGGGACGATTTCCCCCCAGGCCACGCTTTCGACGCCGGGCAGGGCCGCCACTCGCCGCGTCACGGCGTCGACGAATCGACGTCCACGCTGCTCATCGTAGCCGGCGAGTCCGGGATCGAACGACGCGGTGACGACGCGCGAGGGCTGCAATCCTGTGTCGATCGCCTGCAAGGCGCGGACGCCTTTGAGGCACAGTCCCGCGCCCACCAGCACGATCACCGACAGCGCCACCTGCGCCACGATCAGCACGCCGCGCAGCGTGAGCCCGCGCGCGCCGCGACCGGGCACGCCGCTCTTCAGGCCGCTCACCAGATCCGAAGAGAGTGCTTGACGCGCCGGCGCCAGCCCGAACGCGATGCCGGTGACGATCGCGATCACGAGGGTGAAGGCGAGCGCGCGGGCGTCGATCGTGCCGTCGATCGTGCGCGGCAGGTACGTCACCTGCTGCTGCACGCTGGTCAGCAGCGCCGTCAACTGCGCCGCGACGAACAGTCCTGCGGTGCCGCCCACGCCGGCGAGCAGCAAGCCTTCGGTCAGCAACTGGCGCACGATGCGCCAGCGGCTGGCGCCCGCGGCGAGCCGGATCGCGATTTCCTGACGCCGCGTCACGGCGCGTGCGAGCAGGAGGTTGGCGACGTTGGCGCATGCGATGAGCAGCACGAAGCCGACCGCCGCCATCAGAAGCTGGAGCGGGCGCGTGAGATTCTCGACCTCTTCGCGATAGCCGCCGCTGCCGTCGAGCACCTGCACCTGCGGCCGCCGGTCGGCGAGGATCATCGGATCCGGTGCGGCCGGCGGCTTGGCTCCCGGGTCCAGCTCCGCCGCGACCTCCATGAACGCGGCCTGCGCCTGCGCGCGCGTGGCGCCTGGCGCGAGCCGGCCGATCACGTGCAGCCAGCCCCAGTTGGGGCTGTCGAGGACGCGAGACCAACCAGGCAGCACCGTGGGCGCCATCACCGTCGGGACATACACGTCCACGGTCGTGCCTCGCGTCGTCCCCGTGAATTCCGGCGGCGCCACGCCAATCACGGTGAACGGGCGCGCGTTCACGCTGATGGAGCGGCCGACGATGGCGGGATCGGACCCGAAGCGGCGGCGCCAGAGTCCGTGCCCGATGACGGCGACGGCGTGCGTGCCCGGCGTGCGATCCTCGTCGGGCGCGAAGAACCGGCCGATCGCGGGCCGGACGCCCAGCATCGAGAAGTAGTTGCCGGAGACGACGGCACCCGTGACGCGATCGGCCGCCGCGCCGTCGGCGAGACTGAACGGTCGTGGCGAGTACGCGGCGAGCGCGGGAATGAGCGGAACGCGGTCGCGAATGGCCGTGTACATCGGATATGACATCGCGAGCGGAAAGCGTTCCGCCCCGCCGAGGAACGTCACGAGGCGATCCGGCTGCTCGACGGGCAGCGCGCGCACGACGATCTTGTCGAGCAGGGAGAAGATGGCCGTGTTGGCGCCGATGCCGAGCGCGAGCGTGACGACGGCCGCCGCGGTGAAGCCCTTGTGTCGGATCAGCATGCGCGCGCCGTAGCGAAGATCGAGAAACATGCCGGCCTCCAGTTGCTGGCGAAACAGCCAGAGCGCATCCCAGAAGGCGCTCGTGCTGCGGCGGAAGAGATCGAGCTTGTCGCGCCAGTCGAGCCGTTCCCAGGCGTCGAGCTGACTTTCGCGGTAGCGGAATTCGCCCTCCCACTCCTGCCGCCAGCCGGCGCGCAGGTGACGGGGGACGATCAGGCCGAGCAGCGCGATGAGGCGCAGGTGCGGCTTCATGCGCGCGAGGATCGGGGCCGCGCCTTCGCCGGCGGGGCCTGCTCGGCGAGCCGGTAGCGCTTCGCCGCCTGGGCGAGGGCGGCGCGTCCGGCGCGCGTCATCTCGTAGTAGCGCCGGGGCGGCCGCGGCTCGGCGCGCGCGATGCTCTCCTTCTCCCAGCTCGCCGACAGGTGCCCGGCGTCCTCGAGGCGGCGCAGGGCGGGATAGACGGTCCCGCCGGGCAGGCCGGTCGCGTCGATGACGTCGAAGCCGTAGCGGTAGCCGCTGGCGACGGCCTGGAGGATGGTGGCGGTGACGTAGGTCATGGATAGGATCCTATCTAGAAAGAAT
>Ga0075364_10001880_pt1 | contig 11663 bp, 11 predicted proteins | sample EndMetdeltDD1764_FD_71517 | JGI IMG/M metagenome (GOLD analysis project Ga0075364, IMG submission 71517) | Populus endosphere microbial communities from Tennessee, USA - Endosphere MetaG P. deltoides DD176-4 | ecosystem: Host-associated > Plants > Roots > Endosphere | place: USA: Tennessee... | reverse complement strand
ACGCAGAGCTGGGGACCCTCCGCGAACCTGTAGTGCCGTTTGCACAGACGCCTACGATTCTGATCATAGGAAAGCACCTGTCGACGCGCTAGAGCAGAAAATTCAGATAGTGAACTCGCCGTCGGGCGTTCCCACGTCGAAAGAATCCGCGCCGAGCTGCAGGGAGAGTCGACGGGCGATGGTCTGAAGGCTCGCCACCAGTGCCCGGTCCACGACCGCTCGCTCCGACGGCAGCGAGATCGCCAGCGACGCCGTGATGTTCGGTGCGATGACCGGCACGGCGACGCACGTCGCCCCGATGGCGTACTCCTCCTCATCGAGCACCCACCCCGGTGAGTGCTCGAGTTGCGTCAGCAGGGTCTGCCGATCGCTGATCGTCCGAGGCGTCAGCTCATCGAGGCGATGACGTGAGAGATAGTCGAGGCGATGCTCATCGGGGAGCTCCGCCAGGATCTGCTTGCCCAGCGCGGTCGCATGCGCGCTGGACTGCAATCCCACCCACAGCTCCACCCGCGGGTTGTGCACCGCGTCGACGATGTCGACCAGATGCATCTCGCCGTCGTCGAAGCGCGACAGGTACGCGGTCGCGCCGACCACCTCGGTGACCTCCCGCAGCGCCGCGCGCACCCGGGCGAGGAAGACCCCGCGTGCATCGATCTCCTGCTGGAAGGCCGGGAAGCGCGTGCCGAGCACGAGGCCGTCGGGCTCGGAGGAGAGGTATCCCTCGTGGATGAGGGTGCGGACGAGGTTGTAGGTGGTCCCCGGCGTCAGTCCGGTGGCGGCCACCAACATCTTGGCGGGCAGCGGTCGTGGCGAGTTCGCCACGATGTCGACGAGGCGGAGAGCGCGCTGAACCGACCCGATGAGGGTCGGTTCACCCTCCGCCGTGTTCACCGCTACGCGCCTCCTCCTGAGGCACGGCCGCCGAGCGCCCGGGCGTCGCGCTGGCCGGTCGAATCCTGGCGCAGCTCCTTGGGAAGCGAGAACATCAGATCCTCCTCGGCCGTCTTCACCTCTTCGACGTCGCGGTAGCCGGCGTCGCTCAGCGCTTCGAGGACCTCGCTGACGAGCACTTCGGGAACGGATGCCCCGCTCGTCACACCGACGGTCTCCACACCGTCGAGCCATTCCTGCTGGACCTCTTCGGCGTAGTCGACACGATACGCCGCCTTGGCGCCGTATTCGAGGGCGACTTCGACGAGTCGGACCGAGTTGGACGAGTTCGCCGAACCGACCACGATGACCAGGTCGGCGTTCGTCGCGACCTTCTTGATGGCCACCTGCCGGTTCTGGGTGGCGTAGCAGATGTCGTCGGACGGCGGATTCTGGAGCTCGGGGAAACGCAGACGGAGACGGTTGACCGTCTCCATGGTCTCGTCGACCGAAAGTGTGGTCTGCGAGAGCCAGACGACCTTGGACGGGTCCTTCACCTGCACGGTGTCGGCCTCGGCAGGCGAGTTGACGACCGTCACGTGCTCAGGCGCCTCGCCCGCGGTGCCTTCGACCTCTTCGTGGCCCTCGTGGCCGATGAGGAGAATCTCGAAGTCGTCACGGGCGAATCGCACGGCCTCGCGGTGCACCTTCGTCACCAGGGGGCAGGTGGCGTCGATCGCGTGGAGACCTCGATCGGATGCCGCGTTCACCACGGCCGGCGAGACGCCGTGCGCGCTGAAGACGACGTGGGCTCCCGCAGGAACCTCGTCGACCTCTTCGACGAAGATCGCGCCCTTCTCCTCGAGCTCGGTGACGACGTGGATGTTGTGCACGATCTGCTTGCGCACGTAGACGGGTGCGCCGTAGCGCTCCAACGCCTTCTCGACCGCGACGACGGCACGGTCGACCCCGGCGCAGTAGCCGCGGGGAGCGGCCAGCAGAATCCGCTTGTGTCCGACGATCGGGTTATCCTGAAGCCGCCCGGCAGCCGCACGCACTCGTGGGATGCGCGGGATGGGGAGATGAACAGCAGTCGAAGTCACCCTTTGATTCTACCGGCGCCCGCCTGGGGAAGGCCGGGGTGCCGCCAGAAGGTGCCACGGCACGGAACGGGAGCACATGACAGTCTTCGAAGCGGCGGCCGGCCCCGGCGAGACACCTCCGGCCGACGCCGTCGCCCCACGGAACTCCACGTCGGACGCCCCCACCTCCGTCGCGCGCCTGAACGCGACGATCCGCGACTTCATCGCCCGCTGGAACACGGTGTGGGTCGAGGGTGAGATCACCTCGTGGAACGTCCGGGCCGGCAACGTGTTCGCCCGTCTCAAGGACACCCAGTCCGATGCGCAGATCTCGATCCGTATCTGGTCGAGCGTCCGCGGCCGCATCCCCGCAGACCTCGGTGTCGGCGACCATGTCGTCGCCGCGGTGAAGGCCGACTACTTCGTCAAGTCCGGCGACTTCAGCTTCGCCGTCTCGGCGATGAAGCACGTGGGCCTCGGCGACCAGCTCGAGCGCCTCGAGAAGCTGCGGCTGCAGCTGCGCCAGGAGGGCCTGTTCGACTCGTCGCGCAAGAAGCGGCTTCCGTTCCTCCCCCACGTCATCGGCCTGATCACGGGCGAGAGGTCCGACGCCGAGAAGGATGTGCATCGCAACGCCGAGCTGCGCTGGCCGCAGGTGCGCTTCCGCACCGAGTACGCCGCCGTGCAGGGCGACCGCTGCGTGCCCGACACTCTGGCCGCGCTGAAGAGACTCGACGCCGATGCCGAGGTCGACGTCATCATCATCGCGCGAGGCGGCGGAGATCCGCAGACCCTGCTCGGCTTCAGCGACGAGAGACTCGTGCGGGCGGTGGCCGCCGCGTCCACACCGGTCGTCAGCGCCATCGGACACGAGAACGACCATCCGCTTCTCGACGACGTCGCCGACCTCCGGGCATCGACGCCGACGGATGCCGCGAAGCGCGTCGTGCCGGATGTCGGGGAGCAGCGGGCACTCATCGCGCAGCTGCGCTCGCGGGCGACCTCACGCCTCACGCAGCGGCTCACGCACGACATCTCCCAGCTCGAACAGCTGAGGTCGCGCCCCGTGCTGCGCTCCCCCGCGCCGATCATCGACGCACGCGCGCAGGAGCTGTGGCTGCTGCAGTCGCGCGGTCGCGATGCGCTCACTCGGCAGCTCGACAGCGCCGGTCGGCGCACCAGCGAACTGCGGGCGTCTCTGCGGGCCCTGTCGCCGGCGGCGACCCTCGCGCGCGGCTACGCGATCGCGCATCTCGAGGGCGGCGTGATCCTGCGCGACGCAGCGGATGCTCCGGCAGGCAGCGCCCTGACGATCACGGTCGATCGCGGCTCGGTGGCCGCGCGTTCCGAGGGCGAGATCGCCGAAGGTTCCTGAGCCGGGCACCGATCGCGCACGCCGTAAGATGGAGGAGTGAGCGCTCTGAACGAGATCCCGGTCGAGGCGCTGTCGTTCGAGGCAGCCCGCGATGAACTCGTCACCGTCGTCGCAGAACTCGAACAGGGCTCCCCCACTCTCGAGCACTCCCTCGCCCTCTGGGAGCGCGGCGAAGCACTCGCCGCGCGTTGCGAGGAGTGGCTTCTGGGCGCGAAGCGCCGTCTCGACGCTGCCCGCGTCGCGGCATCCGACTCCGACTCCGCCGGCGGCGCATCGTGAGCAAGACGCCCCGGATCGTCGCCGAACTCGGCCGTCCGGAGACACCGGACGAGACCGCCGCCCGCAAGGCCGCGTCCAGCAAGGCGTATCGCGGCAGCCAGACCGTGCGGAACCTCGTCGCCGCGCTGCTCGTGACCGTGGCCGTCGTCGCCGTGATCATCTTCGCCGTCCCTCGGGGCGAGCCCGTGGCCGCAGAGAAGATCGACGTGGCGGGTATCGCCGCAGGAGTCGAATCGACCATGGACAGTCCGGCAATAGTTCCCGAGCTCGACGGGTTCTGGCGTGTCAACGCGGCCGAGCTGCAGAGCGGTGCCACGGTCGTGTGGGAGATCACCCTCGCCCCGGCCGCCGACGACGAACGCGGATTCATCAAGGTCGCCCAGGCCTTCGACGCCGACTCCTCGTGGGCGCCGCAGCGCCTGAACGGCAACGCGCCGACCGATGAGACACGCATCGGCGGACTCGACTGGGATGTGTACGAGCTCGGTGATGCCGCTGCCAACGCCAACGTCTCCTACGCGATCGGGACTCAGGCCGGCGACGACTACGTGCTGCTCTACGGTTCGCGCTCCGCCTCATCGACCGCCGACCTCGCAGAATCCCTCGTGCCGCAGATCCGTTCCCTGTCGGAGGCTTCATGACGCACCCGCTCACCCCCGCCGCAGCATGGAAGCAGATGCAGGAGGGGAACGCTCGTTTCGTGCGTGACGAGCCACAGCATCCGAACCAGGACGGTGCGCGCCGGCAGGATCTCGCGGCCGCCCAGCATCCGGTGGCGACGCTCTTCGGCTGCTCGGACTCGCGCCTGGCGGCCGAGATCATCTTCGACCTGGGCCTCGGCGACCTGTTCGTCGTGCGCAACGCCGGTCAGGTGCTGGGCGAGTCGATCGTCGCCAGCCTCGAGTACGCCGTCGCGGTGCTGGAGGTGCCGCTCATCGTCGTCCTCGCGCACGACTCGTGCGGTGCCGTGCGCGCGGCGATCGACGGCACCGCCATCGACGCCGCTCCCCTTCCGCCGCACATCTGGCGGCTCATCGCCCCGATCGTGCCCGCAGCCCGCAAGGTGCTGCATGAGAACGGCGGCACCACGGTCGCCGAGATCGATGCCGAACTCGTCGGCGAGGAGCACCTGCGGAACACGGTGCGCGATCTGCTGCAGTCCTCGGAGCTGATCAACAGCGCCGTCACCGAGGGCCGTCTGGGCATCGTCGGCGCCAACTACCGTCTGGCCGAGGGCACCGCATCGCCGGTGATCACGGTCGGAATCGACACCGAGGGGGCCACCCCCGCAACCGAGGAGGGTTCGGAATGACCGAGCAGGATTACCGCATCGAGCACGACACCATGGGTGAGGTGCGGGTGCCCGTGAACGCACTCTACGGGGCGCAGACACAGCGCGCCGTGGAGAACTTCCCGATCTCGGGCAAGGGGCTGGAGTCGACGCAGATCGCCGCCCTCGCGCGCATCAAGAAGGCCGCGGCGCTCGCGAACAAGGAGCTCGGCACCCTCGACGGCGCCATCGCCGACGCGATCGCCCAGGCCGCCGACCAGGTCGCCTCGGGTGCGCACGACGGCGAGTTCCCGGTCGACACCTACCAGACCGGTTCCGGCACGTCGTCGAACATGAACATGAACGAGGTTCTCGCGACTCTCGCGACGCGCATCCTCGGTGCGACGGTGCACCCGAACGACCACGTGAACGCCTCGCAGTCGTCGAACGACGTGTTCCCGACCTCGGTGCACATCGCTGTGACCCAGGCGCTCATCGACACCCTCATCCCGTCGCTCGACCACCTCGCCGTCGCCCTCGAGGCCAAGGCCGTGCTGTGGAAGGACGCGGTCAAGTCCGGCCGTACGCACCTCATGGATGCGACGCCCGTCACGCTCGGCCAGGAGTTCGGTGGCTACGCCCGCCAGGTGCGTCTCGGCATCGAGCGCGTGCAGTCGGCGCTCCCCCGCGTCGCCGAGGTCCCGCTGGGCGGCACGGCGGTCGGCACCGGCATCAACACGCCTGTCGGCTTCCCGCAGAAGGTCATCGAGCTGCTCGCCGCCGAGACCGAGCTGCCGATCACCGAGGCGAAGGATCACTTCGAGGCGCAGGCGAACCGCGACGGACTCGTCGAGGCGTCTGGCGCCCTCCGCACGATCGCGGTCTCTCTGACGAAGATCAACAACGACCTGCGCTGGATGGGCTCCGGCCCCAACACGGGTCTCGGCGAGCTGCACATCCCCGACCTGCAGCCCGGCTCCTCGATCATGCCCGGCAAGGTCAACCCGGTCGTCCCCGAGGCGGTGCTGATGGTCTGCGCCCGCGTGATCGGCAACGACGCCACGGTCGCCTGGGCCGGAGCATCCGGTTCCTTCGAGCTCAACGTCGCGATTCCCGTCATGGGCACCGCCGTACTCGAGTCGATCCGTCTGCTGTCGAACGCCTCTCGCGTGCTCGCCGACAAGACCATCGACGGCCTGCAGGCGAACGTCGAGCGCGCGGCGGCTTTCGCCGGCATGAGCCCGTCGATCGTGACCCCGCTGAACAAGCTCATCGGCTACGAGGCCGCGGCGAAGATCGCGAAGCACTCTGTCGCCCAGGGGATCACGGTGCGCGACGCCGTGATCGAGCTCGGGTACGTCGAGCGCGGCGACCTGACGCTCGAGCAGCTCGACGAGAAGCTCGACCTGCTCTCGATGACGCACCCCGGCTGAGCCTGGAACACGATACGCGGATGCCGCGGGGACCTGGTCCTCGCGGCATCCGTCGTCTCCGGCCTGTGGTCCGCACCCGCTGATGACGACCATTGCCCCACTCCTCTGGTGCCCGACACGCCAGATGTCGGACACTTGTGCCGATTCGGACCGACATCTGGCGTGTCGGCCCCCGGAATGACGCAACGACCTGCCCTGCACAGGAAGGCTTCCCGCGCCTCATTCCCCCGTTCCCGCAATCGGGCGCCTGGGATGCCGGCTCCGCACAGCAAGCAGGGCCAGGCATGGTGAAAGGATGCTCGATCCACAGCTGCTCCTCACCCGGCTCGGCGGGCTGGCCAGCGGCGTGCAGCTCCAGCAATACGGAATCAGTCGGATGCAGCTGGCGAATGACGTCCGCGCGGGCCGGATAGACCGCGTCCGGCCCGGGCTCTTCGCCAAGAAGGGGTTGCACGATGCGCTGCATCGCGCGGCTCTGCACGGCGGCTCCCTCACCTGCGCGGAAGCGCTGCGGCGACACGGCGTGTGGGTACTCGAGTCGGAAGGCCCACCTCACGTGTGGGTCGGCAGGCGCGGTCGCGTTCATCCGCACGTCGGATGCCGGTGCACGAGTCACTTCTTCCGAGGAGACCCGGGGCTCGGCCTTGTTGACGTCGAGACCGCACTCATCCACCTTCATCGCTGCGCCGGAGATGAGGCGTTCTTTGCATCCTTCGAGTCCGCCTGGCGTCTCCGGAAGCTGTCCGCCGCAGCACGTTCGCGCATCCGCTCCGCTCTCCCCGCATACGCACGCTGGCTCGTCGACTTCGCGCGCCCGGATGCCGACAGCGGGTTGGAATCACTGGTGCGTCTCCGCCTGCACATCCTCGGCCTGCTTCTGGCATGCCAGGTCGTGCTCCCCGGAGTCGGGCGGGTCGACTTCCTCATCGAGAAGCGGCTGATCCTGGAGATCGACGGGCGAGAGAACCATGAAGGTGCATCTGAGCGGCATCGCGATCTGACTCGGGATGCGGCGGCCTCGCGCCTGGGCATCGAGACGCTTCGCTTCGACTACGCCCAGGTGATCCACGACTGGCCGTCCGTGCAGGCCGCGATCCTCGCCGCCGTCGAACGGACTCACGACCACCGGTGAGCCTCCCCACCGATCGACCGCTTCCTCCTTCACCCTGGGGGCCGACACGCCAGATGTCGGACAGTTGCGAGCATTCGGTCCGACATTTGGCGTGTCGGCCCCCGAAGTGGGGAGCAAAGAGAAAGAGCGGATGCCGTAGTCCCGGCATCCGCTCTCCCGCCGACGTCAGCTGAGCTCTCCGCCCTCCAGGAGTTCAGTGACGAGGGCTGCGATCGCCGAGCGCTCTGAGCGCATCAGCGTCACGTGTCCGAAGAGGTCGTGCCCCTTCAGGGTCTCGATCACGCTGGCGATGCCGTCGTGCCGTCCGACGCGGAGGTTGTCGCGCTGACCCACGTCGTGCGTGAGGATCACCCGCGAGTTCTGGCCCATGCGGCTGAGCACGGTCAGCAGCACGTTGCGTTCCAGCGACTGCGCCTCGTCGACGATCACGAACGCGTCGTGCAGGGAGCGTCCGCGGATGTGCGTCAGGGGAAGCACCTCGAGCAGTCCGCGCTCGATGACCTCTTCGACGACGTTGCCCGATACGACCGAGCCGAGCGTGTCGAACACCGCCTGGCCCCAGGGACCCATCTTCTCGCCCTGGTCGCCGGGAAGGTATCCGAGCTCCTGCCCGCCGACCGCGAACAGCGGGCGGAACACGATGATCTTCTTCTGCTGCTGCCGCTCCAGCACCGCCTCGAGCCCGGCGCACAGCGCCAGCGCCGACTTGCCGGTACCGGCGCGGCCGCCGAGCGACACGATGCCGACCTCCTGGTCGAGCAGCAGATCGATCGCGATGCGCTGCTCCGCGGAACGACCGTGCATCCCGAAGATGTCGCGGTCGCCGCGCACCAACCGGTACTCGCCGTCGCCCGTCACCCGTCCGAGAGCCGATCCGCGCTCCGAGTGGATGATCAGGCCGGTGTTCACGGGGATGCCCCTCGCGTCCTCACTGATGCCGACCTCACTCTCGTACAGGTCGCTGATCTCGTCGCCGGAGAGGTCGAGCGTGGAGATGCCCGTCCATCCAGAGTCCACGGCCTGCTCGGCGAGGTACTCCTCGGCGCGGATGCCGAGAGACGCGGCCTTGACGCGCATCGGCAGGTCCTTCGAGACGATCGTGACGTCCTGGCCGTCCTGCGCGAGGTGCATCGCGACCGAGAGGATGCGGGTGTCGTTGTCACTCAGGCGGATGCCGGCCGGCAGCACCGAGGGATCGGTGTTGGCGAGCTCGACGCGCAGGGTGCCGCCCTCGCCGACCTCGACGGGGAAGTCCAGCCGTCCATGCTCGATGCGCAGGTCGTCGAGGTGCCGCAGTGCCTGACGGGCGAAGTAGCCGATCTCCGGGTCGTGACGCTTGCCCTCGAGCTCGGTGATCACGACGACGGGGAGCACCACGGAGTGCTCGGCGAACCGGAAGAACGCCTGCGGATCGCTCAGCAGCACCGACGTGTCGAGCACATAGGTGCGCAGGTCCTGATCCGGTTCGATCGACGAAGCGCTCCTCGTCGTCTTACGGGTGGACTGCTGCGCGGTGCTGGTGGACTGCTGCGCTGTACGTGTGGTCACGACCCACTCCCGACCCGGGGATGAGATCCCCGCCTGAGAACGAGTCGACCTGGGGCCACGAGTCGTCAACCGGAAGGCCGACCCGACCGGGCTCCTTGCCCGATGCCTAGAACGTACGACCCCGCGAGGGCTTAACGGCGACTCGACACGCGGGTGATTATTACGTGCTGATGAACGTCTCGTTGCCGAGAGAGGCGAGCGCCTCGTCGAGCAGCCGGAGCGTGTCGGCGTCGGTGCCCGCGTGCACGCCGATCCGCACGGAGGAGCCACGTGCCGTGACGACGATCCCGGCATTCGCGAGCGCCGCGGCGAGGCGGGCCGGCTCGTCGGGCGACAGCACGACGATCCCTGCCCGCTGCTCGCGCTCACGGGGAGAGGTCACGACGATGCCGTTCCGATCCGCGATCTCGAGGACCGTGTCGACGTGCTCGGCGATCCGCGCCTCGATGGCGGCGACACCCGCGTCGTGCACGTCGCGCACGCCGATGGCCAGCCGACCGGCGGCCAGCGTGTCGGGCGAGCTCACGGTGAAGGCCTGCGCGGATGCCATCGGCGCCATCACCTCATCCACCGACAGGCCGTCCGTGCCCGTGATGCCGGACAGCACCGGAACGATGCGCTGCCGGGCACGCGGAGAGAACCAGGCGAAGGCGCTGCCGCGACCCGCGCGCAGCCACTTGTAGCCGTGTCCGACCACGACGTCGGCCATCGTGAAATCGGTGTCCGCGATGCCGAACGACTGCACGGCGTCCACGATGAGCAGCCGGTCCGGTCCGATGACGTCGCGCAGCGCCGCGAGGTCGGCACGGTACCCGGTGCGGAAGTCGACGTGGCTGACCGCGAGCGCCGTGACCTCATCGTCGAGCGCCTCGGCGACGGCATCCGGTGTCACCCGGCTGTCGGCGGGGGTGATCCAGCGCGGTGCCAGCCCGCGACCCGAAGCCGCTGCTGCACGATCGAGGGTCAGGCTCACACTCGGGAACTCCGCCGTGCTCGCGATCACCGTTCCCGACATCCCGAAGAACGCGTGCATCAGACCCTGGGTCGACGACGGCTGCAGGGTGACGTCTGCCGAATCACCGCCGAGGAGTTCGGCGACGAGTTCCTGGGCCTGCTCGACGCGCTCCCAGACGAGCGAGAGCGACGAGGGGCGTCCGCTGCCCAACAGGTCGGCGTCGGCGAAGACCTCTTCTCGCACGGAGGGCGAAACCGGTCCGAACGCCGCCCAGTTCAGATAGCCGGGTTCGTTGTCGAACGTGCCGACATAGTCGTCGAAAGTACTCACCGAGTCAGTCTGGCACGGCGTTCACCACAGGATGGGCCCTGAGCCCGTCAAAGGGCGCTAACGACCGAATCGGCGGTCGCGGTCGGCGAAGTCGCGGATCGCACGGAGGAAGTCGACCTGCCGCAGGTCGGGCCCCAGCGCCTCGACGAAATAGAACTCGCTGTGCGCGCTCTGCCACAGCAGGAAGTCGCTGAGACGCTGCTCACCACTGGTGCGGATGACGAGGTCAGGGTCGGGCTGTCCGCCCGTATAGAGGTGCTCGCCGATCATCTCGGGCGTCAGGTGAGCCGCCAGATCTTCCAGCGTGCCGCCCGACGCCTCGTGCTTGGTGATGATGCTGCGGACCGCGTCGACGATCTCGTGCCGTCCGCCGTAGCCGACGGCGAGATTCACGTGGAGGCCGGTGTGGTCTTTCGTGCGTGCCTCCGCCTCGGTCAGGACGCGGGCGAGCTCCGGCGGGAGGATGTCGGAGCGTCCGACGTGCTGCACCCGCCAGTTGTCCTCCTGCGACACCGCCTCTGCCAGCTCCGCGATGATCTCGATCAGGTCGGCGAGCTCGGCCGAATCCCGCTTTCGCAGATTGTCGCTCGAGAGCAGGTAGAGGGAGACGACCCGCACTCCCAGCTCATCGCACCAGCCGAGGAACTCGCGCATCTTCGCGGCGCCGGCCCGATGGCCGTCCGCGGGGGTGGCGAAACCCAGCTGCCGGGCCCACCGCCGGTTGCCGTCGATCATCATGGCGACATGATGAGGAACGGACGCCGGATCGAGGTGGCGTCGCAGCCGTCTGGTGTAGAGCCGGTACAGCGGTCCGCGCCCCGGACTCTCGCGTGACATCACCTGCCTACGCTACCTTGTCGGGCTCGCGAGCACGGTGTGGGGAGGCTGGGGATATGTGCCCTCCGCGGCATGCGGGCCCACTTAGAGTGAGCACGTGAGCACTCCCGAATCGTCCGAACCCGAACTCCCCCAACTGCCGCTTCTCGAGGTGGCCGAGGCGGATGCGGCGGTCGAGATCCGGCCCACCTGGCGCGGATGGATCCACGCCGGTATCTTCCCCGTGGCGATCGTCGCGGGCATCGTGCTCATCGTCGTCGCGGAGAGCGGGGCGGCGAAATGGGCCGCGGCCGTCTTCATGGCGAGTTCCCTCCTGCTGTTCGGCAACTCGGCGCTGTACCACCGGTTCGACTGGCAGCCGAAGGTGAAGCTGATCCTGAAGCGGATCGACCACGCGAACATCTTCCTGCTCATCGCCGGAACGTACACACCGCTCGCGACCCTGGCCCTGCCTCCCGAGAAGGGCGCTCTGCTGCTCTGGCTGGTCTGGGGCGGAACCGTGGTGGGCATCCTCTTCCGCGTCTTCTGGATCCACGCGCCGCGCTGGCT
>Ga0075364_10001879_pt1 | contig 11664 bp, 8 predicted proteins | sample EndMetdeltDD1764_FD_71517 | JGI IMG/M metagenome (GOLD analysis project Ga0075364, IMG submission 71517) | Populus endosphere microbial communities from Tennessee, USA - Endosphere MetaG P. deltoides DD176-4 | ecosystem: Host-associated > Plants > Roots > Endosphere | place: USA: Tennessee... | reverse complement strand
TGCGAAGAAACCCGACGCACGCTATTCCTATGGCAGCTCGGAGAACATGACGCGCCTGGTGGGCAACATGCTGGATCACTACGGCAAACTCGGGATGGTCAGCGTGTCCTACAAGGGCGGCGCACCCTTGATGACCGATGTGGCCGGTGGCGTTGCCACGATAGGCACCACCAGCATCCTGACGTCCAAGGCCCTGGTCGATGCCGGAAAGTTGCGGCCGCTCGCGGTCACGGGAACCGAGCGCACGACAGTCTGGCCAGACGTGCCAACCATGAAGGAGGTCGGCATGCCCGAGTTCGATCGCGTGTACACCGCCTTCAGCCTGTATGCCCCCGCAGGCACGCCGAAACCCATCCTGGAGAAGATCCAGCGCGAGGTGCGTGCCGTGGTGTTCGACCCCAAGATGCGCGCCGTGTTGGCCGAGCAGGCGGCCGAGCCCGTTGCCGATTCGGTCGACGATTTCAATGCCCAGGACAAGCGCAATTTCGAGTTCTGGAAGTCGCTGGCCGATGCCATCGATCTCAAGCCCATCTGATCAAGGAGACGCAGACATGATTGAACCGATCAAGGAACCCCGCGGGTGGACCCGCGCCGATCTGGAGAACAGCACCTCCTGGATCTATCCGCTTACTGCCGAGGATATCGACGGCTTGCGCCAAGCGCTTGCCCATGCGCTGGCAAGCGGCAAATCCCGCTTCGAAATGTCCGGCGCCGATTTCCCCATCGATGCGGCCCTGCGTGCCCGGTTGACCGCCATCGTGGAGAGCACCCAGCATGAGTATGGATTCAAGCTCATGCGCGGCTTTCCCGTGGGCGATTATTCTGAGGAGGAACTGCGCATCTTCTATTGGGGGCTGGGCCTTCAGCTCGGTGTGCCGCGCCCTCAGGGCAAGGCCAGCAGCTTCATGTCGGATGTGCGCGATGCGGGCGGCGTCTATCGCGCGCAGACCGGGCGGGGCTACAACACCGCGTCGCGGCTGGACTTTCACGCCGATGGCAGCGACATGGTCGGCCTGCTCGTGGTGCGTGTGGCCAAGTCGGGGGGCGAGAGCATGATTTCCAGTTCGATCACGGCGCACAACGTCATGCTGGCCGAACGCCCCGATCTGGTCGAGGTGCTGTATCAACCCTTCGTGTTCAGCCGGCAGGGGGAACAGGCACCCGAAGAGCCCCTGTATTACGAGGCACCGGTGTTCGGCATGCAGGACGGCCGCTTCGTTTGCCGGCACATCCGCAACCACATCACTTCGGCACAGCTGACTTTTCCTGAGGTGCCGCGCCTGACCCCATTGCAGATCGAAGCGCTGGACATGCTCGATGCCACGCTGGCGCGGCCTGACCTGTGCTTCAGCATGAACTTCGAACCTGGCGATCTGCAGTTCATCAATAACCATATCGTGTTGCATGCCCGCACCGAATATGAAGACGAGCAAGCCCCCGAGCGCAAGCGCTTCCTGCTGCGCCTATGGCTGGCCCTGCCGCAGGCGCAGGCCCTGCCCGAGGGTTTGCGTCTTGCTTACAAAGACGTGTCTGCCAAGTCGGTACGCGGCGGATTCAGGGGGGTGAACATCACGCCCGAGATCGAGGCGTTCGAGCGCAGAATCGCACGTGAACATGGCATGGACTGCAATATCTACGGCGACCGGCAAACGGCGTCTTCCACTGCACAGCCACAAGGAGCCCGGGCATGAGCGAACCCAAAGCAACACTGAAGTCACTGATCCAGCCAGGCAAGCTGCTGGTGGCACCGGGCGTCTTCGACCTGATCTCGGTGCGTATTGCCAGCCAGCAGGATTTCAAATGCCTGTACATGACTGGCTATGGAACGGTGGCGTCCTACCTCGGCCTGCCCGATGCCGGGCTGGCCACGATGACCGACATGGCCAATCGTGTTGCCGCGTTCACCGGTGCAACGTCGCTGCCCATGATCTGCGATGGCGACACGGGTTACGGTGGGCTGCTGAACGTGGCGCATACCGTTCGAACCTACGAGCGGGCAGGGGCGTCGGCCATTCAGCTCGAAGACCAGGAGTTTCCCAAGAAGTGCGGACACACGCCCAATCGGCGCGTGATACTGACCGAAGAAATGGAAAAAAAGATCAGAGTGGCGGTCCAGGCGCGAAGCAACCCTGACATGCTGATCGTGGCACGCACCGATGCGCGCTCTGGGCTGGGGCTGGACGAGGCGTTGCGCCGTGCGGAACGTTACGAGCGTGCGGGTGCCGACGTGCTGTTCATCGAATCGCCGGAAACGGAAGAGGAACTGGCCACCATCGGCAAGCGCTTCGACACGCCGCTGTTGGTCAACCTTGTGGAAACCGGTCGTACGCCCATACTCGCGCCTGACGTGCTGGCCGAAATGGGATTTTCCATTGCGATCTATCCGGCGCTGGGTTTTCTGGCGGCGGGTCAGGCCCTGCAAAATGCGTATGCGCACCTGGCACGTACGCAGACCTCCAACGGGTTGCCAGACCCGCTGCACGACTTCAAGGCGTTCAACCTGCTGATGGGTTTTCAGGAGGTGTGGGACTTCGAGAAGCGACATGCCGATTAGCCCGTGCGTCGCAGCAAGCGGGGGAGGTATAGTGGCATCCCATTAGACTGGCCGCCAATAGGCCGGTCACGGGAGACCTCATGCTTCGCTTTGACAATCGCCCAACCGCGGGTGCCGGATGGACCCGCCGGTCCGTGATGGCGGCGCTCGTGCTTGGCCTGACGAGTGCCGCAGGCCTTTTCGGTGCCGCGCACGCCACCTCTGCAGCTGGCGACGCCCAGCAGAATTGGCCCGCACGCCCGTTGACCCTGATCGTGCCCTTCGGGCCGGGCTCGACCCCCGATCAGGTCGCGCGCATCGTGGGCGAGCGTGCGGGCGCCATTCTGGGCCAATCGATCGTCGTGGAAAACAAGGCAGGTGCCAGTGGCAACATTGGCACGGCAGCCATTGCGCGTGCCGCGCCGGATGGGTATACGTTCGGCGTGAGCATTACCGGGCCAATGGTCAACAACACGTTGCTGTTCGAAAATTTGCCATACGATCCGGTGCGTGATCTGGCGCCGCTTACCCTGGCCGTGCATCAGCCCAATGTCATTGTCGTGCCGGCTGCGTCGGGCATCACGTCGATCGACCCCTTGCTCGAGGCGATCAAACGCGGCGATGACACCTACAACTTTCCATCGACTGGTATCGGCACCGTCAGTCATCTGTCGGTGGAAATGCTGCTCAAGCGCATCGGCGCACGCGCCGTGCATGTGCCCTATCCGTCTTCGCCTGCCGCCCTGAACTCCATTCTGGCCGGCGATACCCAGTTCGCGGCGTTGCCGCCGGCCGCCGTCATGGCAATGATCCGCGACGGTCGTCTCAAGGGGCTGGCCGTCACGTCTTCATCACGATCTGCGCTGCTGCCTGATCTGCCCACGCTTGCGGAAGCAGGCATTGCAGGTATAGAAGGATCGGGATGGATCGGCTTCGTGATGAATGCGCAGGTCCCTGCTGCGGTGCAGGCGCGTCTGTCCGATGCATTGCGTCAGGCGATTGCCGATCCTGCCGTCCAGCAACGGCTCAAGGCGCAGTACATGGAGCCGGTTGGCGACACGCCTGATCAGTTTCGGCAGTACATGAAAGAAGAGTTGGCGCGCTGGGGGCCGTTGATCCAGCAACTGGGGCTGAAGGCGTCGAATTGAGCCCCACCCTCAGCAACCCTTAAGGCTGCGTGGCATGCACCGAGGTGAAGTGGTGGGCAGGCACGGGGGTGCCGAGCAGGAAACCCTGTAGCGCATTGCAGCCCAGCTTGTTCAGCAGATTGCGCTGCGCTTCGGTCTCCACGCCCTCGGCCACGACGCTCATGCCCAGCTTGCGAGCCAGCGCCACGATCGCGGTCACGATGGTGGCCTCTGAATTGTCGGGTGCAAGCTGGTCGACGAAGCCGCGATCGATCTTCAGTTCATTGGCCGGTAATCTGGTGAGGTAGAGCAGGCTGGAATGGCCGGTGCCGAAATCGTCGATGGAAATGGAAACGCCCAGATCCGCCAGCCGTTTCAGCACTTCCATGCTGGCTCGCACATCGTGCATGGCGGTGGACTCGGTGATCTCCAGCGTCAGGCTGCGTGCCGGCAAGCGGTGGGTGATCAGGGCGCGCTCGACCGTGTCGAGCAGATCGGCATGCATGAATTGCAAGGTCGACAAATTCACCGCGATCGTCCACTGCGCGAACCCCATGTCGATCCAACGGCGCATCTGCGCACATGCTTCATCGATGACCCAGTGTCCGATGGGCACGATCAGGCCTGTCTTTTCGGCCAGCGGAATGAACTTGTCCGGCGGCATCAGTCCCAGGCTGGGATGCTGCCAGCGGATCAGTGCTTCGGCACCCAGCACCGGTCCGGCGGGGGCGGAGAACTTGGGCTGATAGTGCAGCACCAGTTCATTGCGCGCCAGCGCAACGCGCAGATCCTGGGCCAGCCCGGCGGGTTCACGGTCCTCACTGAGCAGGGCAGGGCTGTAGTAAGTGAACGACCCTCGGCCCTGGTATTTGGTGTAGCGCATGGCTGCCTGCGCGGCGGTGATCAGGCTGAGTACATCGTCGCCATCGCCGGGGAAAATCGCCACGCCCAGGCTGGCCGTCATCAGAATCTGGCGATCTGGAACCTGCACGGGCAGTCGGGTCATGGCCAGCATTCTTCGGCACACGTGCGAGGCGTCGTCGGGGGCGTTCAGCGCCGCGATGGCGACGAACTCGTCGCCACTGAGCCTGGCCAGGCAATCGTCTGCACGCAGGCCGCTGCGCAGTCGTGCGCAAAGTGTCGACAGCAGGGCATCGCCGGTGTGGTGACCATAATCGTCATTGATGGTCTTCAGACCATCCAGATCGATGAAGATGACGGCAAAGTGGCCCTGTTCGCGCCGCGCGGTCTCGATGGCGACGCCCAGTTGAGCCGTCAGATACCCGCGGTTGGGCAGATTGGTCAGCGGATCCAGCTGCGACACCCGCGCCAGCTCCACCTCGGCGCGCTGCAACGACGACGCCAACGTCTCTACCTGCCGGATAGCTTGCCGACCGCGCACGATGCTTTTGAGGCACATTCCCCCAAGCACCAGCCCTACGAGTAGAAACAGAATGGACAAAGCGTCGCTCTGTGAGTGGAGTCCGACATCGAAGGACTCGGATGGAGTCATCGATGGTTGGGACCTCGAGTGGAGGTGATCGATAATTTAAAAGAATATTGGTCGGTAGTCTTCTGAATTCGGTTTATTTCTTTGTATTTCATGGCTTTAGTCCACGGATTGAAAGAAAGAATCGAATAATTTCGCGCGCCTGCACAATCCGGTGTCGGCGTTGCCCAGTGGGATAGACCGTCGGCACCTCGCGTCGCCATGTTCAGCGTGCAACGCATGTGTTAATTTCTTGTATGGGAATTTAATTTCACACACAAGAATAAGTGGAGGCGTTAGGCGACTATGGATTTTCGATTCAGTGACGATCAATTGGCCATGCGTGAGGCCATCCTCAAGACCTGCGGTCGATTCGACGACGATTACTGGGCCGCACGCGATCGGGACGGTGAGTTTCCCCACGAACTGCATCAGGCCTTGGCGCAGGCAGGCTGGCTGGGTATCGCCATGGACCCCGAGTATGGCGGATCGGGACTGGGCATGACCGAAGCCGCGTTGATGATGCAGACCATCAGCGCCACCGGCGCGGGCTTGTCCGGCGCATCGGCGGTGCACATGAACATCTTTGGTCTGAACCCGGTGCAGGTATTCGGTTCGGCTGAGCAAAAGCAGCGATTTCTGCCGCCCCTGATCGAGGGACGTGAAAAAGCATGCTTTGCCGTCACCGAGCCGGATGCCGGTCTGGATACGACACGACTTCGCACCCGAGCCGTTCGCCAAGGCGATCACTATGTGGTCACAGGTCGAAAGATCTGGATATCGACGGCGCAAGTGGCCGACCGCATGCTGCTCATCGCCCGCACCACGCCGCTTGCCGAGGTCTCCAAACCGACCGAGGGCTTGAGCCTGTTCTACACCGCGCTGGACCGCAGCAAGGTCGATGTGCAGGAGATCGAGAAAATGGGCCGCAAGGCCGTCGATTCCAACATGTTGTTCATCGATGGTCTGCAGGTGCCCGTTGACGATCGTATCGGTGAAGAAGGCAAGGGCTTCTCTTACCTGCTGCACGGTTTGAACCCGGAGCGCATTCTGATCGCAGCCGAAGCCGTGGGGCTGGGTCAGGCCGCCCTCAAACGGGCGACGCAATATGCCAAGGAGCGCGTGGTGTTTGGACGCCCCATCGGCATGAATCAGGGCATCCAGCACCCGCTTGCGCAGGCGTGGATGCAGCTGGAAGCCGCCAACCTGATGGTGTTCAAGGCGGCCTCCCTGTACGATGCAGGCGAGAACTGTGGCGCCGAGGCCAATGCGGCCAAGTACCTGGCCGCCGAAGCCTGCAACCAGGCCTGCCAGACCGCCATCGCCACATTGGGCGGGATGGGCTATGCCAAGGAATACCATGTCGAACGCTACTTGCGCGAATCCTGGATCCCGCGTCTGGCCCCGGTCAGTCCGCAGTTGATCATGTGCTATATCGCGGAGAAAGTACTGGGCCTGCCCAAGTCGTACTGAAATGGAAGTCAAACTCGTTGCTCGAACACTGGACGTCTTCGAAATCTTTGCTCGCCAGGGCCGCCCCCTGTCGCTGACGGAACTCGCGCGCGAACTCGATGCCGCACCGTCCAGTACGCTGGCGCTGGTGCGCACCCTGATCACGCGGGGCTATCTGTACGAGCCCAGTCGTCGGGGGGCGTACTACCCGACCAAGAAGATGCATGTCTCATCGACCCGCATCGACGACGCCGACCCCGTGCTCGAGTGTTTTCGCCCGCATTTGTCTGCGCTGCGCGATGTGTGTCGCGAAACCGTCGTTCTGGGACAGCGGGTGGGGGATCGGGTGATCTATCTGGATGTGGTGGCGTCGCCGCAGGCCATTCGGTACATTGCCGAGCCAGGTGATACGCGCGAGCTGCACACCAACTCCATCGGTCGTGCCCTGTTTGCCGCACTGTCCGACACTCAGCAGCGCGAGCTCTGCGATGATCCCGCTATCCTGGAGCAGGCGCAGGTCAGCGCAACGCGTGGATGGGGCGAGAACGTGGGTGATAGCGTGCCCGATCTAGCCGCCCTGGCGATATCGATACAGGCCGCCGGCGGCTGGTATGGGGTGTCCATCGCCGGTCCCATCGGACGCATGCAATCAGCCTGGCAGGCGCACGTCCAGGCCCTGCAGCACACCCGCGCCGAGCTGCAGCAGGCGTTTGCCTTACTATAGGGGCAGCTTCTTCCTGGCAACGGTTTCTTTCGTTTGCCGCGCCGTGTGGGCGAGCCTGCATGCAGGCAGCCCGGCGGTCCACCCCTATTGTTAGTGATGTACATGCTGCGACGATCCATGTTTGCCGGCGCTGCAGGTCTGTTTGTTTACGCGCCTGCCCACGCTCAGTCCGCCGACGCGGTCACCCTCGATCCCGTCATCGTCACGGGCACCCGTGCAAGCGTGGCCAGTTTCAACGTCCCCATGTCGGTCGACAGCATCTCGAACGACCAGATATCGAACGGACAGTTGGGCGTCAATGCGTCCGAGGCCCTGTCGCGCGTGCCGGGGCTGGTCATTCAGAATCGTCAGAACTACGCCCAGGATCTTCAGATATCTTCACGGGGGTTCGGCGCGCGATCGGCCTTTGGCGTGCGCGGCATCAAGCTGATTGCCGACGGTATTCCGGCCAGCACCCCCGATGGCCAGGGGCAGGCAGCCTCATTCAACCTCGATGTGGCCGACCGCTTCGAAGTGCTGCGCGGTCCGATGGCCACTGTCTATGGCAGCAACGCCGGGGGCGTGATTCAGATGTTCACCCGTGACGGGCAGGGCAAGCCTCGCGTCACGGCCGAGGTGCTCGGTGGCAGCTACGGCACGCGCAAGTACCGGCTGGGCTCGGAAGGCGAGGTCGATGGTGTGGGTTATGTCGTGGACGCCTCACGCTTCGATACCGATGGTTATCGGGATCACAGTGCGGCCCGGCGCGATCAGACCTTTGCCAAGATCACCACGGCACCTGACGATGACAGCACCCTGTCCATCGTGTACAACGGCCTGCGTCAAAAGAACACGCAGGATCCGCTGGGTGTGACCTGGGAGAGCTGGCGGGACGATCCCCGGGCGGTGGCCGAGGTTGCCGACACATTCAACACACGCAAGAGCATCAACAATCAACAGGCCGGCATCAACTACGAACGCCGACTTGGCACTGCCTCGCTGCAGGCCAATGTCTATGCCGGTCAGCGCGATGTCCGCCAGTATCTGGCCATACCGGTGGCCGTTCAGCAGCGCAGTGCGACCCATGCCGGCGGGGTGGTGGATTTTTCCCGCAGCTTCTACGGCGGCGGGGTACGCCTGCTGCAGCCGGTGCTGGCTGCGCCGGGTGATCTCGAAGTGATCGTCGGGCTGGATGCCGACCGCAGTCGCGACGACCGTCGGGGCTACGAGAATTTTGTCGGCGATACCCTGGGGGTACGCGGGCGCGAACGGCGCAACGAGATCGATACCGCCACCAGTGTGGATCCTTATCTGCAGGCGAACTGGGAGCTGGGTGACTGGACCCTGCAGGCAGGGCTGCGCTACAACACCGTCAAAATCGATGTCGATGACCGTTATCTGGCCAATGGAGACGACAGCGGATCGGAACGGTATTCGCGTGCCACGCCCGCGCTGGGCGTGATGTATGCCATCCATCCAGATCTGCATGTGTATGGCAGCGCGGGCACGGGTTTCGAGACCCCTACGCAGGGCGAGCTGGCCTATTCCGCCCAGGGCGCAGGCTTCAACACGGGTCTGCGCCCGTCACGCAGTGAGCAGATCGAGGCGGGCATCAAGGCGCGCCCCTGGGCCGATACGCGCGTCAACCTGGCGGTCTATCAAGTGCGCACCAAGGACGAGATCGTTATCAATGGCAACACGGGTGGTCGTGCCACCTATCAGAACGCCGCACGCACGTTGCGTCGCGGTGTCGAACTCGGCATTGAAAGCGAACTGTCGCGCACCCTGACGGCCAATGTGGCGGTGTCGCATCTGCGCGCCGTGTACGACTCATCGGTCGCCGATGGCACCAGCAACATATCCCGCGGCAATCGACTGCCCGGCGTGCCTGCCACCACGCTGTATGGCGAACTGGCCTACACCCCGTTCAACTGGCTGAGCACCGCTGTGGAAGGGATGTATCGCAGCAAGGTCCAGGTGGAAGACAGCAACGAGGCACGCGCCGCGCCAGGCTACGCCGTGGTGAATCTGCGCGCGCGCTTCACCCAGGATTATGGTCCATGGAAACTGCAGCAACTCGTGCGACTGGAAAATGTGTTCGACAAAAAATATATCGGTTCGGTCATCGTGGGTGATGGCAACGGCCGATACTATGAACCCGCGCCCGGACGAGGCTGGTACGCCGGCATGAGCGCCCAGTACACGTTCTGACTGTCGCTTGCGACTGCTTCACAGATAGGGTGAGGCAAGCCATATCAGCTTGTTGCGCAATCGTTTGATGAACGGCAACTTGTACAGGGAGCCCAGCGTCACCCGGCGCGCGTCGCGGATCAAAGCATCCATTCGGGCGCCCAGCACCTGGGCCAGGTCCCGATCATAGATTTCCGAATCCAGCTCGAAGTTCAGGCGCAAGCTGCGCGGGTCCAGGTTCGATGAGCCGATGTAGGACCAGGCGTCATCGACCGTCATCAGCTTGGAGTGATCGAACGCGCCACGGCTGCGCCAGACGCGGCACCCGGTGCGTACGACCTGATCGAGCTGCGCGGTCATCGCGTAATCGACCAGCCGCAGATTGTTTGCGCCGGGCAGCACGATGTCCACTTTCACGCCGCGCCGGGCAGCCGTGGCCAGTGCCCCGATCAATGCCTGATCGGGCAGAAAGTAAGGCGACTGGATGCGCACGTGATGCTGCGCGACGGACAGCGCACCCAGCAGCATCTTGTGCGTGCTGCCTATGTAGCGATCCGGACCGGTCAGCACGCAGCGCACCGGCACGTCACCTGGTGCGTGGCGAAGCTCAGGATCGAACCAACGCTCGCTGGACAGCGACTCCTTCGTTGTGAAATCCCAGTCATGTGCAAACACCGACATCAATTGCTGAACGACCGGCCCTTCGAATCGGAAGTGGGTATCGCGACTGGCGGGCCTGGTCGTTTCGGTAAAGCTCTCTCGAATATTCATTCCACCGCTGAAGCCGACTTTGCCATCCACCACCAGAACTTTGCGGTGGCTGCGCAGGTTGGCATAGGGCATACGCCACACCAGCCAGGGTGAAGCATTGAAACGGGCCGTGGGCACGCGGGCACGATGCAGCATCGACACGATGGGCGGCAACGAGTAATTGGCGCCCACAGCATCGATCAGCACGCGAACTTGCACGCCTCGCCGTTGTGCTTCGATCAGTGCCGCTGCAATTTTTCGGCCGACGGGATCGTTGTCGAAAATGTAGCTTTGCAGTGCGATCGTTTGCTGTGCCTGCTCTATGGCCTGCAGCATGGCCGCATACGTTTCCGTACCGCCATCAAGCAAGGTCACCTTGTTGCCACCCGTGACGCCAAAGCACCCCACCCGGTCACCCAGGATGCGCAACGAGGCGAACTGTGGCCCGCTGTGCGCCACGACATCCACGCCTGCGCCGTCGTAGCGCTGACCATGCTGCAGCATGACGCCTTCGCGCTTGAGGCTGCGACGGGTAGGCCGCATGCGGTTGATGCCGGCCACCAGGTAGAACAGGGCACCGAACAATGGCGAAAAGATCACGATGCCGACCCAGCCGATCGCTGCGCGCACATCATGCTTTGTCATGGCGGCATGAATCGCCGCCGCCGTGCTGGCCGCAAGGCTCACGACAAAGAAAATGTGGGGCCAGTAGTTGGCCAAAAGCGCTTTCAAATCTTGCATGCGTTTTTTGGGTCACGAGGGCGAGCGCGGGGTGCGCGGAGCCCTAGGATAGCAAGCGTTGCCACGCAGGCCGGCGGGAGTGGAGCATTCTCTTGCACGCCCCGGTTTTTATGCTATTATCTCGCTTCTTCGCAGGTCAGCGGTGGCTGTAGCTCAGTTGGTAGAGCCCTGGATTGTGATTCCAGTTGTCGTGGGTTCGAGCCCCATCAGCCACCCCACTCGTTTGTGAAGTAAATCAGGCGCCTAGACGAAAGTCTCGGCGCTTTTTTTATGTCTTCAGCAGTGGGATGTCACCCGTTGAGCGAATGCGCTGCGTCATCAACACTGGCATGTCGCGTTTCAGGCCAATGCTCTGGGGATCCTGGGCGCTGCTGGCATGTCGCGGCAGGCGACGAGAGGCGTCAGGTTATTGAGGGCAATGGGCCCAGGCTGACGCGCCGTCGACAGGCGCAGGGAGACGAGGGTCGACGGGGGGCGGCGGCGCATCTCGACAGGCGTCAGATTGTGAGGGTCGTTGGGCCGAGTGACGCACATCGACAGATGCAGGCCGAGAAGCGCGGCAGGGTAGGGTCGACGAGTCGTCGCCGATCCCTCCTGGTCAATTCAATCAACGCTTGATCAAAAAGTTAACGCTTGATCGGAAAGGCGGCGGGCTCGGCTGTGCCTTCCTGCACTTGCG
>Ga0075364_10001878_pt1 | contig 11665 bp, 14 predicted proteins | sample EndMetdeltDD1764_FD_71517 | JGI IMG/M metagenome (GOLD analysis project Ga0075364, IMG submission 71517) | Populus endosphere microbial communities from Tennessee, USA - Endosphere MetaG P. deltoides DD176-4 | ecosystem: Host-associated > Plants > Roots > Endosphere | place: USA: Tennessee... | reverse complement strand
AGGACCACCGGTTCGCCTGGCTCACCCTGGTCCCGCGCGTGGCGGACGTGCGGGAGATGGAGGATCTCTCCCCGGCCGACCGCGCCGTCCTGATGGAAGAGATCATCGCCGCCGGCGGCGCCGTGCGGGCCATCGGCCAGGCGCTGGGGCGGCCGGTGGAGAAGCTCAACGTCGGCCAGATGGGCAACACCACCCCCCAGCTCCATATCCATGTCACCGGCCGCCGAAGCGACGATGTCGCCTGGCCGCTCGCCCCCTGGGGCTCGGGCGCGCCGCAGCGCTATGGCGCGGACGAACAGGCCCTGGCCCTGGCGGCGGCCCGGCAGGCGCTGGGGATCTAGGACGAGGTCTTGCGCAGGACCGCCGCGGTCCGCTTCTCGCCTTCCTGCAGCTCGCCCTTGAGGCCAGGCCGCACCAGCAGGGTGACGGGCGCCGAGCCCGGCGGGGTGAAGCGCAGGGTCAGGCCCTCTGGCGTACGCTTGGCCGACTCGAGCACGCCTGAGGCGTCTGGCGAGCGGCCCTTGCGCAGGTCGCGCCAGGCGCCGCCCAGGCCGTCACGGCCGTCGGTGAGCTGGAAGGCGTAGAGATCGCCCTGGTTGGGCGCCGAGAGGGTCCAGCCCCCCTCCAGCGGGCCCTGGAAGCTCTGCGCCGAGCCGAAGGCGGAGAGCAGGCGCGCGTCATAGGCCAGGTCCGGGACGCTGGGGGCGGGGCCGGGCAGCTTGCCCGGCTGGTCCACCTTGGGGCCCAGCGCCGGCTGGGCCGCCGCGCAGCCGGTGAGCAGCCAGGCCAGGATCGCGATGCGCGAGCGCTTCATCAGGAAGCCTGCGCTTCGATCGCCGCGGCGATGGCCAGCACCCGTTCGGCCTCGGCCAGGTGCAGCAGCTCGACCATCCGGCCTTCGACGCGAAGCACGCCCTTGCCGGCGTTCTCCGGCGCGGCGAAGGCGGCCCGCAGGGTGCGCCCCCAGGCCACGGCTTCTTCGGAGGGGGTGTAGGCGGCGTTGGTGGCCGGCAGGTGGGTCGGATGGATCAGGCTCTTGCCGTCCAGGCCCAGCTCCACGCCCTGGGCGCATTCGGCGGCCAGGCCGTCGAGGTCGGGGATGTCGTTGTAGACCCCGTCCAGGATGTCGACGCCGCTGGCGTGGGCGGCGATCACCGCCTGGGTGATGGAGGGGATCAGGGGCGCGCGATCCTTGCCCGGCCGGCAGCGCATCTCCTTCACCAGGTCGTTGAGGCCCAGGATCCAGACGTCGTTGCGCGCGGCCTTCGCCGCCGCCGACAGCGAGGGCAGGTTCATGAAGGCCTGGCAGGTCTCGATCATCGCCCACAGGCGCACGCTTGGCGGCAGGGCGGCGGCGTAATAGGCCAGGTCCTCGGCGGTGGAGACCTTGGGAACCAGCACCGCATGGGCGCCGCTGGCGCCGGCGGCGGCGAGGTCGGCGGCGCCCCAGGGCGTGTCGCGGGCGTTGGCGCGGATCACCACCTCGCGCTTGCCAAAGCCGCCGGCGCGGACGGCCTCCACGGCAAGGCCGCGGGCCTCCTCCTTGGCGTCCGGCGCGACGGCGTCCTCCAGGTCGAGGATCACCACGTCGCAGGGCAGGCTCTTGGCCTTCTCCACCGCCCGCGCATTGCCGGCGGGCATGTAGAGGGCGGTGCGGCGGGGACGGATGGTCATGGGGCCCGTAATCCTTTAGGCGCGTGGCGAAGCGCCCCTCTTAAGGGCTAGGATAGCGCCATGACCACCCCACGCTACGACCCGAAGGCGAAGAACGTCCTGGGCCAGGAGCTCGCGCCCTGCTCGACGCGGCCGGTGACCGGCTTCTTTCGCAACGGCTGCTGCGAGACCAGCCACGAGGACACCGGCATGCACACCGTCTGCGCGGTGATGACGGCCGACTTCCTGGCCTTCTCCAAGGCGGCGGGGAACGACCTCTCCACGCCAAGGCCCGAGTTCGGCTTTCCGGGTCTTAGGCCCGGCGACCGCTGGTGCCTCTGCGCGCCGCGCTGGAAGGAGGCGCTGGACGCCGGCGCCGCGCCGCAACTGGTGCTGGAAGCCACCCACGAGGAGACCCTGGCGATCGTCCCCCTGGGCGTGCTCAAGGACTACGCCGTCAAGGCCTGAAGCCAACTGTGTCATCCCGGACGCCGCGCAGCGGCGATCCGGAACCCATGAACACCTGATGGTTCAGGTCGAAGGCGAAGGTCGCCACGCCTTATCTTCCCTTGATCCGGTGTTCATGGGTCCCGGGTCTGCGGCGCTTGCGCGCCTTGCCCGGGATGACAGCTATAAGAAGTACTCCGCCTCCAGAAAGTACTGCGCCCCGCCGCTCGCCAGGACGCTGGAGTAGAGGGCGAAGCGGTCCACGCGGATGGGCGGCGACTTCAGCAGGTTGTTGGCCTGGATCCAGGCCGCCACCCGGTCGGGGTCGGGGTGTTTCAGATAGGCCAGCGTCACGTGCGGGCGGTAGTGGCGGGGCTCTGGCTTGAGGCCGGCGCGGCGGGCGGCGCTCTCGCAGGCCTTGGCCAGGCGCCGCAGGTCCGCGCTCTCGGCGACGCCGGCCCAGACCGCCTCGATGTCGCCGCCCTCGCCAAAGGCGCCGACGTTCTCCAGCGTGATCTCGAAGGGCCCGCCGCCGATCGCCGCCAGCTCGGCGTCGAGGTCCGCGGCCACGTCCTCGCGCACGTCGCCGAAGAAGCGCAGCGTCAGGTGGAGCTGGTCGGCGGTGCGCCAGCGGGCGCGGGCCAGTCCGGTCTGGCGGCGGGCCAGGCCCTGGGCGATGTCGGGGGGGATCGGCACGGCGGCGAAGAGGCGGATCATCGCCCGCCTTTCTAGCCCGCCCGCAGCATTAATTCCCCTTAATCTCTGCGGCCTTGCTTCGGCCTTCCCGGCGCACGATATTTCCCTTGCGTCCGACAGGGACGCCAAACCAAGGGCTATGCCTCAGATGAGCGACTTCAACCGCGGCTACGCGCGCACGGTCCCCGCGGCCCGCGCCGACATGTCGGTGGACGCGGGACTTCGCAGCTTCATGCTCGGCGTCTACAACAAGATGGCGCTGGGCCTGGTTCTTTCCGCAGCTCTGGCCTGGGTGACGGCCGACTTCGCCCCGGTCACGCAGCTGCTTTACGTCACCACGCCCGACGGCCGCCTGGCCGGCTTCACGGCGCTGGGGACCATCATCCGCTTCGTTCCCATCGCGGTCCTGCTGGGCGCGATGTTCATGCGCAACCCCAGCCCCCGGGCGTCCGGCGTCATCTACTGGTCGGTGGTCTCGGCCATCGGCGCAGGGCTCGGCGTCTGGCTGCTGGCCTACACCGGCTCCTCGGTCGCCCTGACCTTCCTGATCACGGCGGCGGCCTTCGGCGCGCTCAGCCTGGCGGGCTACACCACCAAGAAGGACCTGACCGCGTTCGGCAGCTTCCTGATCATGGGGCTGTTCGGCCTGGTGCTGGCCTCGCTGGTGGGGATGTTCTGGCATCCGCCGGGCTTCAGCATGATCATCAGCGCGCTGGGCGTGCTGATCTTCGCGGGCCTCATCGCCTACGACACCCAGCGCCTGAAGATGACCTATTACCAGCTCGGCGGCGACGCCAACTCGATGGCGGTGGCCACCAACTTCGGCGCGCTGAACCTCTATCTGAACTTCATCAACCTGTTCCAATTCCTGCTGCAGTTCACCGGCAACCGCCGCTAGGCCGCAGACAGGCTCGCACCACAGAAGCCCCGGCGGGAAACCGCCGGGGTCTTTTGTTTTGTCGCCTCCTCTCCCCCGAGCGAAGCGAGAGAGGGAGAGGGTTGGGAGAGGGCGGCGCTGACGTCGCCCCGGACGGTGAGGGTGCGCCGGTCGCGCGTCTCGCCGGTCGCTTTTGTAGGAACAGAGGCCGAGCCGCCCTCTCCCTACCCTCTCCCTCTGTCGCTTCGCTCCGGGGAGAGGAGGCTAATCCACCACCTTGAACCGGCCGCGGTCGAAGAGGCGCAGGACCGTCTCCAGGTCGTGGCCTCGCCGAAGCACCACCCCGCCCTGGCCGATCACCGCCCAGGCGCCCTGCCGCTTGGCGAGCGCGGGGCGCTTTTCGATGCGGTAGAGGGGCGCCTCGGAGGTGCGGCGGAAGACCGAGAAGATGGCGGCGTCGGAAAGGCCGTCGATGGCGTAGTCGCGCCATTCGCCCTGCGCCACCATCCGCCCGTAGAGGCGAAGCAGGCGCTCCAGCTCCCGCCGCTCGAAGAAGGTCCGCGCCCCGCCGGGCGCCGCGTAGGACGGGTCGAAAGCCATCGCCGTTGAGCCTAACCCCGAATCTCGCCCGATGGCGAGAGCGAGGCGCCGACGGCCCGCGCGAGCTCTTGTCGTTTTGGGATACCGTCCGGCGAAGACCGGTTCAGCGCGCCTTGGGCCGCCCGACCGCCAGGACGCGACCGCCGCGGGCGCCCTGCACCAGCACCACGGTGGCCAGCTCCTCGTCGGAGGCCTCCGGCAGGCGATAGGCGCTGGGCCGTCCGCGCCAGCGGCCCAGCTTGACCATCTCGCGCACGACGTTCTTCTCCACCACGGTGCGGCCGCGGTTGTCGCCGCTCTTGACCACCACCTCCTGGGCCCTGGGATCGTAGCGCAGCAGCCAGACCTCGGCGCCGCCGGCGGGGGAGCGCCCCGAGCCGACGTCGACGCGGTGGTCGCCCACGAAGCGGACCTGGGGCGGATCGCGGGGCGCGCGCTGGGCCTCGCGCACCAGCTTCTCGACGCGCTCGGGCTTGAGCCCCGGCGCCTCGGCTCTGCCGTCGACGATCATCTGCGGGGTGTAGGGCTCGCGCAGCGAAAGCTTGGCCACATAGGCCTTCTGCCGCTCGGCGTACTCGGGCTTGGCGAAGGTGTCCGGCCAGCCCAGGTAGTCCCAGTAGTCCACCGGGAAGGTCAGCATCAGGACGCCGGGCTTGTCGGCCAGCTTGGCGGCGTAGGTGTTGGCCTCGCCGCAGGAGGCGCAGCCCTGGGCCGTATAGAGTTCCACCACCACGGGCGGCCTCGCCGCGGCGGCCGCCGGCAGGGCGAGCAAGATCAGACTGAAGAGCGCGCCCTTCCGCATTGGCCCGAGGCTTAAGCGCAGTTCCCGCGGGTGTAAATCACAACAAGATGTGAGGGGCGCCAGCGAGGCCCCCTCCACCGCTTCGCGGTCCCCCTCCCCCTGCGGGGGAGGAGAATCGCAGCCGCAGCGTTCCCTCTCCTCCCCCTCTGGGGGAGGGGGACCCGAAGGGTGGAGGGGGCGCGCCGCTTGGTCCTACCGCGCCAGATTGCGCAGCACGTAGTTCAGCACCCCGCCGTTCTTGAAGTACTCGAGCTCGGTGGGGGTATCGATCCGGCAGCGGACCGGGAAGCGGGCGATGCGGCCATCGCTCGGACGGTACATCTCGACGATGAGCTGCTTGCGCGGGGCCAGCTCGGTGAGGCCGCGGATCGTGACGATCTCCTCGCCGGTGAGGCCCAGCTTGTGCCAGCCTTCCTGGGTGAACTGCAGGGGCAGCACGCCCATGCCCACCAGGTTCGAGCGGTGGATGCGCTCGAAGCTCTCGGCCACCACGGCGCGGACGCCCAGGAGCTTGGTGCCCTTGGCCGCCCAGTCGCGCGAGGAGCCGGTGCCGTATTCCTTGCCGGCGAAGACCACCAGCGGGCGGCCCTCGGACTGGTAGCGCATGGCCGCGTCATAGATCGACATGACATCGCCCGAGGGGAAGTGCTTGGTCACCCCGCCTTCGATGTCGGGGGTGATGCGGTTGCGGATGCGGATGTTGGCGAAGGTGCCCCGCATCATCACCTCGTGGTTGCCGCGCCGCGCGCCGTAGCCGTTGAACTCGCTGGGCGGCACCTGGTGGCTGATCAGGTACTGGCCGGCCGGCGAGGTGGTCTTGATCGAGCCGGCGGGCGAGATGTGGTCGGTGGTGATCGAATCGCCGAACACCCCCAGCACGCGGGCCTCGACGATGTCGGTGACCGGGGCCGGCTCCATCTCCATGCCCTCGAAGTAGGGCGGGTTCTGGACGTAGGTGGAGGCGGGGTTCCAGGTGTAGGTCTGGCCGCCCTGGACCTTGATGCCCTGCCAGTTCTTGTCGCCCTTGAAGACGTCGGCGTAGCGGGTGGAGAACATCTTGTTGGTGACGTGCTTGCGCTGCAGCTCGGCGACCTCGGCGTTGGTCGGCCAGATGTCGCGCAGGTAGACGGGCTTGCCGTCCTTGCCCTCGCCCAGCGGCTCGTTGGCGATGTCCATCAGCATCGAGCCGGCCAGGGCGTAGGCCACCACCAGCGGCGGGCTGGCCAGGTAGTTGGCCCGCACGTCGGGGTTCACCCGCCCTTCGAAGTTGCGGTTGCCCGAAAGGACCGAGACCGCCACCAGGTCGTTCTTCTGGATCGACTCGGACACCGGCTCGGGAAGCGGGCCGGAGTTGCCGATGCAGGTGGTGCAGCCATAGCCCACCAGGTTGAAGCCCAGGGCGTCCAGCGACTTGGTGAGGCCCGCGGCCTTGAGGTAGTCGGTGACCACCTGGCTGCCGGGAGCCAGCGAGGTCTTCACCCACGGCTTGACCTGCAGCCCCTTCTCCACCGCCTTCTTGGCGACCAGACCCGCGGCGATCAGGACGCCGGGGTTGGAGGTGTTGGTGCAGGAGGTGATGGCGGCGATCACCACGTCGCCATGGCCCAGGTCGAAGTTCTCGCCCTCGACCTTGAAGCGCTCCTGCCTGGCGTCGGGCTTGCCGAAGTCGCCGGCCAGGGCGGTGGCGAACTCCGAGGCCGCGTCGGTCAGCACCACCCGGTCCTGCGGACGCTTGGGGCCGGCCATGGACGGCAGGACCGAGGCGAGGTCCAGCTCCAGGGTGTCGGTGAACACCGCTTCCGGATCGGTGGGCTCGCGCCACATGCCCTGCGCCTTGGCGTAGGCCTCGACGAGGGCGACGCGGTCAGGCTCCCGGCCGGTGGCCGTCAGGAAGTCGATGGTGGCGCGGGTCACCGGGAAGAAGCCACAGGTGGCGCCGTACTCGGGCGCCATGTTGGCGATCGTCGCCTGGTCTTCCAGCGTCAGGTTGGCCAGCCCCGAGCCGTAGAACTCGACGAACTTGCCGACCACGCCGCGCTTGCGCAGCATCTGGGTGACGGTGAGCACCAGGTCGGTGGCGGTCGCCCCTTCCGGCAGGGCGCCGTCCAGGCGGAAGCCGATGACCTCGGGGATCAGCATGGGGATCGGCTGGCCCAGCATGGCCGCCTCGGCCTCGATGCCGCCCACGCCCCAGCCCAGCACCGCCAGGCCGTTGATCATGGTGGTGTGGGAGTCGGTGCCCACCACCGTGTCCGGATAGGCGACGGTGGCGCCGCTCTCGTCGGCGTTGGTCCACACGGTCTTGGCCAGGTACTCGAGGTTCACCTGGTGGCAGATGCCGGTGCCAGGCGGCACGACGCGGAAGTTGTTGAAGGCCGAGGAGCCCCAGCGCAGGAAGTTGTAGCGCTCGATGTTGCGCTCGTACTCGCGCTCGACGTTCTGGCCGAAGGCCTTGGCGGTGCCGAAGTAGTCGATCATCACCGAGTGGTCGATCACCAGGTCGACCGGGTTCAGCGGGTTGATCTTCTCGGGGTTGGCGCCGAGCTTGGTCATGGCGTCGCGCATGGCCGCCAGGTCGACGACGGCCGGCACGCCGGTGAAGTCCTGCATCAGAACCCGCGCCGGGCGGAAGCTGATCTCGTGTTCGACCGCGCCCCGGTTTTCGAGCCAGGCGGCGATGGCCTTGAGGTCGTCGGGGCCGACGGAGTCGCCGTCCTCGTTGCGCAGCAGGTTCTCCAGCAGCACCTTCATCGAGACCGGAAGGCGCGAGACGCCCGAAAGTCCAGCTTCCTCCGCGGCGCTGAGGCTGTAGTAAGCGTAGGTCTTATCGCCCACCACGAGCTCGCGGCGGGTCTTCAGGCTGTCCATGGACGCCATTGTGGGAGATCCTCTCTCTGTTCCCAGCCGCTCCACGACGCCAGCGGGGATCGCGCGCTTTTAGAGGCGGACTCACAGGGTCCGTCCCCGCGCGGCGTACGTCCCCCGGGGCGTCGGCGGCCGGCCGCTTCATAGCCCCCACGGCCCGGCCCGTCCATGCGCCCAGCTTCGGAAGCGGAACCACAGGATGAACGGCGGCCAAGCTTTCCTCCCGCCGCGGCGCCTGACGCTGGATCGGGTGGCGATCCGCCGGGGCGGACGGCTGCTGTTCGAGGGGGTCTCGCTGAGCCTGGCGGCGGGCGAGGCCTGCGCCCTCACCGGCGCCAACGGGGCGGGCAAGACCAGCCTGCTGCGCGCCGTCGCCGGCCTGGCGCGCCTGGAGGCGGGGAGCGTCGACTTTGGCGGGATCGACCCCGCGTCGGCGCGTGCGGAAGGCCTGCACTTCCAGGGCCACGCCGACGGGCTCAAGCCCGCCCGCACCGCGCGCGAGGAGCTCGGCTTCTGGAGCCGCTGGTGCGGGGCGGGCGCCGCCGGGCTCGAGCAGGCGGCCGCCCGGCTGGAGCTTGGCTCCCTGCTGGACCTTGAGGTGCGGCGGCTGTCGGCGGGCCAGCGGCGGCGGCTGGCGCTGGCCCGGCTGCTGGCCGCGCCGCGTCCCTTCTGGCTGCTGGACGAGCCGCTGGCCCCGCTCGACGCCCGCTGGCGCGCCCGCTTCGCCGAGATCATGGCCGCGCACCTGGCCATGGGCGGGCTGGTGCTGGCCGCCGTCCACGATCCCCTGCCCGGCGCGACGAAGGCGCTGGAGCTGGCGTGAGCCGCCTCCTCGCCCTGATCGGCCGCGAGACGGCGCTCGCCTGGGGCCGCGGCGGCGGGCCGCTGGTGGCCGTGGGCTTCTACGCCGGCGCCGCCACCCTGATCCCGCTGGCGACGGGCCCCGAGCCCGGGCGCCTCGCCGCCGTGGCGAGCGGGGTCGCCTGGGTCGCCCTGGCCCTGGCCTCCCTGCTCTCCCTCGAGCGCCTGTTCGAGCGCGACTTCGAGGACGGCGCGCTGGACCTCCTGGCGCTCTCCCCGGTCCCCTTGGAGCTGGCCTGCGCCGTCAAATGCCTGGGTCAGTGGCTGGCGGCCGGCGCGCCCCTGGCGCTGGCCGCGCCGATCGCGGCGGTGGCGCTGGGCGCCCGGCCCGAGCTGGCGCCCCTGATGCTGGCCTGCGCCCTGCTGGGCGGCCTGGCCTTCGCCTTCGTCGGCGGGATCGGCGCGGCGCTGAGCCTTGGCGCGCGGCGGGGCGGCCTGCTGACCGCCGTGATCGTGCTGCCGCTGTTCGCCCCGCCGGTGATCTTCGGCGGCGGGGCGCTGGACGCCCTGGCCTCGGGCCTACCCTGGGGCGGGGGCCTCGCCCTGCTGGCGGCCTACGCCGCCGCGGCGGTGGCGCTTGGGCCCATCGCCATGGCCGCGGCCTGCCGCAACGCCCTGTCCTGAGCCGGCGACGGAACAACCTTCTCCCCGCGTTGAAGCTGAAGACGAGGGACGACAAGAAGGAACATCATCGAATGAAACTCCCCTCCCTGGCGCTTGCGGGCGCCCTTGCGGTGGCGGCCGCGGCCGGCGTGGGCGCGAGCTTCGCCCAGCCCGCGCCCCCCATGCCCGCCGAAGGCCACGGCTGGTCACGCCCCGACCCGGCGCAGATGGCCCAGCGCCACGCCGAGCACCTGCGCGCCCTGCTGCAGCTTCGCCCCGACCAGGAGCCCGCCCTGCGCGCCCTGATCGCCGCCCTGCAGCCCGATCCGGGCAAGATGGACGAGATGCGGGCCGAGCGCGGCGAGCGCGAGAAGATGACCACGCCCGAGCGGATCGACCGGATGCAGGCGCGGATGGCCGAACGCCAGGCCGGCTTCGCCAGGAAGGCCGACGCCATCAAGCGCTTCTACGCCCAGCTCAGCCCCGCCCAGCAACGCGCCTTCGACGCCCTGCCCATGATGATGATGCACGGTCATCACGGCATGGACGGTCACGGCGGCATGGGCGGCCCGCACGAGGGCATGGGTCCGCACGGCATGGATCACGGCCAGCCGCCTTCCCCGGCGGACTGAGCCTCAGGCGCCCTCTCCCCAAAGCCCCATCCCAGGGAGAGGGCGCCCCCCGCTTGCCGCCGCCGCCGGCCGGCGCTAAGCCCGCCCCATGACCTGGGCCCCCGCCTTCCTGGCCAATCCGGAGCGCTTCATGGCGTTCTCCAGGTGGGCGGCGCCCTTGTTCGGCGCGCTCGCCGTGGCGCTCGCCGCGGCCGGCCTCTGGACCGGGCTCGCCGCCCCCGACGACTACCAGCAGGGCGCCACGGTCAAGATCATGTTCGTGCACGTCCCGGCGGCGCTGATGGGCATGTTCGCCTACGTCTGCTTAGGCGTCGCCAGCCTGCTGGCCCTCATCTTCCGCCACCGCCTGGCCGACGCCGCCGCCCAGGCGGTCGCCCCGCTGGGCGCGGCCTTCACCTTCCTGGCCCTGGCCACCGGGTCGCTGTGGGGCCGGCCGATGTGGGGCGCCTGGTGGGTCTGGGACGCGCGCCTGACCTCGGTGCTGGTGCTGTTCCTGTTCTACATCGCCTATCTGGCGCTTCGGGCCTCCATCGACGACGAGACCAAGGGCGCGCGGGCCGCCGCCATCCTGGCCCTGGTGGGGCTGGTGAACCTACCCATCGTCCACTTCAGCGTCGCCTGGTGGAACACCCTGCACCAGGGCAGCACCCTGACCACGCCCGGCGCCCTCGCGCCGGTCTACGCCACCCCGCTCTACCTGATGATGCTGGCCTACCTGGCGGCCTTCGGATCGCTCTGGCTGGTGCGGATCCGGGGCGAGCTCTGGCGGCGGCTGGCTGAGGCCGCGGCGCTGCGGGCGGCCGGCGCATGATCGGGGCCCTGTTCAGCGGCCGCTACGGCGCCTACGTCGGCCCGGCCTACGCCCTGACCGCCGCGGTCTTCCTGGTGCTGGTGGTCGCAAGCCTGATCCACGCGCGGCGCTGGAAGCGGCGGGCCGGGCGCGACCGCAAGTGAGCCGCTGGCTGACCTTCGCGCCGCTGGCGGTCCTGGCGGCGCTGGCGGTGCTCTTCGCCGCCTACGCCCTTCGCCACGATCCCCACGTCGACCCCCGCGCCCGGGTCGGCAAGGCCGTCCCCGACCTCGCGCTCGCGCCCCTGGAGGGCGGGCAGCCGCAACGCCTGCACGCCCTGGCGGCGGGGGGGCCGGTGCTGGTCAACTTCTTCGCCTCCTGGTGCGCCCCCTGTGCGGTGGAGGCCCCCCAGCTCAATGCGCTCAAGGCCGAGGGCGTGCGCATCGTCGGCGTGGCCTACAAGGACGATCCCGAGGCGACCAAGGCCTTCCTCGCCCGCCTGGGCGATCCCTATGCGGTGCGCCTGGTGGACCGGGACGGCCGCGCCGGCATCGAGTTCGGCGTCACCGGCGTGCCGGAGACCTATCTGGTGTCGGCCGCCGGGGTGATCCTCGACAAGCACACCGGCCCGCTGGAGGCCGCCGACGTGGACGCCCTGGCGAACCGCGCCCTGGCGAGCGGCGCGCGTTAACCTGGCGTTAGCCATGACGGCTCAGATCGTAACGGGCGCTTAACCCTTTCGCGGCCCCGCCATGACGACCATCCGCCCCGGCCTGCCGCCGATCGTCCCGCCAGGCCCCGCCGCCCGGCCGGCCGAGGCGGCCCGCGTGGCCGCCCAG
>Ga0075364_10001877_pt1 | contig 11670 bp, 6 predicted proteins | sample EndMetdeltDD1764_FD_71517 | JGI IMG/M metagenome (GOLD analysis project Ga0075364, IMG submission 71517) | Populus endosphere microbial communities from Tennessee, USA - Endosphere MetaG P. deltoides DD176-4 | ecosystem: Host-associated > Plants > Roots > Endosphere | place: USA: Tennessee... | reverse complement strand
ACGTAGAACTGGCCGGCGGCGAACGCGGGCGCGCCGACGAGGACGAAGGTGGCCGCCCCGATGAGCACGTCGCCGGCGGTGCGGGACGAGGTGCCCGACAGGCCGGCTTGGACCGCGAACCCGACGTGGATCGCGGCACCGACGATCGCCACGATCGAACCGACCACCACGGCCAGCGTGGCGGACGGCCGCGTCCCCCACCGGATCACGACACCGCCGTCGGGCCCGCGCACGGGCCGCCACGCCGCTCGGCGACCATCGGGCGCCGCACCACCATCGCCGACCACCATCGCTCCAGGCTACCCCGGAGGTCCCGACGACGGGTCGTTCCCTCGGTGGGCGAGCCAGGTGGCGCGATCGATGGCGCGGACCTCGAGGGACACGCCGTGCTCGGGGTGGACCGTCGTGCGCTCGAGCGTGAGGCCCAGGCGCGCCATCACGAGACCCGAGGCCACGTTCTCGGGCTCGAAGATGCTCACGACGCGCTCGAGGCCGACGCCGCCCGGCGGGGCCGCGAACGCCACGTCGAGGGCCGCGGCGCCGCCCTCGGTCGCCCACCCGCGCCCCCACACGTCGGGGTGCAGGCGCCAGCCGACCTCGACCGCCGGGAGCACCTCGGGCAGGAACGCGGGCACGCTCAGCCCGATGAAGCCGCGCAGCGGGCGGCCGTCGATCGGGCGCACGCCCCACAGCCCGAACCCCTTCTCCTCCCACGCCCGCTCGTGGCGCACGAGGAACGCGCGCGTGTCCTCGCGCCCGAACCCGCGCTGGAACGGGTAGTGCCACACGGCCTCGCAGGCGAACACCGGCGTGAGCTCGTCCAGGTCGTCGATCGACAGCGGCCGCAGCTCGAGTCGGGCCGTGCGCACCGTCCACCGGTGGACCGCCGGCGCTCGCGGCGGCCTGTTACCCACCGAGCCGGCACCACCCAACGAACTGCCTCTGCGCCCGGGCCCGTCCTCGGCCCCGCTCACGTCGCGTAGCGCTCCTTGAGCCGCTGCTTGTACAGCTTGCCCGCCGGTGACCGCGGCAGCTCGGCCTCGAAGTCGACCGATCGCGGCACCTTGAACCCGGCCAGGCGCGTGCGGGCGAACGCCAACAGGTCCTCGACCAGCTCGCCCGACGGCGCGCACCCGTCGGCCAGCTGCACGACCGCCTTGACCTGCTCGCCCCACTCGTCGTCGGGGATGCCGAACACGGCGACATCGAGCACCGCGGGGTGCTCGATGAGCACCTGCTCGATCTCGGCGGGATAGATGTTGACCCCGCCGGAGATGATCGTGTGCGCAGCGCGATCCGAGAGGTACACGTACCCGTCGTCCTCGACGCGCCCGATGTCGCCGAGCGTGTACACGCCCGGCTCGAGGTGGGCGGCCGCCGTCTTGGCCGCGTCGTTGTGGTACTCGAAGACCTTGGTCGTGAGCAGGTTGCGGCAGTACAGCGCGCCGGTCTCGCCCGACGGCAGCGGGCGCCGTTCGTCGTCGACGGCGAACACCTCGTAGCTCGGCAGGGCCCGGCCCACGGTCCCGGGGTGGCCGAGCCACTCGTCGGCGCCCACCAGCGTCACGACGCCGCCCTCGCTGCCGCCCCAGTACTCGACGATCACGTCGCCCCACCACTCGATCATGCGCTGCTTGACCGCGGGCGCGATCGGCGCGGCGCCGTGGAGGACCACGTGCAGCCCCGACGGGTCGAACGCGGCGCGCACGTCGTCGGGCAGGCGCAGGAGGCGCACGAACATCGTGGGGACGAGGTGGGTGTTGCGGATCCCCCGCTCACCGATGAGCCGGAGCGTCTCGGCCGCGTCCCACGACGGCATCAGCACGAGCGACGCGCCGTTGAAGAGGTCGAGCAGCCCGAAGCCGCCGGGCGCGGCGTGGTACAGCGGGCCGGTCACGAGGTGGGGGCCGTTGCCATCGAGGCCGAGGTGCGACGCCGCGCTCGGCGCCGTCACCAGCGAGTGGCGCACGGTCGGGGTGAGGGCCCGCTTCACGCCCTTGGGCCGTCCGGTGGTGCCCGACGTGTAGAGCATCTGACCGCCGGCCGGGGCACGCTCGTCGACGGGCCGGCGCCCCGCCGCCGCGATGACGGCGTCGAGCTCGTCGCCGGCGACGACCAGGGTGATCGGCCGCTCGATCCCGGCGACGGCGGCGCGGGTGGTCTCGGCGAACGTCGGGTCCACCACGACGACGCGCGCCCCGGAGTCGTCGAGGATGAACGCGATCTCGTCGGCCGTGAGGTGCCAGTTGACCGGGGTCATCCAGACGCCCGAGAGGACCGCCGCCAGGGCCAGCTCGACGAACTCGACCCGGTTGCCCATCACCATGGCGACGTGGTCGCCGGACGCGAGCCCGAGGCCGTCGCGCCACCAGTGCGCGATGCCGGCGGCGCGGTCGAGCAGCTCGCCCCACGTCCGGGTCCGCACGGTGTCGTCGACCGCCAGCGCGTCGGCACGGGTGGCCGCGGCTTCGAGCAGTGGCACCCCCATGCCCGTTCCCCCTGGTTCCCTTCAGCTCGTGCCCGGCCCGTGCCGCGCACCGGCAGCGACCGTAGTGCCCGCACCGGCAGGACCCATCGACCACCTGGGCCGACCACGAGCCGACCGCACCGCCGAGTACGCCGCCGTCCGCCCGCCAGACGACGGGCGCGAGGCCCGCGCCCGCCGACGACGGCCTAGGTTGCCCGCCGTGCGTGCCCGCCGACCGTTGCTCCTCGCCGCCGCCGCCCTCGCGGCGGGCACGGCGTCGATGGCCGGCGCGTGCTCGTCGGGCGGCGACGCCCCACCGATCACCACCGTGCCGCCCCGCCCCGGCGGGGCGAGCCGGTTGGGCACCACGGTGCCGGGCACGGCCAGCCCGGGCACCGCCAGCCCGGGCACGCCGGCCACACCGGGCGCAGCGACGATCGACCACTTCGACGTCCCCGCGTCGGTCACGTGCCGCCCGGGCGGCACCGCCGAGGTGCGGGCCGACTACGCGACGGACGGCGCCCGCGTGCACGTCACGGTCGACAACCGATCGGTCGACGGCGACCCGCCGACCTCGGGCACGTTCGCCATCCCCCTCCCGTGCGACGGCGCCGTCCACACCATCGTGCTGTCGACGTACGACGCCAACGGGCGGGCGACGCTGCAGTCGCGCGCCGTGCTCGCCGACGACACCGCAGGATGAGCACCGGCCATGCCGTTGCGGTTGCTTGTGGTTCCACCCTGCGCTGGGTCCGACCATCAACGATCGCGACCCGCGCCGGTGACAGCATGAGATGTCGCTCCGCGGATGCCCTGCACTACGCTCACCCGATCGCCACTCGACGGATGGCGTGTGCCGGGACAGGTGCACCCGCGGGGACGGCCGCGAGGGTTGCGCACTGCACACGCGCGACGACGACGAGCACCGAGGTTCCCGCCATTTCCACCATCACACCAGCAACGGCCAGCGCCGACCTCGCGGCCCTCGCCGCCGATGCGGGGCTCGAGCGCATCCACATCCTGGCGTGGCGCGACCTGGCCGACGCCGAGGCCGGTGGGTCTGAGCTGCACGCGTCGCGCGTCGCCGCGCTGTGGGCCGAGGCGGGGCTGCAGGTCACGATGCGGACGTCGCACGCGGCGGGCCACCCCGAGACCAGCTGGCGCGACGGCTACCGGGTCGTGCGCCGGTCGGGCCGGTACTCCGTGTTCCCCAGCGCGGTCGTCAGCGAGCTGCTCCACCAGCAGGGTCCTCGCGACGCCATCGTCGAGATCTGGAACGGCGTGCCCTTCCTCACGCCGCTGTGGTTCCGCGGCCCCCGCTCGGTCATGCTCCACCACGTCCACAAGGACATGTGGGAGATGGTCATCAAAGGCCGCCTCGCCACCTACGGCCGGCTCTTCGAGACCCGCATCGCGCCGCGCTTCTACCAGCAGACCCCCGTGGTCACGCTGTCCAACTCGTCGCGCGACGAGCTCATCTCGCTCCTCGGACTTCCCCCCGGCAACATCAGCGTCGTGCCCGTCGGCATCGACGAGCGCTTCAACCCGATCGGGACGCGCAAGGCGGGTCACCCGCTCGTGGCCGCGGTCGGGCGCCTCATGCCGCCCAAGCGCTTCGACGAGGTCATCCGCATCTGCGCCGAGGTCCGCAAGACCGTGCCCGACCTCGAGCTGGTCATCGCCGGCGAGGGCTACGAGCGGGCCAACCTGGCCGAGCTGATCGACACCCTCGGCGCCGCGAGCTGGGTGCGTCTGCCCGGGCGCGTCTCGGACGCCGAGCTCGTCCGGCTCTACCAGCAGGCGTGGGTGGTCACCAGCGCCTCGACCGCCGAGGGGTGGGGCATGACGATGACCGAGGCCGCGGCCTGCGGCACGCCGTCGGTCGCCACCGACATCGCCGGTCACCGCGACTCGGTGGCCGACGGCGACAGCGGCCTGCTCGGCGCCGACGCCCGTGACATCGCCGCCAAGCTCACCGCGGTGCTGACCGACGACGAGCTGCGGCTGCGCCTCTCCGAGGGAGCCCTCAAGCACGCCAACGCCTTCACCTGGGACGCCTGCGCGTACAACAACCTCGTCCCGTTGGCGCGCGAGGCTCGGCGCCGCCAGGGACGTGACGGGTCCGCCGACGAGACGTGACCGTCACCCGGGAAGACGACACGCTCGGCGCCGGACCACCGGGCGCGCCTGCGGCCGGGGACGCCGGCTCGGCCGACGCCGCGCGCGGTGACGGCGGGCGCCGTCGTCGCTGGGGGCGCCCCGAGCTCGTCACCATCGGCATCCCTGCGCTGATCGCGTACCTGCCGCTGCTGCTCACCCACACGGGGATGGTCGGCGCCGACACCAAGACGTACCTCTACCTCGATCCCGGCAAGCTCCTGTCGAGCGCCCCCTATGTGTGGGACTCGCAGATCGGCCTGGGCACGGTCACCCACCAGAACATCGGCTACCTCTTCCCGATGGGGCCGTTCTACCTGGTGATGTCGGCGCTGCACGTGCCCGACTGGGTGGCGCAGCGGCTGTGGCTGGGGTCGGTGCTGCTCGTGGCGGGCATGGGCGTGCGCTACCTGCTCCAGTTCTTCAACGACACCGCCCGCGCCGCGCATGGCGACGACCGCCGGGTGCCGTTCGGACCGGTGGCGCTGCTGGTGGGCTCGCTCGCCTACATGCTGAGCCCCTACCTGCTCGACTACTCGGCCCGCATCTCGGTGATCCTCCTGCCGTGGTGCGCACTCCCGTGGCTCATCGCCCTGTCCGCCAAGGCCGTGCGCGTCGGCGGCTGGCGCTACCCCGCGTGGTTCGCGTTCGTGGTCGCCGCGGTCGGGGGCATCAACGCGACCGCGCTCATCCTCGTCGGTGTCGGCCCTCTGCTGTGGATCCTCCACGCCGTGTTCGTCGACCGCGAGACGAGCGCGCGCGACGCGCTCAAGGCCATCGGCCGCATCGGCGTGCTCACGCTCGCCACCAACCTGTGGTGGATCGCCGGCCTGTGGGCCGAGGGCCGCTACGGCCTACCGGTCATCCGCTACACCGAGAGCTACCACACCGTCGCCGAGGTCTCGACGGCCACCGAGGCGCTGCGGGGCCTCGGGTACTGGTTCTTCTACGGCTCGGACAAGCTCGGTCCGTGGATCGAGCCGAGCGTGCAGTACACGCAGTCGATCTGGCTGATCGTCCTGTCGTACGCGCTGCCCATCACCGCGATGGTCGCGGCGGCCGTGATCCGGTGGCGGTACCGGGCCTACTTCGCCGGGCTCATGCTCGTGGGCACCCTCATCGCCGTCGCGTCCCACCCGTGGGACGACTCCTCGTTCCTCGGTGGGCTGTTCAAGGCCTTCACCCGCACCGACGCAGGCCTGTCGCTGCGGTCGACGCCGCGCGCCGTGCCCCTCATCGTGCTGGGCACGGCCACCTTCCTCGCGATGGGCGTCGAGGCCTTCGGGCGCCGCGTGCCCAAGCTGGCCGTCCCCGCCGGCATCGCGGTGTGCGTCCTCGTCGCCGCCAACATCCCGCCCATGTGGTCCAACACCATGGTCGCCAGCAACCTCGAGCGACCCGAGGACATCCCCGCGTACTGGAACGAGGACGCCGCCTACCTCCAGGCGCGCGGCAACGCCACGCGGGTGCTCGAGATCCCCGGGGCCGACTTCGCGTCGTACCGGTGGGGCAACACGGTCGACCCGGTCCTGCCCGGGCTGATGGAGCGCTCCTACGTCGCCCGCGAGCTGTTCCAGTGGGGTTCGCCGCAGTCGGCCAACCTGCTCAACGCCCTCGACCGCCGCTTCCACGAGGACGTGGCCGATCCCGACGCGCTGGCGCCGCTCGCCCGCCTCCTCGGTGTGGGCGACATCAACGTGCGCTCGGACCTCCAGTACGAGCGCTACCGCCTGGCCCGCCCGAAGCAGCTGTGGGACCTCCTCGCACGCACGCCCGGCCTGGGCACGCCCGTCGCGTTCGGGGGCACCGAGCCGCCCAACGCCGCGGGCCCCGAGTTCACGCTCCAGGACGAGGTCGAGCTCGGCAGCGATCCGACGCTGCCCGAACCGCCCAAGGTCGCCGCGTTCCCCGTCGACGACGCGCTCCCGATCCTGCGCACGCAGTCGGCCTCCCAGCCGCTGTTGATGGCCGGCGACGGCGAGGGCCTCGTCGACGCCGCCTCGGTCAACCTCGTCAACCCGCTGCAGCCGATCTTCTACGTGGCGAGCACCGCAGGCGACCAGGCGACGTTCGACCGCATCTACGGCAACGGCGCCGACCTGCTGCTGACCGACACCAACCGCAAGCGGGCCCGCCGGTGGGGTGCGCTGCGCGAGAACGCGGGGTACACCGAACGGGCCGACGAGGTCGCGCCGTTCGACCCCACCGACCAACGCCTCGACGTCTTCCCCAAGAGCGACGCGTCGTCGATGACCGTCTCGCAGCAGACGGCGGCCGCCACCGGCGGCAACGCGGCGACGGTCACGGCGAGCCACTACGGCAACCCGATCACCTACACGCCCGACGACCGCCCGGCCAACGTCCTCGACGGCGACCCGCTGACGGCATGGCGCGTCGGCGCGCTCAGCAACGTCAAGGACGAGCAGCTCGTCATCGACCTCGAGCGGCCGCTCACGGCCGGTCAGATCACGTTGCTCCAGCCGATCAACCTCGAGCGCACGCGGTGGATCACCAAGGCCCGGCTGGTCTTCGAGGGCCCCGACGGCACGAGCAGCGAGGACATCGAGCTGGGCGATCAGTCCCGAGACGAGACGGCCCGCACCGGTCAGACCTTCACGTTCCCCGAGCGCCGCTTCGACAAGCTCACGATCCAGGTCCTCGACACCAACCTCGGCACGGCCAAGGGCTGGGAGGGCATCTCCGGCGTCGGCCTCGCCGAGGTCTCGATCCCCGGGCTCGACAACCAGGAGCTCGTGCAGCTGCCCACCGACCTGCTGACGCGGGCGGGCTCGTCGTCGCTCGACCACCGGCTCAGCCTCCTGTTCACCCGTCTGCGCTCCAACCCGCGCGAGCCGGTGCGCAACGACGAGGAGCCCGCGCTGCGCCGGCTCTTCACGTTGCCGACGGCCCGGTCGTTCGCCATCGGGGGCCAGGCGCGGTTGTCGGGCCTGCTCGACGCCGATCGGCCCGATGCCGAGATCGACCGCGTCCTCGGGCTCCCCGATGCCGGGCACGGGGGCGTCACGGCCATCTCGGACGTGCACCTCCCCGGCGACCTCCGCCAGCGCGCGTCGGCGGCCATCGACGGGGACCCGTCGACGTCCTGGACGGCGACGTACCAGGGCCAGCAGGGCCACTACCTCGACTTCACCAACGCCACGCCGCTGACGTTCGACCACCTCGACATGGCGATCGTCAACGACCGCCGCCACTCCCTGCCCACGCAGCTGAAGGTGACGGTCGACGGCGTCGACCAGTTCACCGTCGACCTGCCCGCCATCGAGCCGCAGGACGCGGTCGACGGCACCGCGCAGGTGCACGTGCCGCTCCCCCACGCCGTCACGGGCACGGACGTCCGGTTCACGATCACGGGCGCTGACGAGCACCGCACCGACGAGTGGTACTCCGGCAAGGACGTGGTGCTGCCGATCTCGATCGCCGAGATGGGTGTGCCCGGGCTGCACCTCGCCCCGGCCGGTCCCCGCTTCGACACGGGCTGCCGCACCAACCTGCTGACGATCGACGGGCGGCCCGTCCCGATCCGCGTCCAGGGCTCGACCGACGACGCGCTCGACCGTGAGCCCCTCCCGGTCGAGGCGTGCACCCCTGATCCGACGGCCGCGGCTGCGTCCGACGCCTTCGACGGTGCCGCCATCGACCTCGGCGCCGGCGACCACGTGCTGCTGTCCAACCCGGGGCGTGACACCGGGATCGACGTCGACCTCGATCGCCTCGTGTTCGCATCGGACCGGGGTGGCGCCGCCCTCGATCCCGCCGACCTTCCCAGCGAGGTGCCCTCGGGCCCGCCGGCCACCGACGTGTCGCTCGGACGGGTCGACGGCCACGTGACCGTGCCGTCCGCCGACGAGCCGTTCTGGCTGACCCTCGGCCAGTCGTGGAGCACGGGGTGGACGGCCACGGTCAACGGGCAGTCGCTCGGCGCGCCGACGGTGATCAACGGCTACGGCAACGGCTGGTACGTCGACCCCGCGGTGGTCGGGACCGGTCCCCTCGACATCGAGCTGCGGTGGACGCCGCAGCGCGTGGTGTGGGGCGCCATCGGCATCTCGTTGCTCGGCATCGTCGCGGCACTCGTCCTCATCGCCCGCCGGCCCCGCCGGCGCGCGCATCCGGCGACCGTCGTCGACCTGCCCGAGCGGCCGCTGACGCCGTCCCTCGCGCTGCCGTGGCCGCTGCCGGCGCGCTGGTCGAGCGCCGGGGCCTCGGCCACCGTCGATCGGGCGGCCCTGTCCGACGGGAGCGCGGCGAGCGCGGACGCAACCGGCGACGACGTCGCCGGGACGCGGGGCGGTCGCCGCTGGCACGAGCGCCCGGCCGGGCGCATCAGCGCCGCGGTGGTGGCGACCGTGTTCGCCGCCTTCGCCGTCGTCAACCTGCCGACCTACTTCGGCGTGCCGATCCTCGCCGTCCCGCTCGGCCTGGTCACCTACGCCGGTCTGCGCCGCCACATCCCCCGCGGCTGGCTGGGCCTGGCCGGTGCCGGCGCGCTCGCCGGTGCGCTCGCCTACATCGTCCTGCAGCAGGTCCGCCATCGGTACCCCGCCGACTTCGAGTGGCCGACGTGGTTCGAGAAGGTCCACGTGCTGGGGCTGGGGGCCGTGTTCCTGCTGGCCGCCGAGACGCTGCGCGACCTGCTGCCCCGGCCGCCCCGCACCGCCGGCGGGTCGACGCCCGACGGCCCCGACGCGCCCGCTGGTTCGCCCGACGCGTCGGGACCCGACTCGCCGGGCGGGACCGGCCCCGACACCCCGGCCAACTAGGCTCGCCCGGGCCGCGCCGGGGGGCCACGAAGGGCGCGCCCGCCGGTCCGGGGCGCGCCCGATCCCGACGCCCTGGGCCGTTCGGCCCACGACCCGCTGCGTACGGGCCCCCGGGAGGATCATTTTGGTGGGTTCGGGTCACGCTGCGGCCGGCCTGACCGACGTCAGAGGTAGGAGAGGCAGGAGCCAGCTGTGAACGACATCCGCACCACCGAGACCTCCGGCTTCGAGCCGGTCCCGTGCCTGTCCGTGGTCATGCCTTGCTACAACGAGGAAGCCACCATCGCGACGGTCGTGAAGGAGGTCCTCGGCTCCCCGTTCACCGCCGAGCTGCTCATCATCGACGACGGCTCCAAGGACGGCACCCGGGACATCCTGACGACCCTGGACGACCCCAAGGTCCGCGTCCTCCTGCAGCCGTACAACCAGGGCAAGGGCGCCGCGATCCGTCGCGGCTTCGAAGAGGCGAAGGGCCCGTTCGTCATCGTGCAGGACGCCGACCTCGAGTACGACCCCCGCGAGTACGCCACGCTCCTCGAGCCGCTCCTGGCCGACAAGGCCGACGTCGTCTACGGCTCGCGCTTCATGGGCGGCGGCGCGCACCGCGTCCTGTACTTCTGGCACTCGGTGGGCAACAAGGTCCTGACCACCGCGTCCAACGTCTTCACCAACCTCAACCTCACGGACATGGAGACCTGTTACAAGGTCTTCCGCAAGGAGGTCCTCGAGTCGTTCACGCTCGAGGAGAACCGCTTCGGCATCGAGCCCGAGATGACGGCCAAGGTCGCGGCCGGTCAGTGGCGGGTCTACGAGGTCGGCATCTCGTACAGCGGCCGGACCTACGACGAGGGCAAGAAGATCGGGTGGAAGGACGGGGTGCGGGCCTTCTACTGCATCCTGCGGTACTCGCCGACCTTCGGTCGCTTCTTCAAGCGCAGGACCGGGACGGCCACTTGACGCTGACCGCCGAGCCGGCTCCGTCGCCCGACCGCGGTCGGGCGCCGGTCGCGCCGCGCCCGAAGCCGTCCCACCGGCTCCCCTACGAGCCGGCGCTCGACGGCGTGCGGGGCCTCGCCGTGGCGGCGGTCGTGCTCTACCACGGCGGCGTGTCGTGGATGACGGGCGGCTTCCTCGGAGTCGATGCCTTCTTCGTGCTCTCGGGGTTCCTGATCACGTCGCTGCTCGTCGGCGAGTGGCTCGACAGCCGCACGATCGATCTCAAGCGCTTCTGGCTCCGCCGCGTGCGGCGCCTGCTGCCGGCGCTGCTCGTGGCCCTCGTGCTCGTGGCGCTGTACTGCGCGTTCGCCGGCTCGGACGGGATCGACCAGATCCGCGGCGACGGCTTGGCCACCGCCTTCTACGTCATGAACTGGCGGCTGATCGCCACGAGCCAGAGCTACTTCTTCCAGTTCTCGCACTCGCCCCTGCTGCACACCTGGTCGCTGGCGATCGAGGAGCAGTACTACCTGATCTGGCCGGTCGTCGTGCTCGGCGTGCTGCGCATCGGACGCCCCCGGTCGACGGCGCCTCGCACCGACGTCGTCGCGCCCGTCGACAGCCGCGCCGGACCGCGCCGGCTGTTCAAGGTGTGCGTCGGCCTGCTGGCCGCGTCGGCGGTGTGGATGGTCGTGGGCTCGTTGATGGGCTCGATCGACGACCCGTCGCGCCTCTACTACGGCACCGACACGCGTGCGCAGTCGTTGCTCATCGGCTCGGCGCTGGCCGCGGCCATCGCCGCGGGCTTCCGGTTGCCGGACCGGTTCCGCAGCCTCGTCCTGTGGTGCACGGGCGCCACGCTGGCGGTCCTCGCCATCGCGTGGTTCACGCTGCCGTGGACCAGCGCCCTGCTCTACCGCGGGGGCTTCACCGTGCTGGCGCTGGGCGTCGCGCTCGTGATCTTCACGTGCACCCAGCTGGGTGCCAACCCGGTGCGCCGAGCCCTGTCGTTCGACCCGCTGCGGGCGCTCGGGCTCATCTCGTACGGGCTGTACCTGTACCACTACCCGATCTTCGTGTGGCTCGATCCGGACCGCACCGGGCTGCCCGCGGGCAGCCTCCGGCTCCTGCTGCTGCGCCTCACCGTCGCCGGCGTCGCCGCGGTCGCGTCGTACTTCGCCATCGAGCGCCCGATCCGCATGGGTGCCATCGGCCGCCTCCCGATCCGGCCCGCCCTGCGCTGGTCGATCGCGCCGGTCGCGATCGTGCTCGTGCTCGCCCTGCTCACGGTCTCGACCCGCAACGCCCCGAGCGCGTCCGCCTCGCCCG
>Ga0075364_10001876_pt1 | contig 11671 bp, 12 predicted proteins | sample EndMetdeltDD1764_FD_71517 | JGI IMG/M metagenome (GOLD analysis project Ga0075364, IMG submission 71517) | Populus endosphere microbial communities from Tennessee, USA - Endosphere MetaG P. deltoides DD176-4 | ecosystem: Host-associated > Plants > Roots > Endosphere | place: USA: Tennessee... | reverse complement strand
CGATAGCCGACCAACGGCGTTGCGCTGGTTGAGCGTGAACCACAACGCGCCGTCGGGCCCGGTGACGATCATCGACGGCGCGTTGTGGTTCACGCTCAACCAGCGCAACGCCGTTGGTCGGCTATCGCTGTCGGGTGAACTCGCCGTTCGCGAATTGCCCACTGCCGCAGCCGGTCCGGTCGGTATCACCGCGACGCACGATGACGCGATCTGGTTCACCGAGATCCTCGCCGAGCGACTGGGGCGGATCCCGATGGACGAGGCGATCCAGGAGATCGATCTGCCCGGCAAGCCACATGCCGTCGTCGCAGATCCGGATGACGGCGTGTGGGTGAGTCTGTGGGCGTCGAGTCAGCTCGCGCGGGTGAGCGGCGACGGCGAGATCGTCACCATCGACCTCCCGGCGGGCAGCGAGCCGCATGGGCTGGCGATCGATGCCGACGGCGTGCTCTGGGTCGCCCTTGAAGCCGGTTTCGTGCTCCGCATGCCGTCCTGAAGGCACCGGTTGGGAAGCCGATCAAACGATCTCGCCGACACCTGCCCGGCGCACAGCGGTGTAGAGGTAGGTTCCGGGGTCAGAGCGTCGATTTTCGCGACGCGTGGGAAAGGCTTGGTTGTGACGGTTGGGGACGTGCTGCGACGTGGCACCACGGTATTGGCGATCGGCGGAATGCTGAGCTGTGCATTGGCCGGAACCGCCGTCGCCCAGCCCCAGCCTGTTGAACCCGTCGCGGTCGATGCGCCCGCGGCTCCTCCGGTTCCGCCCGAGGGCGCGCCGCCGGTCGATGAGGGCCATGTCGAGTCGACGCCTCCAGCCGTCACGGACACCCCCGACGACTGGCAGCTCACCCTGTCGGCCAAAGACGAAACCCAGGCCCCCATTCCGCCGCTGACCACGGCGCTGTCCTCGCGCGAATACGTCGTCGGCGGTACCTACATGGGTGAACTGCGGGGACCTGACGAGGGAGAGCCGCCCGGCGGCACGCTGGAGGTCGGTTACGAAATCGGCTGCGGCATCGACATGAGCACCTCCAACGGCGTCTCGCTGACCGGCACGATGGGCCTCAACCCGTCCATCGGACTCCTCGGCATCGACGTCATCTCGCCGGGGATCGACGGTGTCCTGCCCTCGCTCGGGGGAAACCTGGGCGGTGGCATCACGGTCGGACTCAAACCTGGCCTGGTGAACGTGATCCCGGTGACGAAGAAGGAGTACACGGGCGCCGACCCGTGGGTGATGATCAGCAAGTTCCGCGTCAAGATCGACGGTTGTGTCGGCGAATCGTTCATTCGCTCCTACGCGTTCCTGACCAGGTCGACCGATCAGTCGGAAGCGGTGCTGGCCTGGTACGGCACGACCAAGAAGATCTAGTCGAATCGTTTGAAGCAGCGGTCCTGATCGCCGAGGACGCCGACACGAAAAGCGTCGATCCGGGAGAAGCCTGAAGGCACCGATTCGCCGTTCACGTCGCTGGCGACCAGCCCGTTGGTGAGAATGCCCGACACCGCTTCATCGACGTCGCCGGCTGTCAGCGTGATGGTGTTGCCGTCGGGTGTGCTGCTGTCCTTGGAGAGCTTCGTGGTCGCGACTCCGGTAAGGCACGCGGTACGCAGTGCGGCCTCGGCGTTGTCGAGCGTCACGTCGCCACGCTCGTGCTGAATGGCTTGCATGTAGCGCGACATCAGGACCGAATAGGCCGTGTTGTCGCCGGTGGCCAGGCCGACCTCGTCGTCGGATTCAGCCTGAGCCCCCAGCTTTTCGAGCGCGGGTAGGTCGACGGCGATCGTGTTGGTTGCCGGACAGTAGGACACCGGCGGACTTTTTCGCGCGTCTGCACAGTCGGCGGCGTCGAAGCTCAACTCGGGCGGGTTCTGCGGGCTGAACTGCGAGTTCAACGCGGCGACGACATCCCGTACGGATTTCTCCGAGATCGCCAGTTCGCCCGTATGGTCCTCGGGGAGCAACACGGGCAGGTCGCCACGGCGCTGGCCGATCTCCCGCATGTCGATCGACGCGCACGCCTGCACCCCGTCGGTGAACCCGAACTGGAATGCCGACACCCGTTCGAAAGCCGAGCCGTGCTCGTCGATCCCCACCTCGGGATCGTCCTCGGCCAGCAGGGGATCGCGGAAGCCGATGACGGCCGCCAGCACGTTGTTCAGGCCTTCGCCGGTCGACAGCGTGAAGCGCGGTGACTTGTCCTCGGCGACCCAGCGCATGTAGGCCCCGGCCAGGCAGTCGGCCTGCTGCTCGGCAACCAGAGTCGGGGTGTCCTCGTCGGCCATGCCGGCCTGGTACTGGACGGCGTGGCCGTACTCGTGCGCGAGCACCATCGTCACGCCCATGTCGCCGTGTGCCTGCTCCAGCGCCGGCAGCAACTCACCGCGGTCCCACCCGATGGTGTGATCGTCGAGGCAGTAACCCGCGTTCACGATCCCGTAGGTGGTGTCGCCGCAGAACTCCGTGTCCTCGAAACCGTTGGCGTCCCAGGAGATCAGGTTCTCGACAGTCTTGAAGTCGCTGTTGAACTGCTCGCTGTAGGTCGTTTCCCAGAACTCCTCGATGTCACTGACCGCCTGGCGGCCGAGTTCGTCCATGTCGCCCTCGTCAGTGCCCAGCACGACCCGCGACGGGCCGGCAGGGTCCGAACGCATACCGGTCGGCCCGTCGGTCGCGGGCATACCCGCGACGCTGAAGGGGTCGTCGAACACCGAGACCGCGTTGCCCTTCAGTGTTGTGCTGCACGAGGTGACGAGCAGCGCCGCGGACATCGCGATCACGGCGCCCGACAGGGGTCGCGAGGGCATTGACGCCGCCTTTCGGGGGTCTGCCGGCGGCCCGGGGCGGCCCGCCGTGGAGTTGCGGACAGGATAGTGAAATAAATCACTCTGCGCGCAGGCGGATCAGGGCCTCCCGCACCCGGACGGAGTCGGTGGTCGCCCAGAACGGTGGCAGCGATGCCCGCAGAAACCCGCTGTAGCGGGCGGTGGCCATGCGCGAGTCCAGCACCGCGACCACACCGCGGTCGTCGACGCGCCGCAACAGCCGGCCGGCGCCCTGGGCCAGGAGCAGTGCCGCGTGACTGGCGGCCACGGCCATGAAGCCGTTGCCGCCGCGGGCTGCGACGGCCCGCTGGCGTGCGGTGAGCAGCGGATCGTCGGGCCGGGGGAAGGGGATGCGGTCGATGAGGACCAGCGACAGCGACGGGCCAGGGACGTCGACGCCCTGCCACAACGACAACGTCCCGAACAACGACGTCTCCGGGTCGTCAGCGAACCGCTTCACCAGCGCCGATGTGGTGTCCTCACCCTGACACAGAACAGGGGAGTCGAGGCGGCCTCGCATGATCTCGGCGGCGGCCTTGGCCGCGCGCATCGACGAGAACAGTCCGAGCGTGCGCCCACCCGCTGCGGCGACAAGCGCGGCGATCTCGTCGAGCTGTTCGGCGGAGCCGGTGCCGTCGCGCCCCGGCGGTGGCAGGTGTGCGGCGACGTAGAGGATGCCCGACTTCGCGTGCTCGAAAGGTGACCCGACGTCGATCCCGCGCCATCGGACCTTGTCGTCGTCGCCGGCCAGTCCCCACGCCGACGCCATCGCGTCGAACGTCCCGCCGATCGTCAGCGTCGCGGACGTGAGAACGGCCGTCGACTGTTCGAACAGCCGGGTGCGAAGCAGACCCGACACCGACAACGGCGCCACCCGCAACACCGCCCGCACGTTGCCTCTGTTGTCCTCGTGGTCGAGCCACACCACATCGGAACGGTCGGTGATCGCGGGTACGAAGGAGTCCAGGATGCGTGAGGCCGTGTCACCCACGTCGGTGAGTGCGGTCACGGCTTCGGCGCGCGCTGCCGCCGCCTGCGGATCACTCGGACTGCTGTCGATCGCCGAGCGGATGCGGTGGGCGGCGTCGCGCAGCGCGGTCAGATACGTCGCCAATTCGTCGTCGAGGACGTCGATTCGCCCGGGGGTGGCGTCGTGGATGACCGACGACAGAGTCGCGGTCGCGGCCTCGAGCCGCTGCGCGAGTTCCTGGTCGACGAGGCGGGCTGAGCGCCGGTGCGCGACTCCCATCGACGTCGCCGAGAGTTCGGCGGTGGCCACGCCCGTCACCCGGTCGACGAGTTCGTGTGCTTCGTCGACGACGAGCAGTCGATGCTCGGGCAGGACGGCGGCATCGGATACGGCGTCGATGGCCAGCAGCGCGTGGTTGGTGACGACCACATCGGCGTGGCCGGCCCTGTCGCGTGCCTTCTCCGCGAAGCAGTCGGTGCCGAACGGGCAGCGCGACACTCCGATGCATTCCCGCGCCGAAACGCTGACCTGCGACCACGATCGGTCACCTACACCCGGCGTCAGCTCGTCACGATCGCCCGTCTCTGTCTCCGAGGACCAGGCGACGAGTCGCTGGACGTCGCGACCCAGCGCCGACGCCGCGACCGGTTCAAACAGCTCTTCCTGGGATTGCTCATCGGGTTCCGTTGCGGATCCGTTGTGAATCTTGTTCAGGCACAGATAGTTTCCGCGCCCTTTCAGTAGCGCGAATTCCGGTGTGCGCGGCAGTTTGTCCGTCAGTGACTCTGCCAGCCGCGGAAGGTCTCGGTCCACGAGCTGGCGCTGCAGGGCGATGGTTGCCGTCGAGATGACCACGGGTTCTTCGATCTCGACGGCCAGCGCGATCGCAGGCACCAGATACGCCAGCGACTTCCCGGTACCGGTACCCGCCTGCACCGCGAGGTGTTCACCGCTCTCGAATGCGTGCGCCACCGCTTCGGCCATCTCGATCTGGCCGCGGCGTTCGGAACCCCCGAGTCCCGTCACCGCCGTGGCCAGCAGTTCAGTGATCTTTCCGTTCTCGCCCGTGGCTGCTCCTAGTGACTCTCGGGAGCGATCATGCGGGTGGGGATCGCCGGCTCGCCGCGGGAGAGTTTCAGACCGTCCCACGGCAGGCTCCCCAGTCCCTCCTTGACGCGCTCGCGGCCGGCGCCGAGATCGAAGTCGACCACCGTTTCACCCTCGCGCATGACGTCGACCGTAAGCATGCGTCCCGACTCACCCGGTGGTGGCTGCCCGTACGGGTGGACGACCTCTTCGAGGATGGTGCCGGTGGCTTTGCACGTCCGGATCGCCTGCTTGCGCCCGCCGTGAGACTCCTTGTGGCTGCTCCGCTTCTCCACCGGCAGTCCGTCGACCTCGACCAGCTTGTAGACCATGCCGGCGGTCGGGGCGCCGGATCCTGTGACCACGGACGTGCCGACCCCGTAGATGTCCACCGGCTCGACCCGCAGCGCCGCAATTGCGTACTCGTCCAGGTCGCCGGACACCACGATGCGCGTAGTGCGGGCGCCGAGGCTGTCGAGCTGTTCCCGAACCTGCCTGGCGAGGACCCCGAGGTCGCCCGAATCGATGCGGACCGCGCCGAGTTGCGGGCCTGCCACCTCGACGGCGTTGGCCACTCCCTGCGTGATGTCGTAGGTGTCGACGAGCAGCGTTGTACCGACGCCTAGCGCCTCGACTTGAGCCTTGAACGCCGCTTTCTCGTCGGGACCGTTGCGGTCGGTGTGCAGCAGTGTGAACGCGTGCGCACTCGTGCCCAGCGCGGGCACACCGTAGGTGCGCTGCGCTTCCAGGTTCGATGTGCCGGTAAAGCCCGCGAGGTACGCGGCCCGGGCTGCCGCGACCGCGGCGTGCTCGTGGGTCCGGCGCGAACCCATCTCGATCATCGTGCGCCCCTCTGCGGCACTGACCATCCGGGCAGCCGCCGAGGCGATCGCGGTGTCGTGGTTGAGGATCGACAGAGCCAGGGTTTCCAGGACGACGCATTCGCCGAAGGTGCCGTGCACACTCAGCACCGGGGAACCCGGAAAGTAGAGCTCACCCTCGCGGTAACCGTCGATGTCGCCGCGAAAGCGGTAGTCGGCGAGGTAGGACAATGTCTCGGGATCGCAGAACTCGGCGAGCGACGCGAGCGCACCATCGTCGAATCTGAACTGCGCCAACGCATCCACGAATCGGGCAGTGCCGGCGACCACGCCGTAGCGGCGGCCTTCGGGAAGGCGGCGGGCGAAGACCTCGAACGTCGTCCGGCGGTGTGCGGTGCCATCACGCAGGGCGGCCGCGAGCATGGTCAGCTCGTACTTGTCGGTCAGTAACGCGGTAGACGCACCCGCAGGCATTCCGGCCACACCGCAACCGTATCGGCTGATGGGCGGCAGCCTGGACTCAGTTCTCGCGCGCGCGTGTTGCCGCCTGGCCATCGCGCTGACGCAAGGCCGCGCATCCGGCGAACGCGTGACTCGATTGCCTCGCTATCCTTGACTACATGGTTACGCCGGCGAAGGCCCGACCGGGAACCCGCGAAGAACGTGACGTTGCCCCCGTCGATGCCACGGACAGCCCTTGGGTGACCCTTGTCTGGGACGACCCGGTGAATCTCATGACCTACGTGACGTACGTCTTTCAGAAGCTCTTCGGCTACAGCGAGCCCCATGCGACCAAACTCATGATGCAGGTCCACAACGAGGGCAAAGCCGTGGTTTCGGCGGGTAGTCGTGAGTCGATGGAGGTCGACGTCTCCAAGCTCCACGCCGCAGGACTGTGGGCGACCCTGCAGCAGGACCGCTGATCCGACAGTGCGCAAATGGAAACGGGTCGACACCGCCAACGGCCCGCGCTTCCGTTCGGCGCTGGCCGCTCACGAGGTCTCCCTGTTGCAGAACCTGGCGACTTCGTTGGTCGGAATGCTCGATGACCGCGAATCATCCTCTCCCGCTGACGAACTCGAAGAGATAACCGGGATGCGTACCGGCCACTCGACGCCGCCGCAGGACGAGACGATGAAGCGGTTACTGCCGGACTTCTTCCGTCCGCAGCGCGACCACCCGGCCGGCTCCGGCCCTGCCGAGAGTCTCAACAGCGCACTCCGAAGCCTGCATGAGCCGGCGATCATCGACGCCAAACGCGAAGCGGCGCAACGATTGCTGAAGACCGTGCCGCCGCAGGGTGGCAAGTTCGAGCTCAGCGAGGACGACGCGCACGCCTGGGCTGCGGCGGTCAACGACATGCGGCTCGCATTGGGCACGATGCTCGGTGTTTCACAGAGCGGTCCTGCCGAACTGCCGCCTGAACACCCGATGGCCGGCCATCTGGACGTCTATCAGTGGTTGACCGTGCTACAGGAGTATCTGGTGCTCGGGATGATGGGCAGGTGATCGGGGTGGGTGCGATCACCGACGTCAGCGGAATCAGCGTCGGCCACCATCACCGGCTCGATCCCGACGCCGAGCTCGGGTCCGGATGGGCTACGGGAACAACCGTTGTGCTGACACCTCCGGGCACCATCGGCGCTGTTGACTGCAGAGGGGGCGCACCGGGCACTCGCGAGACGGACCTGCTCGACCCGATCAATTCGGTGCGCCACGTCGATGCGGTGGTGCTGACCGGCGGCAGTGGTTTCGGGCTCGCCGCGGCCGACGGTGTCATGACCTGGCTGGAGGAACAGGACCGGGGCGTGGCGATGGACGGCGGCGTCGTGCCGATAGTCCCGGCCGCGGTGATCTTCGATCTCCCCGTTGGCGGGTGGAAGTGTCGACCCACCGCGGAGTTCGGATACACCGCCGCGAGCACTGCCGGTACCGATGTCGCCATCGGGACTGTCGGAGCGGGTACGGGCGCACGCGTCGGGGTGCTCAAGGGCGGTGTGGGCACGGCATCGGTGACTCTCGAGTCGGGCGTCACGGTCGGCGCGATCGTGGTCGTCAATGCCGCAGGCGATGCCGTGGACACGGCGACTGGCCTGCCCTGGCCGGCAGATCTGATCGAGGAGTTGGGTCTCGTCGCGCCGCCCGCCGATCAGATCGCCGCGTACGCCGACCGTCATACCGAGCTCAGCCCGCTCAACACAACCATTGCCGTCGTCGCCACTGACGCGGTGCTGAGCAAGGCGGGATGCCGCCGCATGGCCGTCGCGGCGCAGGACGGCCTCGCCCGAACCATCCGGCCGTGCCACACGCCACTCGATGGCGATACGGTGTTTGCGCTGGCTACCGGAGCCATCGAGGTGCCGCCGGACCCGACGACCCCCGCGTCGATGTCGCCGGAGGTGCCCTTGATCACCGCGCTTGGGGCAGCTGCCGCGGATTGCCTGGCCCGGGCGGTCCTGGTCGGTGTGCTGGCCGCGGAGTCGGTGGCCGGAATACCGACGTACCGGGACATGTTGCCCGGAGCATTCGAATGAAAGGTCAACGAAGGTGCTGGTGATTCGAGCGGACTTGGTCGACGCCATGGTCGCCCATGCCCGCGCGGACCATCCCGACGAAGCGTGCGGGGTGATCGCGGGACCGGAAGGCGCCGATCGCCCGGAGCGGTTCATCGCGATGCTCAACGCCGAGCGCTCGCCGACGTTCTACCGGTTCGATTCCGGTGAGCAGCTGAAGGTGTGGCGTGCGATGGATGATGCGGATGAGGTGCCGGTGGTCATCTATCACTCGCATACCGCGACCGAGGCGTACCCGAGCCGCACCGATATCTCCTACGCGTCCGAACCCGACGCCCACTACGTGCTGGTGTCGACCCGTGACCCGGACTCCCACGAGTTGCGTAGCTACCGAATCGTCGACGGCAACGTCACCGAAGAGCCCGTCAAGATAGTCGAGCAGTACTAGAGCTTTGAAAGGAATGGCCGACCCATGTCTGTCACCGTCTCGATCCCGACCATCCTGCGTACCCACACCGGCGGCGAGAAGCGCGTCGCCGCGGAAGGCGAAACGCTCGGTGCGGTCATCAGTGATCTCGAATCGAATTACTCGGGAATCTCCGGTCGTCTGCTGGATGACGGCAAGCTGAACCGCTTCGTCAACATCTACGTCAACGACGAGGATGTGCGGTTCTCCGGGGGGCTGGAAACCGCCGTCTCCGAAGGGGACTCGGTGACAATCCTGCCTGCAGTCGCGGGTGGCTGAGTGACGCGGTACGACTCCCTGATCCGGGCACTGGGCAATACGCCGCTGGTGGGCCTGCAGCGATTGTCGCCTCGGTGGAACGACGAGGACGGCGCGCCGCACGTGCGCTTGTGGGCCAAGCTCGAGGACCGCAATCCCACCGGATCCATCAAGGATCGACCGGCACTGCGGATGATCGAGGATGCCGAGCGCCGGGGTCTATTACAGCCTGGCGCAACGATTCTCGAGCCCACCAGTGGCAACACCGGAATCTCACTGGCGATGGCGGCGCTGCTCAAGGGCTACCAGATGATCTGCGTGATGCCGGAGAACACGTCGATCGAGCGACGACAGCTGCTGGAACTCTACGGCGCAAGGATCATCTACTCGCCCGCAGAGGGTGGCTCCAACACCGCGGTCGCGCACGCCAAAGAGCTTGCCTTGCAGAATCCTTCGTGGGTCATGCTCTACCAGTACGGCAACGAGTCGAACTCGCTGTCGCACTACGAGGGGACGGGCCCCGAGCTGCTGGCGGACCTCCCGGAGATCACCCACTTCGTCGCGGGCCTCGGGACGACCGGCACACTGATGGGCACCGGACGCTATCTGCGCGAGCACAAGCCCGACGTGCAGATCGTGGCGGCCGAGCCCCGCTACGGCGAGGGCGTGTACGCGCTGCGCAATATCGACGAGGGATTCATCCCCGAGCTGTACGACCCCGACGTGCTGACCACCCGCTTCTCGGTCGGCTCGTACGACGCCGTCAAGCGCACTCGCGAGCTGGTTCAGGTGGAGGGCATCTTCGCCGGTATCTCAACCGGGGCGGTGTTGCACGCCGCGCTCGGCATGGCCACCAAAGCGCTGAAGGCGGGGCAGCAGGCCGACGTCGCGTTCGTCGTCGCCGACGCCGGTTGGAAGTATCTGTCGACCGGTGCATACGCCGGTAGCCTGGATGACGCCGAGGACGCGTTGGAAGGGCAACTGTGGGCGTAGGACCGGGATACGCAGGGGTTCCTGCGGAGCCGAAGAAGCGGCCCGCGTGGCTCGTCGGCGGCGTGACGATCGTCAGCTTCGTCGTCCTGCTGTGGGTCATCGAACTATGGGACAACCTGACCCGGCACCGCTTGGACAACAACGGCATCCGGCCCCTGGAGACCGACGGGCTATGGGGCATCATCTGGGCGCCGCTGTTGCACTCGGACTGGAATCACCTGATCGCCAACACCGTTCCGGCATTGATACTCGGCTTCCTGATGACGCTGGCGGGGTTGTCGCGGTTCATCTTCGCGACGGCGATCATCTGGATCCTCGGCGGTCTCGGCACGTGGCTGATCGGCAACGTGGGCGCCCCGTCCTACAACGGTGTGGTCGTCGAGACCAACCACATCGGTGCGTCCGGCCTGATCTTCGGGTGGCTCACCTTCCTGATCGTCTTCGGCTTCTTCACCCGCAAGGTCTGGGAGATCGTCACCGGCGTCGTCGTCCTCTTCATCTACGGCAGCATCCTTCTCGGCGTCCTGCCGGGAACGTTCGGCGTCTCGTGGCAGGGACACCTGTGCGGCGCGATCGCCGGTCTGGTGGCGGCCTATCTGCTGTCGGGTACCGAGCGCAAGACGCGCGCGCTGCGGCGCCCGGTGCAGCCGCCGCGTCTGAACACATGAACGACGACCAGATGCGTCCCATCGGGATCTTCGACTCCGGCGTCGGCGGTCTCACCGTCGCGCGCGCGGTCATCGATCAGTTGCCCGACGAGGACATCATCTATGTGGGCGACACCGCGAACAGTCCCTACGGGCCGCTGACGATCCCGGAGATCCGCGCCCACGCCCTGGCCATCGGTGACGATCTCGCGGGACGCGGTATCAAAGCCCTGGTGATCGCGTGCAATTCCGCATCGTCGGCCTGCCTGCGCGACGCGCGCGAACGCTACGCACCCATCCCGGTGGTCGAGGTGATCCTGCCGGCCGTCCGGCGGGCCGTCGCCACCACCCGCAACGGCCGGATCGGCGTCATCGGGACGGCCGCCACGATCGCCTCGGGCGCCTACCAGGACGCCTTCACCGCAGCCCGCGACATCGAGGTCTTCGGTGTCGCCTGTCCTCGCTTCGTGGACTTCGTCGAGCGCGGCGTGACCAGCGGCAGGCAGGTTCTCGGACTCGTGGAGGGATACCTGGAACCGCTTCAACGCGCCGAGGTGGACACGCTCGTGCTGGGCTGCACGCACTATCCGATGTTATCCGGGTTGATCCAGTTGGCGCTGGGCGACCACGTGACGTTGGTGTCCAGTGCGGAAGAAACAGCAAAGGATCTGCTGCGGGTGCTCACCGAGCACGACTTGCTCACACCGCATCCGGGGGACCCGGCACCACAGCCGCGACGCCTCTTCGAGGCGACAGGTGATCCCGAGGCGTTCACCGCGCTGGCAGCCCGGTTTCTCGGGCCTTCGCTGGACGGTGTGCGACCGGTCCAGCATCACGTTGCTACGAGAACATGACGATCGTCGCCGAAAGCGGCCATGTTTTCGTCATGCCGATCGCGGGCATGGCAAGCTAGTGAGCGTGCGAATCACCGTACTCGGTTGCTCCGGCAGTGTGGTCGGTCCTGATTCGCCCGCGTCCGGATATCTGGTGACCGCACCCGACACCCCGCCCCTGGTCCTCGACTTCGGCGGGGGCGTCCTGGGCGCCCTGCAACGCCACGCCGATCCCAACTCCGTGCACGTTCTGCTGTC
>Ga0075364_10001875_pt1 | contig 11671 bp, 12 predicted proteins | sample EndMetdeltDD1764_FD_71517 | JGI IMG/M metagenome (GOLD analysis project Ga0075364, IMG submission 71517) | Populus endosphere microbial communities from Tennessee, USA - Endosphere MetaG P. deltoides DD176-4 | ecosystem: Host-associated > Plants > Roots > Endosphere | place: USA: Tennessee... | reverse complement strand
GAAGGCCGCAGTGGCGGGGCGTTTTCAGAATTCCGGACAGGTGTGCGCCGCGGCCAAGCGGTTCATCGTCGAGGAGAGCATTGCCGATGCCTTCACCGAGCGCTTCGTGGCGAAGACACGCGAGCTGGCCATGGGCGATCCGTCGGATCCCAAGAACTACATCGGTCCCATGGCGCGCGCCGATCTGCGTGACGAACTGGACCGCCAGGTGCAGCGTACGCTGGCCGAAGGCGCGTCCTTGCTGCTGGGAGGGGAGAAAGTCCCCGGCGTGGGCAACTTCTTTGCACCGACGGTACTGGATGGCGTGACGCCGGAGATGACCTCGTTCAAGGAGGAGATGTTCGGCCCGGTGGCGTCCATCATCCGCGCGCGGGACGCCCATCATGCCCTGGCCCTGGCCAACGACAGCCAGTTTGGCCTGACGGCAACGGTGTTCACCGGGGACATTGAACTGGCTCGCCAGATCGCCGCCGACCTGGAAGTCGGCGGCGTCTTCATCAATGGTTATAGCGCCAGCGATGCGCGTGTGGCCTTCGGCGGCGTCAAGAAAAGCGGCTTCGGACGTGAACTGTCGCACTTCGGTGTGCGCGAATTCTGCAACGCGCAAACCGTATGGATGGATCGCAAGTAGGGCGTCAGGAGCACTTGGCCAGCGCGTCACCTGCTGCAGAGCAGGCCGGCTGCAGGTGCTGCGGAGAGCTCGCGGGCACACGCCAACAAAGCACGGGGCACCTCGCCGTCCCAGTCGGGATCGAGACGTTGGGCCTCGCAGGTGGTGGACAATGCCATGACCATGCGGCCTGCAGCATCGTAGATCGGTGCGCTGAAGGCATTGACGGTGACCTGATGGCGGGTGGACGGCGCCGCACCCACGGCTCTGGCCAATCCGTGCTCGCGCGCCTCGGCCAGATGCTCGGCGAAGCGTTCGGGCGGCTGGCCGCTGCGCTCGCGCTCGCGCAGTTCGGTCTGCACCGCGGCCTCCACGGCCTCGGTCTGCAGGAACGCGGCAAATGCCCGGCCGGTGGCCGACTGAGTCAAGCTGACCACCACGCCCGCCTGGAGATACGGACTGACCGGTCGAGTCGACGGCGACCACTGAACGATCGTGGCGCCCTGGTTGCCCCAGACGGCCAGACCGACCGTACGTTCGCCCAACCGTTCGCTGATCTGCGGCAGGATGGCGCCGGCGCGGCGCTGCAGATCGACCGTGTCCAGACTGCCGATCGGCCCACCTTCAGGTGCCAGGCCACTGGTCTCGCCGAGGTCATGGGCGAAGGTCTTCAGGTACTTTCCATCGCCGAACGCCAGCGACCGATGCGCACTGCGAGAGATGCGTTCGACCTGGCCGATGTAGACCACATGATCACCGCCCGGGTAGGACGCGACTTTCAGGCACTCCAGGTGAGCGGCGCAGTCATCGATCACCGGCATGTCGCCCAGGCCGAGTGAGATGGGAATACCGGCGAACTTGTCGGCTCCGGACTTGGCGAACTGGTTCGACACCTTGAACTGGTGATCGCCCAGAATATTGACCACGAAACGTTCGCAGTCCCGAAAGGCCGGGTAGCTGCTCGAGGTCGTCGACTGGCTCCACAGGATGAGCGGAGGATCGAGCGATACGGAGTTGAAGGAGCTGGCGGTCACGCCGAATGGCTGACCGTCGGCGTCGCGCGTGGTGATCACGGTCACGCCTGTCGGAAAGGCACCCAGTGCCCGGCGGAAAGCTTTGCTGTCGAATGGCGTCATCCCATTACCTCTGTGTGCTGAAGCAGGCCTGCCGGCGCAGATGATCACCCACGGTGTGGACGGCGGCCCGTTTGAATAGCAGTCTAGGAAGGACGGCGCGCGAAGACAATTTCGGTTCGCTGATGGACCTATAGCCGATTGTTATCAATGGGGCTGCAGCCGCGAGGACCCGGTGTCAGAGCGGGTCGACCAGTTGTTCGCGAAAGTGCTTGTGCAGGTAATCCTTGAAGGTCAAGGCAGCAGAGGACAGGTCGGCGCGGCGCGAGACCACGCAGCCCCAGTGGCGGGTGGCGTTCAGATCCTGCACCTCGAGCAACACGCGCGAGGCCTCGGCGTGGCGCTGCACCATCGTGCGCGGCAGGAACGTCACACAGTTGCCCGCGTCGATCATGCCCAGCAGCATGGGCAGGGTGGAGGCGGTGGTCGGCTCGAAACTCAATCCCAGTGCGGCGAAGGCCTCGGTGAGTTGTTTGCGCAAGGACGAATAGCGATCCAGGAACATCACGCGATAGGGCGCGATCATGCTCAGTGTGGCGGTGCGTACCGACGCCAGCGGGTGGCCGGTCGGCACCACCAGCAACACCTTCTCCTCGGCAAATGGCTGGAAACGCAGCCCCCGGTGCACGCCATCCAGCGCGGCGATGCCGAAGTCCACCGCATGTTGAGTGACCGACTGCATGACCTGCTGATACGGCAGGTCGCGCAAATCCACCTGGACGTCCGGATAGCGTTGTTGATAGCCGTGAATGAGCTGAGGCATGACCGTCGCGGCCAGCATCGGCGTGCAGCTGACCGAGATGCGGTGGCGGCTGCTTTCCGAGCGGTGCTGGAACTGGCGCATCACGTCGCGCAAGCCGCTGAGTGCCTGCTCGGCCGCATCGGCGAGCATCGCGCCGTCTGCCGTGGGCTGCACGTGACGCGTGGTGCGTTCGAGCAACCGCACGTTGAGCTTGTCCTCCAGGCGCTTGACGCGATTGGTGACGGCAGGCTGGGACAAATGCAGCTTGCGCGCCGCATCGCTGAAGCTGTGTTCATGCACCACCCAAAGAAACGTCTCGAGCTCGGCGAGATCGAGACGGGCGAGGATGCTGCGGTCGTTTGATTTATTCACGATGGTTATAGGTGTATCACATCGCGGAAATTGTGCGCAAGGGTGGCTGACCCCAATATGGCCTCACTTCGCAATCGCTGGCACTGACTCAACCGACCGGAATCGATATGACTGCACACTCTCGCCAAATGGCCTTGGTCGCCTTCCTGCAGGCACAGAATTGTTCGAACTATGTCGGCTCATGGCGCAATCCATCGAGCATGACCGACTATCTGACGCCTGAGTATTACCAGCGCATCGCACGCACGCTGGAAGATGGTCGTTTCGACATGGCGTTCTTCGATGACCGCCTGGCCATGCCGGATATCTATGGCGGCAACCACCTGGAGACCGTGCGGCATGGGGTGCGCGCCGTCAAGCTCGAACCCACGGCCGTGGTGATGGCCATGGCGATGGCCACGCGCCATCTGGGTTTGGGCGCCACCTATTCCACGACCTACTACGAGCCTTATCACGTGGCGCGTCTGTTCGCGACACTCGATCTGATGAGCAAGGGACGCGTAGCGTGGAACGTGGTCACCTCCATGAACAATTCGGAGGCGGCCAACTTCGGTCATACCTCGCATCTGGAGCACGACCTGCGGTATGACCGTGCCGACGAATTCATGGAAGTCGTCATGGGCCATTGGGACACCTGGGAAGACGACATCATCGTCGCCGACAAGGAAGAGAATTACTTTGCCGATCCCGAAAAGGTCCACCGGCTCGGCCACGCGGGGCGTTTTTTCAACTCGCGCGGTCCGCTGACCGTGCCGCGCTCGCCGCAAGGTCACCCGGTGATTCTGCAGGCCGGGCAAAGTGGACGCGGCCTGGCGTTCGCGGCGCGCTGGGCCGAAATCGTCTTCGCCAAGTACCCGACGCTCGAGGGCGGCATCAAGCAGTACCGCGCGCTCAAGGATGGCGTGGCGCAGGCCGGTCGCGATCCGGACGCGTTGAAAGTCGCCGCCGAGGTCAAGATCATCGTCGCCGAAACCGAGAGTCTCGCGCAAGAGAAGCGCGAGATGATCGCCAACCTGTCCCGGCCGATCGATGGTCTGACCATGATCGGCGAGACGGCCAACATCGATTTTTCGGGCCGTCCCTACGAGCAACCGTTCACCGACGAAGAACTGGCCGCGATGTCCTGGCAGAGCCTGCGCGACAAGGTGGTGCAGGTCAGTGGCAAGAAGAATCCGTCCGTGCGCGACTTTGTCGAAGCGTCGGGCAGAGGCACGCTCAACGACGGCCCGGTGTTTTGCGGCACCGGCGAACAGGTGGCCGACATGATGCAGGCGTGGTTCGAGCAGGCCTGCGATGGGTTCGTGCTGTCGGCGACGGCCGTGCCCGGCACCTACGAGGACATCGTGCGCATGGTCATCCCGCATCTGCAGAAGCGCGGACTGGTGCGTCGCGAGTACGAAAGCAGCACCCTGCGCGGCAATCTGGGGCTGGCCCGTCCGCGCGCCGGCGACTGGAAAGCCAATGGACGGTAAGGAGCGCACCATGACAACAGACTGCGTGCGCATGATGTCGGCCAGCGGCATCCTGGGCTACGGCTTTCCGGAGGCCTCCCTGAACGCCGCGATGGCGCTCAAGCCTCACATGATCGGCGTGGACGGCGGGTCAAGCGACCCGGGTCCCCATTACCTTGGGTCGGGCAAGACGCTGAATTCGCGATTGGCGATGAAGCGCGATCTGTCCCTGCTGCTGCGTGCCGCCATCGCGCACGACGTCCCGATGATGGTGGGCACCTGCGGGGGCGCGGGCGGCGAGCCTCATCTGCAGGCCTGCGCCGAGATTGTGCGCGAGATCGCCCGGGAGCATGATCTGCATTTCAAGATGGCAGTGATCCATGCCGAACAGGACCGCAGCACGATCGAAGCGGCGCGGGCAGAGGGGCGGATCGAGCCGTTGGGACAGGCGGGCGCGCTGACTGCCGAGCAGATCGCCTCGACCGAACGGATTGTCGGCATGATGGGCCCCGAACCCTACCGTGCGGCGCTGGCTGCGGGTGCCCAGGTGATCCTTGGCGGGCGTGGCACCGATCCGGCCCCCTGGGTGGCATTGGCCATGCACCACGGCATGCCCGCCGCGCCGGCGTGGTATGCCGGCAAGATCCTGGAGTGCGCCTGCAACGCCGCCATTCCCAAGAAGCACGATTGCCTGATGGTGACGGTGGGCGAGGATTACGTGGAGGCTGAGCCGCTGAATCCGGAACTGCGCTGCACGCCCATGTCGCTGGCGGTGCAAGCCTTGCACGAAACCTCCAGCCCCGTGCTGCGCGATGAACCGGGTGGTGTGGTGGATGCGCGCGAGTGTGTCATCCGCGCTGTCTCGGATCGGCGGGTGCGCGTGACCGGCATGAAATGGACGCCCCGCCCCTACACCATCAAGCTGGAAGGCGCGCGCGCCGTCGGGTTCAGCGCGATCGCCTTTGCTGCCACACGGGATCCGGGCTTGATCGGCCAGATCGACAGCTTTCTGGACTTCGTGCGGACCTCGACGGCCACCAAGGTCGCCGCACTCGGGCTGCCTGCCGATCAGTGGCAGCTGGTGCTGCGCACCTACGGGGCGACCGGCGTGATGGGGCAGTGGGAGCCCAACCCGTTGTTTGCGCCCCAAGAGCTGGGCATCATTGCCGAGGTGGTGGCCACCACGCAGGAACTGGCCAATGCGGCGCTGTCGCTCGCTCGCGTGACCCTGCTGCACTCGGATTTTCCGGGCCGGATGTGCCGCGAGGGGAACATGGCTTTTCCGTTCTCACCCTCTGACATCGAACGCGGCGCGATCTACGAATTCTGCCTGCAGCACGTGCTGCACGTCGATGAGCCGACCAGCCTGTTCCCCATCGATTACGAATCTCTCTGAACCAGGAGCCACCGTGGTCAAACTCAAAGACATCGCCAAAGCCTGCAAAAGCAAGAACGCCGGACCGTTCGCCATCACGCTGGACATCATGTTCGACGACGAGGCGGTATTCAAGAAGGTGCAGGCCAGTGGCGTCATCAATGCCGCACACATTGCCCGCCTCTACAAGGTGCGCGAGCAGGACGTGCTGTTCACGCCCTATCCACCGGCCTTGGCCTGGAAGGCCACCTTGCCGCGTCCGGTGGCCTCCGGCGCCATCGGTGACGTGGATGTCTACGGCGCACAGCAACATGCGCCGCTGCTGGATATCGACATTCCCCTCTAGCCCGATCCGTCGCAGCTCAAGCACCAGACCGCACCACCCGAACACATCACCAGAACACACCAGGAGTCGAGACATGAATCGCACACGCACAATGCTGTTTTCGCTGGCCTTGGCCTTGCCAGGCGCCGCGATGGCCCAGGAGACCCTGAAGATCGGGGCATTGGTCACGCTGTCCGGAGCCGGTGCCGCATGGGGCCAGGCGCTGCTGTACGGTGCCGAACTGGCTGCCGAGGACGTCAACGGCAAGGGCGGGCTGGAGGTCGGCGGCAAGAAGTATCGCGTCCAGGTCATTCCGTACGATGACAAGTACCAGGCCGCAGAGGCCGTGACGGCAGCCAACCGCCTGATCAGCGACGACAAGGTCAAATACATCATCGGGCCGATGGGCTCCGCGCCGGCCCTGGCCGTGCAGCCTCTGACCGAGCGCGAGAAAGTCATCATCATGACGCTGGGGTTCACCAACAAGGCACTCAGCCCCGAGAAGCCTTATTCGTTCCGCCCCAACCTCACGACCGAGGAGACCTCCTATCCGATCATCGATTGGCTGGTCAAACGCGACAAGCTCAAAAAAGTCGGCGGCCTGTTTCCCAACGACGAATCGGGTCAGCAGATCGCCGGCGACTTGGGCAAAGCCTATGAGAAAGCCGGCGCGGCGCTGTCGAGCAAGGAATTCTTCGAGCGGCAACGGGTCGACATGGTGCCGCTGCTCACGCGCATGATCAGCGCGGGCATCGACGCCATTGAACTGAACGGCAACTCGCCGGCGACCGCAGGCATGATCGTGCGCCAGGCGCGTGAACTCGGATTCAAGGGGCCGATCGTGCGCAACGGCGGCCCGGCCACGCCGGAGATCGTGGCGGTGGCGGGCAAGGCGGCCACGCAGGGCATGATGGTCACGTCCCTGCAGGATCCGGACAACCAGGAGGTGGCGCGCTACGCCCAGCGCTATCAGGACACGTACCGCAAGGCGATGAATGGCTTCAGTCCGGCGTTCTACGACGGCACCCATATGCTGTTCAAGGCCATGCAGAACGCAGGCACCGTCACTGACAGCACCAAGGTCCGCGACGAACTGCAGAAACTCAAGGACTTCAAAGGCATCCAGGGCGTGCTGAACTGGAGTGGCAAGGCGCGCTATGGCATCGACCATCAGGTCGCATCGCCGTTTTTCATTTCGGAGGTCAAGGACGGGGTGGAAGTCACCGTGGCCCGCTGCGACCTCGAGAAGTGCGTCGACATCACACGCTGAAGAGAGGCCGACATGTCCAACCTGCTTGCTCAGGCACTCGTCAACGGCGTGATCATCGGCCTGCTGTACATGCTGATGGCTGTGGGCTTCACGCTTGTCTTCGGCGTCATGCGCGTCGTCAATTTTGCCCACGGCCAGTTCTACATGGTGGGGGCGTTCGCCACCTATGTTTTGATGACGTCCTGGCAGTTGCCTTTCATCGTGGCAATGCTCGGGGCCTTCGTGGTCACCGCCGTGCTGGGCATGGTGATCGAGTGGCTCGTGCTCAAGCCATTCCGGCACGACGAGCTCAACGGCATGATCGCCACCATCGGCGTGGCCATGATCCTGCAGGCAGTGGCGCTGATCATCTTCGGACCGGATTCGCAGATCATGCCGCAGGTGGCCGAGGGCATCTTTCAGGTCGGCTCGGTGATCATTCCTGCTTCGCGTCTGTACGTCGCCGTGGCGTCCGTGCTCGTCCTGGCCGCGCTGTACGTCTTCCTGATCCATTCGCGGCAGGGTAAGGCGTTGCGGGCGTCGGTGCAGGACATGGAGATCGCGATGGCGCACGGCGTCCGGGCGAAATTCATGTATCCGCTGGGCTTCAGCCTGGGAGTCGGGTTGGCGAGCATCGCAGGGTCGCTGATGGCGCCCTTGTTCTCGGTGTCGCCCTTCATCGGCAGCACGCCGCTGCTCAAGGCGTTCATGGTGGTGATCCTGGGCGGGCTGGGCAGCGTGCCCGGCGCGGCCCTGGCCAGCCTGCTGCTGGGCGTGGGCGAAAGCGTGGCGAGCTCGTTCATCAGCAACAGCGTGGCCGAGATTCTCATCTTCGTACTGGTCATGGCCATCCTGGTCGTGCGGCCAGCCGGACTGATGGGCAAGGCAGGAGCGTGAGATGACCATAGACAAGACAGCGGGTGCGCTGCCCGTCCCGGAACGCGCGCACGACACCATACGGGGCGGCGCGGCGGCGCGACCGCCCGGGCCCGTGCTGCTGATCGCACTGGCCGCGCTGGTTGCCGTGCCGTTCGTGCTCGACCAGGCCTTCAGCTATCACCTGGCCATCTTCATCTGCATCAATGCCATCATCGTGGTCTCGCTCTCGCTGCTGGCTCGGGCGGGGCAGATTTCGCTGTGCCATGGTGCACTGGTGGGCGTGGGGGCCTACGTGTCGGTCGCTTGCGTCAAAGGTCTGGGTCTGCCTTTCCTGGCCGGGGCGGCGGCGGCCATGTTGGCAGCGGGTGCAGTCGCGTTCCTGCTGGGCATGATCGTGCTGAGATTGCAGGGCGTGTACTTCGTGCTGATCACCTTCGCCTTCAGCGAACTGGTGCGGCTGGTGCTGCTCGAGTGGGTCGGCGTGACAGGCGGGGCAAATGGCATCACCGACATCCCGGTGGCCGCCATTGCCGGCTACGCATTCTCGGCCAAGCCTGCGTTCTACGCCCTGGCGCTGGTCATGACAGCGGCGGTGATTGCCTTCTTCTGGTTTTTCTATGCCTCACCTGCAGGAGAAGCAGTCGATGCCGTCGGCCAGAATCCGGCCCTGGCCGAATCCAGCGGCATCGGCGTGCGGCGCACCCAGCTCTTTGCCTTCACGGTGGCCAGCGCGTTTGCCGGGTTGGGCGGCTCGTTGCTGGCGCATTATCTGGGCTACATCTCGCCGGAGTCGTTCAACATGCATTATTCGGTCGCCCTGATCGTGATGATGGTGGTGGGTGGACGCACCTTCCTGTTGGGCGGGTTGATCGGTGCACTGGTGATGACGCCCCTGCCCGAACTGTTCCGCGGTGCGGTCCAGACCCAGGACATCTTCTATGGCGTGGCCCTCATCCTCATGCTGCGCTTCATGCCCAACGGACTGGCCAGTGTGGGTGCGCGCATGCGGGCCCGCGTGCAGGCCCGGGCAAGTGCGCGCGATGCGGCAAACGCACCGGCAGGCGCGTCCGAACCGAACCGGAGACCGACATGACGGCAGTACACGACACGACGCCCCTATTGCACGTCCAGGGATTGAGCAAGCGCTTCGGCGGTCTGAAGGCGGTGGATGATCTGTCGCTGTCGGTCGCCCAAAACGAGATCGTCGGCCTGATCGGGCCGAACGGTGCCGGCAAGAGCACGGCCTTCAACCTGATCAGCGGCACGCTCGTGCCCACGAGCGGGCGGATCGAGCTGGCTGGCGAGAATATCACCGGCCGCTCGCCGAGTGCGGTGGTCAAGCGCGGTCTGGCCCGGACGTTCCAGTCGACCTCGGTGTTTCCCGCCGTGACGGTGCAGCAGAACCTGCTGCGAGGGGCGCTGTCCACCCTGTCCGGGTCGATCTGGACCCACCTGTTCACCACCGCTGCCCGGCGTGATGCCCTGCGCAAGATCACACGCGACGTGGACGAGATCCTGGAGTTGTCGGGGCTCGCACCCTATCGCGACACGCCGGCCGGGGCGTTGGCCTATGGCCACCAGAAGCTGCTGGGCGTGTCGATCGGGTTTGCCACGCAACCGCGCATCCTGCTGCTGGACGAACCGGCCGCCGGGCTGAACCATGAGGAGTGCGCCGAACTGGGACGACTGCTGTTGCGGCTTCAGGCCCACCGGCGGATTTCGGTCCTGTTCGTGGAGCATCACATGGAAGTCGTGATGGCGCTGTGCCAGCGGATCTATGTGTTGGTCCAGGGCAGGAAGATCGCCGAGGGCACGCCGCAACAGATCCAGTCCGACCCTGCCGTCATCGAAGCCTATCTGGGAGCGCCCGACGATGCCCACGCTTGAAGCCCGTGATATCTCCGTCAGTTATGGCCCCATCACTGCCGTGCAGGGCGCCTCGTTCAAAGTGGACGAAGGCGAGATCGTGGCGCTGGTCGGTTCCAACGGCGCCGGCAAGTCCACCACGCTCAAGGCGCTGATGGGCTTGAAGCGCCTGGATGCGGGCGATCTGATCTGGAACACGCAGTCGATCGCCCGACTGCCATCGGCGAACCGGGTGACCGGCGGCATTGCCCTGTCGCCCGAGGGCAGGCGCTTGTTTCCTGACATGACGGTGTTCAACAACCTCGAGATGGGTGGCTACACGGTCAAGTGTGCCGCCACGCGCCGCAAGACGCTCGATCTGATCTACGACCTGTTTCCACGCGTGCACGAGCGCCGCGCGCAACTGGCCGGTTCGCTCTCCGGAGGTGAGCAGCAGATGGTGGCCATCGGCCGTGCCCTGATGGCCCAGCCCCGGCTGCTGCTGCTGGACGAACCCTCGCTGGGCCTGGCGCCCAAGGTGATTGCAGAGATCGTCGAAGTGATCAAGATGCTCAATCGCGAAACCGGGTTGTCGATCATCCTGGTCGAGCAGAACGCGCGACTGGCGCTGCGCATGTCGCATCGTGCGTATGTGCTGGAGCGCGGGCAGATTGTGCGGACCGGGACGGGCCAGGCCCTCTTGGCCGACGATTTCGTGCGCAAGGCCTACCTGGGGATATGACGCCATGAAACAGAAAGAGATGACCGAGCGCGATGCGCTGCCGCACTACGAGGTCTACGCGTTGCGCTATGCGACGATGACGCGCCAGATCTCGCACAGTTTCATGATCAGCGACGAGCACGACGGCGTGATCGACATGCATTTCTATGTCTGGCTCATCCGCCACGGCGACCGTGTGGTCCTGGTGGACACCGGCTTTGGCCAGCGCAGTGCAACGGCCCGACAACGGCCTCTGGAATGCTGCCCGATTCAGGCCCTGAGCCAGCTCGGGATCGAACCCGGGCAGGTCAACGACGTGATCCTCACGCATCTTCATTGGGATCACGCCGGCAACCTGGACAAGCTGCCCAATGCTGTTTCCATCTGCAGGACGAAGAAGCCGCATTCGCGACCGGACGCTGCATGTGTCTGCCGACGCTGCGGCGGGCGTTCGCAGCAGAGGATATATGCGATTTCATCCGCCGGCTCTACGAGGATCGGGTGATGTTTCATGCCGGTGATGCCACCTTGCTGCCCGGACTGGAGCTGCTGCACATCGGTGGTCACACACGCGGGTTGCAGGCGGTGCGTGTGCATACGGCGCGCGGCTGGGTCGTGCTGGCCTCGGACGCGGCCCACTACTACGCCAACGCCGTGCGTGAAAACCCGTTTCCCGTGGTGATCGACGTGGCGCAGATGCTGGCCGGTCATCGCCGTCTGCTGGCCTTGGCCGGATCGGTTGACCATTTCATACCTGGACACGACCCTGCGGTGCTTGACCGCTATCCCCTCCTGCCCGGCGCACCGCACCCTGTCGCCATCCTGCATCACGCGCCGCACTGATTTCATTCTTCGACCGGAACCCGGATCCATGCACACGCCTTCCACACTCACGCCACCTTCTTCCAGCATCGCCTGCAATCTTGCGCGCTTCGCGCACGGGCTGACCGTCACACGCGTCCCGGAGCC
>Ga0075364_10001873_pt1 | contig 11677 bp, 9 predicted proteins | sample EndMetdeltDD1764_FD_71517 | JGI IMG/M metagenome (GOLD analysis project Ga0075364, IMG submission 71517) | Populus endosphere microbial communities from Tennessee, USA - Endosphere MetaG P. deltoides DD176-4 | ecosystem: Host-associated > Plants > Roots > Endosphere | place: USA: Tennessee... | reverse complement strand
GCAGTAGTCAAGGCGCACCTTGGCCAGCTCCGGGAAGGTCTCGGCGAGCGTCGCCCGCAGCACCTCCCCGCTCCGCACGTCCTCGGTGGGATTGGAGATCGCGAACCGCGCGCGGCCGCCGAACAGCAGCCGCCCGTCCGGGGTGGGACGGAAATAATTGCCGATGTTCTTGCTGGTCACGTAGTTGCGGCGATTGGGGATCACCCGGTCCAGCAGCGCGGGGTCCAGCGGCTCGGTCACCACGATGAAGCTGCCCACCGGAACGATGCGCCGGCGGAACCAGCCGAACGGCGTCGTGGCCCCGGTGGCGATCAACACCTGGTCGGCCTCGATAGCGCCCCTGGAGGTGACCAGCCTGCGCCGCCCGCCCCCCAGCCGCTCGATGCGGCTCACCCGCGCGTTCTCGAACACCTGGGCGCCCGCCCTAGCCGCGGCCTCGGCCAAGCCCACGCCGAAGCGGCCCACGTGCATCTGCGCGCTGCGGGTCTGGATCAGGGCGCCGTGGAAGGCGCTTCCGCCCACTTCCTCGCCGATGCGCTCGGGGGGGACCAGCGCCACGTCCGGGTCGACCTCGGCGCGCAGCAGCTCGTAGGCGCGGGCGATCTTGTCGTAATGCTCGGGCTTGGCGGCCAGCTTGACGCGCCCCGGTCGATGGAAGCCGCAGTCGATGGCCTCCTCGCGGACGATCGCCTCCACCGCGTCCACCGCCAGGACGTGCTCGCGGTAGAAGGCCTTGGCCATCTGCGGCCCCACCATCTGCTTGAGCGCCCCATAGTCGTGCGACGTGCCGTTGTTGCAGTGGCCGCCGTTGCGCCCCGAGGCCTCGCCGACCACACGGCCGGCCTCAAGCACCGTCACCCGCGCGCCCTTCCGGGCCAGGGCGCGGGCCGCCGACAGGCCGGTGAAGCCGCCGCCGATCACCACGACGTCCGCCCGCCCCTCGATGTCGCCCTGCGCCTGGCCGCCAAAGGCGGGGGCGGTGTCGAGCCAGTATGAGGCGAGCTTCATCGGCGGGCGCTCAGAGACCGACCAGCCCGGGAAGGCCGCCGATGTCGGGGATCTGGTGGGTCGCGTAATGCGGCATCAGGTTCGGCTCATGGCTGCGGGCCACATGCACCCTGGCGCCGATCCGCAGGTCGCGCGCGGACATCAGGTCGTAGCGGAAGCTGGAGGAGACGTGCATCACCTCCTCCGGCGCGCAGCCGAGCTGGTCGAACATATATTCGAAGGCCTGCAGGCGCGGCTTGTAGGCCTGGGCGTCCTGGGCGGTGAAGACGTGGGCGAACGGCGCGCCCAGCTTGGCGACGTTGTGGTGGATCTGGTCGTTGGAGGCGTTCGACAGGATCACCAGCGGGATCTCATTGGCGATCTTGGCCAGGCCCGCCGGCACGTCCGGGTGCGGCCCCCACGTCGGCACCGACTCGTAGATCTCCAAGGGTTCGGACTCCCGGAACTCCACGCCCCACTTGCGGCAGGTGCGCAGCACGGAATTGCGCACCACCTCCTTGTAGGGCTTCCAGGCGCCCAGCACCTCGTCCAGGCGGTAGGCCGCGAAGTCGGCGACGAAGGCGTCCATCTTGTCGGCCGGCACGCGGTCGGGGAAGAACTTGCGGGCCATCGGGCCCATCTGGAAGTTCGTCAGCGTGCCGTAGCAATCGAAGGTGATGAACTTCGGCTTGAATTGGCTCATTGGCGACCTTTCCCGTGACTTCGTCCGCGCCTCTTGGCGTCGGCGTCCTGCCCTGGAAGGAGGCGCCGGCCGGGCCGGGAGAAGACGCCGATTGCAACGCCGGCGGCGAACAATACTCCAATCTCCCGGCTTGCCGCGGCATGCGGCGCCGCGCGCTTTCAGTAGCCGCGGTCGCGCGGCACCAGGCCCACCATCTCCTCGCCCGCCTCGTGGCTGCGGATGTTGGCCAGCACCACTTCGGCGGCCGTCTCAGGGTGGGTCATGGCGGCGATGTGCGGCGTCAGCAGAATCTGCTGGTGATCGTAGAAGGGGTGGTCCTCCGGCGGCGGCTCCTGCCCAAGGACGTCGAGCACGGCGCCGGACACCTGTCCGCTCGCCAGCGCCGCCAGCAGGTCGGCCTCCACCAGGTGCCCGCCGCGGCCGGCGTTGATCAGGCCCGCGCCCTTCGGAAGCTGCGCCAGCGTCGCCGCGCAGAGCACCCCCCGCGTCTGCGCGGTCAGCGGCAGCAGGCAGATGAGGATGTCGCAGCGCCCCAGGAAGGTCGCCAGCTCGGCCTCGCCGGCGTAGCAGTCGACCCCCTCGAGCGACCGCGCCGACCGGCTCCAGCCGGACAGCGGAAAGCCGAACGGCGCCAAGGCCCGGAGCGCCGCGCGGCCCAGTTCGCCAAGGCCCATCACGCCCACCCGCCGCTGGCTTGGCCGCTTGGCCTTCAAAGGCTCCCAGCGATGCGAACGCTGGGCCGCGAGGTAGTGCGGCAGGTCCCGGTGCAGGGCGAGCGTGGCCATCACCGCATATTCGACCATGCCCTCGATGAGGCCCGGATCGATCAGCCGCACCAGCCGCACCTGGGGCGGCAGGCTGGCCAGGTCGAACTGGTCGACGCCCGCGCCGGTGGAGAACAGCACCTCCAGGTTGGGGAACTGGGCGAGGAAGTCCGCCGGCGCCTGCCAGGCCGCGAGGTAGCGCACCTCCTCCGCCGCGCCGGCCTCGGGCCAGATGTGGAAGGCCAGGTTCGGCGCGCGCGCCGCCAACAGCTCCCCCCACTGGCGGCCGCGGGCGGGATCGGCTTTGTAGAGCAGGCTCATCGGCGCCTCTGCAGCCAGAGTACGGGTCCGGTGACGGCCAGGCCGACCACGCCCAGGCCGCCCAGCAGCAGGATCAGCCGCCCCGCCAGGCCGAACGCCTCGCCGGAATGCAGCGGCAGCACCGTCACCCAGATGCTGGAATCCGCCTTCGCCGGCGCGACGGCGACGACCTGGGCGGACGGCAGGGCGGTCTTGATCCCGTCCACCGCCAGGGCGCTGCGCGCCGGCGCCCAGAAGAAGACGTTGAGCTTGCCGGGCGCGGGCAGGCGCACGTCGCGCAGGCCCTCGCCCGGATGGACGGCGCGGGCCGCGGCCAGCGCCTGGTCCACCCCGCTGAAGTCCTGGCGGGTCAGGCCATGGGGAGTCACCGAGGTCAGCGGGCCCGGCTCGATCAGATACTCCAGGCCCACGGCCAGGCCAGTGAGCGCGCTCGCCAGGGCGAGGGCGGCGACCACCGCGCCGACGGCGCGATGGGCCTGGCGCAGCAGGACGCGCACCGGCGCGCGCGGATCGATCTTCAACGCGGCCTTCCACCGCCCGGGCCTTGGCCACCAGTAGATCAGGCCGCTGACCGCCATGGTCGTCAGCGCCAGGCCGCTCAGCAGCATCAGCGCCAGCCCCACGCGCCCGGTCACCAGGCGGAAGTGGATCGCCAGCACCAGCTCGGCGGGAAAGCTCGTCAGGCCGCCTGTGCGCAGGACGCGGGCGTCGCCCGGGTCGACGGAGGCGAAGCGGGTGCGGCCCTGGGCGTCGGCGAGATGGAGGAAATAGACCCCTCGGGGCTCCTGCGGCCAGACCACGCGCTGGATCTCGCCGCCCGGGTAGCGCGCCTGGACCGAGGCAAGGACCTGGCTGAGCGGCGCCTCGCCGCTCGCGCTCTGGCGCACCATGCCGGCGGGGTCCAGCACCTGGGCCAGGCCGCCGCGGAACAGCAGCAGGGAGCCGGTGAGCGCCTGCAGCAGCAGAAAGCCGCAGGCGCAGAGCCCGATCCAGCGGTGAAGCGCAAGCAGGCTGCTTTTGCGGATCATCGCGATGGGCCGATCCGGTTGGAAGACAAGCCGCCGGCCTCATGGCCGGCGGCTCCAAGGCTAGTCCAGATTAGCGGAAGCTGTAGCTCGCCTTGACCGTGAACGTCCGCGGCGTCCCCGGTTGGATCCACAGCCGCGAGTAGGAGGCCGGGAAGTAGGTCTTGTTGAACAGGTTGTCGACGCTGGCCGAGAGCTTGACGTTCTCCACCGGGGTGAAGGTCGCGTAGAGCTTCACCAGCGCATAGCCCGGCAGCATGAAGCTGGTGCCGGTCTCGCCCAGCCGCTTGGAGACGTAGTTGACGCCCCCGCCGAGCGTCAGCTCGCGGTCGCCGGCCATCTCGAAGTCGCGGAAGACCGTCAGGTTGCCGCTGTGCTTGGCGATGCCGAGCAGAGGGGCGCCCACCGGGACCGGCAGCGAGAAGTCGGGATCGAGGATGGCGTTGGCCATCTTGGCGTCGGTGTAGGCGTAGGAGGCCCAGTACTGCAGCCCGCCGGGCAGCTTGCCGTTGGCGTCGAACTCCAGGCCCTTGCTCTTGGCCTTGCCGATCGCCAGCGAGAAGCCGGTGTTCACCGGGTCGGCGGTGATGAGCCCCGACTTCTTCATGCTGTAGAGGGCGATGGTGCCGTTGATGTAGCCGTTCGGGTCCTGGAACTTGACGCCCACTTCGTAGGACTTCGAGCGTTCCGGCGTGAAGGGCGTGTTGGTCGCGTCCTGGCCGGAGTTGGGCCTGAAGCCCTTGCCGTAGGCCACGTAGAACGAAAGCATCTTGTTCGGCGCGAACACCAGGCCGGCCTGCGGATCGGTGGCGGTGACCTTCTGGCCGGTGATCCTGCCGGTCAGCCGGTCGAGGATGATCTGCCGGTAGGAGTCATAGCGCGCGCCGACCCGCAGCTTGATCGTATCGGTGATATCGATCTGGTCCTGGAAGTAGGCGCCCCAGGACTTGTCCTTCTCGAAGAAGTCCCAGAAGGGCGAGGTCACGGGCTGGCTGCCGTAGACCGGGTTGAAGATGTTGATGACGTTCCCGCGCGAAGGCGGGACCTGGGCGGCCACCGCCGGCGGCCGGAAGCGCGCCTGCACCTGGTGGTAGTGCAGCTGGTCGCTGTCCACGCCGAACAGCAGGTGGTGGACGAAGGGGCCGGTGTCGAAGCGGCCGTCGATCTCCGCCCGCAGGATCAGGTCGTCGGTGCTCCAGTCGCGATAGCGGCGCTGGCGCGAGAGCGACTGGCCATCGACATAGAGAAGCTGGCGCGAGCGCGTCAGCTCGGCTTCGGTCGAGTAGCCCTTGAGCAGGGTCTGGCGGTAGGCGGCGCCCACCATCAGGGTCCAGTGGCGGCTGAACTCGTGGTTCAGCTGGATCTGGTTGCCCACCGCCTGGGCCTTGTTCGGCCCATCGGCCGGCTCGCCCAGGAAGCGGGAGATCGGCAGGGTGTGCAGGTCGCCGTTCAGCGCCAGGACGCCGCGGTCGAAATCCGCTTCCTGGTGGGACATCTCCAGCTCGTAGGTGAGCGTCGTCGAGGAGCCCAGCTTGATGAGGGCGGACGGGGTGATCGCCCACTTCTTGTGGCTCAGCGTGTCGCGGAAGCTGTCGCCCTTCTCATAGGCGCCGTTGATGCGCAGGGCGAGCGCCTCGCCGACCGGCGCGGTGCCGTCGGCCTCGAAGCGATAGGTGTTGTAGCTGCCGTAGGAGGCCGAGACGCTGCCCTGCGGGGTGAACAGCGGCTTGCGGGTGATCACATTGATCGTGCCCCCCGGCTCGCCGCGCCCGAAGAGCGCCGCGGTGGGGCCCTTGAGCACTTCCACATGGTCGATGTTCGAGGCGTCGCGCGGACCGCCGAAGCCGCGGCTGCTGAAGCCGTTGACCAGGTAGCCGCTGGGCAGGTTCGGGTCGCCCACGAAGCCGCGGACCGCGAAGGCGTCCCACAGGCCGCCGAAGTTGTTCTGGTGCTCGACGCCGCTGGCCAGTTCGAGCGCGGTGTCCAGCCGGGTGACGTTGACGTCGCTCAGCAGCTTGGACGGGATCACCGCGACGTTCTGCGGCAGCTCCTGCAGGGGCACGTCCCCGCGGTATTGCTGACGGTGGGCGAGGACGACGACCTCCTCCACCGACTTGTTCGGGTCGGCGGCATGCGCCACCGAAATGCTTCCTGCCAGCGCTGCGCCGGAAAGGAGAGCCAAGCGGAAACCGCGCGACGTCTTCATCAAGTACCCCCAGTGCGAAAGTTTAAATCGATCCGATACGCAGCGTGACGGGGCCTTGTGGACACTCAAGACAGGTCAAGGATCCGAGGCGCCTCTTGTGGTCGAGAGAGCTGCGGACCGCTCTACTCAAGGGGAAGTCTCCGGCTGGGACGTGGATATTTTCGCGCAAATGATCGCGGCGGTGCGAACGAATGTACGGTAATGGCCGGGCTGAACGCATAAAATGCCGGCCCCCGAAAAGCCCGTGATCTGACAGAAAAGCCCCCGGCGAGTTGCTCGCCGGGGGCCTCTGGAAAAGAAGATGGGCGGCCCCCGCGAAGGAGCCGCCCAGGTCATGACGCGGAGGGGAACAGGTACGCGTCAAAGGTATCGCGGCCACCACAGGTCGCGCCGGCGCTGCTTGAACTGCGCGAACCAGCGGGCCGGAATGTAGAGCAACGGCGCCAGCACCACGGCCGAGAGCCAGATCTCCCCGATGTTCGCGAAGCCGAAGGTCTGGCCGTAGTTGGGGCCGAAGGCGGCCAGCGCGCCGAAGTAGAGCACCTTCAGGACGTAGAGGTGGAAGATGTAGAAGAACATCGGGGCGCCGCCCAGCAGCGCCAGCCAGGCCACCGGCCGCTCCTCGTCCAGCCGCTCGAACGCCGCCAGCAGCAGGAAGCCCAGGCCGATCGTCGGCATCAGGAACAGCAGCGAGGGCGGATACTTGGTCAGCGCCAGGAAGCTCATGGTGGTGCGCAGCCCATCGCCCGTGTGGACCCAGGGCTTGTCGCCGTAGACGTTGAGGAAGCGGATCAGCACGAAGCCCGCCAGCAGCCCCAGGCCCCAGCCGATCAGGCGCCGGCGGCGACCCTCGGGGTCGGCGTCGCGGCCGAACCAGGGGCCGGTGGCGTAGCCCAGCAGGATGACCCCGATCCAGGGCAGGATCGGATAGGTGGTCTTGGCCACCATGCCGCCGCCCAGGACGATGACGTCGCGCTGGTGGAGCATGGCCCAGGGCACGAAGAACGGCGAGTCCGGCGTCAGGTGGATCGGGTCCAGCAGGTTGTGCCCGCAGACGATCACCGCCCCCAGCACGATCTGCCAGCGGCGCGGCAGGTAGATCAGCCCGCCCAGGATGATCATGCAGGCGCCGATCGCCCAGATGACCTGCAGCCAGAAGATCGGCGGGAGGGTCTGGGCGGCCCAGGCGAAGCCCACCAGGGTCAGCTCCAGCAGCATCAGGAAGGCGCCGCGCTTGATCAGGAAGGCCGAGGTCTCCCGCTTGGTGTGCGACTGGCCGTAGAGATAGGCCGAGAGCCCGGTCAGGAAGACGAACACCGGCGCGCAGATCTGGCTGGTGATGCGGGTGAAGAACAGCGACGGCTCGATGGTCAGGGCGTTCATCGGATCGGTGATCGCGTGGTGGCTGTAGAAGACCTCCCGCAGGTGGTCGACCAGCATGAACAGCATGACCAGCCCGCGCAGGGCGTCGATGCTTCGCAGGCGGGTTCGCGGCACGGCGATGGCGCCGGCCTGCGCCTTGGCGGCGGGGATTCCCCCGGAATTGGCGCCGATGATGGTCATCTTGGGTTCACTCCCTGGAGTCCGCGCCGCTTATGGCTGGTCCTCGAGCGTCACTCGGGCCGGTGCGGCAGGACGAAGGCGAAGGTGGCTTCGTACTCGATGCGGTCGATCCGCTTGGGCTCGTCGCTGGCGATGTAGCCCGCCGTGTTGAGGACGTTCAGGCCCTGGTTGCGGATGTGGATGATCGCCGTGCCGTCCTTGCCGGTGACCACCGGCTTGGCGTCGGGGTCGGTGACGAAGTCGCGCAGCAACTTGGCGCCGGCCAGGGGCTTGCCCTTCAGCAGCACGCGCACCTTCAGCGGCGCGCCGGCCGTCTGCGGGATGGGCCCCACCGGCACGATCTGCAGCAGCTGGTCGGCCAGCACCGGGACCGGCCCCTTCAGGGCGTGCGGCGCATAGACGGTGAACTTGAAGTTCTTCTCGCTGACGATGGCGTCGGGCAGGACCTCGCGGCCGCCTTCGACCCACTCTCCGCCGCCCTTGGGCTGGCTCCAGACCTTGTTGAACATGGTGGCCGTGAGCAGGGCGGGCTCGGATGGGGTGTCGACCACGGCGATGGCGCCGTCCTGGCGCAAGGTCGCGTCCATCGGCTTCATCTGGGCGTCGTAGGCCTTCACCGACTGCACGAGCGGCAGCCGCTTGACCATGTCCAGGTCGTCCGCGCCGATGCCGTAGATCAGGGCGTTGCGCTTGGAGCGCTGCGCGAACCAGATGGCGTGGGCGTCGGCGGCCGAAGCGACCATGCCGGCGACGGCGGCGACCACTGCGCCCGCGGCGAACATCTTAGAAATCCGGTTCATCTGTCCCGCTTTCCTGGCCTTTGAAGGGTGTCTGCCCGGAAACGATAGCCCAGCGGTGAAGCGCAACATGCCATTTGCTTGGGGCGACTGGCGCGATCTTGCTGAAAGATGGCGTGAAACGGCAGAACGAACCGCCCCCTAGAACCAGGCCCTAAGCCCGGCCACCACGCTTGCCTGGCCGGCGCGCTCGCCCTCCGCGCGGCGCGCGCGGGCGCCGGCGCCGAAGCTTCGGCTCCAGACCACGCCCACGTAGGGCGCGAACTGGCGCACAACTTCATAGCGCAGGCGAAGGCCCAGCTCGGCGTCCGACAGGCCGGCGCCCACGCCGATCTCCGGGGCGCTGCGCAGGGCGATGTTCGCCTCCGCCCGCGGCTGCAGGATCAGGCGTTGGGTCAGGCGGAAATCCGACCAGGCCGTGGCCCGGGCCGAAACCTCCCCGCGATCCGACAGGAAGGCCATCGCCTCGGTCTCGATGAAGTTGGGCGCCAGGCCCTCGAGGCCGACCGCCGCATAGGTCCGGCCGTGCGCGATCACGTCCCGCCGCACGCCGGCCAGCAGGTTGTAGTAGGGGCTGACCGCATGGCCCCAGAGCACCTGGACCTCGCCATGTTCAAGCTTGCCCTCGGCGGCGCCCTCCCCCTCGGTCTTGAACACCAGCCGGTCGATGTCGCCGCCGACCGACGCCTCGCCGTCCCAGTGGTACCCCCCGCCGCCGCCGCTGCGGTATTCGGCCAGGTCCGCCAGAGCCAGGGACCAGGTCACGCCCCCGTGCTCCGTCAACAGGACCCGGCGCGCCTGCGCCATGGCCTGCGGGTCGAAGTAGCGGTCCGCGGCCCAGTCGTCGGCGGCGGGCGGCGGCGACGCCGCGGCCTGCGGCGCCGGGGCCGGGGCTCCATGCTCGTGGCCCTCCTGCGCGGCGGCGGGGGCGGCCAGCGCGGCCAGCGCCGCGGCGATCAGCAGCAGCCTCACAGCGGGCGCACCTTGACGATGCGGAACATGCCCGCGTGCATGTGTTGCAGCAGGTGGCAGTGCAGCGCCCAGTCGCCGGGCGCGTCCGCCGTCAGGTCGAAGGCGACCTTGCCCCCCGGCGCCACATTGACCGTGTGCTTGCGCGGATTGCGCGCGCCGTGGCCGACGTCCACCTCGAAGAAGTGGCCATGCAGGTGGATCGGGTGGGCCATCATGCTGTCGTTCACCAGGGTGACCCGCACCCGCTCGTTCCGCTGGAAGACGATGGGATCGGGCCCCTCGCTCAGCTTCTGGCCGTCGAAGCCCCACATGAAGCGGTCCATCGCCCCGGTCAGGTGCAGCTCGATCTGCCGCGTCGGTTCGCGCCCATCCGGGTGGTCCGCCAGCGCCTTGAGGTCGCGATAGACCAGCACCCGGTGGCCGGCGTCCGCCAGGCCCTGCCCAGGCTCCCCCGTACGGTCGGCGGGCATGGGGGCGATCATCTCCACGCCCGGGCCCAGCTTCACCTGCGGGGCGTTGAGCGGGTCGCGCATCGACATGTCCATCTGCGCCATCTTCATGCCGCTCATGTCCATGCCCATGTCCCGCATGGTGGCCAGCGGCCGGGACCGCAGCGGCGGGACCGGCGCGCTCATCCCCGGCCGGGGCGCGAGCGTGCCGCGCGCCATGCCCGAGCGGTCCACCGCCTCGGCCACCAGGGTGTAGGCCGCATCCGCCTTGGGCTCGACGATGACGTCGAAGGTCTCGGCGATGGAGATCTGGAACTCGTCCACGCTCACCGGCTCGACGTCCTGGCCGTCGGCCGCCACCACCGTCATGGCCAGGCCCGGGATGCGGACGTCGAAGATGGTCATGGCCGCGGCGTTGATGAAGCGCAGGCGCACCCGCTCGCCCGGCTGGAACTGGCCGGTCCAGTTGTCCCTCGGTCCGCGCCCGTTGATCAGGAAGCTGTAGACCGAGCCGGTGACGTCGGAGACGTCGGCCGGGTCCATCCGCATCTTGGCCCACTCCAGGCGCTCGCGGAGCGGCTGGTCGCGGCCGGCCAGCAGGCCCCCCAGGGTCTGCTTCTGGTAGTTGAACAGCCCCGGCTGCTGCTTGAGCCGGCGCATTATCTGGTGCGGGTGCAGGGTGCTGGCGTCGGAGAGCACGATCACATGCTCGCGGTCTGCGGGGGCCGCCGGGGCGCGCGCCGGCTCCACCACGATCGGCCCGTAGTGGCCCATGGCCTCCTGCAGGCCCGAGTGGCTGTGGTACCAGTAGGTCCCCGCCTGGATCAGCGGGAACTCGTAGACGAAGGTCTCGCCCGGCCGGATCCCCGGGAAGCTCAGGCCCGGCACGCCGTCGAACTGGAAGGGCAGCAGGAGCCCGTGCCAGTGGATCGAGGTGTCCTCGTTCAGGTCGTTGGCGACGGCGATGCGCACGCTCTGGCCTTCCCGCAGCCGCAGCAGCGGCCCGGGCGTCGCGCCATTGACGCTGATCGCGTGCATGGGCCGCCCATCGACCATCATCTCGCCGTGCCCGACCCGCAGCGCGATGTCGGGCCCCGACAGGGTCTGGGGCGCTGGATCGAAGCCGGCGGCGGCCGGCTGGCCCCGGGCGGGCCCAAGGGCGGTCGCGGCGAGGCCGCAGGCCAGCAGCGCGCGCCGATGAATGGCTGTCATGATGTCCCTTCGCGCGACGAGCGGCCGTCCCCGATATCTACGCCGCTCCGCCCCCCATCCCTCAAGATCGCGGAATTTATTTCGCCGGCTGGTGAGGGATCGGCCCTGCCCCCTGCGTAGGACCTGCATCGGGCGATCCTCGCCCCGCGGAGTCCGCCCATGTCCCTCCCCCGCCGCCGGCTCGCCGCCGTGGCCGCCCTCGCCCTGGCCGCGACCGCCTCCCAGGCGCTGGCCCATGCCCGCCTGTCCGCCTCCGAACCGGCCGCCTCGGCCTCCGTCGCCGCCCCGGCCCAGATCTCGCTGCGCTTCAACGAGAAGCTCGAGCGCGCCTTTTCCAGGTTCGAGCTGACGCAGGGCGCGTCGAAGGTCCCCGTCAAGGTCGGCCTCGCCAAGGACGGCGTGACCCTGGTCGGCGCCCCGGCCCACCCGCTGGCGCCGGGCGCCTACCACGTGCAGTGGCGCGCCGTGAGCGCCGACGGCCACCGGATGACCGGCGCCTACGACTTCACCGTCAAATAGGCGGCTGCGGGCGTGCTGGTCGTCATCGCAAGGCTCGCGGGCTTCACCGGCGGCGCGCTCGTGCTGGGTGCGCCCCTGGTCTATCTGCGCGCGCCGTCCGACCCGCCGCACGCCCGCACCCTCACCCTGGCCGGCGTCCTGCTGCTCGTCGCCGCCGCC
>Ga0075364_10001872_pt1 | contig 11680 bp, 10 predicted proteins | sample EndMetdeltDD1764_FD_71517 | JGI IMG/M metagenome (GOLD analysis project Ga0075364, IMG submission 71517) | Populus endosphere microbial communities from Tennessee, USA - Endosphere MetaG P. deltoides DD176-4 | ecosystem: Host-associated > Plants > Roots > Endosphere | place: USA: Tennessee... | reverse complement strand
GGGCGCGAACGCGGCGAGGGCCGACCGGGCGAAGGCACCGTCGTCCAGCCAGCCGGCGAGCTCGGCCGGGCGGCCGGTGATCGGGCCGATGCCGTTGCGGCAGTCGGCCCGCACGCGGGCCCACGGGTAGGCCTCGGCCTTGAGCTCGGCCGCGTCGACCAGGTGGTCGATCGCCCAGGCGCGCACGTCGGGATCCGCCGCGGCCGACGCGGCCTCGACGACGGGGTGCAGCTCGGCAACCGCGGACCACGGCGCATCGAGCAACCGGTGCAGCGCCGCGGCTCGCATCACGTGGTGGATCCACAGCGCGGCGTCGAGCTGGGTGGTGCGCCGCTGCGGCGGCGCGGTGGGGACCCCGAGCGCGCACCGCACGTAGTCGTCCAGGACCCCGCCGTCCTCCTCGGGCTCCGGTGGACCGGCGGCCGAGTCGTGGATCAGCACGTCGCCCGTGCGCCGGTCCCGCAGCACCTTCGTGGCCGCGCCGCTGCGGGTCACGAGCTGGGCGATGTGGATCGCGAACGGCTCGGGTCGCTCGTCGCGGACGAGCTCGGGCCCGCTCCCGACGGGGCGGGCCGTCCCGGCGGTGACGATGCCGAGGCACCACCACGACGGCGGCGCGACGAGGCCCTCGAGCTCGACGGCGGGGTGGTGGTCGAGTGCCCGCAGGCGGACCTCGACCTTCTCCCCGTGGTCGATGGCCACGACGATCGTGGGCGGGTGGTCGTCGTCGGCGGCGAGCGCCGCCTCGACGGCGCGGGCGAGTGCGGTCAGCCGCTCGAGCTCGCTGCTCGAGTCGGCGCGGAGGTGCAGGTGGCGCGTCGGTCGACGCGGGGACGTGTGGATCTTCACGGGGGCTCCCGGGGTGCGTGGTGCGTGGTGGACGCCGCCGGTCTCGGCTGGGCGTCGAAGCGACCACGTGCATCCGGGCGTCGCGAACCCGCGTGGCGAGGCTAGGCGCGCGACGGGGTGCGGCGACAGGGGTGGATCAGGGCTCGACCGGCACGGGGACCGGCGTGGCGGGCCCCACCATCGGGTGGTAGCCGGGCAGGTCCGTCAGGGGCGTGATGACCTGGACCTTGCACTCGGGGTTCCCCTGCAGCTTGCCGTGCGACCAGCGGATCTCGCAGTACCCGTCGATCGACCGCTCGCGGCCGTCGGTCGCATCGGCCACCACCGCGCGCCAGTCGACCTGCGGCTGGCCGACCTGGGCGGCGGCCACCCGGAACCGCTTGAGCGTGAACCGCTCGCGCCACGTGCGCGTGTCGGTGACGGCGAGCTGCACCGGGTGCGCGCCCTTGGTGCCGAGCAGCCAGTAGGGCCCGCCGGCGATCCGCAGCATGCGCAGCAGCATCTGCGTGCGCTGGGCCGGCGACGCGGCCCGGAGCCGGTGGGTCCAGCGCCACTCGGTCTCGAGCGACACCGCCCGGCACAGCTCCTGGTAGGCGGCGGCTTCGCGCTCGGGGGCCGGCTGCTGGCGCATGAGCGCCTTGAGCTGGGCGCGGTGGCTCGTGTCGAGGTCGCGGACGTCGGAGGGCAGCACGTCGCCGGTGAGGTCGGCATCGCTGGCATGGCCCCGCACCCGCCGGTAGTAGGCCTGGAGCGACGGCAGGGCGACGAGCTCGTACCAGGACTGGCGCGAGCCGGCGCCGTCGTCGACGAGGAGGTGGTCGACCATGGTCGCCGGCGACGTGTTGAGCACGCACGTCGAGTCGTACTTCGCCTGGATGAAGTACACGCCGTCGACGGTGAGGTCACGGGGGATGTCCGAGGTCCAGGTCGAGCGGGCCGCGCCGGTCCACGCGATGTGGCGGGGGCGGCGGCCTTCGAGCACCGTCGTGCGGAACGCGTGGCCGTTGGCGAGGGCCTTGAGGAGGAGGTCGCGCTGGGGGTGCGCGGTCGCGGTGACGGGCAGGACGACCGGCTTCCACACGGCGTCGTCGATGCCGGGCACCCGGGTGGTCTCGAGCGAGGCGGGCCAGGGCGCGGCGGCGTCGTGCACGAGGCCGACCGCGGTGCCGAGCTCGGTCAGCTTGGTGGTGTCGGTGGCCATCGCGTGGGCCGGCGGGCGCCGGGTGTCAGCGCGCCGGGCCGGGGTACAGCTCGCCCGACGGCCCCCGCCCCGGGCCCGACTTGGCGTACCGGGCGAGCCGCTTGCGACTGGCGTCGTCGAGCAGGTCGATGATGTCGAACACCGGTTGGTCGGCGCCCCGCGCCGCCCGCAGCGCGCCGGCCGACGGCTGGCCCTTGGGCGGCAGCTCGGTGGTGAGCACGACGAGGCGGTAGGGCTCGGTCTCGGCGTTGGCGATGATGGCGGCCTTGCCGAGGGTCTTCCACACCGCGTCGGTGGGCCGGAGCCCGGCGCGGTCGTTGCCCCGGGTGAACGCGCCCGCGAGGTCGAACAGCCACCGGTTGCCGACCTGGTCGACCGCGGCGAACGCGACGTCGACGCCGTGGCGGAGCCGGACGGGCTTGGGGCCGCCCTTGGCGTCGAGGCTCGTGAGCGTGAACCCGGCGTCGGTCAGGACCCGCTGGGTGAGCTCCTTGGCCGACCAGCCGTTGCGCTCGGCGTCGTCGAGCAGCGTGGGACGGCGCTCGGCGTCGCGAGCGGGAGCCACCACCTTCCAGCGGCGACGACCGTCGGGGACCTCGCCGGCCTCGCGGCGCTCGACCTCGGCTCGGGCCCGCTCGGTGGCGGCCCGGACGTAGTCGGGATCGGTGTCGAAGCCGACGTAGCGCCGACCGGTGCGGACCGCGGCGACCGCGGTGGAGCCCGAGCCCATGAACGGGTCGAGGACGACGTCGCCCTCGTAGGTGAGCAGCTCGATGAGCCGCTGCGGGAGCTCGACCGGGTACGGCGCCGGGTGGCCGACGCGCACCGCGCTCTCGGTGCCCATGTTCCAGACGTCGGTCGTCCAGTCCATGAAGTCGTCCTTGAAGATGGTGTTGACCGCGGGCAACCCCTGCTTGGTCCGCTTGGCGCGGTCGATGGCGCGGTCGAAGCGGCCCTTGCTGGCGACGATGATCCGCTCGGTGAGGTCGCGCAGCGACGGGTTGGACGCGCTCTGGAACGACCCCCACGCGCAGTTGCCCGACGCGCCCTCGGCCTTGCGCCAGATGATCTCGCCCCGCAGCAGCAGGCCGAGGTCGTCCTGGAGGATGCCGATGACGTCGGCCGACAGCGAGCGGTAGGGCTTGCGGCCGAGGTTGGCCACGTTGACCGCGATGCGCCCGCCCGGCTCGAGCTTGTCGACGCAGATGGCGAAGACGTCGCGCAGCATCTGCAGGTAGTCGAGGTAGTCGGCGGGGATGTGCCCCTGCCCCAGCTCCTCCTCGTAGGCCTTGCCGGCGAAGTACGGCGGCGAGGTCACGACCAGCGCGATGGACCCGGGCTTGAGCCGATCGGCGCTCTCGGGGGCGCGGGCGTCGCCGTGGTGGATCCAGTTGACGGGCCCCGGCAGGTTGACGGTGTCGTCGGTGCTGAGGACGGGCGGCGCGAAGCGGGCGTAGAAGTCCGAGGAGTCGTGGTTCTCGCGGCGGCTCACCCCGAAGCTCGAGGTGGATGTGGCCCGCTTGCTGGGGGCGTCCTCGCCGACGCCTGCCTCGTTCACCCGATCCCTCCCACGGCGCGATCGCGACGGTTGCGCGGCGACGTGCGCCGTCATCCTACGGCCTCGGGCACCCGGGGCACCGCGACCGGCTCGCCCTCGCCGCCACGATCGACCGCGTAGCGGGCGGTCGGCCAACGCCGCAGGACCAGCTCGCGCGTGCAGCGCGCGTCGCTGCTGACGTAGGCGCGGACCTCGTCGCGGGTCAGCTCGTGGAGGTGGGCCGTGTCGGCCAGCACCGGTTCGAGCCCGCACAGCTGGGCGATGGACTTGAGGCCGCCCGAGACGCCGAGGGCGGGCACGACGTCGCCCCGGTACAGGCGGTACGCGTCGAGGTGGGCGTGGCCGTGCCACCAGGCCCGGTTGGTGTGGGCGTGGCCGGGGAGCGGCTCGCGCGGCAGCGGCAGCGTGGGGTCGGGCCGGAGGCGAAGACCGAGCTCGATGCCGTGGCCGCGGGCGCGGTGGTGCAGGAACGGCAGGTCGAAGTTGGCGCCGTTCCAGGTGGCGACCACGCCCGGTTCCACCGAGGCGACGTGCCAGTCGAGGCGGTCCAGCAGCAGCGCCTCGTTGCCGTCGTCGAAGATGGTGACGCCGGTCGGCCCGGCGACGGCCACCGCGACGACGCGGGCGACCAGCGGATCGAGGCCGTCGACGGTGGTGTCGGTCTCGATGTCGAGGCCGTAGACCGTGGGGACGGCGGTGGCGGGGGTGGGAGCCATGGTCCGACCCTACGCAGGGGGTGAGACGGCGGCGGGGACCGCGGCCGGCGCCGGACCGGCCCGGGAAGTCGTTTGGCCGGCGACGACGGCCTGGGTGACAGTGGCGCCCGTGACGGGCGACGGGTACACGTTCGGCGACGGCGACCACGCCTCGGACCGCCTGGCGATGGTGGCGGCGCTGTTCGACCCGCCCACCCGCTCGTTCGTCGAGCGGGCCGCGCCCCGCACGGCAGGGACCGTCGTCGACCTCGGGTGCGGTCCGGGCCACACCACCCGGCTCCTGCGTGACGCGATCCGCGCCGACCGGATCGTCGCCGTCGACGCGTCGGCCGACTTCGTCGAGCGCACCCGCCGCCGGGTCGCGGACGCCACCGCCGTCGTCCACGACGTCACCGTCGCGCCGCTGCCGGGCACGCCGGCGGACGTGATCTTCGCCCGGTTGCTGCTCGCCCACCTGCCGGACCCGGACGCGGTCGCCCGCTCGTGGTGGGACCAGCTCGCCCCTGGCGGCGTGCTGCTGCTCGACGAGATCGACTCGATCACCAGCGACGTGGCGGTGCTGCAGGAGTACGAGCGGGTCGTCACCGAGCTCGTCGCGTCGCGAGGTGCGTGCATGGCCGCGGGCCCCGAGCTCGACCGCGTCGCGGCCGACGCCGCGGCGACGGATCGGCTCGTCGTCGACGACCGCTTCGCCTTCCCCGTCGACGTGGGCGCCGCTGCCCGCATGTTCCGGTTGAACCTCGCCGTCTGGGGCGACGACCCGGCGGTGGACCGCCATCGCCGCTCGGGGACCCTCGACCGGTTGGCGGCCGGCCTCGAGGAGGTCTCGACCCGGCCGAGCGGCACGATCACCTGGCGGCTGCGCCAGCTCGCCGTGCGCGCCGCGACCTGACCGCTCAGCCGACGTAGGGGCAGTGGCGGCAGCCCGAGTCGCAGCACGTGCCCCGCGCCAGCAGGAAGGCGCTCGTCAGGACCGTGTAGCCCGACGCCGGATCGACGTAGGAGTCCGCGCCCGCGTCGAGCGCGGCCTGGTGGGCGGCGAGGATCGCCGGGCGGAGGGGGTGGTCGGCGGCCAGCCGATCGGGGTGCGGCTCGTTCGGCCCACGTGACGCCGGTCGGTCCTGGGGTGGCACCGCCGCGACGCTACCGGTCCCGTCGGGCGGAGCGTCCACGTGCGGTGGTGGGTTGGTCGGGATCGAACGCGGAGGGTGGCTGCTGTGGGTGGATCCGGGTCGCGAGGCCTATGGGGTGGCCACGACAGCGACCGGTAAGGTGCCGGCCGGGAAACGATCGGTCGCGGGTCCGACGGCGGCACATGGGCCACCCCCGATGCACATGGGAGAGAACACACGATGGCGATGTTGAAGAAGCTGGCGATCCTCGCGGTCGCCGGCCTGGCGCTGGGCGCCACCGCGTGCGGCAGCAACAGCTCGACCGACACGGCGGCCACCACCACGACGGCGGCGCCGACGACGACCGAGAAGGAGTCGACCACGACCACCGAGGAGGAGGAGGACCCGACGACGACCGAGAAGAAGTCGTCGACCACCAAGGTGACCCGGCCGGTCAAGGTCGAGAAGATCGACAAGGCGCAGCTCCCGGAGGACACCCCCACGCTGCCGGCGAGCTTCGAGATCACCGCCGACGAGGAGGACTGCGTCTACACGGTGATCTACGAGTACACGCAGGACCCGTCGAACGACGTCGACGACGCCACGCTCGCGGGCGTCACGGGTGGCGCGATGGCCGCCTGCATCGACCAGGACAAGCTGGCCGCCGGCATCACCGCCTCGGTCGCCGAGGCGGCGCCGTCGCTGACCGACACGCAGCTGTCCTGCCTCGAGACCGAGATCGCCGGCACCGACACCGAGTCGCTCGGCATCTTCCTCGGTGCGTTCATCTACGAGGGCCCGGGCGCCGACGAGCTCCAGGAGCCGTTCCTCACCGCCCTCGACGAGGCCTGCGGCCTGAGCTCCTGATCGACCGCGTCGCCACGACGCAGCCAGCACGCAACGAGGGCGCCACCGCGCGGGTGGCGCCCTCGCCGCGTCCCGGTTCGATCCGCCTAGAGGCGCACCGCGGCGAGCGACGCGACCTCGGAGCGCTCGCAGTGGGTCAGGCGCACGTGGCCGAAGCACCGCTCGCCCGCGAACGCGTCGATGAGCACGGCGATGGCGTTGTTGTGCTCGGAGAGGTACGGGGCGTCGATCTGGCTGGTGTCGCCGGTGAAGACGACCTTGGTGCCCTCGCCGACGCGCGTGAGGATGGTCTTGAGCGTGGTCGGCTCGAGGTTCTGGGCCTCGTCGACGACGATGAACGTGCCGTGCAGCGAGCGCCCCCGCAGGAAGGTCACCGCTTCGAGCGAGAGCTTGTCGCGGTCGGACATCTCGTCGAGCAGCATCCGGGCGTCGGCGTGCGAACGGGTCTCGGTGAGCGCCACCAGCGCGTCGGTGACCGCGGTCATCCACGGGTCGAGCTTCTCCTCCATGCCGCCGGGGAGGTAGCCGAGCTCGGCCTTGCCCACCGGCACGATCGGCCGGTACACCGACAGCTTGTCGTAGAGGGGTGACTCCATCACCTGCTCGAGGCCGGCGGCGAGGGCCAGGATCGTCTTGCCCGTGCCGGCCATGCCGTCGAGCGCCACCACCCGCACGTCCTGGTCGAGCAGGAGGTCCAGCGCGAACTGCTGCTCCTTCGAGCGCGGCCGCAGGCCCCAGGCCTCGATCGATCGGTGCAGCGGCAGCAGCCGGCCCTCGACGTGGCGGACCAGCGCCGACTGGCTGCCCGCCCGGCACACCGCGAACTCGTTGGTGTCGAGGTGCCCGAGCGCCTCGGCGTCCTGGGGCACGAGGTCGGCGAGCTCGAGCCCGTCCGGCGATGCGAACACCTCGTCGATGAGCTGGGTCGTCGCGTCGACGGTGGTCCAGCCGGCCGGGCGGCGGTCGTCGCCCCGCGCCCGTCGCCGCTGGTGCTCCATCGCCTGGAGCCCGACCTGCGCGGCCTTGATGCGCAGCGCGGCGTCGTTGGTGACCACCACGGTCTCGGCGTGGTTGGCCTGGCCCAGCGCGGCCGCGAGGATCCGGTTGTCGGGCTTGGTGGGGTCGAGGCCCTTGGCCGCGACCTCGTCCAGCATCAGCCCGTTGGTCTCGATCCGCAGCGTGCCGCCGCCGGGCAGCGCCACCGGGTTGCGGATGTCGCCGCCGTTGGCGATGCGCAGCTCCTCGAGACTTCGGATGACCTCCCGTGCGGCTCGGCCGACGTCGTCGATCCGGGTCTTGTGCTGGTCCAGCTCCTCCACCACGATCAGCGGGATCACGGCGTCGGCGTCGCAGAAGGCGAACAGCGACTCCGGGTCCGAGATCAACACCGAGGTGTCGAGCACCACCCGCAGCAGCGGAGGCGCCGCCTGGCCCTCCGGGTGCTGCTCGTCCCCATCGGATCGGATGGCCGAACGATCGGGGGCGGGCGCGGCAACAAGAGGAGCAAGCAGGTCGGTCACGGGACTCCCACGTCGTGAGGCACCGCGACGCCGGCGCTCACCGCAGCGCAGTCAACCGATGGCCGCTCTGAGGAGCGGGCTGGCTGCGGAACGGGGTCGTCGCTGGTGCGGGTCGGATCACCGGGGTCCATGAAACACCCGCCGAAGCGGGACGGCGCGGATGCCCGGCAAGGTTCATCGGCGCGTAACCCGGGCGGTCCTGGGCGAGGATGGTCCGATGACCCGAGACCCCTCGTGCCGGTTCTGCGCCATCGTCGCCGGCGAGGCGCCGGCCGAGGTCGTCCTGGACGACGGCCCCGACGGACCCTGTCTCGGCTTCCTGGACATCCGCCCGCTGTTCAAGGGCCACGTGCTGCTCGTCCCGCGCATCCACGTGGAGACCCTGACCGACCTGCCCGGCGAGCTCGTGGAACCGCTCTTCGCCCGGGCGCGGGAGCTCGCCGGGGTGATGGAGGAGGGGCTCGGCGCCGCCGGCAGCTTCGTGGCGCTCAACAACCGCGTCAGCCAGAGCGTCCCGCACCTGCACGTGCACGTCGTGCCCCGGAACCGCAAGGACGGGCTGCGCGGGTTCTTCTGGCCCCGCACCACCTACGACGACGACGCCGACCGGGCCGAGTGGGGCGCCCGCGTGCGCGACGCGCTGGGCTGAGCGCGCCGGCCGCGTAGAATCGCGCTCGTGGCGGACGGACTGCCGAGCGGGATCCCAGCCGAGCCGGACGTCTTGCGGCTGGTCGTGGACGGCGCCCCGATCGTGATGATGATCGTCGACGACCAGGGCGTCGTGCAGTGGATCAACGGCGCGTGCGAGCGCCTGTTCGGCTACGAGCCGCACGAGGTGCTTGGCGACAACTTCCTCGACCACCTCGACCCGGGCTGGAACGCCGCGGCCCTCGACTCGGTGGTCTACGCCATGACGGCCACCGGGCTGCAGCGCCCCATGCAGTTCCGCGTCCGGCGCAAGGACGGCACCCACATCGTCGCCGAGGTGACCGCCAACGCCCAGGTCACCCATCCCGTCATCCAGGGCCTCGCGGTGTACATCCGCCGCTGGGACGAGCGCCACCTGCTCGACCGCGTGCTCGAGTCGCTGGCGGCCGGCGCCGACCTCGACGACACGCTCCACCTGCTCATCGACGTCATGGGCGCCGACACGCTGGAGGCCGCCGGCGTCGTCCTGCTCGAACCGAACGAGTCGCGCTTCCAGCGGTCGGTGCGCGCCGCCGGGCTCCCCGAGGCGCTCGTGGTCGACACCGGCGACCCGTCCTCGCCGTGGGCCGTCGCCCGACGGACCGGCGAGGCGCAGTCGGTCCCGCTCGCCTCGTTGCCCGCGGCGCTGCTCGACCAGCTCGGCGACGGCGACGCAGGGGTGCGGTGGTGCTGGGCCTGGCCGGTGGAGGGGCCGAACGGCATCGAGGCCTGCCTGGTCCTGTGGCGTCGCGTCGACGAGGAGATCGACCACACGTCGCGGATGCTGCTCGAGCAGCTGGCGACGCTGACCGCCCTCGTGCTCGAGCGCGAGCGGGCCTCGACGTCGTTGCGCCACGCCGCCACCCACGACCCGCTGACCGGCCTGGCGAACCGGGCCCGGTTCTACGGCGCGCTGCTCGAGGCGCTCGACGACCCGTGGCACGGACCGTTGGTCGGCGTGCTCTACATCGACCTCGACGGGTTCAAGCCGGTCAACGACCGGTACGGCCACGGGGCCGGCGACTTCGTGCTGCGCGAGGTCGGGCGGCGGCTCGAGCGCACCGTGCGCGCCGGCGACCTGGTCGCCCGCCTCGGCGGCGACGAGTTCACCGTGCTGTGCCGGGGCATCGAGGATGCGGCCATCCTCGGCGAGGTGGCCGCCCGCATCACCGGCGAGATCGCGGCGCCGATCGAGGTCGGCGGCCACCAGGTGCGCATCGGCGCGACGGTGGGCATCGCGTCGTCACCGCCCGGGGTCGCCACGATCGACGAGCTGGTCGACGCCGCCGACGGCGCCCTCTACGAGGCCAAGGTGTCGGACAAGGGCAGCTACCGCTTCGCGTCGACGCCCGCGTAGGTCGCGTCGGTCGCGGGTCGTCAGTCGACCTCGTCGGCCGCCTTCACGAGGTCGTCGAGCGCGATCTGGAGGCCGTCGGCGATGGTCCAGGGGTCGGCGACCACGTCGGTGCAGACGTTGATGCCGAAGTCGAGCGAGTCGAGGTAGGACATCACCGTCATGTTGATGGCCCCGCCGTCGAAGATGGGCCCGATCGGGTAGCTGGAGATGACCCGGGCGCCGGCGACGTAGAGCGGGAACGGCGGGCCGGGCACGTTGGAGATGGTGACGTTGAAGAGCGGCCGGTGGCGATCGGCCATCTTCGTGCGCGAGTACAGCCGGGCGGCGCGACCGGCGACCGCGGGTGCCGCGAACTCGGCCCAGTTCTGGAGGGTGTCGGCCCCGATGGCGTTCTGCTGGCCCTTGGCGAACTGCATGCCGTCGTGGATGGCGCGGAGCCGCTGGACCGGGTCGTCGACGTCGGTGGCCAGTGTCGTGAGCGCGGACGACACCTGGTTGCCCATCGTCCCCTTGAGGTCGTCGGTGCGCACCGAGATGGGCACCATGGCGACCAGGGGCCCGTCGGGGTGCTCGTCGTGCACGTCGAGGTGGTGGCGCAGCGCGCCGGCGCACAGCGCCAGCACGACGTCGTTGACCGTGGTCCCGAACGCGTTCTTGACCCGCTTGACGTCGGGGAGCGACAGGTTGGCGGTGGCGAGCCCGCGGTGGGGGGTGAGCGGCCGGTTGAACGACGTGCGGGGCGCGGTGAACGGCGACGGCGGCGGCGTGACGTCGGGCTGGCGGTTCGTGTCGCGGATCGAGAGCGCGACCCCGACGGTGCGCTGCACCGCCTTGGCGGCGCGGATGGGGGTCTGCGCCAGCGACACGGCGGCGTAGCCGACCAGCTCGGTGTCGGTGGGGACCTTGTCGGGCTTCCACGGCTCGGCCGGGGCGGGCTTCTGCTCGATCTCGGGGGTGAGGTCCAGGATGGCGATGATGAGCTCCTCGCCCGACGCGCCGTCGATCGCCGCGTGGTGGACCTTGCTGAGCACCGCGACGTGGCCGTCCTCGAGCCCGTCGATGAGCCAGACCTCCCACAGCGGGTGGCTGCGGTCGAGGGGGATGGCGACGAGGTGGCCGACCAGCTCGGTGAGCTCGGCCATGGTGCCGGGCTGGGGCACGGCGATGTGGCGCATGTGGAAGTCGAGGTCGAAGTCCGGGTCCTCGATCCAGACCGGGTGGTGCAGCCCGAAGGGCACCTCGACCAGGCGGCGTCGGAACGGCGGGGCCAGGTCGAGCCGCTGCACGTACAGCTCGCGGAGCTGCTCGAACGAGAACCCGTCGGGCGCGGTCGACGGGTCGAGCACGAAGAGGCTGGCCACGTGCATCGGCGACGACGGAGTCTCCATGTACAGGAAGGTGGCATCGAGCCCGGTCAGTCGTTTCATCCGCCCATAGTGGCACTTCCGATCTCGACCTTCACGGGGTCGATCAGGCCCGGTCCCCGGCGCCGGCGGTCGATGACGAGCGCGGCGATCGCCGCCGCGAACGAGGCGGCGCTGAGCGCCCGGCCGACGATGTCGGCGCCGTCGATCCCGTAGTCGAGCGTCACCGTCGCGGGACCGGCGGGCACGGCCACCGCGACGAGCTTGTCGGCGGTCGGTGTCGCCGGGACCGCGACGCCGTCGACGGCGACCCGCCACTTGGGGGACCACCCGACCGCGAACGTGGCGGTGGTGGGCGCGGTGGCCGCGGTCTCGACGACGAGGTGCTGGGGATCCGCGCTCGTCAGCTCCGCCGCGATCGGGACCTCCGCGGTGACGAGGTCGGCGGG
>Ga0075364_10001871_pt1 | contig 11685 bp, 8 predicted proteins | sample EndMetdeltDD1764_FD_71517 | JGI IMG/M metagenome (GOLD analysis project Ga0075364, IMG submission 71517) | Populus endosphere microbial communities from Tennessee, USA - Endosphere MetaG P. deltoides DD176-4 | ecosystem: Host-associated > Plants > Roots > Endosphere | place: USA: Tennessee... | reverse complement strand
GAGTCGACGGCGCCGCCGCCGACGGGCGACTACGCGGTGCCGCGCAACGGAGCGCCCGTGCGCTACGCCGGCACGCGCGCGGTGTCGGCCAGCGCCGCCGTGTCCGGATCGAGGAGCCTGCAGCCGGGAGTCGACACGGCCCATGTGCGTGCCGGAGCCAGTCCTTCGAGCGCGCCGCCGGCCGCCGGCAGGACGCCGTCGCCGCGCTACATCAACCGCGGAGAACAGATCGTGCGGTCGCAGACGGAGCGTCCGACGCCGCCGCGGACGGCGCCGCTGAGCGGTACGGCCGATTCGACGTTCATGGACCGCGCGGCCGTGGCGCGTGAGAATCGCGGCGGCGATCGCCCCTCGTCCCGTTCCGGAGCCGCCCCGGGCGACGCGACGTCTCGCACCTACGATCGCGCCGTTGCCCGCACGCAGGACGCGGACGTCTCTCCGCGGCAGGAACCGTCGCGAACGGTCGCGCCGCGCAGCGAGAGCCGATCCGACGCGCCGCGCACGTATACCAACCCGTACGCCGGCGATCGCGTGTATCGCCAGCCCTACGCCGGCGATCGCCCCTCCGGTCAGCCGTCGCAGGGCGACCGCGCCTACGAGCGGCCGTCCGTTACGGAGCGTACCTACCAACAGCCGTACGCCGGGAGAGCCGAGAGCGGCCGGTCGGTCGAACGCGCCGCCCCCGCTCCGCCTCCCGCGCCGATGCCGTCGGCCCGTCCGACGGAGCGCTCGATGCCGGCGCCGCGGTCGGTCGAACGTGCGGCACCCGCGCCGCCTCCGGCCCCGGCGCCGTCCGCGCGTCCGTCGGGCGGCCAGGGCGGCGATCGCGCCGTTCCCAGGAGCGGCGGCGCGTCGTCGCCCCGCGGCGGAGGACGCTCCCGCTAGCACATGGCCAGATACGTCGTCCGGCTGGCGAAGAGCGCCGGCCTCATCATCCTCTTCTTCCTCGCGGCGATTCTCGGCACGGTCAGCGGCGTGCTGTTCGCGTTCGCCGGCGATCTGCCGCAGATCTCCGCGCTCGACGACTACGCGCCGAGCACGATCACCCGCGTCTACGGGGCGCACGGCGAGGCGATCGGCGAATTCTCGACGCAGCGCCGGGTGGTGATTCCCTACGAAGCGATCGGCCCGAAGCTGCGGCAGGCGATCATCGCCGCCGAGGACGCCGAGTTCGAGCAGCACATCGGCCTCAGCATCCCGCACATCATGATGGCGGCGACGCGCGACGTGCTCGGCAAGGTGCGCGGTCTCGTCACCGGCCGGCACACGCGGCCGAAGGGCGCGAGCACGATCACCCAGCAGCTGGCGCGCGGGCTCTTCCCCCAGGAGGTCGGCTACGAGGCCGGCGACATCAGCCTCGAACGCAAGGTCAAGGAAGCGATCGTCGCCGTCCAGATCGAGAAGCGCTACACCAAGCGCGAAATCCTCGCCTTCTACGCCAACCAGATGTACCTCGGCGAAGGCGCCTACGGCGTCGAGGCCGCCGCGCGCGCCTACTTCGGCAAGTCGGCGAAGGACGTCAACCTCGACGAAGCCGCGACCATCGCCGGGCTGTTCCAGACGTGGCGCAACGCGCCGACGGTCAACATGGAGCGCGCCAAGCGGCGGCAGGCCTACGTGCTCCAGCAGATGGCCGACGAGCACTACGTCACGCAGAAGGAGGCCGACGAGGCCAAGGCGCGCCCGATCGTCGTCGTCCCCTCGGCCGGCCGCGCGGATTCGATCGCGCCCTACTTCATCGAGGAAGTGCGCAAGGATCTCGAGGCCCGCTACGGCGCCAAGCAGCTCTACGAAAACGGGCTCGCCGTGCAGACGGCCCTCGACGTGAAGCTGCAGGACGTGGCGAACCGCGCCATCGACGCGGGCGTGCGCCGGATCGATCACACGCACGGCTTCCGCAAGCCGAAGCGGAACGTGCTCGACGAGCGGCACACGGCGGAAGGCTACAAGGATCCGAAGTGGAGCCGCCCCTTCGGCGCCGACGACATCGTCCCCGCCGTCGTCATGGATCTCGACGCCACGACGATCCGGGTCCGGGCCGGCGAGTACCGTCTGACGATCGACAAGAAAGGATACGCGTGGACCCGCAAGGCGCCCGCGCAGCTCGTGCGCCGCGGAGATCTGGTCGAAGCCAGGGTCATCGCGCTCGATCAGGCGGCGCGCAGCGGCACCGCCTCGCTCGATCAGCCCCCGGTCGTGCAGGCGGCCGCGCTCGCCATCGACAACCGCACGGGCCAGATCAGGATGATGGTCGGCGGCAACAGCTTCGAGCAGAGCAAGTTCAACCGCGCGACGCAGGCGTTCCGGCAGGTGGGCTCGTCGTTCAAGCCGTTCGTCTACACGACGGCCATCGACCGTGGCTACACGCCGACGACGATCCTGCAGGATTCACCCGTGACGTATCCGGGCGGCCCCGGCCAGCCGCCGTACTCGCCGCAGAACTACGAGAAGGATTTCTGGGGTCCGGTGACGATCCGCCGCGCGCTGGAGCACTCGCGCAACGTGCCGGCGATCAAGCTGATGGACGCGCTCGGACCGAAGCAGGTCATCGCCTACGCGCGGCGCTTCGGCCTCACGGCGCCGCTCCCGCCGTATCTGCCGATCGCGCTCGGCGCCGGCGACGAGACGCTGATCGAGATGACGAGCGCCTACTCGGTCTTCCCCAACCAGGGCGTCCGCATGGCGCCGTACTCGGTGCTCAAGGTGACGGACCGCGAGGGCAACCTGCTCGAGGAGAACCGTCCCGATCCGCAGGACGCGATCCGCGCCGACACGGCGTTCGTGATGACGACGCTGCTGCGCGGCGTCGTCGAGCACGGCACCGCGGTGAAAGCGGCGGCGCTCAACTGGCCGATCGCCGGCAAGACCGGCACTACCGACGACTTCAGCGACGCGTGGTTCATCGGCTTCGATCCCGACATCACGCTCGGCGTGTGGGTGGGGTACGACCAGAAGAAGCCGCTCGGCCACGGCATGTCGGGCGCGGAAGCGGCGCTGCCGATCTGGATCGACATCTTCAAGGCGTGGATCGGCGACCGCAAGGAGCCGCCGAAGTTCGAGCCGCCCGGCAACATCGTGTTCGTGAACGTCGACAAGACGAGCGGCGCGCCGGCTGAAGGCGTCCCCGGCGCGATCAGCGAAGCGTTCATCGCCGGGACGCAGCCGGGATCGATTCGTCAGTAGGTAGGTACGGATGGCTTGGGCATTCTGTCAATGCCGAATGCCGAATGCTGAATGCCGAACGCCGGCAGCGCCGACCCGAACCTACTCGTCGTCGTCCGCGCCGGTCGGCGTCGCCAGGGCGCCGGCGGCCTTCTTCATCAGGTAGGCCTTGATGAACGGGTCGATGTCGCCGTCGAGCACGCGGTTGATGTCGCCGGTCTGTTCCCTCGTGCGCAGATCCTTCACCATCTGATACGGCTGCATCACGTAGTTGCGGATCTGCGATCCGAAGGCGATGTCGCGCTTCTCGCCGCCAAGCTGCGCCAGCTTGGCCTCCTGCTCCTTCATCTTGATGTCGAAGAGCCGCGACTTGAGCACCTTCATCGCCTGCGCACGGTTCTTGTGCTGCGACCGCTCGTTCTGGCACGACACGACGATGCCGGTCGGGATGTGCGTGATGCGGATGGCGGAGTCGGTGACGTTCACGTGCTGGCCGCCGGCGCCGCTCGAGCGGAAGGTGTCGACGCGGAGGTCCTTCTCGTCCACCTCGACGTCGACGTCGTCGGGCAGCTCGGGCCAGACGTAGAGCGACGCGAACGAGGTGTGCCGGCGCGCCGCCTGATCGAACGGCGAGATGCGGACGAGCCGATGGACGCCGGCCTCGGCGAGGAGCATCCCGTAGGCGTAGTCGCCGTAGATCGTCAGCGTCACGCTCTTGATGCCCGCTTCGTCGCCCGGCTGCAGGTCCATGACCTCGCGCTTGAAGCCGCGGCGTTCCGACCAGCGGACGTACATGCGCAGGAGCATCTCCGCCCAGTCCTGCGACTCGGTGCCGCCGGCGCCCGGATGGATCGTGATGATCGCGTTCCTGCGATCGTGCTCGCCGCCGAGCATCTTCTTGGTCTCGCCGGCCTCGACCTCGGCGGTCAGCTCGTCGAGGCCGCGCACGAGATCCGCCGCGACGTCTTCACCCGACTGCGCCCACTCCACCAGCACGGCGAGGTCGTCGACGCGGCGCTGCAGCGAGTCGCTGAGCGCGCGATCGCCCTCGAGCGCCTTGCGGCGCTGCAGGATCTTCTGCGCCGCGGCCTGGTCCTTCCAGAAATCAGGGTCGGCGGTCTTCTGCTCTATCTTGGCGAGCTCGTCGCCGGATCTGGCTGCGTCAAAGATAGCTCCGCAGATCGGACGCGCGCTTGGTCAGGTCCTGATATCGGCGGAGCTGCTCGTCTAGCTGGAGGGTGGACATAGGTCGATTTACTGTCGCTGTCGAGGTCCGAAGTCCCGAGTCCCGAGTCCCGAGTCCCGAGTCCCGAGTCCCGGGTCCAGGGTCCCGGGTCCCGCGTCCAAGGTCCCGGGTCCAGGGTCTTGGGCCAGAAACCCGATCTCGGCGGGCTCTATCTTACCCTGCGTCGGGTGGCGGCGAGGACGGCGGCGGTGAGGACGACGGAGAGCCAGCCGGCCGCGTCGCCGATGCGGCTGTAGATCGTGCGGCTGGTGAGGAACCGGACCTCCTCCGACATCACGGCGCTCTGGAACATCTCCGACGTCTGGAGCACGCGGCCGTAGGGATCGACGAAACCGCTGATGCCGGTGTTGGCGGCGCGCGCCAGGTAGCGGCCCTCCTCGATCGCGCGCAGCGATGCCTGCTGCCAGTGCTGGTAGGCCGCCGACGACCAGCCGTACCACGCGTCGTTGGTGATCGTCGTCAGCAGCTCGCTCCCCTCGACCACGAATTGACGCATCAGGCTGGAATAGATCACCTCGTAGCAGATCGCCGTGCTCACCTTGTGCGGGCCGACCGGCAGGATCACCGCGTCGGTGCCGGGCGTGAACGGCGACATGTCGCCGACCGCCGAGATGAGCGGCCCGACGAACGCGAGCAGCCGGCCGAACGGGACGTACTCGCCGAACGGCACGAGGTGGATCTTGCGATAGATCGCCGCGGTGGATCCGTCCGGCCGCACCAGGTAGGCGGCGTTGTAGTTGCGCACCGTCGGCCGTCCCTGATCGATCGGACGCACCGGCTCGACCTGGTCGCTGCCGATCAGCAGCGTGACGTTGGCCTGGCGGGCGAGACGGCGGATCACCTCGCCACGCGGGACGTCCTCTTCGTACGGCAGCGGCGTCGCCGACTCGGGCCAGAGGATGAACCGCGCGTTGCGTCCGATCGCCTCGCGGGTCATGCTGACGTAGCGATCCATGATCGGATCGCGCAGCTTCGGATCCCATTTCTGGTCGGCCGGGATGTTGCCCTGGATGACCGCGACCCGGATCGGAGTTCCGCTCGACGTCAGTGCGCTCGCGCGCACGCGGAACGAGCCCCAGAGACCGACGCCGAGCACGAGTGCGCCGGCCGCCGCCACCACCGTCCACCGCCGCGCGCTCTTCTCGAGCGTCGCATACACCGCCACCGCGCTGACCATGACGACGAACGCCGACAGACCGTAGACGCCCACCACGCTGGCCAGCTGCGCGATCGGAAGCACCGACGCCTGGCTGTAGCCGAGCAGCTCCCACGGGAAGCCGTCGAGGATGTAGGTGCGTCCCATCTCGGTCGCGACCCACACCGCGGGCGCCAGCAGGAGCGAGCCGCGCCCGAGCGTCCGCAGGAAGCGGGCCTGGATCAGCGCGAAGACCGCCGGGAAGAGCGAGAGATACGCGATCAGGATCGCCGCCGCGAGGACCGCCTGCCACGGCGGCAGCCCTCCGAACGTCGTCATCGTCTCGACCAGCCAGTAGAGCGTGCCCGCGAAGTAGACGATGCCCGAGGCGAGCCCGAGCCTGAACGCGCGGCGCGACGGCTGCGGGCGGTGCGCGATCGCGATCAGCAGCGGCGCGAGCGCAACCCACGCGAATGCGGGATGTCCGAACTTCGGAAAGCTGAGCGCGAGGAGCGCGCCGGAGAGCAGGGCGAGGACGAAATCCAACGGCAGGCTATCGCGAGCGCACGTACGGCTTGAAGTGCTCGTCCTTCTCCAGCCGGCGTGCCGCCTGATCCGCCTTGTCGCGATCCGGGTACCCGCCGACCTGCACGCGGTAGATGGCCGGTGCGCCGGGGGACGGGTCGAGGACGAATGCGGGATACCCCTTCGTCACGAGATCGCGGGCCGTGTTGGCCGCGACGCCGCGATCCTTGTTCGCGCTGAGCTGCACGATCCACGCGCCCGGACGGCCGCCGGCGTCGGCCGCCGGCGCGGCTTGCGGCGGCGCCGCCTTGGGGGCCGGCGCTTTCGTGGCGACGATCGGCTGCTGCACCGGAGCCGGCAGCTTCTCGGTCGCCGCCGGCTCGGCCTGCTGCAGCCGTTTCGCGTAGCTCAACTCGTCGTCTTGTGCCGGCGCGGGCGGCTCGGCAGCGGGCGGGCCGCTCGACGGCGCCGCCTCGGTGGGCGTCGAGGCCGTCGGCGGAGCGGCCGCCGACGCCGTCACGTCGGATGAATCGGAGACGACGCCGCGGTCGCCCCCGACGTTGCGCCCGATTTGCACGCCGCAGAGGAACGTGAAGACGAGGACGACGGTGGCCGCCATGAACAGGAACACGAGCTGCTTCCCGCTCAGCTGGATCTCGTGGAAGCCGTCGTCGTTCAGCGCGTCGTGGTGTGTCGTCTCGCTCACGCTCGTCTCTTCTTATCGTCTTCTCGTCTTATCGTCCTTCAGGCTTCCCGCCTTTACTTCCGTCCGGGAAGCATGTTCAGGAGCTCGATCGGGAGCGGGAAGACGATGGTCGAGTTCTTCTCGTTGGCGATTTCCGTGAGTGTCTGGAGGTAGCGCAGCGTGATCGTCATCGGCTCGGCGGCCATCGCCGTGGCCGCCTGGGCAAGCTTCACCGATGCTTCGAGCTCGCCGGCCGCGTGCACGATTTTAGCACGCTTCTCGCGCTCGGCTTCGGCCTGCTTCGCCATCGCGCGCTGCATGTCGGGCGGCAGGTCCACCTGCTTCACTTCGACCGACGCGACTTTCACACCCCACGGCTCGGTGTGCTGATCGAGGATCTGCTGCAGCTGCGTGTTGAGGCGCTCGCGCTCCGACAGCAGGTCGTCGAGCTCCACCTGCCCCAGCACGCTCCTCAGCGTCGTCTGCGCCAGCTGCGACGTCGCGTAGTGGTAGCTCTCGACTTCGACGATGGCCTTGCGCGGATCCATGACGCGGAAGTAGACGACGGCGTTCACCTTCACCGAGACGTTGTCGCGGGTGATGATGTCCTGCGGCGGGACGTCCATGACGATCGTCCGCAGGCTGACGCGCGCCATCCGATCGATCGGCGCGAACACCAGGATGACGCCCGGCCCCTTGGGGCGATCGAGCAGCTTGCCCAGCCGGAAGATCACCGCCCGCTCGTACTCGTTCAGGATCTTGATCGAGCTGAGGAGATAGAACCCCGCGATGACGACGACGATCAGCAGTGGCGAGAAGAGCACAACATCCTCCATTGCATCAACCTCGGCGGACTTCGAGTGTGAGTCCTCGGACGCCAGTGACGGTTACGGGGTCCCCCTCGTGTATGGATTCGGAGGCCGTGGCGGTCCAGATTTCGCCGTGCGTCGCCACGCGCCCGAATCCTCCGGGCACGATGGGCGTCAAGGCCCGTCCGGACGCGTGCAGCATACCGCTTTCCCCGGTCGTCGCGGGCTGCGCCTGCGCCCGCACGCCGATCGTGACCAGGAACAGCAGGATGGCCGCCAGCGTGAGCGTGACGGGCAGGATCAGGCGCAGCCCGATCTGCAGCTCGGGCTGCGGCGAGTCGATCAGCATCAGCGACCCGAAGATCAGGCTCGCGATCCCGCCGACGGCCAGCACGCCGTGGCTCGTCACCTTCACCTCGAGGACCAGGAGGAGGAACCCGAGCAGCATCAGCAGGAGTCCCGCGTAGTTCACCGGCAGCACCTGGAGCGCGAAGAACGCCAGCAGCAGGCAGATGCCGCCCGCGACGCCCGGCAGCACGGCGCCCGGACTCCAGAGCTCGATGGTGAGCCCGAGCGTGCCGAGCGTCAGGAGCAGGTAGGCGATCTGCGGGTGCGCGATCGCGCTCAGCACGCGCTGCGCGAACGTCATCTCGATCGACCGCACGTCGGCGTTGGTCAGCGTCAGCGTCGTGGTCGTGCCGTTGAAGCGCTTCACGGTCCGGCCGTCGAGCTTCTTCAGCAAATCGGGGACGTCGGAGGCGATCACGTCGATCAGCGGCGGCGTCGCGCTCGCCGCCTCCTGCTCCGTGAAGGAGCGGCTCTCGGTCACGGCCTGCTCGACGAGCGTCACGCTGCGTCCGCGCTGCGTGGCCAGCGTCCGCGCGTAGGCTGCGGTGTCGGACGCCATCTTCTTCGCCATCGTCTCGTCGAGCTTCTGGCCGTCGCCGGCGACCGGATGCGCGGCGCCGATGTGCGTGCCGGGAGCCATCGCCGCGATGTCCGCCGCCATCGTGATCAGGAATCCGGCGGAGGCCGCGCGGTTGCCGGCGGGACCGACGAACACGGCGACGGGCGTCTTCGCCCCGATGATCGCGTTGTTGATGTCGCGCGTCGAGTCGAGCAGGCCGCCCGGCGTGCGCAGCGTGAAGACGATCAGCGCGGCCCCCTCGGCATCGGCTTTCGCGATCGCCGCGCGCATGAACTCCGAGGTGACGGGGTGGATGATGCCGTCCACCGTCGCCGTCTGTACGATCGGCGCCCGGTCGGCGGCGGCGGCGCCCAGCGTCGCGGCGGCAACGATCCCCAGCGCGAGCAGCGTCTTCATGATCATCCTCCGATCTTCTGGATCAGCCCTTTCGCTTCGTCCGAGCCCGGATCCAGCGCGAGCGCCTTCTGCGCCTCGGCCTTGGCGGCCTGCGGATCCTTCAGTCGAAGATACGCTTCTCCGAGGGCCGCGTGGGCGGCGGCCGTGTCCTTGCTCCACAGGGAGATCTTGAGCGCGCCGAGCGCCTCGTGCGGACGGCCGCCGCGCAGATGGATGCGTCCGATCAGCAGGTGCGCCTCGGCCTCGTAGGGGGACAGGAAGACGACCCGCTGCAGCTCGGTCATGGCCTCGCGGTCCTGCTCGGCCTGGTAGAGGCGGCGGGCGCGCTCGAGGTGGAACTGGGCGATGTCCTTCTGATCGCGCAGCGCCGTCGTCGCGATCGCCTGGCTGACGCTGCCGCTTCGCCCCGGCGCGTCGAGATCGGGCGACAGGCGCTCGAGCCCGCGCGGCAGCGGATCGCGCTTCGCGGCGGGATCGGCATAGCGCGACGACAACTGGACCGCGATCTCCCGCTCGCGGCCGGCCTCCACGGCGTTGCCGGACGCGTCGAGCGCGGACGCGAGCACGAAATGCGCGTCGGCGTCGGCGGGATTCCGCCGGAGCGCCTCGCGCAGCCAGTAGATCGCTCCCTGCGGATCCTTGTCGAGCGCGTATCCGTAGCCGGCGTTGAAGAGCACGTCCGGGTTGTCCGGATCGATTTCGGCCGCTTTGGTGAAGAAGTAGACGGGCTTTCCGGTCTCGGGCGTCGGCGTCCGGTGGAGCTGGACGATGCCGAGATTGTTCATCACCGCCACGCCGGGGGACGCGTCCTGGAGCTGGTTGAGCAGCGTGTAGGCCTCGTCGTACTGCTTGAGGCCGATGAGCGACACCGCCGCGCGGAAGCGGGCGGCCCGCGACTCCGGCGCGCCGGCGGGCACCGCCCGGGCGGCGGCGAGCGCCGCCGTGTGATCGCCTTGTCCGTTGCGCACGTCCCACAGGGCCAGGCGCGCGCGGTGGTAGGCGGGAGCCGCTTTCAGCGCCGCCTCGAAGAACGACGCCTGCGTCGCGGGCTGCTCGGCGAGCAGTCCCCTGACGAACGGCTCGAATGCCTGGAGCGGCGGCGACGGCAGATCGACCGCGGCGCTGCCGCCGGGCACGAGGCGGCGCGCGGCCTTCTGCACGACGGCGAACAGATCCGCGAGGCTGCCCCGTTCGACGACCTCGGCGTCGGCGCGGCCGACGTCGATGCGAATCGGCCGGGCCTGCACCGTGAGCGTGTCCCCCTCGACGCGTATCTCGCCGACGATGACCTGGATCGCGCCGACCAGCTCTCCCACCTTGATCACGGTCGCGCGCGTCAGGGCCGTGTGAGGCGGCAGGTGCAGCTGGTCGTAGGCGCGCTCGCGCGCCGCGCGCGTGATGGCGCCGAGTCCGCGCGCGTTGATCTCGTCGGTCATGACGAGCGCGGCCGCCTCGCCGAGCCAGTAGGTGCGCCCGTCGCGCGGGGTCTCGAACGGCACGACCAGGATGCGCCCCTCCGTGGGCGCCGCCGGCGGCGTGCCGCCAGCCGTCAGCAGGGCCAGGAGAAGCGCGGTCCTCATGCCGCGACGGCGGAGTCGTCGGCGCGGCCGCTGAGCGCCACGGATAGGACGCAGCCGCGGCGGCTGCCGGCGGCGCGGCATTCGGTCACGCGCGTCTCGGCGGTGACGTCGAACAGCTTCAGCACGCCGCCGACCGCGGACGCGTAGAAGGTGCAGAGCGGGTGGACCGACGTCTCGCGCACCTCGCAGAAGAGCGATCCGCGCAGGTCGATGGTGACGGTGCCCTTCTTGATCTTCGAGAGCGCGCGCGACCCCGGGTAGGTCGCCCGAATGAGCTGCCGCGCCACGCGGAGCGCCGCCCGCGCGCGCAGGCCGGCGGGCAGCGCGGGAACGATCTTGCGCTCGAGCGCCGAGACGTTCTCGAACGTCCACGCGGCCGCATATTCGCCGGCGCGCGCCGTGATCAGGTTGTAGGCCTCGCCTTCCGCGCGCAGGAAGCTGAGGACGGCGGTGAGCGGCGCCAGGCCGATCGTGCCTTCGCGCAGCCCTGCGACGTTCAGCCAGTTCTCGTAGAACTCGAGCCGCGTCGGCAGCAGGTCGGCGATCGCCTGATGCAGACTCGCGACAAGTACGCGTCCGATACGCGCTTCACTCATAATAGAGGGCTTGGAGATCTCCGCCGCCATCCTCGCCGGGGGCCGCGCGACGCGGCTCGGGGGCGCCGACAAGGCGTCGCTCGTCGTCGGCGGCCTGCGCATCGTCGAACGCCAGCTCGCGGCGCTCCGCACGGTGAGCCGCGACGTCCGGATCGTGGCGAACGACGCCGCGCGATACGCGGATCTGGGTGTGCGCGTGGTGCCCGATCTGGTGGCCGGCGCGGGGCCGCTCGGCGGCCTCTACACGGCGCTCGCCGACGCGCGTCACGAGCGCGTGCTGGTGCTCGCCTGCGATCTGCCGTTCGTGCCGGCGGCATTCCTCGAACGCCTCGCGGCCGAGAGCAGCACCGCCGGCGAGCATGGCCGCGTCGACGCGGTGGTGCCCCGGACGGCGCGCGGGCTCGAGCCCCTCTGCGCGGTGTACTGGAAGGCGTGCGCCGGCCTGGCGCAGGCGCAGATCGCGCGCGGCGAGCTGCGGATGACGGCGCTCCTCGCGGACCTGCACGTCCGCGAGCTGGGGCGCGAGGCCCTGGCGCCGTACGACGGAGAGGCGTTGTTCGAGAACGTCAACACGCCGCATGATTACGCGCGCGCAAGGGGCCGGGTTGAACTCGATGAGAAAC